>ERZ1034976.2963-NODE-2963-length-11132-cov-35.203665_pt1 | contig 11132 bp, 11 predicted proteins | sample MGYA00520623_ERZ1034976 | MGnify/ENA primary metagenome ERZ1034976 (study PRJEB33766, sample SAMN09781774) | gut metagenome | biome: gut microbiome | host: Homo sapiens | place: Madagascar | study: EMG produced TPA metagenomics assembly of the PRJNA485056 data...
CTGCGAGAGCGCGCCCATGGCGCGCAAACGAAACGTGCGCCGCTAGGCGCACTCAGGCGAAACAGGGTAGTGCCATGCACTACCCTGTTTTTTTACGCGCTATTTATTTTTTCTGTTTTTGTTTTTGATTGCTACAACCTTTACTTTCTTTGAGAGTCCTTTCTTTGCAAACAGTTTCTGATAGCGGGCGAGCATCTTTTTGGGCACCCGGATGACTGTTCCATCTGCGATACCTGCAAATGCATCATCTGCCACATTTTTACCCGTCAGCTTCGTCGAATGGATCGTGATCACTTTCAGCTTCGGGCAGTCTGCAAACGCATTTGCACCGATCGTTGTGATATTCTGTGACACAACGATCTGCTTTACGTTTTTATTTTCTGCAAAAGCATTCTCCTCTATAGATGTCACTTTATATTTCGTACCATCTACCGTAACCGTTTTCGGAATCGTGACCGTTTTCTTTGCTTTCTTTGGTGCCGCCGTATAGGCCACAGTCGGTGTCTTTTTGCTATCTGAGGTCACCTCATAAGACACACCGGACGAATCCTTCAGCTTTGTTCCAGCTGGCTCAGGTGTCGCTGCAGTCTGTTTTGTATCGTCTTTTTTGGCGTCGTCTTTTTTCGTATCGTCCTTCTTCGCGTCATCCTTTTTGGTATCATCCTTCGGGTCTGTGACCGCGGCTCCGCCACCGCCAATACCACCACCGCCGGATGATGTACCACCGGAGCTGCCGCCGCCGGATGTCGTTTTCTCTTTTACTGTAACCGAGACCGTTCCCCTTGCCTCAGCATAACTATCCGCATCTTTCGGCCGGAACACCCATTCTACCTCTGCCGTACCGACAGCCGGTGCCACATCCGGTGTACGGAATACCAGCGTACCGATGACTTCATTTCCTTCCTCATCCACAAAGACAGCGTCGTTGAATTTCAACGCAGACAGCTTCTCACCCTCTGTCAGCGTCGCATTCTGAAGTGTCACAGCCGACCCATCCTTAAGCTTTAAAATGCCAATATCCTTAGTCTTGACCGGAATACGGATCGTGATATCTGTATAATTGGCCGTGGATACCGTCACATTGATCACTCCACTTGCTGCTTTACCGCTCTTGATCGTATAGGACAACACACCATTTGCCACTGACGGGGCACTGCTATAGGTCAGCACTCCATCCTCTGTTGCTGTCGCAGTCTTGATCGCGCCGTGATCCTTCGGCAGATACGCTGTCAGATCCACACGGTCTGCATTGTCGACGCGGCAGGAATAGGTGTGGCTGTCTGCATCGACCGCCGATGGCTTCGGTGCTGCTTTGTCGATGGTAAACGTCCGCTCTACGGAATCCGTATAGCATCCGATACCCGTGATCGTGACCGTCGCTGTTCCCGCATTGACATTGTCCTTGTAGGAGACTGTATAATCAGTTCCCTCAGTCAGATCCCCTTTGTCCATTCCCGTACCAGGACCCGGCTTCACATATCTCTGAACGGTCACAGACGGCTTGTATTCTTTTCCATTATAGGTAAACCCGGATACCTGTTTCAAAACAATATCCTCTGCGTCCAGTTGTGTGAGAGAGAGACGTGCATATATCTGATTGCCCTGAGCCACCGGCTTTAACGTATACGGTGTCATATAACTGTTTCCCATTTTGATCGCAAGCATATTTTCCGTCAGGCTGACTCCATTACCTAAGACCGCCACCGGCCGGCTCAGATCCTGTGTGATCGGCAGCAGGATGGAAAGTGTCGACTTCGGAACGGCATTTATGGTCATCTTGCACTGACCTCTATAGTAGTTAATGTTCGTTCCTTCTGCCGTGCTGCTGTTCCAGTTGAGCTGACCATCTGTCAGATAGATGTTCGAAATCGTTCCGCCATTTACATTGAATGTGCCACCTGTTACATCTACATTGCTCGTAATCCTACCGCTTTTCAGAGTAACGGTGCCTGTGCCTGTAGTCGTTATATAATGGAACGTTCCTCCGCCTTTGGAGTCCCTGATCGTCACCTTACCACTGGAAACCGTAACACTCCCGTAGTATCCATTGTTTTTTCCGTCCAACTCAATCGTAAAATCTGCCTGCGAGTTATCTACCTGCAATCCATCTAAGCATACCCTTTTAGGATCAATGATAGTAAGGACAGCACCCGGATGCTCTCCGGCAAAACCAATCGCATCCCCCATTTCACCTGATGTATAACCGCGTTTTTCACTGCCTGCAACAACAGCTACTACTACGCCAGCATCAGCATCCAGTCCTCCACATACGGAACAAACATGGTACTCATTGTACTGATGGGGAACTGTATCTCCGTAGCTTTGTTTACACACTTCACAAACCGCCTGTGCTGTGCAGGTCGCCGTTCCACCGGAACATCTGGCAGTGATTACTGTACTATTTTTACATTTGCACTTCATGGTATGTGTTGCTTCACCATCTGACTTGATCGTAGTTTCGTCCACATGGTTTGCACCGATGTATTCAAAATAGCTAGCTCTGTTTACGTCAATATTGCCTTTTGTAAATGAATTTCCATCGGTTGTTGAACGAAAATAATAATCCTCCGTCTGTCCAGCCGCAAGCTTGAACACCGAGTTAGCACCACAAATCAGCTTCCTACTAGATCGAACTTTCACATGCGCCTGATCAGAAAATTCAAACGTTTCTCCACGAAGTCCACCCGATGCATTCGTACTCTCAATATTTACCACACTCTGACCAAGAATACGGACTGGATAATAGTTCTTGCTATCATTCCATGCCATACAAAGTCCGTTAGCCGTTACAACCGCATCTTCGATAAGCAGTTCACCACCGTTTGCACGGATTTCTGCGAAACTTCCTCCTGACAAAAGATTCAAAGTAATCCCCCGGATTGTAATACCTTTTTGCGCACGAATTCCTTCACGCTGATCCTCGTGTTTTATATCGATGATACCTTCTCCATCCAATGTAATATTTCCATCCGCATATATTGCATATCGCGTGTTTTCACCCATTGTACTTTCTACAGAGAGCTTTGCTCCACTTGCTACCGTAATATGCAGATCACCGGTTGCCCCAATAATTTTTTCCGCTTTTCCGCTGACCGTCACATCGCCTGTAATCTTCAGCGTATGATCTGAGGCAGTATACATCCAGTTCTTTCCGTTTTTATCCTCACTTCCCAGATACAGCGATGTCAGTACCTCTGCCTGTGCCTCGTTTGCCTGCGCCTCGTTTGCCTGCGCCTCATCTTCCGATACTTTGTTCTCCTGTATCTCGTTTTGCCCATTCACATCTGCCGTACCTGGGGCTTCATCTGCCCTGACTGTGCCAGCCGGTGTCCACACCAGCAGCACTGATAGCAGAAGCGCGACTCCTCTCCTCATCTTTTTCATATTGATCCTTCTCCTTTCCTCGTCTTTGCAACGGATGCTTTTTACAAAACTGGTTTTATCATCAATATCAGAAACGATATAGAGACTTACCATCTCATATTTGTATTTTAAGCGAGTTGCCCCCACCCTGTCAACCTAACTAAAGTATAGGTTTTCCATGTTTTAGTCCCTAACATCACAAAACGTTTTCCCTATAAACGATACAAATGAATCACAAGCACGATGACCGAGGCTGTCTTTGGATGATCTTCCATAATCTTTATGTAACGTTTCAAAAAAATAAGGCCAAAAACACCCCCATACTCCGCTGCTACGCGTAAGTATGGGGGTGTTGTGTATGAGACTGCTTTGATACGTTTTATTCTACGTTTTTGAGTGCCTGATCCATCGGAATCTTTTTGATCCGTTTAAAGTCAAATACCATAACGATCAGATAACCGATCAGTACAAACACAAACATTTTCACATAGCCTGCCGGCTCCATCCGAAAAGCAAACCAGCCGCTATAACTCTTTAACATGATCCTCCATGCCTGATCCATTACCAAGGTTCCAAGTCCGACGCTTAAAGCATCTGCCACGAGCAGAACGATCGTCGTTGACATCAGGTACAGCCGCGCGATCTCTCCATTTTCATAGCCTAAGATCTTCGTCATGGAGATCGCATTTTCATTTTTCTCTATGATGAGCTTCGTCAGCAGATAGATCATAACGGCCGATAACAGGATACAAAGAATCTAGAAGTATGACATACATATAAGAGCCCATCGAATGATCTAACTGATCTGCCATCTTGGTAAAGTCACGTTCCGTGAGAACCGTTGCGATATTGTCCTCATCCAGATCCGTGAGCTTTGTATCTGACAGATAGCCGCTGAATTCATCCTCTTTCAGATCAAAGATCTCCTGATACTGATCGATTGATAAAAATACTGCGATGCTCTGGCACTGATCATAGATACCGGTGATCTGAAACTCATACTGCTTGTTTTCATATTTTTCTGAGAGTGTAACGGTATCTCCAACCGATAAGCCATACTTATCGCAGAATGATGCCGATAAGGCTGCCTCTAATCCCTTCTGTCCAGACAGTTTCGGGATCTTAACATACCGGCTGTCTGCCCGGATGCCGTAGATGGATACTTCTTCGTCTAACTCATCACCCTTTTTCTGTAAGGAAGTCATATCAAACTTCTCAGCATCCGGATTGTCCGTTGTAATCAGATCTCCGTCCTCATCCTCATAGGAAGTCAATACATACTGATACTTTGCAAACATCAGATCACTGATATTATTCTGGTAATACTTTAAAGTATCAGGCATTCCGACTGCCATTGCAAGCATCACCATGATAAAGAAAATACCCACAAAAAGCACCAGATAATTGACACTGTTCTGGATCATAATACGCAGACGGAAGCGTGCAAAGAACGACCATTTCGGCAGACGGATCGTCTTTTTGCGCTTTGTCTTTTTCAGATCGTGACGTAAAAACTGAAGCGGTGTATGCTGCATCATACGCATGATCACGATCAGATTGACGACAAACATGAGAATGAATGGGATTATGGTCGTCTTAACAAAGGCATCCGGATTCCAGACCGTCTCATATGCCGGCAGACTATAGCTGTTATAATACATGCCTACAACTACATTCTTAAATACCGTATAGCCTAAGATATTTCCCACGCAGGCTGCAAGAATCGTCACAATCACAGGCATGGACAGATAGTGACGGATCAGTTCGCCTCTGGTATAACCGGATGCACGCAGTGTACCGATCGCCGATGCTTCCTTTGTGATTGTATTACTGATCGTAATCGCAAAGATAAATGCGATAATGACAATCAGAATATCAAGGAGCGAAGATAAAAATACCGTACATCAGACTGAATTTTCGAATCGTTAGACAGGCTGGCATACCGCCGTGTGAGCTGCTCCTTGTAGGCGACGGTCAGCTCCTTGGTGATCTCCCGTCCCGCGGCAAACGCCGCAAACGCTGCCGCGTCGTGCAGATATTTTTCTGCCGTGGCGCGGCTCTTTTCCTCCCGCCGCAGCTGGGCTGCAAAGCCGTCAAGCAATTCCGTATAGTCCATGTTCCGTTTCCTCCGTTTGGTTTTTTATTATTCTGCCCGGAGAATATTTTACAATACGGAAATGTCGCGGCTGTTTTGACCGCACGGCAGAAAAGAAAAAGCCGGGCGCGGGGAACGCTCACCCGGATGGAGGCTGCTGGGGATATTGCTGATTGCTGTAATGAGTAAACTCTGTGTCTTTTTCTTTCTGCTGTAATCTATCTTTAGTTGGGTAGTTCACTTTCTCCTATCACCATGACAGGTGGCACCTGTCAGCGTATAGGTGCAGTTGCCCCTTGGCGGAGCGTTTTGCTTTTTTCACTCCGCTTTCAACCGAAACAGTAGACTGCTTTTGCCGCCTTTCTTGCGGTATCGCTGCTCGGTTTCGAGAAGGCCCGCTTTTTTGAGGTCGCGGATTCCGCGGCGGATGGTGGACTGTAAATACTTGAGGTCTGCGGCTATGGTCGGAATAGCAGGCCAACTGACATTTGAACTTCCTGCCCCCAGATAGACTCCCATCTGATTTATTCCAAACAGCTCCGTCATTGCCTTCGTAAACATGCTTTTGGAGACACTGCTAAAATCAAATCTGCCACATATTACTACGGAATCCTTTATAACATATGGTATCTGTGGAAGATATCCAAAAAACTTGTACAAATTATTGGATGTAATGTTATTGCTCCTATAAAAAAATGTGAAGTCTTTTATTCCGAAATAATACACAGCTTTGTTCACAATCTGCGCCAGACTGTTGTTTTTCCCTGCTATCATTTCTGCCGGAGTGATATTAAATACTACTAATTTTCCTTCTCCATCATATCCGACGAATTTAAGAGAATCGGAATTGATGACAAATAGTGTCTGCTCATTCGAATAATTCAGTCTCACTTCTGTACTGAAGTCTCCCAACATCTCCACAAAAGGCTCTACTGCATCCTCGCATACACTTCCAAGCGTTTTTACAAGTGCACACAATCCTTCCCTATCTATAATAAAATCTGATGACAACAGAAATCCGTCATTGGCATTCCGGCTTATAAAGATTCATCTGTGATATAATCTTCGGTCTTTCTGTATTCCAGATAGCAAAACCAATCTTGTTAATATCAAAAAGCTTGAAGCTAGCCGGAAGTGCTTCCGATGTATCAATTTCAAGATGGAAAGCATACTCTGTCTTGTTCTTGTTTTTATCATTTCCATCTGAAATCATGTAGAAATATGCCATCTTCAAAGATACCTTGATTTTTTCAACACTTATTCCAATACTATTCATACAGTTGGTAAGCTCTGTCGTGTCTATGTTATCTCCTACAAGCACCTTTATGTCATTGAGCATTTCTTCTACTGTAATGCTTCTTGCATCCGCTTCGTCTGTAGGCATCAGAAGGAAATAATTCTGCTCTCCATTCTTGTAATACTCTGCTACCAGCTTAGTGCCAAGAAGCATAAAGTCTGCCTCTAAAAGTACCTGCATAACAAGCTGATTTGTTACCTTTACTTCCGCAAATTCTTTGGTTTCTTCTGCCATAATGTGGTCCTCCTTAAATAATAAAATAATACCTATGATTCTGAATATACTGTAAAAAATCTAATGTCAACATTTACAAAATACATAAAAATTCTTATAGCTGATTCCATAATGAAAACTAAATTTCTACTGTCTATAATTCTCCAGTTTAATTGCTACTATATTCCTATTCGCAAACATTATTATATTTTTGTATCCATTAAGCAATCCTACTTGATTTCATTCATGGCATTTTGCTTCATTATCGCTGTATTCAGTGAATTAATGTAGCTGACGAACTTTTCCTCAGTGCTTATATCCACACCTTTAAAAGTTAATTCCATTCACTACTTACCTGCTTTCTACACGGCTCATGCCATGTAGGTGTACGTTGATTCTCTCGAATCACCTCTTCGCCCCGTACACGACGGAATGTACTCATTCCCGGGAATTACAGATGAGCGCTTATTAAGCTTCACGACGCATTGTTATCCTAATACTATCTCCTCTCAAGCCATTTCGAGGATAAGGAACTTTTCATTCCTCTGTGGTTTATTATCCTTCCGTAAACATTAAATGCACCCTGCTGCTTCATCTTCTTCTTTCGATTCTTCGACTCTCTTCGCAAAGCTTGGACTGATTCTTGTCTGGTGCCTGTTGCGGAATTTTACTCCATACGACATTTCTAGTATGATAATGATTTTTTCATTAAACCTGTAATTGAATATTCAGTTGTTCATCAGGTTCTCCCTGACTTGCATTCAGTCTAACTCATTATTTGAAATTGCAGATATTCTCTCGCGGACTTTTTTTGCAAAAACATATTCTCTCGCGGACTTTTTAAAAAATAGGACTCAGATTATACCTGAACATAAAATTCAGGCATAAACTAAGTCCTATCTCAAAATTATATAGTTCACCTCGCAATCTTCCCATTATCCAGCAATCAGCCAGATAATATGACATTGTAGGTATTGATTTGTTCGGCGCCGTCCTAATCCTTACCTCAAATTTGGTATAAAAAAAATAGGACTTAAATCATTCAAACCCTTGTTTTATAAGGTTTCTCTTGATTTAGTCCTATTTTAACGTATGCCCCCTCAATTAAAAGAGCAGTCTTTCCATTTGAGTCTTTTTTCCACTCTTGCATTTTACTATATATTTTACGTTTAAACACAGTGCATCTCCCTTATCGCAAATTTTTATTTCTCATATTATCACATTTCCGCATTTTTTTATATAGTATTTTGCCTCATTTCCGCATTTTTTATTACTGCAATTGCACAGGGAATCTTTCATTCAATCCAAGAATAATCTACATTTTTATATCCTGCTTCCTCTATAAGTTTTTGTATGTAGAAATGATAATTTTACCACCTTTGCGACATACTCTGTCTAATTCTGACATTTCCTTATATCGCGTCTCCGCGTTCTATCAGAAATACCATAACCGTTAAAGCTTATATTGCATGAAGTTACCATTATGTACAAATCCAAAATAGGGAGGCTTCTCCACAAATGACATCCCACTTGTTCCAATAATATTTCCCTCATCAAGGGCAAGCCAAGATACAAATGTTCCATCTTCATAATCTCCTTATACAAACTGTTAAGGAAACAATCGGAGTTGGTGTAAACGAAAAAGCAGCCTTGAGTTCTGATAAAAACTGCCCTTTCGTTTACATCAATTTCGATTTTTCCTTGGTGAACAAAGTCGCGTCCCTTTAGCCGATAGCTATGGGGATTCAATCGTTGCTCTTTTCCTTAAATTTATCATACCGGATGTTTGGGTAAAAGTTTTTTTATTCAAGAAATCAATTTCAGGCATGACAAACAAACCTCCTATGCGGAAGTCATTTATTCTATGCAATTGTAGATCTTAACATCTCATATGTGCACGAAAAGAAGAACTGTATTTATCTTTGCAGGGTGATACCATATTCCCTCCACAAGAAGAACATTTGCATACATCGATGTTATACAAAACCTTTATCATTTCTACTGCATTTAGATTTTTTAATGTAGAAATGTATTTCTTACATCCAAGCAGGTTTCTGCAGTAAGTTATCTTTTTTCTCTTGTTTCTACATGATAGCAGACCATAGTGCCGGATTCTGACAAATCGTTTGGGAGGAACATGCATCATAAATCGACGGATGAATTCTTCTCCTGAAATTGTTTTCTCTTTCCAGCAGCCTTCGCTTTTATAGTCTTTTACTACATATGTAACTGTTGTATCTGTCATGGATTTGATTCGATGATTACTGATTGCTATCCTGTGGGTATATTTTCCAAGATAATTGATAACCGACTGTGCACCATTGAAAGTTTCTTTACAGTAAGTGACCCAGTTCTTTTCATAACACTTATCAAGAAGTTCTTTAAAACGATAGCTGTTCTGATATTTCTCTGCTGTACCATGAAATTCAAGCTTAGAATCATTCCACAGGCTTTTTAACGCATCCATATATTTTCCACGGAACACCTTTGAGATGACACCATATGGGAGAAAAAATTTTCCACCTGTATCTTTCCATTTATTTTCATCATCAAGCCCACCTCCAAGAACAATGGTATGAATATGCGGATGATAATTCATTGCAGAACCCCAGGTATGAAGAATACAGATATACCCTATATCAGCTCCTAGATACTTTGCATCTTTTGCCAATTCATTCAAGGTTGCTGAGGCAGCATGATACAGTGCATCATACAACAGCTTCTGGTTGCTGTAAATGATGGAATTCAATTCCTCAGGAACTGTGAATACTACATGATAATAGGGTGCATCAAGTACGTTCTCTTTTTGTGCATCAATCCATTTCTCTTTCGGAAACTCCTGGCACATGGGACAGCATCTGCTTCTGCAGGAGTTATTATGAATGCTGATACATCCGCAGTCCTCACAAACACTGATGTTTACACCAAAAGCTCCTGTTTTACAGTTCATGATATGATAAGCTGTTTTTCTATGATGAGCAGGAGGGTTATTCCTCTTTTCATAAGAAGGATAAAACCGTTCAAATACATCTTGTATCGTATATGATTTCTCCATAATTACTCACCGCCCATCTCATCAAATGGGCTCCTAATTCCAAGCAGAGTTTTATTGCTTACATGCAGATAAACCTCTGTTGATTTTGGATCACGATGTCCCAGAAGCGCTTGAATATATTTTACATCACAGCCGGATTCAAACAGATGACTTGCAAAGCTGTGACGTAAACAATGCGTGGAGACGTGTTTCTGAATGCCTGCTCTTTTGGCACTTTCACGAAAAAACTGAATGACACTATCTTTTGTAAGATAATCCCCTGTCCATGAACTTGGGAACAGAATCCCTCTTGGTCTGCCACATTGAAACCAGTATTCTGTCAATATTTCGAGCGTCCGGTCTGCAAGCAAAGTATAACGATCAGAGCGACTTTTCCCATCACGGATGTGTATGGTTTTGTTCGTGCGTGAAATATCATCATAATGAAGATGTGTGACTTCTGAAACACGAAGTCCGCCTGAATACATAGTAGCAATCATAGCTTTGTGCTTCAGATTTGGCGTAGCATCAAGAATAGCCGATATTTCTGCTTTTGTAAGCACTGTCGGTAACTTTCTGTCCCTTTTCATACGAGGTATGTCATCATCGTCCCAATTCATCTTCAATACTTTCTTGTAAAAGAAGCGGATTCCTGAATGGTAGTGATTGTATGTTTCCGGAGAAATCCCGGAAAGTTTCTTTTCAGTTAGGAATATATCAACATCGTCAGTTGTTAATGCATCTATATCCTTGGCTGTGTGGTTCAAAAAATGAGCAACACTGGTACAGTATGCATGAATCGTGGAATCCTTGAGATTCCGTTTATTCGCAGCAGATCGAATCTGATTAAAAATTTCTTCGTACATAATAAAATCCTCCATGTAAAATCAGTAGTTAATGAAAAACCCTGCTTACATGGAGGTGCATTAGCATAATAAAACCGCTTGTCAGAAAAGCGGTCAAATGGTATTCTTTTCATAGGCAGTGGTGTCTTTCTGTATTGAATTGTTTTGTGTGGTAACTTTACAATATCAAATACTGGTAAGAATTTCCATTGCCTATTTTATTATTGAGAAAAAGAAAACTGCGCCACAGCCTTGGCAGGCCATCGCGCAGCGATTTTGTTCAAC
>ERZ1034976.2964-NODE-2964-length-11131-cov-3.986728_pt1 | contig 11131 bp, 8 predicted proteins | sample MGYA00520623_ERZ1034976 | MGnify/ENA primary metagenome ERZ1034976 (study PRJEB33766, sample SAMN09781774) | gut metagenome | biome: gut microbiome | host: Homo sapiens | place: Madagascar | study: EMG produced TPA metagenomics assembly of the PRJNA485056 data...
ACCTGGATGAGGCCGCAGAGCAGGGCGATGCCGAAGATGTAGGGCATGCGGGCCTCTTCGGGCAGACTGGCCACGGTGATGCCGCCGATGCTGACCGTGCTCATGGTGGTGAACAGCACCATGGAGATGGCGTTGGTGGGGCCGGCGGCCAGATAGCGGGCCGACCCCCAGAGGGCGGCCACGATGACCGGCAGCATGCAGGCATAGATGCCGTATTGCGGGTGCACCCCGGCGATGAGGGCATAGGCCATGGCCTGGGGGACGGCCATGGGGGTGACGGTGAGCGCGGCGACGAAGTCGGCGCGGAAGTCGCGCAGGCTGTAGTGACGCAGTTCGTTCAGGAAGGGGAAGAGGCGGGCGGCATTCATGGCGGCGCTCCGAGGTATGGAAGGTGACGGGCCCGGAAGGGCGACGCCCGGCAGGACAGGGCGCCGGAAAAAAACGGCGCATGTCCCCGCAGGGCGGGCGGCCTCGTGACAGGAAAGGGGCAGGGTATCCCGACGGCGTGCGCCGTGTGGCGTACGGTTCCGCCGTCCTGGCAGGGGACGGCGGCGTTACGGGGGATCGGCCTGCCCCGGCCTAGTCGTGGGAGTCGTCTTCCAGCTTGAGGACGTCCTGCCCCAGTGCGTAGCGCATGAGGGAAGGACGCTCCGCGGATTTTTTCAGGGAGCCGATGATGCGGGTCATGCGGCGGGTGCCTTCCAGCACGCCGCCCAGATGCCCGGCCAGTTCCGTCAGGTCGGCGCGGGCCAGGATCTTTTCCAGTTCCAGGGCCAGGCGCTGGCCGCGTGAATCCTCGTGGAACTCCGCGCGCAGTTCGCGGGAAAGGCGCAGGGCACGGGAAAGGTTGTTGTCGATGTCTTCCACCAGCTCGCCGCAGTATTCGGCCTGGTTGCGCATGATGTTCAGGGCATTGTTGCCGTAGTGGGCCATGGCGCCGGCGGCCTTTTCCAGCGTGTCGCGGGCCACGGCCAGGCGGCGGCCCGTGGTCAGGGACACGATGCGGGCGCATTTGGACAGGAAGTGGGCGTCGTACATCTCGAAGCCGTATTCCCGCTGGGTGTAGAGCAGCACCAGGCCGAAGGGCGGCCGGTCGTTGCGTTCGCGCAGCACGAAGGCCAGACGGGAACGGTAGCCCGCCTTGTAGACCACGCAGTCGAAGGACTCGCCGCCGCGTTCGATGCCCCGCAGGTTGTTGGACACCACATGCCGGGCCGAGCCTTCCTTGACCGTGCGCATGACCGGGTGGTTGCGGATGCCTTCTTCCAGGGCGGGGACCACCATGGGGATGCCGCCGCCGTCACGGCGCGCGGCGGCCTGCACCACCCACTCGCCCTGGGGATTGCGCAGACGGCAGACATAGAGGTCGGCATGCAGGGCATGGACCAGGATCTCGGCGCTCTGGCGCAGCACTTCTCCGGGGGGCGCCATATGGTCGGCCATGGAGAGCAGGTCGTTGGAGACACGCAGCAGGGTCTCCGTCTCGCTCTGCATGGCGGCGACGGAGGAGAGCAGCTGGAGCAGCGAGCGCCAGCTGCGCAGGGGCACGGCCCGCACATCGGGCTGGTAGCCGCGCTTCAGGGAGCGGTAGGCGGCCCGGATAAGGGCGATGATGGCAGGACGCACTTCGGGCGGCGCGTGTCTGACGATCTCGGTGATGGCTTCGCGCGGGGTGCGCAGGGAGTGGTATGACACGAAAATTCTCGCTTGGCGGCAGGTCCGCCCTGAAGATCTTATGAAATAAGGATAACGTTCAGAATAACAATATCGCAACCTTTGTCAATGCGCGTGCCGTCTTGCACGAGGTCCCGTCCCGGCCGTACGCCGGAGCGGGGCGGCGGAAAAGAGTTGAGTCCCGGAACAAAACATCGTACAAGCAGGCCATTCAGACTGAAACCGCACATCTTGCGGATGATCCAAGGAGAACTCCCCATGCGTATTCGTTTCCTCGTCCTTTCCCTGCTCGTCCTCTGCCTCGCCGTCAGCGGCTGCCAGCAGACCCAGGAACCCGCCGTCAAGGTCGGCGTGGTCGATATGAACCGCCTGCTGCGTGACAGCGAGCCCGGCAAGGAAGCCAGCCGCTTCCTGGAAGGCATGCAGAAAGAGATCCAGCAGCAGATCGACGACGTGCAGGCCCGTCTGGGCAAAGACCCCGAGAACGAAGCCCTGCAGCGTGAACTGCAGGCCATCTACATGGGTGGCCAGCAGCGCATCAACGCCGAACAGCAGAACGTGGTCAGCCAGCTGCTGGACCTGACCCAGCGTCTGGTGAACAACTACCGCAAGGCCAACGGCCTGAGCGTGGTGCTGGGCACGGACGTGGCCGTGGCCTATGATCCCGCCCTGGACGTGACCAATGCCCTGCTGGACGAAATGAACAAGCAGAAGGTCAACTTCGTGTCCGTGAGCAACCCCCAGCCCGAAGCTCCCGCCGCGGCCGAAGCTCCCGCCGCCGAAGCGCCCGCCAAGGCCGCCCAGGACACCAAGGCCGCGGAGAAGCCCGCTGAAAAGCCCGCTCCCGCCGCCGAAAAGCCCGCTGCCGAAAAGGCCGCTCCGGCCGAAGCCAAGGCCAAGTAGCCCCAGTCTTCGCTGCTATCCAAGAGCCCCGGTCCTTCCGGGGCTCTTTTTGTCTCTTCCGTCCGGCGGCATCCAGGTGCCGCACGGCGGGAGGTATTTTTGAGGGAACAATGAAAGACTTTGAAAAATTCATCGACGGTTTCAGGAACTTCCGCCGCTTCTACTTCGATGCGGAGAACGACTACTACACGTCCCTGAACAAGGGGCAGCATCCCAAGGCCATCGTCATCGCCTGCAGCGATTCCCGTGCCGACCCGGCCCTGCTCATGGGCTGCGACCCGGGCGACATCTTCGTGGTGCGCAACGTGGCCAACCTGGTGCCCCATGCCGACGACGCCCTGCGTCGCGATGCCGTGCTGGCCGTGCTGGAATACGGGGTACACCACCTCAAGGTGGAGCATATCATCGTGCTGGGGCACTCCGGCTGCGGCGGCATCCAGGCCCTGCTGAACCCCGAATCGCTGCATGACGAGAGCTTCGTGGCCAACTGGGTCTCCATGGCCGCGCCCGCTCTGGAACGGATGCGCGAGGACGTGCGCGACGAGAGCCCGGCCGACCGGCAGCGCCACTGCGAAGAGGCCGCCATCCTGGTCTCCATCGACAACCTGCTCTCCTACCCCTGGATCCAGGAACGGGTGGCCGCCCACAAGCTGTCGCTGCACGCCTGGTATTTCGACATGTCGCAGGGCTCCCTGCTGGCCTATTTCCCGGACAGCGAGACCTTCGAGCCCCTGGTGGCCCGCTGCCGCCAGTGCGGGGCCCTGGATGCCGCCTGTGGCTGCCATGCGCATGGCAGCCAGGCCTAGGACAGGCCCGGCGCCTGTCCTCCCCATACGCTGAGAAATGGCCCGGCAGTACGGATGCAGGGCCTGTCCCGGATGGCGGCAAGGCCGCTGTCCGGCAGGCTCCCCCGTGCTGTCCCGGGCTTTTTTATGGTGCCCGGTTTTGTAGCCTGCGCTTCTGGACATCCGCCCGGGAGAAGCATAAGCAAGGGCATGATCGAAGCATTTTCCACCGTTGTTCCTGTGTTCCTGCTCATCGGTCTGGGCGTCTGCCTGGATCTTTTCCGGGCCCTGCCCGAGAACGCCAACCAGACCCTGAGCCTCTATGTCCTCAACGTGGCCCTGCCGCTGCTGCTGTTCCAGATCATGGCCACCGCGCCCCTGGAGAGCTTTGCGCATCCGCAGTTCTGGCTGGGCGTCATCGCCGCGCAGTTCCTCATCTACGGGGTCTGTTACGCGGCCGACCGCATCCTGGCCCGCCACGACAGCGCGGCGGCGACCGTGACGGCCCTGGGCGGCTGTTTCTGCAATGCCGCCTTTGTGGGCATCCCCGTCATCACCAGTGCCCTGCCGGGCAATGCCGAGGCCCTGTTCGTGGCCGGCCTGTTCACCATCACGCCCAATCTTCTGTTCGTGGTGGGGCAGGTGCAGCTGGCCGCGCATGATCCTTCCCGCTCCATGCCGCAGGGGCGCAAGGCCGTGCTCTTGCATGTGCTGCGCTATTCGCTGCTGTACAATGCCGTGTTCTGGGGCATGGCGGGCGGCGTGCTGGTCTCGGCCCTGGGGCTGGGCCTGTGGGATCCGCTGAACAGGGCCGCCGAGCTGGTGGGCCATACGGCCGCCCCCTGTATGCTCGTGACCCTGGGCCTGACCCTGCGGGAGCGGCTGGCCGTGGTCCTGCGGCACGCGGGCGGCCATGCGCTGCTGCGCCAGACGGCCCTGCAGATCTGCAAGCTGGTGGTGCAGCCCCTAGTCTGCTGGGGCATCCTGGCCGCGCTGGGCGTGGAAGGCCTGTGGCTGGCCGTTTCGGTCATCATGGCCGCTTCCGGCTCCGCCCTGGTGGTCCCCGTGCTGGCGGACGTGCACCATGCCGGTCCTGAGGAGGCGACCCTGACGGCCCTGGTCTCCAATGGCCTGAGCCTGTTCTCGCTGAGTTTCTTCATCTGGGTGATGCGTCTGCTGGGCCATATCTGATGCGCCTGGACGGCCTTCCTGCCGTGCCGGTGTCCTGACTGGGGATGCAGGGGCGGCAGAGGGGCGCCCGCCGACGTGCGCCCTGCGGGGCCTTGTCCTGCAAAACGCTCCACACTGCTGGATAAAATTCTATCGAAGCCCGGTCGATACCGGGCTTTTTCAATAGGTTATATATTGTTTGGTTAAACAAACAATTTTCTGGACAAGCGGAGGAAAGAGGCGCATCTTTCCCCTCACCGCAAGCGACATCCTCCGGGAGAGCCACACTACGGTCCGCATGGAGGTGTCGTATGGAAGCATTCTACGCTGTTCTTCCCGTCTTTCTGCTCATAGCCGTGGGGGCTGCGGTCCACATGACCGACATGCTGCCGGAGAATACCGGCGCGGCCATGGGCCTTTATGTGCTCAAGCTGGCCCTGCCCGTGCTCATGCTGCATATCCTGTCCGGTGCGAGCCGTCTGGATCTGGCCCACGGCGGTTTCTGGCTGGGCGTCATCGGGGCGCAGATGCTGTGCTATCTGCTGGGCTACGCCGTGGACAGACTTTTTTCCCGGCGGGGGACGGGCCCGGCCATCATCTCCGGCCTGGCCTGCAGCGCCAGCAACACGGCCTTCGTGGGCCTGCCCATCGTGGCCGGCCTGCTGCCGGGCAATCACGAAGCCATGGTGGTGGCCGGGCTGGCGGCCCTGACGCCCAATGTGGTGGTCATCATGGCCCAGATCCGCATGGACTGTCTGGCAGGTTCTGCGGCCTGGGGCGACGGCCGGGGCCGCATCTGGAAGCTGCTGCGCCTGTTCCTGCTGGGCAACCCCCTGCTTCTGGCCACGCTGGCGGGCCTTGCCCTGGCCTGCTCGGGGCTGGGGCTGTGGCAGCCGCTGGATCACGCCGCGGCGCTCATCGGCAGTACGGCCGCGCCCTGCATGCTGCTGGCCCTGGGCTTCGACCTGCGCCAGAAGCTGGTGCTGGCCCTGCGCCGCAACGGCGGGCATACGGTTATCCGGCAGGCCTGGCTCCTGCTGTGCAAGCTGGGCATCCATCCCCTGATCTGCTGGGGCATCATGCATCTGGCGGGCCTGCCGCCGCTCTGGCTGGGCGTGGGCGTGCTCATGTCCGCCACCGGCACGGCCCTGGTGGCCTCGGTGCTGGCCGAGGTCTACAGCGCCGTGCCCGAAGAGGCGGCCCTGACCGCCGTACTGAGCAATGCCGCCAGCATGGTCAGCCTGATGCTGTTCATCTTTCTGCTGCAGGGGGCGGGCTGTCTGTAGGGAAGAGGATCAGGAAGCGAAGATGTGAGATCGCCGTCTGCACGGCAGAGAGCACGTCCGCTGATGGTGCGGACAAGGAGGCCCCCGGCCGGCTCAGTCGTCCAGCGCGGCGCAGGCATCTTCCTGCTGGCCGCGGTAGAGCAGCTCGTCGGTCATCTCCAGCAGTTCGCCCACGATGCCGCCCCCGGTCATGGGATGCCCGAACAGGGCCTCGCGCTGGTTGGTGAGGCCGCGCCGGTCCACGGCGTCGGGCATGGTGGGGGAGAGGGTCTCGCGCAGGCGGCAGGCCAGCAGATAGCCCTCGGCGCCGGGCAGGAAGATGTCCGTGAGGGCCGCGAAGCGGGCGCGCATGCCGTCCCAGGCGGCCAGGGTGTCCGGGCCGGGACGCAGGCCGCAGAGCACGCGCAGGGACGAATACAGGTTGTTGCAGACCGCGCCGGGCAGGCCGGGGCGCCAGCCCCAGAGCCAGGGGGTGCGCTCGAAAAAGAGGTTGTGCTCCACGCCCAGATCCAGCAGCTCGCGCATGCCGTGCAGCAGGGTGCGCAGGGGGGCCGTCTGCGGCGTGTCGGGCCAGCGGAACGCGGCCTTGCGGTGCAGGTCCCAGGCGGGCACCAGCTCGCGCTGCGGCGCAAGACCGGCCAGCACGCGCAGCAGATGGGCCAGCCAGGCATTGGCATCGGGGCTGTCCGGGGTCTCCAGATGGGAATAGCTGAGGACGTAGCGGCCCCGGCCGTAATTGCCCGCCACCATCAGGGGCTGGCCGTCGAGGAAGTCCGCCGAGACGTTGACCCCGTACAGGTCCTTCCAGGCTTCGAAGACAGGGGCCGGGATGCGGCTCAGGGGCAGGTCGGCCAGCCAGAAGTCCGTATCCGGCTGACGGTAGGAGGCCAGGATGCTGACCCGTTCGTCGGCTTCCGGGGCGAAGCGGCCGGGCCACCAGACGGGCAGGGACGGCACATGGCCGTCATCCCGGGGCGGGCGGCAGTTGCCGCAATGGCGGCAGTCGTCGTCATGGCCGTGGGCGCAGCCGCGCCAGTGCGGCGGCACCAGGGCGCACGCCTCGTCGCCCAGCGGCGGGCGCAGCGGATCGGGAGCAGCCCCGTCCGGGAAAGCTTTGGGGAAGTCCGGCCGCACGGCGGGCAGGTCGCGTGCCATGCAGGAGCGCACCCGCATGTGGGCATGGCCGGAGATGAGATGATGCAGACGCTCGGGATAGGGCGCGCGGCCCCAGGGACAGAGCCCCAGGCCGTCCTGGCTGCGGTGCTGGCTCAGGGCCAGTCCGGCGCCGCCGCAAAAGCCCAGGTAACGGCCGCCCTCGGCCAGATAGTCGCGCACGGCCTGCCGCCCCTTCTCGCCCAGGGCCCGCGCCTTGAGCCGGGCGTTGCCGCCGGGGACAAGCAGGAGCGGGGCCGCTCCCCGTTCCTTGCCGGGCGTGCCCTGCGGGCATGGCTTGCGAAAAAGCGCGCCATTGGCTATGTCTTGTCCCTTGACCAGACGACAGGGCAGTCCCAGCGCGCACAGGGCGCGCCAGACCATAAGGCCCCAGATATGGGACGCGTCCCAAAGAATACATACAGGGTTGGCGGCACACATAACAGCGTACTATGGCCGCCTTTCATGGAGAAAGCAAGATGGCGGATACCCTCCCCAAGGGCTACGAGCCCCATGACGTGGAAGCGCGCTGGCGCGACCACTGGCAGGACAACAGGACCTTCACACCCGACCCGGATGCCCAGGGCGAACCCTTTTCCATCGTGATCCCGCCGCCGAACGTTACCGGCGCCCTGCACATCGGGCATGCCCTGAACCAGACCCTCATCGACGTGCTGTGCCGTCATGCCCGCCAGAAGGGCAAGAACGTGCTGTGGGTGCCCGGCACCGACCACGCCGGCATCGCCACCCAGAACGTGGTGGAGCGCGCTCTGGCCAAGGAAGGCAAGACCCGTCAGGACCTGGGCCGCGAAGCCTTCATCGAGCGCGTGTGGCAGTGGCGCGAAGACTACGGTCACCGCATCCTCAACCAGATCCGCGCCCTGGGCGCTTCCGTGGACTGGACGCGCCTGCGCTTCACCATGGACGAAGGCCTGTCCGCCGCCGTGCGCAAGGTCTTCGTGCAGCTCTACAACGAAGGCCTGATCTACAAGGGCGACTACATCATCAACTGGTGCTCGCGCTGCCATACGGCCCTGGCCGATGACGAAGTGGAACACGAGGCCCACAAGGGCAAGCTGTGGAAGATCCGTTACCACCTGGCCGACGGCTCCGGCAGCATCACCATCGCCACCACCCGTCCCGAGACCATCCCCGGCGACACCGCCATCTGCGTGCATCCCGAGGACGAGCGCTACCAGCACCTGGTGGGCAAGACGGCCATCGTGCCCGTGCTGGGCCGCGAGATCCTCATCATCGCCGATAGCTACGTGGATCGCGAGTTCGGTACCGGCGCCCTCAAGGTGACCCCCTGCCACGACCACAACGACTGGGCCCTGGGCAAGAAGCACGATCTGGAATTCCTGCAGGTCATCGACGAAGACGGCATCATGAAGGCCGAGTCCGGCCCCTACGCCGGTCTGAAGAAGGAAGACTGCCGCACGAAGATCGTGGCCGACATCGAAGCCGCCGGCGACCTGCTGGCCGTGGAAGACCTGGACAACTCCGTGGGCCACTGCTACCGCTGCCACACCGTGGTGGAACCGCATGTGTCCACGCAGTGGTTCGTGGCCACCACCAAGATGGCTCCCGCCGCCCGCAAGGCCGTGCCCGAACTGACCCGCATCCTGCCGGAATCCTGGGCCAAGACCTACTACCACTGGCTGGACAACATCCGCGACTGGTGCATCAGCCGCCAGATCTGGTGGGGCCATCGCATCCCCGCCTGGACCTGCGCGCAGTGCGGCGAGCTCATCGTGGCCGAGCACGACCCCAGCTCCTGCCCCAAGTGCGGCTGCACTGACCTGAAGCAGGACGAGGACGTGCTGGATACCTGGTTCTCCTCCGCCCTGTGGCCCTTCTCCACCCTGGGCTGGCCCGAACAGACCAAGGATCTGGCCACCTGGTACCCCACCAGCGTGCTGGTGACCGGTTTCGACATCATCTTCTTCTGGGTGGCCCGCATGATGATGATGGGCCAGCACTTCATGGGCCAGGTGCCCTTCCACGACGTGTACCTGCACGCCCTGGTGCGTGACGAGACCGGCCGCAAGATGTCCAAGTCCACGGGCAACGTCATCGACCCGCTGGAGATGATCGACAAGTACGGCTGCGACTCCCTGCGCTTCACCCTGACGGCCTTTGCCGCCATGGGCCGCGACATCCGCCTGTCCGAAGCCCGCATCGAAGGCTACCGCCACTTCGTCAACAAGCTGTGGAACGCCGCCCGCTTCGCCCTCATGAACCTGCCCGAGACCGCGCCCGCCCCGGTGGCCCTGGAAAGCGTGGAAGGCCTGCACCACCAGTGGATCCTGCACCGTCTGGAGCAGGTCAAGCAGGACATGGACAAGGCGCTGGAAGAATACCGCTTCAACGACGCCGCCCAGCTGGGCTACAAGTTCCTGTGGAACGAGTTCTGCGACTGGTATCTGGAACTCATCAAGCCCGACATGCAGGACGAGGCCCGCAAGCCCGTGGCCCAGTATGTGCTGTGGGTGGTGCTGCGCGAGCTGCTGCTCCTGCTGCATCCCATCATCCCCTTCGTCACGGCCGAGATCTGGAACGCCCTGCCCGTGCCCGCCGGCGAGCAGCCCACGGACATCGCCCTGGAGCTCTATCCCGCCGCCCGTCCCGGCTGCCTGCATGAAGCCGAGGCCGCCCGCATGGAACTGGTGCAGGGCATCATCGTGGCCGTGCGCACCATCAAGGCCGAGCTGAACATCAGCCCCAGCCACAAGGTGGGCCTGATGCTGCATCCTGTGGACGAGGCCCAGGCCGCCCTGCTGGAAAGCTGCCGCCAGATGATGACCACCCTGGCCCGCCTGGAAGACCTGCAGATCGGTGCCGACCTGCACGCTCCCAAGGCTTCCGCCTCCTCCGTGGTGGGCGGCTGCCAGGTCATCGTGCCCCTCAAGGGCGCCGTGGACCTGGCCGGCGAACTGGCCCGTCTGGACAAGGAAATGGCCAAACTGGAAAAGGATCTGGTGGGCGTGCAGAGCAAGCTGCACAACGAAAGTTTCGTGAGCCGCGCTCCCGCCCAGGTTGTGGAACGCGAACGCGCCCGTGCCGAACAGCTGCTGGATGCCAAGGCCAAGATGCAGGCCCTGCGCCAGCGCTTCAGCGAAGCCCTCAACGAGGAATAAGGAACAACGTCATGAAGATGTCCGCCGTTGCCACGCCCCCCATGCTCTGCGCTTCCGGGCGCGGAGCGGTGGGCGTCGTGCCCGGCGCGGTCGTCGCCTCCGGTCTTTCGGGCCGGAGGCCGGCGGCCGCGCCGCTGCTTTGTCTGCTGCTCCTGCTGGTGTTCTGCCTGTCCGCCCTGCCGGCCCGTGCCCATGTGGTGGACGGGCTGGCCCCCCTGCTGGACAGCGATGCCATCGTGAACAGCATCCAGGATATCGGCCTGCTCAAGAAGGCCGGTTTCATCTATCAGCCCGACCTGACCATCACGGGCGAGATGTGCCCCGTGGACGGCAGCCAGGACCAGCTGGCCGTGCTCAGCGGCATGCTGGCCGCTGACAGGATGTATGCCTTCTATTTCGGCGATGTGTCCGACGCGGCCAAGAAGAACGAGTTGCTCCAGCAGCTGGTGGGCAAGCCCCTGCCCACGCTGAACAGCAAGGACATGGCCCGCATCCGCAAGGCCCCGCACAGTCAGGAGTCCGCGAACATTCTGGCGCGCTTCCGCCAGCAGGAGCTTTCCCGCCTGCTGGAGGCCGCCCGTCAGGACGACCAGCTGCTGCGCCTGCTGGGGGCGCATCTGTACGGCCTTTATCTGGAGCGCCTGTACATGGCCTCGGTCATGGTGCTGGCCGCTGCGGAAAGCGACACGCTGGAGCCGCTCTATCAGGTGCATACCGGTCTGGCCACCCGGCACGGCAAGGCCCTGGAGATCCTTGGCAAGAAGGGCTTGCTGGGCCTGGAAGACTGCGAGGCCCGCGCGGCTCTGGTCAAGAAGCTGCAAGGCCTGCTGACCGCCAACAAGGGGCAGCCTACGCTGGAAGGCCTGCGCGAGATCGTCTCGCTGGTACAGGAGGAGCGTGCGTTCTTCCTGACGCCCTGCCCGCTGCCGCAATAAGAATGTTTTGTGAGGGGGGAGAAGGAAACCTTTTTGGGGCAGATTGTAAATTGAAACGCAACACGGGGCTTGCGTAAAACAGGAAG
>ERZ1034976.2966-NODE-2966-length-11121-cov-3.534159_pt1 | contig 11121 bp, 6 predicted proteins | sample MGYA00520623_ERZ1034976 | MGnify/ENA primary metagenome ERZ1034976 (study PRJEB33766, sample SAMN09781774) | gut metagenome | biome: gut microbiome | host: Homo sapiens | place: Madagascar | study: EMG produced TPA metagenomics assembly of the PRJNA485056 data...
ATATAAATAAATAGATAAAAGATTTTTTTTACGACATGGACAAACTTAGCTATGCATTAGGCCTCAGCATGGGCCAAAATTTCAAGGGTTCAGGCGTTGACAAACTCAATGCTGATGATTTCGCAGATGCACTCCGCGCAGTGTATGGCGAAGGCACTCCAGCAATGACCTATGACGAAGCCAAGCAAGTGGTGCAAGAATATTTTACCAATCTCCAAGCCAAGGCTGGCGAAATGAACGCCAAGGCAGGTAAGGAATATTTGGCAAACAACGCCAAGGAAGAAGGCGTGAAAGTGACTGAAAGCGGTCTGCAATACCTCGTGGTGAAGGAAGGCAACGGCAAGAAGCCTGGTCCAAACGACGTGGTGACCGTTCACTACACCGGCCGACTGATCGACGGCACAGTGTTCGACAGTTCTGTGGAGCGCGGCGAGCCTGCCACCTTCGCTGTGGGTCAGGTGATTCCTGGTTGGGTTGAAGGTTTGCAACTCATGAGCGAAGGCTCAGCCTACCGCCTGTTCATTCCAAGCGAACTCGCTTACGGCGAGCACGGCACGGGCCCTATCCAGCCAAACTCAACCCTCATCTTCGACGTGCAACTCCTGAAGGTGGGCAAATAATTGAAAACACAAAAACAACAATACAAACAGTTATTCTACAAAAAAAATTATGAAAAAAGTTCTTTTCATTTTGGCAGCTGTTGCCCTCTTGGCAAGCTGCAACAAGAAAGGTGAAGGCACTACTCCTACTGAAGACTCTTTGAGCACTGCCTACGGCACAATGGCTGGCTACGGCATCAAGATGCAGGTGAGTGGCACCCCCGACTCTGTTAACTACGACGAATTTTTGAAGGGTTTGGAAAAGGCTCTTGCAACTGAAGCCGATACTTCTGTCAACGCACGCAGCTTCCAGATGGGTGAGCAAATTGGCGCTCAACTCGGTAGCAGCTTCACAGCCATGAAGGAACAAGGCGTGAACATCAACAAGGAATTGTTCCTCGCTGAACTGAAGAAGGCTTTCAGTGAAAAGAAGGAACCAGACCAGGCTAAGATGATGAACTTGCAAATGACTCTCCAAAGCCTCATGGGCAAGGTGCAAGCTCAAGCAGCTAAGAAGAAAGCCGACGAAGGCGTGAAATATTACCAAGACGCTGAAAAGAGTGGCAACTACAAAAAGACCGCTCAAGGCGTGCTCTACAAAGTGGAAAAACCAGGTAAGGGCGTTAACTTCAAGAAGGGCGACGAAGTGATGCTCAAGTACAAGGGTATGCACATCGACGGCAGTGTGTTTGACCAAAGCTACAAGGCTGTGATGTTCCCAGTTGATGAAACACAACTCATCAAGGGCTTCGTTGACATGCTTACCAACATGAAGCCTGGCATGAAGGTGACTTGCATCATTCCTGGCAAGCTCGCTTACGGCGACCGTGGCAACCAAAACATCGCTCCAAACGAAACCCTCGTGTTTGAGATTGAAACTGGTAACCTCGCTACTGCTGCCGACAAGAAAATGGCTGGCGGCGCTCAGGCTGTTGCCGACTCTGCGAAGTGATTTTAATTTCTAACCGATATACTGCACTTCCTTTCCAGCCCTATGTGCTTTGCAATATGGTGAGCGGAGAGGAAGTGCTTATTTTTAAAGGAGAACAATGATGAAAACATTATTATTGTGGATTTGCGCGGCGGTGATGGCGGTGAGCTTCACCAGCTGTGGCAATAAGCAGACCGAAACCAAACTCGACCCCGAACTCGAAAAGCAGTTGGGCACAATCAAGACTGCCGCCGAGGAAGGCGCAGAGTTTATCGCTGCCCAAATGAAAGCCGACCCCGCATTGAAGAAAACCCAATCAGGACTGGTGTATAAAATCACCGAGCAGGGCGCGGGCGACACTTTCAAGCCCACCGACGTGGTGAAGGTGGTTTACACCGGCAAGCACACCAATGGCGAGGAATTCGACTCCAGCCATGGCGAGGCAGTGGATTTCCCATTGCAGAACGTGGTGCCAGGGTTCCGTGAAATGATTACGATGATGCGCCCAGGTGCCAAAGCCTACTGCATTCTCCCAAGCGAGATTGCGTATGGCGAACGCGGCAACCAAACCATCGCGCCAAACGAAACCCTCGTGTTCGAAATCGAAACACAGGGATTGGCAAACTGATAACACTATATTAACACTTACATTTTACTTAGACTAATGAAAAAGATGATTTTAGCCATCGCTATGCTGATGGCAATGGGTATGCAAAGCGCCTCTGCCGCTACAGAAGCCGAATTCAAAGCCCAACAAGACTCGCTGAGCAAGGCTTACGGAAAATATTTCGGACTGGTGCTCGCATACATGGGTGAACAAGACAAGAAAATCAATATCGACGAATTTTTCAAGGCGTTCGACGTGGTGATGCAAGCCGACACCGCCAACCAAGGCTATATGAACGGTCTGTTTGTGGGTATGGAACTCACCAGCAAGATGATGCAAAACAAGCTCCATAAGGGCATCACACTCGACAAGGCACTCATGGTGCAAGCGTTGAAAGACGCTGTGGCCACCAAGGGTCTTGACCAAAGCACCGTGAGCAAGGCTTACAGCGATATGGCTGTGCTGGAGCAAAACACCGAACTGATGGGCCGTGCGTTCAACCCCAAAACTATCGCCATGAAGAAGGCTGGCGAAGAATATATCGCCAAAATCATGGCTGCAGGCGAAGGCTATGTGAAAACTGCCTCTGGCTTGGTTTACAAAATGGAAAAGCAAGGCAACGGCAAGTGCTATGGCGACAACGAGGATGTGCGTATGCTCTACACCGGCAAGCACGTCGACGGTTCAATCTTCGACCAAAGCCGCGACACCACATCGCTTAACTCCGGCCGAGTGGTGGAAGGCTTTAAGGAAGCGTTGATGCTCATGAGCCCAGGTGCCAAGATGATTGCCGTGCTCCCAAGCGACATCGCCTACGGCGACCAAGGCGCAGGCCGTCGTCAGAGTGGCGAATACTCCATCAACCCAGGCGAGACCCTCGTGTTTGAAATCGAAACCTTCGCACCAAAAGCAGAGGCAAAAGCCGCAGAAAAGGTAGCAGAAAAGACACCTGAAAAAGCCACCACCCCAAAAGTGACAAAAGCCAAGGCAAAAGCAAAAACCGTAACCCCCGGAAAAATGCCCAAACCAAAAGGCAAACAAAGAAAATAACTCAACGATTTACCAATCGCCAACGTAGGATCAATCAAAAGGCACAAAGCTGCTGCTTTGTGCCTTTTTTGTATCCAATTTGTGACGGAAACTAATCTATATAGCGTAATTTTTTAGGAAAGGGAAATTAGGGTGGAAAATTTTTAATAAAATGTTAGGAAAATGTTGTTTTTTGCGAAAAAATGTATAATTTTGCGTGGGTAGGAGAAATTTATATACCCCCATATACACTATAATTTTATCCTATTGCACTATAACTTTCTGTTTATTAACTAATTAATTTTTTCCTCTATGACGAAGAAGTTACTATTCTGCCTGCTTACATGTGCAGTGGCCTTCTGGGCTAACACTGGGCGGGCGCAGTCATTTGAGCAAACGGCACAGCAACTGAAAGCCGGTTTTGAAACCAGCCCTACGGCAACTGTGACGCAAGCCACAATGACTCAGCACGACGCTGAAGCCGTAAAGGAGTTTGAAACCCAAATTGCTGTGGCAAAGGGTCTCAAATCTGCCGAGAGGTCAAGCGCCGGTAAAGAAGTGAACGCCACTGGAGAAAAGGCTATGACTCTGCTGAAGCAGAAGTTTGAGCCCGGATCCTGGCAAGTGACTAACGTAAAGGGTGCCCGCCGTGTGGCAAAGGCTCCATCTGCGATGCCAGATGTGCTCAATGCCGCCGAATACGACACTCAGTATTCCGACGGCGCAACCGTTGTGAGCGGTGTGGTGACCATCAAGAAGGTGGATGACTCTCACGCTGTGCTCTACAACCTTTGGGGCGTGCCCGACACGCTGCAATGCACCTACGATCTGGCTGCTGGCACCGTTGCCATCACCCCAGGTAAAATCTACGACCATTCGACATACGGTCCAATCTGGGCTTGCTCGATGGATTTGGCGAACCGTGTTTACAGCACCACCACTCCTATCACTGGTACAATCGCTGCCGACGGCACCATCACTCTCGGTGCTTGGGGCGTGCTCGTGGTGAGCGGCGAATCGAAAGGTGGCGGATTTGGCATCTACAGCCAGAGTGTGTTTAAGCCCACCAATGCCACCATCAGCGAGGTGATTTACGACGGCAAGAAGGTGACCAACACCGACTCGGTGCGCACCTATCCTGTGTATCTCAACCAAACCTATGACAATGAGGTGGAAATCGTGAATTTCACCGGCAATGGTGCTGTAGTGAAAATGCGTCTGAAAGCCGACAAATCGACAAGCATTTCTCCACAACTTATCTTCACCAACGCTATGTATGGCCCATTCAACTGCTATCCTGCTAACTGGGCTAAGAGCAAGACTGCACAAAAAGGCAATATCAATGGTGCTGGCACCGACACCCAAATCACCTTTGGTAACTATGGTGTTTTCTGTGTGGGTTCACAATCCCTTCGCTCACTTGGTGTGCTCTCTGCCACCCTCGACTTCAATAGCGGCGTAGTCACTTATCCTACCGCCACAGCACAAGACTGGACTGGCGAAGGCACTAAGGCGTCGCCATACGTCATCACCACAGCTTCACAACTCAACGCCTTTGCCGAAGACGTAAGTGCAGGCAACGACTACAAGGATAAATATGTGAAACTGGGTGCCGACATCGACATGAGCACTTCCACACTTGCCTTCACTCCTGTGGGCACAAGCGAGGAAACTCCATTCCGTGGCTCATTCGATGGTGCCAACTACACTGTTAAGAACCTCAAAATCGCCGTTGGCGCTGAAAACTATCAAGGTCTGTTCGGTTATGCCGACAGCGTGAGCAGCATCAGCAACCTGAAGATGCTTGATGCCAACATCAGCACAGGTGGCGAATACACCGGCACCGTGGCAGGCTGGTGTTCAGGCGTCATGGTCAACATCAACGTAGAAGGTAGCGTAATCAAAGCCACTTCCAATGGTGCAGGTGGTGTGGCAGGCTATTTCAACGGTCCTAAACTCGAAAACTGCGTGTTCACAGGTGCCATCACAGGTGCAGGTGAAAACGGTGGTATTGCAGGTTCTATCGCAGGTCAAACTGTGGCAAGCCACTTGCAAGCACACGGTAGCATCACAGTCACCAGTTTAGCTAACACCCTGTGGAAATCGGTTGGTGGTATCGTAGGCACCGCACTCCCTGGCAAGAACTGCAGATCTCTCGTCACCGACTGCTACAGCGATATGCAAATCACCTCTAAGGTTCCATCACCTTACGTAGGCGGTGTGGCAGGTTCTGTCAATAACGCTGCTTTGCAACGCTGCTTCAACGCAGGTCCTATCAGTACCGTATCAGAAACCAGTGGCACAACCACTAAGGGTGCTGTTGGCGGTATTGCAGGTAGCATCTATGGCGGCGAAATGTATGACTGCTATAATGGCAACATCGTTATCAACTCGGCAGCCTCTAACAATGTGGGTGGTGTGATTGGTTATGTAACCACTCCATCATACAGCATCAGTTCATCAAATCCTGAAAAGCAGTGGTTCAATCTCTCAAAGATTCAACGCTGCCTCAACTATGGCGAAGTTCGCAACCTTGCCACACGCAATTCTATGGGTGTGTATGGTGCAACATATCGCGATAGCGTATTCACTAATGTGTATTACGACACCAAGATGGTGGGCGTGGTTGCCCCCGACTCTGTTAAGCACATGGAACTCACCACAGCCCAACTCACCAGCGGCAAGGTTATCGAAGGTCTTGATCCATCAGTATGGGTGTTCACCGAGGGTCTTTACCCACGCTTGAAAACCTATGCCGATACCAACGCCGCTTACATGAGCGTGGCTCCTATATTCTTCCACGAGAACGACAACGTGTCGAAGGTGCGCAACACTTTCACTCTCTCTGACAAGAACAACATCATTTGGAAACTTTTCGACGGCAAGACTTTCTCCAACGAAACCACCGGTCTGAAGATTGATGGCAACACCGTGACAGTAAAGAACACTTATTCAAATGAAGTGCTTGTGGCACTCTCATCTGTGGATAAGAGCCAATTTAAGATGTATGCTCTCGCTACCGTCAACCCATCGCTCTTCAGCGGTTCGGGTACAGAGGCTGACCCATATTTGATTAAGACCAAGGCCGACCTTGAGTCGCTCAACAAGGGTATTTCTGAATATGGTCAAACCTTCAAGGGCGACTTCTTCAAGCAAGTGAACGACATCGACGCAACCGGCTTCGGCGGCATTGGCATGGGCGGCAACAGCGCACGCCAACTCAACGCCACTTACGACGGCGGCGGCTTCGCAATCCACAACCTCAAAATCGATGGTGTGGTTTACGGCGACAACGGCAAGGCCGACAACAAGAAATCGCTCTTGGCAGTAGCGTTTATCGGCTTCGTAGGCGAAAACGGTACAGTGAAGAATCTCACCATGGCAGGCGACTGCTCATTCAAGGCTTACAACTACGCTTCTGGTATTGCAGCCGTGAACTACGGTCGCGTAATCAACTGTAAGAACTACGCATCTTGCGTCACTTCAACCAGTTACGCAGGTGGCGTGGTGGCTCTCAATCAGCCCGACGCACTTGTGGAAAGTTGCTACAATGCTGGTCGCATCGTAGCCGGCAGTTCTTACGCAGCCGGTATCGTGGCACAATCAGCAGGTATTGTTCAATATTGCCAAAACGATGGTTTCATCGTGGGCGACAGCATCGACGCAAGCCACAAGGCTAACGCACAGACCAACATCGCAGGTATCGTGGGCAACGCAGCCTCAAGTTGCGTGATTCGCGGCAATGTGAACACTGGTGCTGTGTACGGCACTCGTATCGTGGGTGGTATCACCGTTTCTGCCTCAATGAAGGGCACATTGGAAAACAACCTCAACTACGGTACAGTGGAACGCTACGACGCCAAGAATGCTGCTCGTGGCGCTATCACAGCAAATGCTCCTGGCGCATCATACGATGTGAGCAACAACTACTACGACGGTCAAATCGGCTACTACGGTGGCGCAGCAAGTTCTACCGTGCCAAGTGCAAAGGGTGTGAACACAAGCGTGCTCACCAGTGGCAAGGCTCTTGAAGGTTTCGATGCCGACCGCTACGACTGGACCGCAGGGCTCTACCCTGTAATCAAGGCGTTCAAGAACGAGCCTGCAGCCATCGCCAACCGTAAGATGGTGGTAACATTCGCCGACGGACAGAATGCCGACGACGTATATACCGACGCTCAACTCTACAAGGCCAACGACCTGCAATGGACTCTCGCCGATGGCAAGAACTTCACTGCAGCCAATGGCGCACTGAAGGTGACCCTCACCGCCGACACCACTTCGCTCCGCGATGTGCTGACCGCTACTGTGGGCAACTACACCAAGAGCATCGCGCTCCGCGCTATGCCTAACGTGTTTGAGGGTAAAGGTACAGCCGACGACCCATTCCAAATCAAGACCAAGGACGATATGCTCAAGTTGGCTAAGTTCACCAACACCGAGGCTTATCCATTCAACGGCCGCTACTTCAAGGTGCTCAACGACATTGACTTCGGCACCACCACTTACGATTGCGTGGGTGTGGACGCTGGCAGCTTCAATGCCGACTTTGATGGCAATGGCAAGCAATTCCTCAACATCAACTGCTCTTTCGAAAAGACTGAAAGCGGCCGTGGCCTGTTCGGCAACGTAGGTCCACAAGGCACTGTTCACGACCTTATTTTGAAGAGCGGCACCATTTCGGCATATCGCGAAAACGGAGGTATCGCCGGCAAGGTTTACGGTAAGGTTTACAACTGCGACAACTATGCCAACATCTACTCTACAAGCAGCTCTGCTGCTGGTATCGTAGGCTATGTGAAGACTGGCGGTTCAGTAGTGAACTGTAAGAACTACGGTATTGTAAATTCTAAGGGCAACTACATCGCTGGTATCGCCTACAACGTAGAAAAGGGCGCATTGGTAGAAAATTGCGTGAACGACACTCTCATTGGCACCGATGCCAAGAAGAACTATGTGGCAGGTATCGCAGTTTACAACAGCGGTGTGATTCGTAACTGTGTGAACAAGGGCATGATTACCGGTATGACCTCTTTGGCTGGTATCGTGGCTGCTTCTAACGGTGGCGACTCTATCCTTTATTGCCACAACGAAGGCGAAATCATTTCCTCTGGCAGCAATGTTGGTGGTATCTTGGGCGGTGGCAAGCAATCTGCCACTCCAATGGTGATGATTGGCTGTTACAACACCGCTCTTATCACTGGTAAGGGTAATATCGGTGGTGTGGCTGGTCGCCTCTATGAAGGTTCAGAACTCATCGACTGCTACAACACAGCCGACGTGGTTAGCTCATCATCAAGCGACGTTGGTGGTGTGGCTGGTCAACAAGCATGTCGCAGTGGCTATGTGGCACGCATGGTTCGCTGCTACAACACTGGTAACGTGAGTGCCGTAGGTCAATATGTAGGCGGCGTGGTTGGTGACACCGACGACGATTGCTACTACGAAGACTGCTACAATGCTGGCGACGTGACCACTGGTGGCAAGTTTGCCGCTGGTTTCGCAGGTGGCATGAGCGGTACTGCTGTCAACTGCTACAACACTGGTAACGTAGAGGGCGGCGACTACGGCCTCGGCGGTTTCGGTGGCATTGGCGCTGGCACTATCATCGGTTGCTACAACCTCGGTAATGTGACCTCTACCACAACCAAGCCTAACAAGTATGGCGTGGCTGGTGGTCTCTGGGGCTACGGACGCTGCAAGATGTACGACAGTTACAATATGGGTAAGGTGACAGGTAAGGGTTATGTAGGCGGTATCGCTGGTGGCGTGTTCGACGACTTCACTCTCGTGAACGTGTACAACGCTGGCGAAATTGCTTGCGAAGACGCTACTACCGTGGGCAATATCTCTCCTGCCTCTAACAAGGACATGACCCTCACCAACGTGTATTACGACACCGACGTGAACAAGGGCATCGAAGCCTCCAGCGTAGATGCAAAGGCTAAGGGCGTAAGCACCCGCGACCTCGCTCTCTGCAAGGCTCTTGAAAGCGACACCGCATTCTCGATTCTCCCTGGTATGTATCCTACTCTCAAGGCTCAAGCTCAAAACGAACTCGCCAACTGGTTCGCGGCTGTGCCTGTGGTGGCTGAAGGCGAAGACTACGAGCACGTGCGCTCTGTAATCACTATCGGCACCCCTGACGGCACCGTATGGACCGCAAGCGACAACTTCGCCATCTACGGCAACCTGTTGAGTGGTAAGGCCGACGGCGAGGGTTGGGCAACCAAGACCCTTGGCGAACGCACCAAGACCTACAAGTTCTTCGTTGAGCAGCCTTCTGGCATTAATGATGTAAACACCGACGCATCAATCGTTAAGAGCCTCTACTTCACCATCAGTGGTGCAGCACTCGGCACTCAACGTCCAACCGATGCTGGCGTATATATCGTTAAAGACATCATGAACAACGGTAAGAGTGCAGCACGCAAGATTGTGGTAAGATAATCCACCACAGTGCTCCACGCACTCCCAACAAAACAGAGGGGAGCGGCTTTTGGTAAGCCACTCCCCCTTTTTTTGCGATCTTTTGAAATCTTTTGAAGTCTTTTGAAATCACGCTATAGCGTGATTTCTGGGTAATTTGGGGATTTTTTCATATATTTGTGGGGCGAACAGATTATATGAGCGGTATTTTACTTTTAAATAATTATTTCACCTATGTCGATTTTGTGTCGGCGTTAGTGACATTTGTGGTGGCTGTGTTTTTGGCAAAACTACAGGTGCCGTGTGCCGACAGCAGATGGACACCCTTCAACCGTATGCGCTGGCTGATGGTGGGTGCCTACACCGCTCTGGGCGTGTCCAACATCATGAGCGCGCTCCAGCCCCATGAGGTGGAAACCGACATTCTCAAGGCGGCTGTGCTGATTGTGGGTATGGTGCAGGCGCTGCTGTTCACCGCCATGTGCATCACGTTCATCAATCCGCAAAAGGTGTCGATACGATGGGGACTTTACAACTGCCTGGCGATTGGCTGCGCCGCTGCGCTAATCGTGGCGGGGCACAGCGTAGGTGAATGGGAGTTTGCCGCGGTGGTGAATATCTCCACGGCGCTCTACATTGCGGAATTGGTGGTTTTCTCCTGGAAATTCTTCCATACCTACACCGAAAGCAAGCAGTGCTTGGAAAGCAACTACGACGAGGACCTCTCCAGCCGACTTCGCTGGATAAAATGGTGCTTTATCTCCGCCCTTGTGGTGGGCGTGATGGCGCTGCTGATTGTGGTTTTCCCCATCGGTGATGTGGAAATGTGCTATTTCACCGTGTTCTACACGCTGTATTATGTGTATATGGGTGTGCATATCGTGAACTATCGCATCACGGCAAACTTTATCCTGAAAGTGATGACTGACGAAGAAAAGAGCGACACACAGCCCTCCGAGCCAGCCGCGGCACCGGAGCCAGCCCCACACGCCATACGAGAGAAAACCGAAGCGATGAAACGCGCGCTCGACGAATGGGTGGCGCACCGCCGATATGTGCTCAACGATCAAACCATCGACGACATTGCCGCCGATTTGGGCTTCGACCGCTTTTTCTTCGCATGGTATTTCACCCATGAACTGCACACCACTTTCCGCACTTGGCGCACAGAACTCCGCATCAAAGAGGCGCAAAGGCTGTTGAGCGAAGAGGATGCCGCCGTGGCATCGCTCCACCTGAAAGTGGGCATTTCCGACAAGAGCAATTTCTACAAGCACTTCAAAGCCCACACCGGCATGACACCAACCGAATACAAAAAATCGGCACAAAAATAGGGGTCAATGGATAAATACTGGGGGAAAAACAAAAACATAAAAAACCACTCGCCTTCAACGAAAAACCAATCTTCAGAAATCAGTTTATCCGAAAGTGCAAATTAAAATTGCATCATAACGTAGGGACATGCCTTTGGCGAGAGCACTGAAAAACTATAAAAATAGTGAATGAAGTAAAGATTTTGTGGAGGC
>ERZ1034976.2971-NODE-2971-length-11104-cov-7.090053_pt1 | contig 11104 bp, 8 predicted proteins | sample MGYA00520623_ERZ1034976 | MGnify/ENA primary metagenome ERZ1034976 (study PRJEB33766, sample SAMN09781774) | gut metagenome | biome: gut microbiome | host: Homo sapiens | place: Madagascar | study: EMG produced TPA metagenomics assembly of the PRJNA485056 data...
CGCTGGGCAGGTCACCGGCTTCCAGAAGGCGGGCCAGATAATGCAGGGCGGCGTCCGGATCGGAGCCGCGCATCGACTTTTGGTAAGCCGAGACAATATCATAATGGTCGTCGCCCAGCTTGTCGTACCGCATGGCAGTGCGCACGGCTACCTGCTGCACCATGGAAAGGTCGATGGTGCGGGTACCGTTCTCGATCGGCGCGGCGGTGACGGCAAACTCCAGGTTGCCCAGGGCTTTGCGCATATCGCCGCCCGCACTTTGGGCCAGGTAGTCCAGCGCGTCGTCCGGGATCAAAATCGGCGTCTGGTCGTCGGCCCCCAGGCGGGCTACGGCGTTTTGCAGGCCCTGGCGGATGTCGGCGGCGGTCAGTGCCTTGAACTCAAACACCGTGCAGCGGGAAAGCAGCGCGTTGTATACATAAAAGTATGGGTTCTCGGTGGTGGAGGCAATCAGGGTGACGGTGCCCTGCTCTACACATTCCAGCAGGCTTTGCTGCTGGCGCTTGTTGAAGTACTGGATCTCGTCCAGATACAGCAGGATGCCGCCGTCGGTACCCAAAGTGCCGATGTCGTTTAGCACCGACTTGATGTCGCTGGTGGAGGCGGTGGTGCCGTTAAGTTTGTGCAGTTTCATGCCGCTGCCTGCAGCGATGATGCTGGCCACAGTGGTTTTGCCTACGCCGGAGGGACCGTAGAAGATCATGTTGGGGATATGGCCGCTTTCGACCGTGCGGCGGAAAACCTGATTCTTGCCTAAAAGATGCTGCTGTCCGCAGACTTCATCCAAAGTGCGGGGGCGCAGACGCTGTGCCAATGGCTCCATGGTGGATTTCCTTTACTTACTATAAATTTAGCTAAAATTGCTGCGGCGTGTATGCCGCATAAAATAGAAATTCTTATCATTAAATTATAGGTGATTTTGGCGGTGAAATCAAGGCAGCACCGATAAAAGGTCGATGCAAACTGTGTTTTTGAGGGAAAATTTTGACGTACCGGCGATTCAGGAAAACACATGGGGGGATATGTACCAAAACATCATACTTCTGCGCTTGATTAAAAGGGCGCATCGTGGTAAAATCAAGAGAAGAAAACGAAACGGAGCGAATCCTGTGACTAAAAAAGAACTCGCACGGATCTGTATTGATAGGCTGAAAAAAGAATACCCCCGCTCAGAATGTACGCTGGATTATGACCACGCCTGGCAGCTGTTGGTGTCGGTACGGCTGGCGGCACAGTGTACCGACGCCCGTGTAAACGTGGTGGTGCAGGACCTGTTTGCCAGATATCCCAGTGTGGAAGCGTTGGCGGCGGCCGAACCGGAAGAAATCGAAGCCATTGTAAAACCCTGCGGCCTGGGGCGCAGCAAGGCGCGGGATATTTCTGCCTGTATGCGCAAGCTGCGGGATGAATACGGCGGCAAAGTGCCCAGCGACTTTGACGCGCTGCTGAGCCTGCCCGGTGTGGGCCGCAAAAGCGCCAACCTGATTATGGGGGATGTGTTCGGCAAGCCGGCCATCGTGACTGACACCCACTGCATCCGGCTGTGCAACCGCATCGGCCTGGTGGACGGCATTAAGGAACCGGCAAAAGTCGAAAAGGAACTGTGGAAGATCATTCCGCCGGAAGAAGGCAGTGATTTCTGTCACCGGCTGGTAGACCATGGCCGCGCGGTGTGCACGGCGCGCACCACCCCCTACTGCGATAAATGCTGCCTGGCAGACGTATGTCGGGCCCGAAAGGAATTTGATCGATGAATAAACAGACCGAAAACCGGCTGGGCGGTGAGCTGCGCAGCCAGCATACGGCTGCCCGCCTGCTGGAGGAACTGGAAAATGGCCGCTATAGCGGTGCTGCCCAGCTGCCCAGTGAATTGGAGCTGGCTTCCGATCTGGGGGTGAGCCGCACGGTAGTGCGCGACGCCCTGAGCGAGCTGGAGCGCGACGGCTACCTGGAACGTGTGCGCGGCATCGGCACCTTGGTAAACCGGGATGTGGTGCAGCTGAAAAACCGCATGGATCAGAAGCTGGAATTCTATAAAATGATCCGCGCCATTGGCAAGGAACCCCGCAGCGATAACTTGAGCGTAACGCGGGAAATCGCCTCCCCCGCTTTGGCCGAAAAGCTGCAGTTGCCCACCGACGCCCCGCAGACGTTGGTGTTTGTGCGCCGCCGCGTGATGGCGGATGATACGCCGGTGCTGTTTTCCACCGATATTCTGCCGCTTTCTTTATTTGACAATAAGCGGCTGGAAGGCATTGATTTCAGCCAGCCCATTTTTGATATTGCCGCCCGCCACTGCCATACTGAAGTGACGGAGACTGTGGCCCACCTGCATGCAGTGTCCGGCCCGGCAGGCATCCGCCGCCAGCTGGCCCTGCGCCCCGAACAGGCGCTTTTGCAGCTGGAGGAGATTTGCTACTCCCGCCTGTGCAAACCGGTGCTGTGCTGCCAAACTTATTATACTGATTTCTTTGATTTTGCGATGGTGCGCAAGCTTTTGTAATGGTGTTCAGGCGGGCGACCGCTTTGACATACAGCAGTGCTGCACAATGCAAGGTGCGGTGCTGCCGAGAAGATCATAGACCGTTGAATAAAGGGGAATGTGTATGAGACACTTGATCGACCCGGCGGACTTTACGCTGGAAGAAACGCTCAGTCTGATGGACCTTGCCGACCGTATCCATGAGGACCCGGCCGCTTACCGCGACGTAGCGGCCCGCAAACGCCTGGCCACTTTGTTCTATGAACCCAGCACCCGTACCCGCCTTTCCTTTGAGGCTGCTATGCTGAACCTGGGCGGCCAGGTGCTTGGCTTCCCCGATGCCGGTGTTTCCAGCGCCAGCAAGGGAGAGACTGTGGCTGATACCATCCGCGTGGTCAGCTGCGTGGCCGACATTGCCGCCATGCGCCACCCCAAAGAGGGCGCCCCGCTGCGTGCCTCCCGTTACAGCCGCATCCCGGTCATCAATGCCGGTGATGGCGGCCACAGCCACCCTACTCAGACGCTGCTGGACATGATGACCATCCGCCAGCGCAAGGGCCGCCTGGACCACCTGACCATCGGTTTCTGCGGCGATTTGAAGTTTGGCCGCACCGTGCACAGCCTGATCAAGAGCCTGTCCCGCCTGCCGGGCATGAGGTTTGTGCTGGTCTCGCCTGAAGAACTGCGTGTGCCGGACTACATCATCAGCGAAATTCTGGAGCCCAACGGCATTGAGTATGTCGAGACCCGTAGCCTGGAAGAAGCCCTGCCCCAGCTTGACATCCTGTACATGACCCGCGTGCAGCGCGAACGTTTCTTCAACGAGGAAGATTACATCCGCCTGAAGAACAGCTACGTGCTGACCAAGGCAAAGCTGGATCTGGCCCCGGCCGACATGGCGGTGCTGCATCCCCTGCCCCGTGTGAATGAGATCACGCTGGATGTGGATGATGACCCGCGTGCCGCTTACTTTGATCAGGTACAGAACGGCGTGCATATGCGCATGGCCCTGATCATGACGCTGCTTGGCTTGAAAGATCCTAAAACTGGGGAGGTAGCTTTCGATGTTGAAGGTTGATGAAATTCAGAACGGTGTGGTCATTGACCATATCACCGCAGGCACCGGCCTGGCCCTGTACCACCTGATGGAGCTGGAAAAGCTGAGCGACGCCAGCGTGGCCTTGCTGCAGAATGTTCGCAGCCAGAAGAGCGGCAAGAAGGACATTATCAAAATCGAGGGTGACGTGAGCGGCCTGAGCTTTGATATTTTGGGCTATGTGGACCCGAAGATCAGTATTACGTTCATCGAGAATGGCCACGTGGCAAAAAAGAGCCGCCCCGAGCAGCCCAAGCGCTTGGTCAATGTCATCAAGTGCAAGAACCCGCGGTGCATTACCTCGATTGAGGAAGGCTGTGACCATATTTTTGCGCTGACCCCCAGCGGAAAGTACCGCTGCGTGTACTGCGAGCAGGAATTTAGCGTGAAGCCGTAAGATTAAAAGGGTATTAAAAATAAAGGCTCCCCTTGAGGGGAGCCTTTATTTTTATATTTATACGCACAAAGCCGAATCGCTTTCGGTCAGGATGATATGACCGTCGGTGTCGGCATCGGCGGTGTACAGCGTGCCGGGGTGGGCGGTGCCGGCGGCGATACGGTCGGCGAGGGCCTGCTCGACGGCGCGGCTGACCTTGCGGCGCAGTTCGCGGGCACCGTAGGGCGGTACAGTGTCCCCTGCCAGCACTTTGGCGGCGGACGCAGTATGGGTAAGCAGATACCCTTGCCCGGCAGCGCGGACTTCCAGTTCCCGCAACAGGCGGTCAGCAATACCAGTCAGTTGTTCGGGACCGAGTGGATCAAAGACGACGACTTCATCCAGGCGGCCCATCAGTTCGGGCCGGAAATAATCCTTGGCTTCCTGTATCGCCTGTTTGCTGCGGCGGGAGCGCTCGGTCTGCGCAGTGCCAAAACCCAGCGGGGCTGTCTGCCCGGACAGGCAGCGAGCACCCAGATTGGAAGTGAGCAGGATAATGGTGTTGGAAAAATCCGCCCGCCGCCCCTGGGCATCGGTCAAAGAGCCACCCTCCAAGATTTGCAGCAACAGATTTTGAATGTCGCTGTGTGCTTTTTCAATCTCGTCAAACAGCACCACGCTGTAGGGGCGGCGGCGCACGGCCTCGGTCAATTGGCCGCCTTCCTCGTGGCCGACATAGCCGGGCGGCGCGCCCAGCAGGCGGGCGACAGTGTGCTTCTCCATATATTCGGACATGTCAAAGCGCAGCAGGGATTTCTCACTGCCGAACCAGCATTTGGCCAGTGTGCGGGCCAGCTGCGTTTTGCCCACGCCGGTGGGACCTAAAAACAGCATGGCACCGATGGGACGTCCGTTCTCCCGCAGGCCGGTGCGGCTGCGGCGGATGGCAGCAGCCACAGCAGAAACAGCAGCGGGCTGGCCGATGACCTCGGCACTGAGGCGGGCTTCCAGCTGGTTCAGCCGCTCCCGCTCGGCTTCCCCTACCCGCTCGGCCGGGACGCCGCTGGCCTTGCTGACGACCCGGGCAATATGACGCGGCGTCAGCACCCTGCGGCCAGAGGATTCCTTGTCGGTTATGCGAAGCGCGGCGGCTGCTTCGTCCAGCAGGTCAATGGCCTTATCCGGCAAAAAACGCCCCGGCAGGTAGCGCACGCTTAACTCCACGGCGGCATGAATCGTCTCGGGCGGGATGGCGACACAGTGGTAACGCTCGTAACGGGGCATCAGGCCCAGCAAAATCTTTTCAGCGTTTTCGGGGGTGGGCTCTTCTACCATTACTTTTCCAAAGCGGCGCTCCAGCGCGGAATCTTTCTGGATGGTCTTGCGGTATTCCTCCGGCGTGGTGGCACCGATGAGCTGGATCTCGCCACGGGCCAGCATCGGCTTCAGGATGCTGGCGGCGTCTATGGCCCCCTCGGCCGCACCGGCCCCGGCGATAAGATGGATCTCATCAATAAAAAGGATGGTGCTGCGGTCGCGGTAGAGTTCTTCCAGCAGGTTCTTGAACCGCTCCTCAAAATCGCCGCGGTACTTGGTGCCCGCTACCATCGAGGCCATGTCCAGTGCCAGAACCCGCTTGCCGCGCAGTGCCGGGGTGATTTGGCCGGATGCAATCGCCTGGGCCAGCGCTTCAGCCAGGGCACTTTTGCCAACGCCCGGTTCGCCCAGCAGGCAGGGATTGTTCTTCTGGCGTCGGCACAGAATTTCTACCATGCGTTCCAGCTCTTCCTCCCGGCACAGCACCGGGTCCAGGCGGCCCTCCTGCGCCAGGCGGGTCAGATCGCGGCCGTACTTTTCACTGGGGCGGCCGCTGCGGGCGGTGCTCATCCGGGGCTGTACGGGCAGTGTCATCTGGCCGGAAAGCTGGCGGCACTCCCGCGCGGCCTGGGGCACCTCGATGCCTGCGGCCGCCAGCCAGATGCTGGCCGTGCAGGCAGTGTCCTCCAGCATGGCGCAGAGCAGGTGCTCGTTTTCGGCTTTGGCGGCGCTGGATGCATGGGCACCCAAAATGGCAAACTCGATGGCCTTGCGGCTGTCCGAAGAAAGGTCGTTTTTGCGCAGGCGGTGGGGCTGGCCGGTGCCGCTGCGCTTGGGGGCGGCCTCTGTCAAGGAGGCAGTGGTAACGCGCTTGCGGCGTAGAAAATCCGCTGCAGGGCCCTGGGCTGTCTGCAGCATGGCCAGTAGCAGGTGCCCGGTATCAGCCGTGGCGCAGCCCTGCTGCCCGGCTAGGCGCAGCGCCGTGCGCACCGTGCGCGAGGCCCCGCGGGACAGCCCTTTATAAGAACGAAATAGCATTCTGGCGCCTCCTAAATTTTTCCTATAGTCAGTATAGACGTTCGACGCATAAATAATCCTCGAAACAAGGGAAAACATGGAATGACAAACGCTTCACGATGTGCTATAATAAAAAAGTCTGCAAAATCCGAGTATGAGGTGATACCAACATGCACAAACTGATGCGCTACATCAAGGGCTACGAAAAGCAGGCTGTTCTGGCACCCCTGTTTAAAATGCTGGAAGCTACCTTTGAACTTTTTGTGCCGCTGGTGGTGGCAAGCATTATTGACACCGGTATCAAAAATGGTGATGCCGTGTTCATCTGGCAACGCTGCGGTCTGCTGATTCTGCTGGCGGCTATCGGCCTGACCTGCAGCCTGACGGCCCAGTACTTCTCCGCTAAAGCGGCGCTGGGCTTCAGTACCGCGCTGCGCAGGGACCTGTTCCGCCATATCAACACGCTGAGCTACAGCGAGCTGGACGGCATCGGCACCCCGACATTGGTCACCCGCATGACCAGCGACATCAACCAGGTGCAGAACGGCGTAAACCTGACGCTGCGCCTGCTGCTGCGCAGCCCGTTCATTGTCATTGGCGCGCTGATCATGGCCTACACCATCAGCTCGCGGCTGACCCTGCTGTTTATTGCGGCAACGGTCGTTATTTCGCTGATTATTTATCTCATTATGCGCGCCACGGTGCCCATCTATCATGAGGCCCAGAACGGCTTGGACAAGGTCACCCTGCTGACCCGTGAAAACTACGTGGGCGCCCGTGTGGTGCGTGCTTTCTCACGCCAGGCGGACGAATTGGCCGCCTTTGTAGAGACCAACGACCACCTGCGCAGCATCCAGACGATGGCAGGCCGCATCTCGGCCCTGATGAACCCGCTGACCTACCTGGTCATCAACCTGGCCATCATTGCCCTGCTGATGTGCGGCAGCCACGAGGTCAATAATGGCGCGCTGACCCAGGGCGAGATCATCGCGCTCATCAATTATATGAACCAAATTCTGATCAGCCTGCTGCGCTTGGCTGATCTTGTCATCTCGGTGACCCGCGCCCTGGCCAGCGGTATGCGCGTGAACGAGATCTTGAACACGCACACCACGATGCCTGATCCTGCCGCCGCAGAGCTGGATGCAGAACCCGCTGCCCCGGCTGTGGCGTTTGACGACGTGACTTTCACCTACAACGGCGCCGGTGCGCCCAGCCTGACCAATGTAAGCTTTACGGCTAAGCCTGGCGAGACCATTGGCGTTATCGGCGGTACCGGCAGCGGTAAATCGACCTTGATCGACCTGGTGTGCCGCTTCTATGATGCAACGACCGGCACGGTGTCGCTGTTTGGCCACAATGTGAAAGAGTACGGCTTTACCCAGCTGCGCCGCATGGTGGGCATTGTGCCCCAGCAGGCCGTGCTGTTTACCGGTACCATCCGCGATAATATGCGCTGGGCTGCCCCCGATGCCACCGACGAAGAAATTTGGCAGGCGCTGGAAATTGCCCAGGCAGCAGACTTTGTGCGCACCAAGCCCGGTATGCTGGATGCGCCTGTGGAGACTGCAGGCCGCAACTTTTCCGGCGGCCAGCGCCAGCGTTTGACGATTGCCCGCGCGCTGGTGCCGAAGCCGAAGGTTTTGATTCTGGACGACAGTGCCTCGGCACTGGACTTTGCCACCGACGCTGCCCTGCGCAAGGCTATTAAAGAAAAGACCGAAGGTATGACGGTATTCATCGTCTCCCAACGTGCAGCCAGCGTGCAGCGCGCCGACCACATCCTAGTGCTGGATGACGGCGTGCTGACCGGCGACGCTACGCACAGCCAGTTGCTGAAGACTTGCGAGGTCTACAAAGAAATCTGCCTGAGCCAGCTGAGCAAAGAGGAGGTGGAGAAGACCTTATGAGCAAGCAGAAACAGAAAGTGAATAAGGGCACGCTCCGCCGCGTGCTGGAGCTGATCCGCCCCTATGCCGGGCTGGTGGTGCTGACGCTGGTGCTGGCCGTGGTTACTGTGGTCACTACCCTGCTGGCCCCGGTCATCTCCGGCAAGGCGGTAGACCTTATTATCGGCCCCGGACAGGTAGACTTTGGCGGCGTTGGCAAGCTGGCCATTGCCATGGCGGGCACAGTAGCCTGCACGGCTGTCTCGCAGTGGTTGATGAACGTGGTCAACAACCGTATTACCTTCCACGTCGTGCGTGATATGCGTGTGCGCACCTTTGAGCAGCTGGAACAGCTGCCCCTGAAATATATGGACGCCCATCGCCCCGGCGATGCCATCAGCCGCATCACCACCGACGTGGAGCAGTTCAGCGACGGCCTGCTGCTGGGCTTCACCCAGCTATTTACCGGCATCCTGACCATCTGCGGTACGCTGGGCGTGATGCTGTTCATTGAATGGCGCATCGCGCTGGTGGTCGTGGCGCTGACGCCGCTGTCGATTTTTGTGGCGCGTTTTATTGCGACCCACACCTACTCGATGTTTAAGGTGCAGAGCGAGACCCGTGCTGAGCTGACAAGCCTGGTGGATGAGCTAGTCGGCAACGAACATCTGGTACGTGCCTTTGGCTACGAGAGCCGCGCCGAAGAACGCTTTGATAAGATCAACCTGGACCTGCAAAGCTGCGGCGTGCGGGCGGTGTTCTTCTCATCGATGACCAACCCCTGCACCCGCTTTGTGAATGCGCTGGTATATGCCGCGGTCGGCGTGCTGGGCGCGTTTGCGGCCATCGCAGGCGGCATCACGGTCGGCGATTTGTCAGTGTTTTTGAACTACGCCAACCAGTACACCAAGCCGTTCAACGATATTTCGGATGTCATGACTGAGTTCCAGAACGCTTTGGCCTGCGCCCAGCGTGTGTTTGACTTTATCGATGAAACGCCCATCCTGCCAGATGCCCCGGATGCGGTGGAACTGCCCCACGGTGCCGGTGCGGTCGAGTTTGAGCATGTGAAGTTCCGCTATGTGCCGGATGTGCCCTTGATCGAGGACATGAATCTGAAAGTGGAGCCCGGCCAGCGTATTGCTCTGGTTGGCCCCACCGGCTGCGGAAAGACCACGCTGGTCAACCTGCTGATGCGGTTCTACGAGATCAACGGCGGCACCCTGCGGGTGGACGGCCATCCCATCGACACCGTGACGCGGGACAGCCTGCGCGGCAACCTAGGCATGGTGCTGCAGGAGACCTGGCTGAAAGCCGGGACCATTGCCGAGAATATCGCCTACGGCAAGCCCGATGCCACGCGGGAAGAAATCATCGCAGCAGCCAAAAAGGCACGTGCCCACAGCTTTATCTGCCGCCTGCCCAACGGCTATGATACCGAGGTGGCCGAGGACGGAGGCAATATCAGCCAGGGCCAGCGCCAGTTGCTTTGTATTGCCCGCGTGATGCTGCGCCGCCCGCCGATCCTGATTTTGGACGAAGCAACGTCCAGCATCGATACCCGTACCGAGGTATTGGTGCAGGATGCTTTTGAGGAACTAATGAAGGGCCGCACGAGCTTTATCGTGGCCCACCGCCTGTCCACCATTAAAAATGCCGACCAGATTTTGGTGATGAAGGACGGCAATATCATAGAGCGCGGCACCCACGACGAACTGCTGGACCGAGGAGGCTTCTACGCCAAGCTGTACGAAAGCCAGTTTGCCAAGGCTTAAGTTATAGGGAAAGTAAATACGCTAAAGGAGAAATGAACTATGAGCAAGATCACTCTGCCGGAAAACTACCAAAGCCTGTTGGGCCTGTATGACACACAGAAAGCCATCGGCCTGATCAAGACCATCTTTCAGGAAAAGATCTGCATGGCCCTGCACCTGAAGCGCGTGACCGCTCCCCTGTTCGTCATGCAGGGCAGCGGCCTGAACGACGACCTGAACGGTGTGGAGCGCCCGGTCGCCTTTGATGTACCCTGCCTGAACCAGGAGGCTGAGGTGGTGCACAGCTTGGCTAAATGGAAACGTTACGCCCTGTACAAGTACGGCTTCCGCCCCGGCCAGGGCCTGGTGACTGACATGAACGCCATCCGCCGCGACGAGGAATTGGACAACCTGCACAGCATCTATGTCGACCAGTGGGACTGGGAGAAGGTCATCACCGCCGACCAGCGCACGTTGGACTTTTTGCAGGACACCGTGCGGGATATTGTGGATGCTGTCTGCGCGACCTCAGATGAGCTGCGCTGGAAGTTCCCAGAGCTGAAAAATATCCACCTGGACCGCGATGTGACCTTTATCACCACCCAGGAACTGGAGGACATGTACCCGGAGTACACCCCCAAACAGCGCGAGAACGTCTTTGCCAAGGAGCATGGCACCATCTGCATTATGAAGATCGGCGGCAAGCTCAAGAGCGGCAAGCCCCACGACGGCCGCGCCCCGGACTACGATGATTGGGCGCTGAACTGCGACATCCTCTTCTGGCATGTGCCCTTGGGCTGTGCGCTGGAGCTTTCCAGCATGGGTATCCGTGTCAATGCGGAATCTCTGCGCCGCCAGCTGGAAGAAGCCGGCTGCCCGCAGCGTGCGGAACTGCCCTTCCACAAGATGCTGCTGGACGGCACCCTGCCCCTGACCATGGGCGGCGGCATCGGCCAGAGCCGCCTGTGCATGCTGCTGTTGGGTAAGGCACACGTAGGCGAGGTGCAGGTCAGCCTGTGGGACGACGACACCGTAGCCGCCTGCGAGAAGGCGGGCATCGCGCTGCTGTAAGTTTAGCATTGACAAACAACAGCCAATTGTGTTATTATTATCTAGTACCCGCTAGTATAGCACAATTGGCAGTGCAGCTGATTTGTAATCAGCAGGTTGCAG
>ERZ1034976.2972-NODE-2972-length-11095-cov-33.179801_pt1 | contig 11095 bp, 7 predicted proteins | sample MGYA00520623_ERZ1034976 | MGnify/ENA primary metagenome ERZ1034976 (study PRJEB33766, sample SAMN09781774) | gut metagenome | biome: gut microbiome | host: Homo sapiens | place: Madagascar | study: EMG produced TPA metagenomics assembly of the PRJNA485056 data...
CATCTTCGTAAGTACAGCCCATGCCATTGGTGTGGGAGGTAGTGGAATGTACCAGTGGTCAGTGGATTTGAGAGGCTATATCTCTTCAGAGACAGGCAAGGCTCCTGTGGCTTACCTTTGGGTGCCAGAGGGTTGCAAGCAAGTGAAAGCGGTGATGCTTTCTCAACAGAATATGACCGAGGAGGCTATCTATAAGAATCCGAAGTTTCAGGCTCAGATGAAGGAACTGGGCGTGGCAATGGTATGGGTGGCTCCTGCCTTCACCAACAACTGGGATCCAGCGACTGGCGCACAGAATACCTTTGAGGAGATGATGGGCAATCTCGCCGACCAAAGCGGTCATGCCGAGATAGCCAAGGCTCCTGTCATTCCTTTGGGACATTCTGCCCAGGCTACCTTCCCTTGGAACTTTGCGGCTTGGAATCCGAACCGCACGCTCTGCATCATCTCCTTCCATGGTGATGCGCCTCGCACCAATCTCTGTGGTTATGGCAGAGATAACGTGGAGTGGGGACGTCATCGCAACATTGATGGCATTCCTGGTTTGATGGTAGAAGGCGAGTATGAATGGTGGGAGGCTCGTGTGAATCCAGCCCTTGCCTTCCGCATGATGTACCCAGAGAGTTGCATCTCCTTCCTCTGTGATACTGGCAGAGGACATTTTGATTGTGGCGATAGGACAGCCTTGTATCTTGCCAAGTTCATTCAGAAGGCGTTAGAACAGCGTTTGAATGCCGATGGAACACTCCGTAAACTCAATCCGAAGGAGGGTTGGCTTGCCGAGAGATTCCATTCTGATATGATGGGTACAGATGGAGCGGACAAAGGAAAAGCTCCAGAACAGTCTTCCGCTCTTCGTCCTCAGCCTGCACCTTATAATATATATAAGGGCGACAAGCACGATGCCTTCTGGTATTTCGACAAGGAAATGGTGGAACTCACAGAGGCTCGATATAAGGAGACGGCTGGCAAGAAAGTGCAGTATGTTGGTTTCGAGTATCAAGGTAAGCTCATTTCTTATAATGATAAGTTGCAGGGAGGCATGAAGCTTGATTTAAGAAACCTGGATGGCATCACCTTCCAGCTAAAGGCGGTCTATACCGATAGCTCTCATAGTGCAACTACCCAAGAGCATGGCAAGAAGAAACCTCATATAGAGGTAATCAATGGTCCTGTCAAGAAAGTCAATGATACGACCTTCAAGTTCTATCCATACGAGTCAGGATGGGACAATGCACGCCGTTCCTTCACCTGTTGGCTTGTCGCTGTTGCTGATGCCGATGGTGAATATAAGGGTGCCGTGCAACCTATCTGTATTGAGATTCCGAAAAAAGTAAAATACGAATAGAATTATGAATATCAAGAATTTATTATTGTTGTCGGTGGCTCTCTTTGGCTCGACGTTCGCAGCGAATGCTTACGAGCATGAATGGGAGAATCCGACCGTGTTTGAGCGAGGCAAGGAACAACCACACGCTTGGTTTAAGACCTCGCATGCGAAGTTGCTGAACGGCAAGTGGCGTTTCCATTATGCCGATGACATCAAGGATGCACCTGCGGACTTCTATCGTCCAGGTTTCGATGACTCCAAGTGGGCACAGATTCCTGTGCCGTCCAACTGGGAGTTGATGGGCTTTGGCGCACCCTTGTATGCCAATATCACCTATCCTTGGTCGCCTAATCCTCCTTACATCGACATCCCGAATCCTGTAGGCACTTACCGTACTTCATTCACGGTGCCTTCACAATGGAAGGGTCGGGAAGTGATGCTCCATTTCGGTTCCATTACGGGCTATGCGAGAGTATGGGTGAATGGCACGGAGGTGGGTATGACCAAATGCTCCAAGACCCCTGCTGAGTTTGACGTGACGAAGTTAGTCCATCTAGATGGTCGTGCCAATCAAATGGCGGTACAGGTGTATCGTTGGCACGATGGCAGCTATATGGAGGATCAGGACTTCTGGCGTATCACAGGAATAGAGCGTGACGTGTATCTACAAGCCTATAGCCCAGTGTCTGTATGGGATTACAATATTACGGCTACTCCTGTGGATAATTATCGCAATGGACAGCTTGAGACAGATGTTACTATTCGCAATTTCTCTGGCAAGTCGGTCTCTGACAAGGTGTTGGTGCAGCTTCGTGATGCCAGTGGCAAACTGGTACTCAATGAGACCAAGCCTTTCCAGGCCGATGGCAAGGAGACGACCGTCCATGTGAGCAAGAAACTGAATAAGGTGAACCTATGGAGTGGAGAAAAGCCTTATCTCTATCAGATGTCGATGATACTGGGTGGTGACACCGTGCGCCAGCAAGTGGGCTTCCGTGAGGTAAAGATTGAGAACGCCCGACTGCTTGTCAATGGCAAGATGGTATATATCAAGGGTGTCAATCGCCATGAGCACAATGACTCCCTAGGACACGTGCAGAGCCACGAAATTATGATGGATAATCTGCGCCGCCTGCGTGAGTTGAACATCAATGCCGTGCGTAGCAGCCATTATCCTAATTGTCCAGAATGGCTCGACCTCTGTGATAAGTATGGCATCTATGTGGTGGATGAGGCAAATATCGAGACCCACGGAATGGGCAGTTGTGTCTATTTCACCGATACCGTACCACATCCTGCTTATCGCAAGGAATGGGCTCCTGCACACCGTGACCGCATCCATCGTATGTTCTATCGTGATCGTAATCACCCAAGCATCATTGGATGGTCGATGGGCAATGAGTGTGGTAATGGACAGGTATTCCATGAGCAGTATCGCTGGTTGAAAGCGAACGATAAAACTCGCTTCGTACAGTTTGAGCAAGCTTGGGAGGAAGAAAATACCGACATCGTGTGCCACATGTATCCCAACTGGGGCAGGGTGCTCGCCTATGCCAAGAGTGGCAAACAGCGTCCTTTCATCATGTGTGAGTATGCTCATGCGCAAGGTAATAGCAATGGAAACCTTCAGGATTACTGGGATTTAATCAAGAAGTCGCCTAACTTGCAAGGTGGATTTATCTGGGACTTCCAAGACCAGGGCATCCGCCGTACCATCAACGAGAATACCGACCATCGTACTTATTGGATGTATAATGGTGAGATGGGAAGTTATGTATGGCCTGTGGAGATGAACAGTGGATGTGATGGTGTCCTTGCTTCCGATATGAGTTACAAGCCGCAAGCCTTAGAGGTGAAGAAGGTATATCAAGACATTATCTTCCCTGGCTTTGACTGGAAGAAGGGCGAGTTGACTGTTAGAAATGAGTATCAGTTCTCCACGCTTGCCGACTATGACTTCCATTGGACGCTCTGCAAGGAAGGCAAGGAGGTGGCTGTGGGCGACTTTCGCTTGAAGACCTTGCCACAACAAGAAAGCAAGGTGCGCATCAAGATGCCATCGCTGAAAGAATCTGATGAATACACGCTTCAAGTGTATGCCTATACTCGCACGGCGAGCGATCTCTTGCCAGCTCATTATGATGTGGCAAAGGAGCAATTCTTGCATGAAGGCAAGTTGGAAGAGAATGCTAATTTGCAGACACAAGGCGATATCAAGGTGGAGACGCAGAAGAACAATATCGTGCTGACGGTAGGCAATGTCAAGGCGGAAATCAACAAGCAGAGTGGTGCGCTTACCAATTATGCCATGGATGGTGTTTCAGTCTTGCACAATCGTACAGCCTTGGAACCTTACTTCTGGCGTGCGCCTAATGACAACGATTATGGCAACAAGATGCCACAGAAGAGTAATGTATGGCGTTCCGCACAGACCAATCGCTATGTATCGAAATGTCAGGTGGGCGAACCTACCGAGGAAGGAGTGCTCATTACCTTTGACATGGTGTTGAGCGATCTCAAGCAACCTTACCATCTTTCTTATTTCTTCCGTAAGGATGGAAGCATCGATGTGAAGGCTAGCATGAATACCAAGGACAAAAAACTCCCGGAGTTGCCTCGCTTTGGTATGCGAATGACGCTCCCTAAGGGATTTGAGAATGTACGCTATTATGGTCGTGGACCTTGGGAAAACTATTCCGACCGCAAGACTAGCCAGTTTATCGGTCTCTATGATACCACAGTGACGGATATGTACTATCCATACATATTCCCTCAGCAGACTGGTAACCATAGTGATGTGCGTTGGGCTGAAATCACCTCGCCTAAGAAGGGTGTTGCCCTTCGCTTTCAGGCAGAGAAGTCAATGGATTTCTCAGCCTTGCATTTTGCAGATGAGGATCTTGATATGGGACTGGAAAAGAAGATGATGCATCAGAAAGATATGCATCCACGTATGGAAACGTATGTGATTCTGGATGGTGCACAACGAGGCGTCGGTGGAGATAATAGTTGGGGTGAACCGCCTCACACAAAATACCGCCTTTTTGATGGGGAATATTCGTTGAACTTTCGCCTCTGTTTGAATAGTTTATAATCTGGATGCGAAATGATTTAATGTGATAATGTCTTGTTATGAACAGAAAATCAATCGCAATCGTGGCAGGCTTGTTGATGGCTGGTAGTCTCAACAGCCTTGCCATTGGAAACAACAACATAAAGTGCCAGCCTCTATTATCGTTGTTATATTATCGTTTTTCTGCCATGTTTCCATGGCGACTGATATTGATAGGGAGTATGCCAATTCCCTTACCTATTCCAGTGGATTGGCTGGAGAGACGGTTCGGAATTTGCAGAAAATATTTAAGGTGGATAATAATTCTCCTTTCACGGAATGTGTATTGTATTGAAATTAAGAGTGTTAAGTGTGAAAGGAAAAATCTCATTATTTTGAGATGGTAATTGATGGCTAAGCTTAAATATGGCGATGTGTCTTGTTTTTAATGAGTATGGTATAGGTGTGGCAAGGATCTAGTGGGTGTCTTTGTTATGAATGTTGGGATGAAGCATTGTAACCAGAAGGATGAGGGATAGATATTGGCAGGCGAAAAGAGACGATTTATCGGCTGGATGACTAAGCTCGTCTATATGGATGACTCGGGTCATCTATATGGCTCACTCCCGTCATCTATATGGATGACCCGGGTCATCCGATACAAAGAAGCCTTTTCTATTCCTTTTGTGATAGTTGCTTTCTCCTTTAGACTAAGTTGCCTTCTCCTTATATTAATAGTCTTTTCTGCTGATTATTATTGTTGTTTCAGAGAATTCTCCTTTCATACTTAACTGGTTGATTATAAATGTACTATGGTGGTTGTGAAAGGAGGAAGAAATTTTAATTGCTGTTTTTGAGAAGCTATTTCTGAAGGTGACTTTATGGCGAGAAGGTTTTGGAGGCACATTCTCAGAGCGTGCCTGGGATTCCACTTTTTAAAGTAGAGTCATACATACATCTGGAAATAACATGGAAAAATCTTGGTTCTTTCTGGAAAAAAAACTATCTTTGCAATGTTTTATTTAAAGCATCGCAAAGATGGATATTATAGAAAGCGGTATCATAGGAAAGAAGAGCCCTGAGGCTTGTGAGGATGGAATGGTAGTTACCGATGATTTCATCGCAGTGATTGATGGCAGTACGAGCAAGACGCCGAAGCATCTCAATCCTGATATGAAGAACGGAAGATACGCCATGATGCTTATCTCGGAGTATATTCGTGAGGAGTTGAAAGCGGATGCCTCGGTAGATGATTTCTGCCAGGGTGTGACAGCCTATATATATAATAAGGTGTATGAAAAGCTAGGAGTGGAAGAGCGGTTGAAGGAGCATCCGGAAGAGCGGCTTACCGCCTCGGCTATCCTTTATAGCCGGACAAGGAATGAAGTATGGATGGTGGGCGATTGCCAGGCAATCATCGATGGAAAGCTTTATGAGAACGGCAAGCCTTATGAGGAGAAGATTGCCCGTAAGAGGGTAGAGCTGATAGAGCAGGGCCTTTCGCCTGCTGAGGCTAGAAAGCAGATAGAGAAATTATTGATCGAGGCGATGCTTTCCGGGCAGAACCAGACCTATACGGTTATTGATGGATTTCCTATCTATCGGGAGGGAGTGAAGGTTGTCTCTGTTTCAGATTCCTGTTCTGTTCAAGATTCTGTTCCAGCATCAAATTCTGTTCCAGCATCAGATTCTGTTCCTTGCTCTGACTCCGTTTCTGCATCAGGTACATTTTTGGTCTCTTCCTCCGAGATTGTATTGGCTAGCGATGGCTATCCTTTCCTGAAGCCTACTTTGTCAGCGAGCGAGGCGGCATTGGCAGAGCAGATTGCCAACGACCCTCAGAACATCCATTCCTTTATCGCCACTAAGGGCATCGTAGAGGGCAATAAGAGCTTCGATGATAGAACCTATATCCGGTTTTCGGTTGAAAAATAAAACACGGACAAATTGAATTTGTCCGGCTTGTTTGTTATAGTGCTTGTAACAGTGTAATAACCAGTATGTTATGATCTGCTGAACAATTTGTCCGGACAAATTCAATTTGTCCGTGTTATTTTTTTAATGACTTCTGACCCGAGAAACGGTGAGTTTTAGGGGAGAAAACTATGAGTTAGATTTGTTAACATTGAAATTTTTCGATGAAACCTTTGCGTATATGCATTTTTCTTCGTAACTTCGCAGCGGAATATAAAGAAGGAAAACTATGGAAGAGATTAGAAAATATCCTGTGGGCATACAAACCTTCTCTGAGATACGAGAAGAAAACTATGTGTATGTGGATAAAACTAAGTATATTGTGGATTTCATAAGAAATGGATCCAAATATCTGTTTCTGAGTCGCCCAAGACGATTCGGAAAGTCTCTTTTTGTCTCTACGCTTCAGGCTTATTTTGAAGGAAGAAAGAATCTGTTTGATGGGCTTGCCCTTGGGGATTATGAGAAGGAATGGGTAAAGTATCCAGTTTTTCATTTTGATATGAGTACGGCAAAGCACATGAATCCTGCTGACTTAATCAATGAATTGGAAGGTAAGCTAAGCCAGCTGGAACAAATCTATGGTACGGAAGATTGGGCTATTAAGACTAACCAGCGTTTGGAATGTCTGGTAAAACGTGCTTATAAGCAGACGGGACAGAAGGTAGTCATTCTCATCGATGAGTATGATGCTCCATTGCTGGATGTCGTGCATGAGAAGGAAAATCTGGTAGAACTCCGTTTGATCATGAAGAACTTCTATAGTCCTATTAAATACTTGGACCCTTGGTTGCGTTTCGTCTTTATTACTGGTATTACCAAGTTCTCTCAATTAAGTATCTTTAGTGAAATCAACAACCTGGATAATATCAGCATGTTCGACCAGTATTCTGCTATCTGCGGTATCAGTAAGGCGGAACTTCTGAATGATATGAAGCCAGATGTGGAGTTGTTGGCAAAGCATTTAGGCAGAACCTTTGAAGAGACAATAGGTGAACTGACGTCATATTATGATGGCTATCATTTCAGTGATCATTCTGAAGATATATTCAATCCTTTCAGTCTTGTGAAGGCCTTGAAGAACAAAAAGGTTTCGGCTTATTGGTTCAGTTCCGGTACGCCAAGTTATCTCATCAAGACTTTGCAGAAGTATCATGTGGGAGTAATGGATATAGAGCAGAAAAGTGTAGGGGTTGATGACTTTGATGTTTCGCCAGAGCAGATGACTTCAGCGCTTCCTTTGCTCTACCAGAGTGGTTATCTTACCATCAAGAAGTATAATCCGCTATTGCAATGCTATCAGCTGGACTATCCTAACAGGGAAGTGCGCATAGGGATGTTGAAATCGCTGGCGCCAAACTATCTGTCTCCAATTCAATTGGATAATAATAGTTTTATCTTTGCCTTTTTGGAACAGCTCTATGGCAACAACATGGATGGCGCCCTTCAGAAGATGCAAGCTTATCTTGCTAGTATCTCCAACCGTCTGTCTAATAAAAACGAGAAGGATTTTCAAACGGTGTTCTATCTCATCTTCAATCTCTTGGGTGCTTATATCCTGGTGGAAGAAGATAGTGCAATAGGTAGGGCTGATGCCGTTCTGCACATGCCTGATTCCGTGTATATAATAGAGTTGAAATATGATAAATCGGCAGATGAGGCTTTGAGGCAGATAGACGATAAGGGATATCTGATACCTTATTCGGCAGATGGAAAGCGATTGGTTAAAGTGGGAATTAATTATGACAGCCAAAAGCGAACTATAGGGGATTGGAAGATAGAAGAAACATAAAAATATACAAGATTTTGAAAGAAAGCCTCGGCTACTAAGATGTAGTCGGGGCTTTTTGAAATTTGTTTTTATGCAAATACTACGTATATCCCCCTTTTCAATCGTATTATTAGCAAATAAAACAAAAGAAATATCGCATGAGACAGAAAGTTTTATACATGATTTTAGTGGCTTGCCTGCTCCTGACTAATGCTCTGCGCTTTCTTATTGCTCTTTTACTAACCAGTTTAAGTAATCTTCCTGTTTCATTCGTATTGATAATAAATGAATTATGATGAAAATAGGAAAAATACTTTTTGGGGTATCAGCCTTGTTCCTAGCGAACGGCATGATGGCACAGAGCAAGCTCGATGCAAAGCAGGGGCTTGATGTGAATAAGCAACTGCAATACTGCCACAAGCAGGTAAGCCGAGCTTTGGCTGAGTTGAAACAGAAGGATGGCTCTTTCGACTACACGATGGAGCCTCGCAATATCCTTAAGGGGGATAAGCAGAAGGGATGGAACTGCCGTAAGGCAACAGCCGAGGAGTGGTGTGACGGCTTCTGGCCAGGTATCCTCTGGATGGACTATCAGCTCTTTGGCGATAACGCCGTTAGAACGGCAGCCGAAGGCTATACGAACAGTCTTCGAGGCATTGCCTATCGCCCGTGTTATGATCACGACATCGGTTTCCTGATGTTCTGTTCCTACGGGAAGGGCTATGAGGTGAATCATTCTCAGGATTATAAGAACGTCATCTTGGCTTCTGCAGATTCTCTCGCCACACTCTTCAATCCAATCGTGGGAACCATCTTGAGTTGGCCACGAGAGGTAAAGCCTCGCAACTGGCCTCACAATACCATCATGGACAATATGATGAATCTCGACATAATGTTCTGGGCAGCGAAGAACGGTGGCAACAAGCTCCTCTACGACCTGGCGGTGACTCATGCCAAGACCACGATGCAAAACCACTTCCGCCCCGATGGCAGTTGCTATCACGTGGCAGTTTATGATACCATCAGCGGCAATCTTATCAAGGGGGTGACCCATCAAGGCTATGCCGACAACTCGATGTGGGCACGTGGACAAAGTTGGGCTATCTATGGCTATACGATGGTGTATCGCTATACTCACAATAAGGTGTTCCTCGATTTTGCCCAGAAGGTGACGGATATCTACATCAAGCGATTGAAGGAAACCAGCGATGATCTCATTCCGCTTTGGGACATGGATGATCCTAGAGGCGTGAAAGGTGCTCCTAAGGATGTAAGTGCAGCCTGTGTGGTTGCCGATGCTCTACTGGAACTCCAGCAGTATGTGGGAGGCGAGAAAGGAGAGGAGTACAAGCAGTTTGCCATCCAGTCGCTAGCCCAGCTGAGTACCGATAAATACCAGAGTGGTAAGAAGAATGTAGCGTTTCTGATGCATAGCACAGGACATCATCCTGCAGGAAGCGAGATAGATGCCAGCATCATCTATGCAGATTATTATTATCTGGAAGCATTGACTAGGGCTCAAGATATAGTTTTTTAGGTTTTATTTGTTAGGTTTATATGATAAGAGGCAACCCGTGAGGACTGCCTCTTATTGTATAAACAGCAAGGGCTGCCAGTACATCCTGGCAGCCCTATTACGTTAGTATGTTATGAAAAATTTGAGAGAATTGAAACTTCACAGCTTCAGAATTGTTTTACTAAACATGATTTTTTTATAGAGAAAGCATAGAAATAATCTACTTTAATAACGTTGGAGACGTTGTTGGAGTGCTTACCTGATCGATGCCTGTGCGTTGCATAGAATCAACCGAAGCAGAATCTCCCATGGCTACGGACACGCCCTTGCCACTCTTGATGTATCCTACGTTTTCAACAGAATCAATGTCATTGCTCTGGAAAGGAACTTGGGCTGCATTGCCCAATGTCAGGATGATAGCTACCACGGCAGCAGCCTTGAAGAGAGGCTTCAGGCGCTCTGTCAATGAAACGACCTTTGCCTTGTTAGGCTTCTTGGTGTATTCATCCTCAATCATCGCCATCATCTTCTGGTCGAAGTCATCACCCAGCGCCTCTTGCTTAGCCTCGCCCATCTCGTAAGAGAAGAGCGCTTGGTATGGCTTCAGCTCGGCAGGCAACTCGTCCTGGCTGAAGAATGCACGGAGAATCTCCTCTTCTTCGAGAGAAGTCTCGGCCTTCCAATAGCGGTCCAAAAGTTGGTTGATGTACTTATAATCCATAACTGTCGAATTGTTGAAATCTTTGTTTAACTGTTTGTCGAGCCCTGAAGATATTCACCTTGACCTGGTCTTCGGTGATGCTGAGGATGTCTGCTATTTCCTTATAGGATTTTCCTTCGATGTCTCGAAGTTGCAGACAGCTGCGCTGCTTCTCGGGCAGTTCATTAATGATGTTCCTTACGATGTTCAGCTTGTCTTTCTGAATCATTCGTTCGGAAGGAGTGGATGATGTCTCGTCGAGCCTTTCTGTGGTCTGCTCTTCCAGCGAATCGTTCTGATTATCCATCTTCTTGATGCGGTCGAGCGAGAGGTTGCGGGTGATGGTGAGGCTGTAGGCCTCGATGGAGTCGAGCTCCTGCCATCTGTCGCGGGCATTCCAGACTTTAATCATGGTATCCTGCACAACGTCCTCCGCTTCCTCCCGGTTGAGAGTAATGCGAAGTGCCAACCTGAAGAGTTTATTCTTCAGAGGCAAAACATCGTTTTGGAAACTGATTTTTTTCATCCCTCTATAATTAATGACGACTTACCTGTAAGAAAGTTACAGGCAACTCTGAATTATTTCTATTTTTAACTCTTAATAACAGTTCCGTGCTTTCCGTCGATGGCGGTAGCAAGGGTGATAATCACCTCTTTCACTCCTGCGTCGATGGCTGCAAGGGCATTCTCCAGCTTTGGAATCATGCCGCCTGCCACGGTACCGTCTGCTTTATATCTCTCAAAATCGGCAT
>ERZ1034976.2975-NODE-2975-length-11087-cov-5.642404_pt1 | contig 11087 bp, 9 predicted proteins | sample MGYA00520623_ERZ1034976 | MGnify/ENA primary metagenome ERZ1034976 (study PRJEB33766, sample SAMN09781774) | gut metagenome | biome: gut microbiome | host: Homo sapiens | place: Madagascar | study: EMG produced TPA metagenomics assembly of the PRJNA485056 data...
CTCCAACTTCCTGCTGATGCACGCCATGGGCCCCAACGTGGCCGGCGTTATCGGCTCCGCCATCGCCGCTGGCTTCCTGCTCAGCGTCTTCGGCGGCTAATTCGATTCTTCCCAAACCCCTTTCCAAAAGGCGTGCCGCATTTTTGCGGCACGTCTTTTTGCCGGGAGCCCCGGCGGGCAATGCGTGCGCCAGTTGGGCGGTAATCGACAGACCATTGGGTACAAGCTCGGTATCGTTCTTGCAGTGCATTTCGATAAATGCTGTCATTGCGAACCAGTGGTGCGCCGCGCAGCGAATTAAAATTGCAATGACTGCCGGTGGCAGTCATACCATAGTGTAGCGCACGCTGGTGTGGCCCCTTCCAGGGATTCCCTCCGGTCACAATCCGTTTCCTCAGCCTTCCCCTCCGGGGAAGGTGGCACGGCGCAGCCGTGACGGATGAGAACCTTGCCTCTCCCCATGGGAGAGGTGCCCCTGGAAGGGGCGGAGAGGGCGATTTTTACCCTCTCAGTCACTTCGTGACAGTTCCCTCAGAGTGGGAGCCAAGGGGGACGAGGGGGACGGATTGCCACACCAGTGTGCGCACTGGCTCGCAATGACAGTAATTGTCGAAATGCACTGCAAGAACGATACCGAGCGGTGCCCAATCGTATAACGAATACAGACCAGCCGTGCACGCACTGTCAGCGGCGACTCGCCGCAAATTTTTTCAAATCCCTATTGACAAAGTAGGATATGGGTGTTATACTGCAAACACCTACCAAACAGGTGAGTAATTGAGAAAGAGGTGTTCCCTATGACGGAAAATATGGAAACACTGATTCGGGCGAATTTCCGCTTTGGTCGAATGTGAAGCACGTTGCCATCCTTCAAACGACAACCAAACACAACCGATGAAAGAAAGGAAATAATACCATGTCTAACTATAAATTTGAAACTTTGCAGCTCCATGTTGGCCAGGAGCAGCCCGATCCCGCTACCGATGCCCGCGCCGTTCCCATTTACGCTACCACTTCCTATGTGTTCCGCAACTGCGAGCACGCCGCTGCCCGGTTCGGCCTGACCGATGCCGGCAATATCTACGGTCGTCTGACCAACTCCACCCAGGACGTGCTGGAGAAGCGGATCGCGGCTCTGGAGGGCGGCGTAGCCGCGCTGGCCGTGGCTTCCGGTGCCGCCGCTATCGACTATGTGCTTCAGGCTCTGGGTCAGAACGGCGGCCACTTCGTGGCGCAGAAGACCATCTACGGCGGCAGCTACAACCTGCTGGAGCACACCCTGCCCGGCTTCGGCATCACCGCCACCTTCGTGAACATCCACGACCTGGACGAGGTGGAGAAGGCCATCCGGCCCAACACCCGTGCCATCTACATTGAGACTCTGGGCAACCCCAACTCCGACATTCCCGACATCGACGCCCTGGCGGCGCTGGCCCACAAGTACGGCCTGCCCCTGGTGGTGGACAACACCTTCGGCACCCCCTATCTGATCCGGCCCATTGAGCACGGCGCGGACATTGTGGTTCATTCCGCTACCAAGTTCCTGGGCGGCCACGGCACTACCCTGGGCGGCGTCATCGTGGACTCCGGCAAGTTTGACTGGGCTGCCTCCGGCAAGTACCCGGCCATCGCCGCGCCCAACCCCAGCTACCACGGGGTTTCCTTCGTGGCCGCTGCCGGCCCTGCCGCTTTCGTCACCTACATCCGGGCGGTGCTCCTGCGGGACACCGGCGCGACCATCTCTCCCTTTGCCGCCTTCCTGCTGCTCCAGGGCGTGGAGACCCTGTCCCTGCGGCTTGACCGGCATGTGGAGAACACCAAGAAGGTGGTGGAATATCTTTCCAAGCACCCCCTGGTGGAGAAGGTCAACCATCCTTCTCTTCCCGATCATCCCCAGCATGAGCTGTATGAGAAGTACTTCCCCAACGGCGGCGGCTCCATTTTCACCTTCGAGATCAAGGGCGGCGTGAAGGAGGCGCATACCTTCATCGACCATCTGGAAATCTTCTCTTTGCTTGCAAACGTGGCGGATGTCAAGTCCCTGGTGATTCACCCGGCCACCACCACCCACAGCCAGCTGACCGAGGAAGAGCTGCTGGATCAGGGCATCAAGCCCAACACCATCCGGCTGTCCATCGGCACCGAGCACATCGACGACATCCTGGCCGACCTGGACAAGGGCTTCGCCGCTGTCCAGGCGCTGTAAGCGGGACTATGCTGATTTCGACCAGAGGCCGGTATTCTCTGCGGGTGCTGCTGGATCTTGCCCAGCATGAGGGCTACGTTCCCATGAAGGATGTGGCTGCCCGGCAGGGGGTTTCCCTGGGATACCTGGAAAAGATTCTGCCGGTGCTGGTGAAAAACGGCATCGTGGTGGGCATCCAGGGCAAGGGCGGCGGCTACCGACTGGCAAAGTCTGCCGACAAGATTACCTTCGGGGAAATCCTCCGGCTGACGGAGGGAACCCTGGCTCCCGTGGCCTGTCTGGAAGAAGGCGCGCCGGAGTGCCAGCGGGCGGACGGCTGCCTGACGCTGCCGGTTTGGGCGGAGCTGGAGCATATCGTCAGTACCTACCTGGACAGCGTGACCATCGCCCAGGTGGTGAACCGGAACAAAAAATGACCGAACCCCGGTGCCCTGCGCACCGGGGTTTTCTAATGTGTGCGCCGTGACGGATGAGGGAAAAGGCTCCCCTTGCTGACCCAGGGAAGCTGAGATTGTCAAAGAACCATGTCATTGCGAGCCAGTGCTCACACTGGCGTGGCAATCCCCCCGATTTTCAAACATCTACGTTAGGAAATCTTGGATTTTACGCCTATCCGGGGGATTGCCACACCAGTGACATCGGTCACTGGTTCGCAATGACATTGTATATTTTGGCTATTTTGACCCATAGGGGCACTTAACGAGACAACCCCGGCATGGCGAAGCCGTGCCGGATGAGGGCCTTGCCTCTCCCTCTGGGAGAGGTGCCGGAGGCGGAGAGGGTGATTTTTGCCCTCTCAGTCGGCTTCGCCGCCAGCTCCCCCAGAGTGGGAGCCAAGGGGGACGGACTGTGACCGGAGGGAATCCCCGGAGGGGGCCACGTCAGTGTGCACTGGCTCCCAATGACATGCAGTTTTGCGGCTTGGGCGGGTGCGGATCGCCGGAATACCCGGCAAAATTGGAAACGTTTCAGCGAAGTGCCCAAAATGGGATGCCGTGGATTGTGGAAAAAGCGGAAAATCATTTCTTGCGTCAAAAAGGGCTTGATTTCTTGAGAAAGCTGCTGTAAACTCAAGACATGGAAACGATGAAACGTTTCCAAAATAAGACACCGGATTTTCCGGTTCACAATACTATAGGAGGAAAACAAATGAAAAAGCTGATTGCTATGCTGCTGGCTCTGGTCATGGTGCTGGGTCTGGCTGCTTGCGGCGGCAACGCTGCCCCCGCTGAAACTAAGGCTGCCCCCGCAGAGACCAAGGCTCCCGCCACCGAGGCTGCTGCCGATAACACCGCCGCTGAGGGCCGTGTTTACTACCTGAACTTCAAGCCCGAGGCCGACGCCACCATGCAGGAGCTGGCCGCTCTGTACACCGAGACCACCGGCGTTCCCGTCAAGGTCGTCACCGCCGCTTCCGGCACCTACTCCGACACCCTGACCGCCGAGATGGCCAAGACCGAGGCTCCCACCATCTTCAACATCGGCAACCTGTCCGGCCTGAACGACTGGGACGAATACGCCCTGAATCTGGCTGACACCGCTGTTGCAAACGAGCTGACCACCGATGAGTTCAACCTCTACAATGAGGCCGGCGAGCTGAAGGCCATTGGCAACTGCTTCGAGTCCTACGGCATCATCGTCAACAAGGCTCTGCTGGAGAAGGCCGGTCACTCCGTGGAGGAGATCACCGACTTCGCTTCCCTGAAGGCTGTTGCCGACGACATCCACGCCCGCGCCGCTGAGCTGGGCTTCGACGCCTTCTCCGCTCCCGGCCTGGACAGCTCCTCTTCCTGGCGTTTCTCCGGCCACCTGGCCAACATGCCCCTGTTCTACGAGTTCCGGGATGACAACGTCACCGAGCAGCCCGCTACCATCAAGGGCACCTACATGGACAACTTCCGCAACATCTGGGATCTGTACGTCACCGATACCGCCGCTGACCCCAAGACCCTGACCACCGGCACCGCCGATGAGTCCAAGGCTCAGTTCACCGAGGGCAAGGCTGCCTTCTATCAGAACGGCACCTGGGAGTTCGCTGGCCTGAAGGATGCCGGTCTGACCGACATCTGCATGATCCCCATCTACTGCGGCGTCGCCGGCGAGGAGAAGGCTGGCCTGTGCTCCGGCACCGAGAACTGCTGGGCTGTGAACAGCAAGGTTTCCGAGGCCGATCAGAAGGCTTCTCTGGACTTCCTGTACTGGCTGGTTACCGATCCCACCGCTGCTCAGAAGATGGTTGACACTCTGGGTGCTCTGCCCTTCAAGAGCTGCCCCGAGTCCGCCAACACCTTCCTGGCCAACGGCAACGACCTGCTGGCAAAGGGCAACTACAACGTGTCCTGGGCCTTCAACCACACCCCCAACGTGGACAGCTGGAGAGCTACCGTTGTGACCGCTCTGGCCAAGTACGCTGCCGACCGCACCGATGCCAACTGGGCTGAGGTCGTCAAGGCCTTCGTCGATGGCTGGGCTTACGAGTACAACGTCGTAAACGGCTAATTGCAAACAACCACCGAAAGGGGCGGGCACTGCCCGTCCCTTTCTTCCCTTAAAATCCAGCGCAGGGCGGGGGCCTGTCCCCGGAAATGCGGAGGCAAGCCTCTGCCCTGTAAAACGGAGTACATAAGCAAAAAAACCAATAGAAAGGATGATTCTTGTGGCAAAATCCAAACGGAATGAAAACCTGGTGCAGCGTCCTATCCGGAAGTTTGCGCCTATTTTCATTCTCCCCACCTTCGCGGCCTTCTTCATCGGCTTTGTCTGGCCCTTCCTGCAGGGCATTTATCTGTCCTTCTGCAAGTTCAACACCCCCAAGGATGCCAAATGGGTGGGCTTCGGCAACTATCTGAAGGTGTTCTCCGATGCCGGCTTCCTGAACGCCTTCAAGAACACCGCGGCTTTCGCCGTTGTGTCCATCGTGCTCATTAACGTCATCGCTTTCATGATCGCCTATGCCCTGACCCAGAAGATGCGGGGAGCCAATCTGTTCCGCACCGTCTTCTTCATGCCAAACCTGATCGGCGGCGTGGTGCTGGGCTACATCTGGAGCATGATCTTCGACGGCATTCTGAAAAATTACGGCACCTATCTCACCGCCAACGGTACCTACGGCTTCTGGGGCCTGGTGATTCTGGTGGCCTGGCAGCAGATCGGCTACATGATGATTATTTACATTGCGGGTCTGCAGGCAATTTCCGAGGACATGATGGAGGCGGCCAAGATCGACGGCGCCAGCGGTTCCCAGGCGCTGTTCCAGGTCATTATCCCCAACATGATGCCCGCCATCACCACCTGCACCTTCCTGACCCTCACCAACTCCTTCAAGATGTTCGACCAGAACATGGCGCTGACCGGCGGCCTGCCCTCCGTCATGGAGAACGGCACCAAGGTCAACATCACCGAGTTGCTGGCGCTGAACATCTATTCTACCTACAATATCAATAAGAACTGGCACGGCGTGGCTCAGGCCAAGGCTGTGGTATTCTTCATCCTGGTTGCGGTACTGGCTCTTGCCCAGCAGGCGGCAACCCGTTCCAAGGAGGTTGAGCAGTAATGAAAAACAAAAAACAACAGCACTATTCTCCCGGCCGTAGGGTTCTCACCGACTTCTTTGTCGTCCTGTGCCTGGTTTGGCTGATTCCCATTTTTGCGGTACTCATCAATTCCTTTAAGGCCAACGCCTATGTGAACCTGGATCCCTTCGCCCTGCCCAGCTCCGAGTCCTTCGTGGGCTTTACCAACTACATCAAGGGCATGACCTTCGGCAACTACCCCTTCCTGAAATCCGTCAGCTACAGCTTGTTCATCACCGTGGTTTCCGTGGCGCTGATTCTGCTGTTCTGCTCCATGTCCGCCTGGTACATTGCCCGGGTGAACAGTCTGGGGAGCCGGATCTTCTACTATCTGTGCCTGTTCTCCATGATCGTCCCCTTCCAGATGGTCATGTTCACCCTGACCTTCACCGCCGACAAGCTGAAGCTGAACACCCCCTTCACCATTCCCATTGTGTACCTGGGCTTCGGTGCCGGTCTTGCCATCTTCATGTTCCTGGGCTTTGTCAAGGGACTGCCCAAGGAAATCGAGGAAGCGGCGGCCATCGACGGCTGCGGCCCTCTGCGCACCTTCTTCCTGGTGGTGCTGCCCATGCTCAAGCCCACCATGATCTCCGTGGGCATCCTGGAGCTCATGTGGGTGTGGAACGACTATCTGCTGCCCTACCTGGTGCTGGATCGTACCAAGTATATGACCATCCCCATTCACGTTCAGTATCTGAAGGGCTCCTACGGCTCCGTGGATCTGGGCGCCACCATGGCGGTCATCATGCTGAGCATTATCCCCATCATCCTGGTGTACATCTTCTGCCAGAAGCACATCATCAAGGGCGTTGCCGCCGGTGCCGTCAAGGGCTAGGTCCGCAGGGCGGACAGCCAGTGCGTGCACGGCTGGTGTGTAATCAATAGACCATTGGGTACCGGCTCGGTATCGGTCTTGCGATGCACATAAATAGAAGCTGCCATGATCACTGGTGCGGCAGTCCACATCAAATTTCCGAGAACCGATGGCGGAGCACCGAAGCCCCCTTGTGTAAAGGGTGGTGCTCCGCGCAGCGAATCAAAATCTAACAATTGCCAGTGGCAATTGCACAATAATGAATAGGTGTCACGGCGAAGCCGTGACGGATGAGGGCCTTGGCTCCCGCATTGGGGGAGCTGTCACGAAGTGACTGAGAGGGTAAAAAAGCCCTCTCCGCCCTTCCAGGGCACCTCTCCCATAGGGAGAGGCAAGGCAAAATCAGCAAAAGAAAACAAATCCGGGCGGCCGTTGGCCGCCCACTGTCCGCAAGAAAAAAGAGTCAAATGCGAAAGGAGGCATCGCCCACATGACCATTAAGGACATCGCCGCCAAAACCGGCTACGCCGTGGGCACTGTTTCCCGGGCACTGAACAACCATCCCAACGTCAGCCCCAAGGCCCGAGCCGCCATCCAGCAGGCTGCGGCGGAAATGGGCTTCGAGATGAATGTCAACGCCAAGCAGCTGAAGCAGACCCACTCCAACACCATTCTGATGGTGGTCAAAGGTACCCGAAACGAGCTGTTCGGGGAGATGGTGGAAAAGATTCAGCAGTTGATTTCCGAGACCCGGTACCAGCTGGTGGTGGATTACATGGACGAGGACGCCAACGAGGCGGCTCGGGCCATTAAGCTGTGCCGGGAGAAGAAGCCCCTGGGGATTCTGTTCCTGGGCGGCGTGAACGAGAATTTTACCGAGGATTTTCGCACGGTGGACGTGCCCTGCGTGGTAGCCACCAACGACGCTTCACCACTGCCCTTTCCCAACCTGTCCAGCGTCACCATTGACGACCGGGAGGCGGGACGGCAGGCGGTGGAGACATTGATTTCCCTGGGTCACCGGCGCATTGCCATTGTTGGCGGCGACCGGCAGCTGTCCGACACCAGCCGCCTGCGCTACGAAGGCTGCCTACAGGCCATCCGGGCCCACGGCCTGGACTTTGACCCGGAGCGGGACTACCAGGGCGTGCGCTATTCCTACCGGGACGGCTACCGGGCGACCCAGGCTCTGTTGAGCGCAGGACGGGAGTTTACCGCCCTGTTTGCCTGCGCAGATGTGATGGCCATCGGCGCCATCCGTGCTCTGGGGGACGCAGGCAAGCGGGTGCCGGAGGACGTGTCGGTGCTGGGACTGGACGGTCTGCCCATCGGCGAATACCTGGTGCCCAAGCTTGCCACGGTGGTTCAGCCCGCCGAGGAAATGGCGGCCAGAAGCGTGGAAATCCTTCTCAATGCCATTGAAAACGGCACGACCAGCCACCATGAGCGGGTGCCCTTCCGGGTCAGCTGCCGGGAGAGCCTCCGGGAACGCTGAAATGCCCATTTTGGGCTTGCCCCGTTCTAAAAGCAGTATACAAGGAGAAACGAACATGCGCCAAAGTGGAATTTTAATGCACATCACCTCCCTGCCCGGGCCTTACGGCGTGGGCACCATGGGAAAAAGTGCTTATGACTTTGTGGATTTTCTGGAAAAGGCAGGCCAGTCCTGCTGGCAGATTCTGCCCCTGTCCCCTACGGGCTACGGGGATTCCCCCTATCAGTCCTTTTCCGCGGGAGCGGGAAACCCTTACCTCATTGACCTGGATACCCTGGTTTCCCAGGGATTGCTGAAACCGGAGGAACCGGCGGCGATGGACTGGGGAGACGACCCCGGCCGGGTCAGCTACGGAAAGCTTTATGACCAGCGGGGGAAGCTTCTGCACACCGCCTTCGGCCGGTTCACGCCGGACGAGGACTATGAGGCTTTCCTGGCGGAAAGCGCCCAGTGGCTGCCGGATTATGCCCTTTTCATGGCTCTGAAGGAAAAGCACGGCGGCGCCCCCTGGCTTTCCTGGGAGGAAGATCTGCGCCTTCGCCGGGAGGATGCTCTGGAGAAGGCCCGGGAGGAAAACCGGGAGGAAATCCGCTACCAGTGCTTCGTTCAGTATCAGTTCCGGAAGCAGTGGCGGGCGTTGCGAGCCTACGCCAACGGCAAGGGCATCCGCATTATCGGCGACGTGCCCATTTATGTGCCGTTGGACTCGGCGGACGTGTGGGTCAACAGCGGCCTGTTCCAGCTGGACGAGACCCGGCACCCAGAGGTGGTGGCGGGCTGTCCGCCGGACGGCTTCACCGCCGACGGCCAGCTCTGGGGCAACCCCATTTACGACTGGCAGGCCATGGCGGACACGGGCTACGGCTGGTGGATTCAGCGGCTGGCAGCCGCCGCCCATATGTATGACGTGGTGCGCTTTGACCACTTCCGGGGCTTTGAAAGCTACTGGGCAGTGCCCGCCGGGGACAAAACCGCCAGAAACGGCACCTGGGTCAAAGGGCCGGGGATTGACTTCATCCGGGCGGTGCAGAAGGCGCTGCCGGAGTTGGATTTTATCGCCGAGGATCTGGGCTTTGTGACCCCCGGCGTCCGAAAGCTATTGGAGGATTCCGGCTATCCCGGCATGAAGGTGCTGGAATTTGCCTTCGATTCCCGGGAGGAAAGCGACTACCTGCCCCACCTGTACCCGGTGGATTCCGTGTGCTACACCGGCACCCATGACAACGTGACTCTCAAGCAGTGGTTTGACGAGGCTTCCCGTCAGGACAAGGCCTACGCCAAGGCCTATCTGGGGCTTTCCCGGCAGGAGGGCTATGTCTGGGGCATGATTCGAGGGGGCATGTCCAGCGTTTCCAAGCTGTTCATTGCCCAGATGCAGGACTATCTGGAGCTGGGCGGGGAGGCCAGAATGAACTTCCCCGGCACCCTGTCCGCCGCCAACTGGACCTGGCGGGCTCAGCCGGGCTTCGATTCCGACAAGCTGGCAAAGAAAATCCGGAAGATGACCGGCCTTTATGGTCGGCTGAAAAAGGAAAACTGACGAAGGCTCCCGGCGCATATTGCGTCGGGAGTTTCTGCCAGTCCGGGGGAAACAGTTGCAAAATGGGTAGAAATGTGCTATTATGGGATGCAAATGAAAGCAAATTTCGGGGGAATCAAGATGCAGCTGGAACATCCTTCTGTAAAAACCATAGAAGAAGTTGAAAATCCCGCCGCCCGGCGGGTGCAGTACGGAAGCCTGATCGGCCTGCTGGTGCTGCTGGGTTGCTATTTTCTCCTGGAGTATCGGGGCAACGGCGTTGCCTGGACCTGGATGGAAGTTTACTCGGTGATCCCGGCCATGCTTTTTATGGGAGCGACTCTCAGCGGTGGGCTGACCCGTCCGGTGAGAAACCGGCTGATATTCGGGGCGGCCTTCCTGATCTGGTTTGCGGTGACAAAAGCGCTGCATCGGATCGAGGGCGTTGAGGCCAGAAGTATCGGCGTGTTTTTCTGCGCTTACGGTATGTGTCTGCCCTTTGCCTGGGCCTCCGGCGACGGCAAGCGGCGGCGGGGACTGAAATGGATTCTGGGTCTGTACCTGGGTCTTGGCGCGCTGCTGGTACTCTATGGGCTGATGCTGCTGGGGGGCTGCGTCCCGGGATACCTGCGGGATGCCGTCTATTGGGACGGCACCCGCTTTTCCGCCATGAGCCATCCGAATGTCTGCGCGCCCCTTCTGATGATCGGCATCGGGGTCAGCCTGATGTGCTGGGGGAGACTGAATAAGGTCTGGCAGCGGGTTTTGCTGATTCTGTGGATCGGGGTCCAGTTCGGCGTGCTGATATTGACCAGTGCCCGGACGACCATAGTGTTTACCTGCGTGCTGCTGGGCGGCAGTTTGTTCTGCGCCCTGCGCAAATCCGGCTGGAAGCGGTTTGCCATTGCCTGCCTTGCGGCAGTGGTGCTCATGGGCGGCTTGTTTGTGGGCTCTCAGATGCTTTCCAAGGTACACAAGACGAATATGGAGGCCTCTCAGACCGCGGGAGAAATCAAGAACATCCAGTACGGCTGGGGCAGCGACATCAAAAATCTGAACAACCGGACGGAAATCTGGAGCTCTGCCAGAAAGGGTCTGCGGGACAATCCCAGAATTCTGCTGGAGGGTACGGAATACTCCGGCCTGATTCTCTCCCAGTACAATTCCTTCCGGGTGTATCACGCCCACAACTCCTGGCTCCAGGTGCTCTACGACATGGGCCTTCCCGGACTGCTGCTGGCACTGGTGCTGACGGTCGTCGTGGTGTACGACGCTCTGGTTCTGCTCTGGTACAATCCGGAGCCGATGAAAAGCGTGGCCGCCCTGCTGGTGCTGTGCATCCTGGGCTGCTCCTTCCTGGAACCCTATCTGTTCGGCGCCTATATGGAAAAACAGCCGATTCAATTCCTGTTCCTGCTGCTATCCGGCTACCTGGACTGCTGGCGGGCGGAACTCAGAAAGTCAAAATAAAAAAAGCG
>ERZ1034976.2976-NODE-2976-length-11086-cov-8.302874_pt1 | contig 11086 bp, 8 predicted proteins | sample MGYA00520623_ERZ1034976 | MGnify/ENA primary metagenome ERZ1034976 (study PRJEB33766, sample SAMN09781774) | gut metagenome | biome: gut microbiome | host: Homo sapiens | place: Madagascar | study: EMG produced TPA metagenomics assembly of the PRJNA485056 data...
CCGCCTGATGGAGGGCCGCACCAGCTTTGTCATCGCCCACCGCCTTTCCACCATCAAGGATGCCGACCTCATCCTTGTGATGCGGGACGGCGACATTGTGGAGCAGGGCACCCACGACCAGCTGATCGAGGCCGGCGGCTTCTACGCCGACCTGTACAACAGCCAGTTCGAGGACGTGGTGGATTAAAGCACCTGTCATCGCAATATAATTGCACAAAGAGCATCTGTCCCCCTCCTTTCCGAGGGGAACAGGTGCTCTTGCTTTTTTATTCCTCCACCGCTTCCAGTTGCAGGCCGAACAGCTTTTCCGAGAGGGGCGGCAGCTGTTGCTGCAAGGCGCGGACATAGGCCATTACTACCGGGTCCTCGCGCTTTTGCCCCAGCACGATGCCGAACCGGTGTCCCCTGCCCCAGTCCAACACCCGCACAAAACTGAGGTCCGGTCTGCGGTAGTAGACCGCCGGGACCATTTTGAGCGCCGGTTCGCCGTAAGCCGCGCTGCGGATGCCGCCCACCGGCGTAAAGTTCACCCCGCATTCCAGCCCCTCCTGCAGCAGGCTTGTCTCGTAGACGGTCTGGTACATCTCCTTGATGGGCAGCCAGCGGCATTGCAGCGCCTGTTCTAAGTTCAGCCTACCCAGCGGCATATCGACGGGCGGGTGGATGGGGATGCAAAGCTCCGGCACATAAAGCAGCGGCACAAAGGTAAGCCCCTGTGCGTAAAATTCTGCACTTTCCAGCTGGAACGAGAGGTCTGCATCCCCTTTTTTCAGGCTGCGCCAGACCTCGCTGCGGTTGGCGCACTGCGTCATGATCGAAGAATATTGCAGGCACAGCGCATCGGTCAGAGAAAACAGGTCGTACCCGAACATCCGCATGGCTTCATGACTCCACGCAATAAGCAGATGCCGTTCCGGCGGGTTTTCCTGTTGCTGCACCGCGCGGGCATGGCGCACCGCCTGCTGATACAGGGCTACCAGCTGCTTTGCCTTAGGGTAAAAATCCTGCCCCGCCGGGGTCAGCACCACCCGGCGCGGTATATGCTGGAACAGCTCGAACTGCAACTGCCCTTCCAGCGTGCGAATCTGCTGCGAAAGCGCCGACTGTGAAAGGTACAGCGCCTCTGCCGCCGCAGAAAAGCTGTTCAGTTCCACGATCTTTACAAAGCCTTCCAATGCGCTCTCGTTCATGCTATTCTCCCTTCCGCAATACATTAGGACATCCTAAATTATAATATAAAAAATATGAATTGTAAACAGCACCCTTCTACGCTACAATTGTTAAGGATTCGGCAAAGTATCTTTTACTTTGCTGCACGATAAGAAGGAACACGAAGAAGAACAAAAAGAAAGAGAGCGTACCTATGAACAAGATCTCCCGTAAAGGCTTTCTGAAGATCGCCGCTGCCGCCGCCATGAGCGGTGTCACTGCCGGTGCCCTGTCCGCCTGCAACGCTGCTTCCGGCTCCACCGCCTCCAGCGAGGCTGCCAGCACCGCTGCTGCTCTCACCTACACCCCCGGCACCTACGAGGCTACCGCCAAGGGCATCGAGTCCGACGTCAAGGTCAGCGTGACCTTCAGCAAGGACAAGATCGAGGACATCGTCATCGACGTGTCCGGCGAGACCAAGGGCATCGGTGCCGACATCGGCGACAAGATGAAGGAGAACATCCTGAGCGCCCAGACCTGCAGCGTGGACGGCGTGTCCGGTGCCACCATCACCTCCAATGCCGTCAAGACCGCTGTGGCCGACTGCATGTCCCAGGCTTCCGGCACCACCGTGACCGTGTCTGTGGACGTGGAGGCCAACGAGGAGCCCGACGTGATCACCGTCACCTCTCAGGAAGATGCCGACGCTGTGGTCGTGGGCTGCGGCGCTGCCGGCATCATGGCCGCTCTGGAGCTGCAGGCTGCCGGTGTCAAGACCATCCTGCTGGAAAAGGGCAGCTCCTGCGGCGTGTCCAACGGCTCTGTGGCCGGTGGTCCCGCTCTGGCCGAGACCCGCGTGCAGGCTGCCGAGAACGCCACCGTCTCCGTGGAGACCCTGTTCAACTGCGAGTACGGCTTCTCCAAGGGCACTGTGAACGGCGCTCTGCTGCACAAGTGCGTCAGCGCCGGTGAGCGCGTGGTGTCCAACTTCATGGACAACGGCGTCAACATGGCCCTGCGCCGCGACGCTTACGGCATGGGCTTCCGCGCACGCCACAACTTTGCCGACCTGCAGGGCACTCAGGTCAAGGGCACCGACCGCTTCCAGCCGCTGGTGGACAAGTTCACCGCCGACGGCGGCGTGTTCGAGGTCTGCCGCGAGGCCGTCAAGCCCGTGATGGACGGCGACAAGGTGGTGGGCGTCATCGCAAAGGACACCGAGAACAAGACCTACATCCAGTACAACGCCAAGGCTGTGCTGATCGCCACCGGCGGCTATGCCGGCAACCAGGACCGCCTGCACGAGCACTTTGGCAACATCAACGTCTGGCCCCTGTGCAACGAGCTGTCGGACGGCAAGGGCTACGACATCGTCATCGAGGCCGGCGGCATCGCCGACCGCAACTGGGCCCTGTGCTGCAACGAGTTTGGCGGCGTGAACGGCAAGATGGAAGAGCGCGGCCGCTCCATGGTGCGCTCCAACGACACCCTGCGCTTTGCCATCTACGGCGGCCTGATGGTGGACCCCAACGGCGACCGCTTCATGAACGAGCAGTACCTGTCCGACCGTCCGCTGGCTCTGGGCGGTGAGATGTCCCTGCGCGTGGGCAAGTACTACGCCGTGGTGGACCAGACCATGTACGAGGAGTGCCGCGACAAGGGCGTTCTGGCCTACTTCGGCAACCCGGCCGACTGGTACGTCGGCTCCACCGGCTACACCGAGGAGCTGCTGCCCAACCTGGACGAACACATGGACATTGCCATCCAGCGCGGCTGGGCCGTCAAGGGCAGCCTGGCCGACTGCGCCAAGGCTTTCGGCCTGACCGACCTGGAGCAGACCGTGGCCGACTACAACGCCGCCTGCGCCGCCGGTAAGGACGAGCAGTTCTACAAGAACAGCTACCTGCTGCGTGAGCTGACCGGCGACACCTTCTACGTCATCGAGTACGAGCCCTCCATCTGGGGCACCTTCGGCGGCGTCAAGACCGACTCCTACGCCCGTGCCGTCAACGCCGAGCAGCAGCCCATCCAGGGCCTGTATGTGGCCGGTGTGGACAACGGCTCCATCTACGCTTCTCCCTACTACGAGAACGAGGGTGCCGCTCTGGGCACTGCCTACACCAGCGGCATCGTGGCTGCTGACTGCATGATCAACGACCTGAAGAACGCCTGATCGTTTCCCTGCATCTTTCTGCGGCTCCGCCACCCGGCGGGGCCGCTTTTTTGCTGCTTCTTTCCCCTGCTGCCCTACACAAATGCCCGCGATTGTGCTATGATAGGCTTGAACAGCCGGTCAGTGATGTGAAACCGACCGGCAAAATCGAGGTGTTTGTACAAATGTCTGATCTCCTTGAGACTCTGCGGCAGGAGGGCGTGGACCCTGCCCTGCTGGAAGCGGTGCAGCAGTACCGCGCCGCCCACCCGCTGGCCGCCGAACTGCGCCCGCGCATCCCTTCCCCTGCCTTCACCTACTACGGCAAAGAGGTGTGGGAGCAGGCGCTGGCGGCCCTGCTCTGCGGCGAAAACCTGCTGCTGGCGGGCGGCAAGGCCACCGGCAAAAATGTGCTGGCCGAGAATCTTTCCGCCGCTTTCGGCCGCCCCGCGTGGGACATCTCGTTCCATGTGAACATGGACGCGGCGTCCCTCATTGGCATGGACACGTTTGCAGGCGGGCAGGTGGTGTTCCGCCCCGGCCCGGTGTACCGCTGCGCCCAGTGCGGCGGCTTCGGCGTGCTGGACGAGATCAACATGGCCAAAAACGAAGCGCTGGCCGTGCTGCACGCGGTGCTGGACTTCCGCCGTGCCATCGATGTGCCCGGCTACGACCGCATCCCGCTGGCGGAGGAGACCCGCTTCATCGCCACCATGAACTACGGCTACGCCGGCACCCGGGAGCTGAACGAGGCCCTCACCTCCCGCTTTGTGGTCATCCAGATGCCCACCATCACCCAGGACAATCTGGAAAAGCTGCTGCGGGCCCAGTTCCCGGACCTGACGGCGAAATATGTGCACCAGTTCGCGCTGCTGTTCCTCGACCTGCAGAAAAAGTGCGACAGCGCGGAAATTTCCACAAAAGCGCTGGACCTGCGCGGTATGCTGGACGCCCTGCGGCTGATCCGGCGCGGCATCCCGGCGGGCGCGGCGCTGGATATGGGCATCACCAACAAGGCCTTTGATTCCTACGAGCAGGGCCTGATCCGGGACGTCATCGCAGCGCGCATCCCGGCAAAGCTGGACGCCGGAAAGCTGTTCGGCTGATGGAAGCCCAGAGCTACACCGCCCAGGAGCGGCGCGCGGCCAATCAGGTCTGGGCTGCTGCAGGAGCCTATGGCTTTGAGCCGCTGTTCCTCGCCCGCTACACCGACGGCACCACCGATTTTTACATGAACACCGTCGTGGGGCTTATCCACAAATATTACGGAGATGCGCTCATCCGCAGCATCTTTGATGCATGGGACGGCGACATGCGGCAGGCCATGCTGGACGACATGACATGGCTGTACCTTGAAAACGCGGCCTACCGGCTGGAACTGCCCCGCCGCCCGGTGCTCCAAGCACTGCGCCATGCTCACGCCGACTACTTTTTTGCCATTCAGTACAAGCTTTCGCGGCAGGAATGGATGGCGAAAAACCAGCTGGTCTACACCATGCAGGCGGCGCGCTGGCGGCGTGTGCTGGGCCGTGCCGACCCGGTGATGACCCCCTACGAGTCCGGCCTTGCCGCCGCCCTGGCCCCGGAACAGGTGCCCGAACCGGAACAGCTGAAGGCCGAAATTTTGGCCGTCTACGCAAAATTCAACTTATTCGACGGCACCGTGCACCAGAAAGCGGCCCTGCACCTGCACCTGGACGGCCTGCTGGCAAAGCTTGCCACCAAGGCCATGCCCACCCAGATGATCAAGACCGACCGGGTGACCGTGGAGCACTCCAATTCTGTGGACGCCGTCGGCGGCGGGCTGGCTGTGGACAAGCGCAAAGCCCACATCACCTTAAAGCAAAACGCCGCGCAGGACCGCGCCTACATCGAGAGCTGCTTTGGCCGCTCCATTTACCCGCCGGAACGGCTGCGCAAAGCCGAGCAGGAGCTGTGCGTGGGCGACCATCTGGGCTGCCATTTGTGGTTCAGCGCCGGTGTGCCCAGCCCGGAGCAGGCCCCCACGCCGGAGGCAAAGCATCTGGCCGAACAGGCCGAGCTGCAGGCCGACCGCAACCGCGCCTATTACGCCAAAAACCGGGAACTGCACCGCAGCGTCGTGCTGCGGCTGACGGAGCAAATTCGCAACTGCATCCTCGTGCACCAGCAGCCCAACGCCCGCATCGCCCGCAGCGGCAGCGTGGACGCCGGGCGGGTGTGGCGCGCCCCGCTTTTGAACGATGACCGGGTGTTTTTGTGCGCGGAAGAAGAAAACCAGCCCGCCTTTACCGTGGACCTTCTGCTGGATGCATCGGCCTCCCGCCTGCACTGTCAGGAGGTCATCGCCGCGCAGGGCAGCATCTTGGCCCAAAGCCTTGCGGCCTGCGGCATCCCGGTGCGGGTGTCCAGCTTCAGCAGCCTGCGGGGCTACACCGTGCTGCGGGTGCTCAAGGGCTTTGCGGACAAAAACCTGCAGAACATCAACCGTTACTTTGCCTCCGGCTGGAACCGCGACGGCCTTGCCCTGCGCGCGGCAGGCGACCTTTTGCAGTTTGCGCCCGGCCCGGCACCCCGCCACCTGCTCATCGTGCTGACGGATGCTTCCCCCAACGACAGCCGCCGCATCCCGCCCAGTGCAGAAAATCCCCTCGGCTGCGGCTATGAGGACGCCGCCGGTGTGGCCGACACCGCCGCGCAGGTGCGCGCGCTGCAGCGCATGGGCATCCGGGTCTCGGCCGTGTTCATGGGGGAGGACAGCTCTGCCGGTGCCGCCGCGCAAATTTACGGCAAGAACATGGCCCGCATTCGCGGCATGGACCAGCTGGCCCGCGCCGCCGGACGGCTGATCCAGAACGAGATCCGTGAACTGGGTGACTGATGATACCTTATTAAAATAGCGCCCGCAGGCGAGCGGTTTTGCCGTTCCGTCTGCGGGCGTTTTGCGTTCAAATACAACCGAATGCATTTTCCAACAACCATATTTCGAGCCGTTCCGCCCCGGTTTGCAGAATTTTTTCGAATTTCGGCAAACTTATAGTTGTTTTTTGTTGTGAGATGTGCTATACTATGTTCAGTCAATAAAACATTCCTGCGTAAGCCGCCTGTCGTGCACCGGGTCGTCTCACGCAGCGCCCGTCCGTTATACAACGAACCGCTGTATCTCATTTTCAGGGAGGAACCGCTCATGGATGCCAACCGTTATTTTGATGCCATGCACAACGCCATGTCAGCCCAGCACCCCGGTGCACAGCTGCTTTTAACGGTAAAGCTGCAGGACACCTGCGGCAACGATGCCTGCCTGGAGCTCAAGCAGCTGCCCGGCGAGAGCACCTCCATCCTGTGCTACTCCACCATGGGCCGCCGCTGCCTGAGCTTCCAGCTGTTCCGCAAAGGCTGGCAGTTGTGCCACAACGCCGACGGCCAGCTGGTGGGCCGCTTCCCCGCCAGCGCCAACGGTCTCATCGACGAGACGGATTTCCGCGCCTACTGCCGCGAGGACCGGCTGGACCTGGCCCGCACCCAGCGCATCCTTTCTGAGCTGCAGCAGTGTGCCGGCGTGGATTATCGGGGCCGCATCCCGCAGGATGCCCGCACCGGGGCCCAGATCACCGTGGAAAGCTTTGTGGGCACCGGTGCCCGCTGGACCTATTGGAGCCAGGACGCCGCACCCAGCCTGCCGCTGGCAGCCATCCTCTACTGGCTGGCCGATTTTCTGGCCGGTGCCGAGCGCCGCACCCTGCAGGCAGACCCGCAGGCGGCACGCCTTGCGGCCCAGTGGCTGGCCGGTGACACCGCCGTGTTCTTTCACCCGACGGTGCCCCTGACCGCCATGAACGCGGCGGCTTCGGCCAGTACCAGTGCGCCTGCCCGCCGCAGCCGTCCCGCCGTGCCTGCCGCCCGGAACAAGAGCTGGCAGAGCATCATGGCCGTGATGGCAAGCATGTGAACGAAAAAGAAAGGAGAGACGATCGTCTCTCCTTTCTTTTTCAGGATCACTTGAGGTACGGGTCCAGCAGGGCGTCCACCGTCTTGTTGCGCTTGGGGTTCGGCTTTTTGACCACATGGCCGCGGCAGACCACCAGCTCCAGATGCTGCAGGGCACGCAGGTCTTCCAGCGGATTGCGCCTCGTCACGATGAAGTCGGCGCTCTTGCCCGGCTCAATGGAACCGGTGATGTCCCCCACCCCGGCCAGCTGGGCGTTGCGCAGGGTGGCGGTGTAGAGGGCAAACTGGTTGCTCACGCCGCAGTACTTGTGGAAGTAGCACAGCTCCCGCCAGAAGTCGTACTGGGTGATGTACGGGCAGCCCACATCGTTGCCCAGGCCCACCGGGATGCCGTTGGCAAGGGCGGTCTTGGCACTCTCCACCACGCCGTCAAAGACGATCTTGCCGTTGTACTGGTCTTTTTCCGATGCGCCGGAGACGGCCGTATCGAACAGCGCATAGGGCAGCGCCGGAGAGATGGTGGTGCACACGAATGCGCCGCGCTCCTTGTACAATTTCACCGTTTCTTCGTCCATTTTTGCGCCGTGCTCAATGGAATCCACGCCGTTTTCCAGCGCCACCTTCACGCCTTCGGGCGATTCGGTGTGCGCCGCCACGGTATAGCCCAGCTTGTGGGCCTCGTCGCAGACGGCCTTGACCATTTCCGGCGGCATTTTCAGCTCGCCGGGGGTGCCTTTTTCGGCGGCGTCCAGCACGCCGCCGGTGATCATCAGCTTGACAAGGTCCACTTTCTGGCCGCTGGCCTTTTTCAGCTGGGCCAGTGTCTCGGCGTTGTTGTGGGCCGCCACGGCCACCGAGCCTGCCATGTGGCCGCCCGGCACCGAGATGCCCTCGTTGGCCGCAAGGATGCGGGGTGCCAGCAGCTTGCCGGCTGCGGCATCGTCCCGGCAGCGGGTGTCAAAATCGGCAATGCCGCCCACGGTGCGGATGGTGGTCACGCCGCCCAGCAGTTCCAGCTTTGCATAGCTGCACACCAGCCGGTAGGCCACCGCCCGGGTCAGGGCATTGCTCAGGATCTTGCGCACCAGCGCTGCATTGTCGCGGGGCTTTGCACTGGGTTTGCCGTTGCCCGCCAGGTGCACATGCAGGTTGATGAGGCCCGGCATCACATAATTGCCGTGCAGGTCGATGACCTCATACCCGTCCAGATCGGTGCCCTCGTCCGCCAGCGCGGTGATGGTGCCGTCCTCGCACAGCAGCACCTTGTGGGCCTGGGGTTCCATATGCTGGGTGCCGTCCAGCAGAATGCCGTTGATGTAGGCTCGCTTCATTGGTGGTTCCCTCGCTTTTACACGACAGCTGTCGTTTTTTCTTCCAGTATAGCACGTTCGTGCCCCGGGTGCAATCGGGCGCACAAAAAGGGCAGGCAAAGGTTTTGCCCCTGCCTGCCCTGTTGCTCTTAGATGCGGCTGAAACCGTGCCTCCCCGCCCGTACCGGCAAAAGCCGATACGGAGGCTTTTAGATGCACGCGCGATTGCATTGCTGCATTTTATCAAAGCCTTAACCTTATCCATAACCTTGATCAAATAACAAAACAACCCAAATTTGTAACCTTGTACCAGAACCTTATGGCTCTCCCAGATTCAAATAAAAACGCATTCACCTCGGAATATCACGGTCACCCCTCCAGCTCCACTTCAAATTCCAAAAGCAGATTGGCGCGGTCCAGCGTCAGCTGCAAAGCCGTCAGCTGATCACTGACACGGCGGTACTCCTGTTCCACCTGTTCTGCATCGTAGTTGCGGCAGGTCATTTCCGGAGTGTTGCTGCCATAGCCGGGGGATGTGCGCACCAGCGACGGCACCTGCTTCATCCGTGCCAGACGCTGCTTCTTTTTTGTCAGCATTGCCATGCGCACCAGTGCCTCGTCGATGGTAAACCCAAATCCCTCCAACACAGTGGTGGTATTAAACACGTTCACTGCATGACGCAGCACAGCGATCTTCTGGTTCAGCGCATCCATCTGCTGCTGCATCCGAGCAAAGTCGTAGTTTGCGGGCAGCGGTTCCTCATTGATTCCATAGGTCGTTCTGCTTTCCGCTTCTTCTTTTTTCAGCAGCCCCTCCAGGTCTTCGTTCCATGCTTTGATCATTTTATTTGCGCCTGCGGATGTCAATTTCATGCGTTGTCCCTCCCTGTCGTTTTTTCTTCCAGTATAACACGTTCGTGCCCCGGGTGCAATCGGGCGCACAAAAAGGGCAGGCAAAGGTTTTGCCCCTGCCTGCCCTTGAACCATTTTCCGGTTTACTGTGCTGCGGATGCGGAAGCAGCCTCGGAAGAAGCAGCCTCGCTGGAAGCGGCATCGTCCGAGCCGCCCACAACGCCGCCCTCGACGACCAGCTCGTCCTCGTAGTCCAGGCCGTAGGTGTCCACCAGAGTCTCCTCATAGTCCTTGTGGAAGAAGTTCTCCTCGCCCAGTGCCTTGATCTCCTCGTTCAGCCAATCCAGCACGGTGGTGTTGCCCTGGCTCACAGCGGGAGCAATGGTGTCGGCGCTGCCCAGCGAGGGGATGCCCACGGTGTAGCCGGGGTTCTGCTTTGCAAAAGCGATGACCTCGGTGTTGTCGTTGGCCCATGCCACGCCGTTGCGGTTCTCCAGTGCATTCTTTGCAGTTGCGTAGGAATCGTACTTCTGCAGCGGGATGTCGGGATACTCCTTGGTCAGGTAGGTCTCGGCGGTGGTGCCGGAGATGACGATCATCTGGTCATCGGCGTTCCAGTTGTCCAGCGTGGTGACAACGGCATCGTCCGGGGAGATGACGCCCAGTGCCACGTTCATGTAGGGCAGAGCAAAGTCCACTTCCTCAGCACGCTCGGGGGTGACGGTGAAGTTTGCCAGGATCACATCCACCTTGCCGGTCTGCAGGTACTCGATGCGGTTGGCAGCCTCGGTGGAGACGTAGTTGATCTCCACGCCCAGGTCTTCGCCCAGACGGTTGCCGAAGTAGATGTCATAGCCCTGATACTCGCCGTTCTCGTCCACATAGCCGAACGGGTTCTTATCGGAGAAGACGCCGATGTTGATGGTGCCGGACTCCTTGATCTCGTCCAGGGTGCGGTACACGACACCGCTGCCGGAAGCAGCACTGCCAGATGCTGCAGTGGAAGCAGAGGAACCGCCGCATGCGGTCAGCGCGGCAGCAGCGGACACGGCACCCAGGCCCAGCAGGAAGGAACGACGCGAAATTTTGGACTGTTTCATAATGGATTCTCCTTTACAAAATCTTTCCCATGGCCCCGGAACACCCGGAGCCGTTATATGATCTGTGACTCATTTCACAGCATCAAACGTGAAGGTGCGCAGGAAGCGCTGCGCGCGCTCGGTCTTGGGGTGGTCGAAAAAGTCCGCCGGGGCAGCTTCTTCCACGATCTTGCCGCCGTCCAGGAAGATGACCCGGTTGGCGATGGCGCGGGCGAACTGCATCTCGTGGGTGACGATGATCATGGTGCGGCCCTGCTTGGCAAGGTCCAGCATCACGTCCAGCACCTCGCGCACCATTTCGGGGTCGAGGGCGGCGGTCACTTCGTCAAACAGCAGGATCTCCGGGTGCATACACAGGGCGCGCACGATGGCCACGCGCTGCTTCTGGCCGCCGGAAAGCTCGCGGGGGTAGCTGTTTTTCTTGGCCAGCAGACCCACGCGGTCCAGCAGGGCTTCGGCTTCCTTCTGCACCTCGTCCTTCGGGCGCTTCTGCACCTTGGTGGGGGCCAGCAGGATGTTATCCAGCACGGTCAGGTGCGGGAACAGCTCGTAGCTCTGGAACACCATGCCGATGCGCTGGCGCAGCTGGGTCAGGT
>ERZ1034976.2977-NODE-2977-length-11086-cov-3.287100_pt1 | contig 11086 bp, 15 predicted proteins | sample MGYA00520623_ERZ1034976 | MGnify/ENA primary metagenome ERZ1034976 (study PRJEB33766, sample SAMN09781774) | gut metagenome | biome: gut microbiome | host: Homo sapiens | place: Madagascar | study: EMG produced TPA metagenomics assembly of the PRJNA485056 data...
TTTCACCTACTTTCTAGTATCCGTCTCAACAATAGTCTCAAAGTACCTCTTTTGCTTAGCTTTCACCGTTTATTCAATAGATTCATTGGTTTCTATATTTCTTACATCAAACCAAAGTATCGTTTGATGCCTCCACACATCCTCCGAACGGTGTAGATGGTCCATATACCAATGTCGATATACGACATCCTCCCGTACCCATTCCCTGACATATACTCAAGAAATAACTTCTCATCTTCTTGGCTAAATGAATAGTCCTCAGCAATTACAAATCTTTTATATCTGCTCTGTAACATTATATCCCAAACATATATATCAATATATGCGTTCGAACCAGAATGACGGTAATATGCAAAGCAACGTACAGATTCGCTATCATGAAAGGCTTCAATTTCCATATTCATGAATTCGCACTCTGATAACACAGGGAAGCTACAGGCATTAATGTTTTCTGAATTGTAAAAGAGCCTTTCAAACATATACATTGATACCATAACACCACTTTCCTTCTTCATTCAGCACTTTATTCCTACGAAATATAGTCTATATACTCTTGCAAACAAGAGAATTCATCCATATCTACATCCAATTCTATTCCTAAATACTCGTTGACAGCTTCGATATATTCCAGCGACTCTGTTTCTCCAGCTTCCCGCGCACGAATCTCTGCTAGTTGAGTATAATATGCATAAAAGTTTTCATCTCCATCTTTATAATCTGCAAATTCTTCCATATAGACTGATGCATCATAGAACATAAGTAGATTTCTATCTTCCTTGTCCAGATTTAGGTAAAGCTCCACTTGATCATGCTGGTATGCATGATGTACTTCATGTATTAATGTTTCAAGTACTTCGTAAGAATATGCATTTTTTAGATGCTCCAAATCTATAACCACCTGATGCGTTGAATCCCTATAATATGCCAAAGTCCCTGTAGGCAAATCATCTGTTCCGACTAGAATTTCATGAGAGAGCCCATAGTATCTAGCCTGACAGTTTATAATTTTTTCCGCCACGAGTAATTTGGTCTCTATACTCAGGGTTTCCCATCTACTAGGTTCAATATCCGAAATTACTTCTATATTTGCCTTTAAGCTGTGTTCATCCCCATACACCTTTACTACTTCAGCTTTAGAATTTAACACTGTACCGTATAGCAAGGACGATGTTGCTACCGGAACCATTATTACTAAAGATGCTATCGCTGAATTTCTTTTCCACAATATAGCTACATTCTCGACACGACGTTTTATGATTAAGTTACGTTTGTCTCTTCTTCTAATTCGTCTGAATAACACGAGTATAGATAACAACAAAGAAATAGCTGCCGTAGCAATACCAACATAAACAATACGCGTACGGTACAGGTTCATATATGTAATACAAACAAATACACCCCAGCATAGAATTATATTTTCGATTAGATCTCGATAATTTCGGTTTCTATTCCAGGTTAACGCAATACATATTGCCATTACTATTACCGACAAAATCAAAAAACCCAACAAAGACTCCGTATAAGTGAAATGGGGTATGCACCTAAAAAGCAGATTCCTAAACCATAGGAAAACAAGCAAACTCCATATAATATGCTCTTTTATATACTCTTTTCGGGTCATGTTGTTTTGTTCCATATGTATCACCCCTTTTTCATTTGTTCACAAGTTGATTCTATTGCTATTTTTTCCTGTATCATACAACAGGTCTTGCGTTTCACTATCATATACGCATATTCTGCTAAATCGAACATCTGGGTCAATCATATGTCTTGCTTGCATCAACTCTATCAAAATAATAAAAACCAATTGCCCCTGCGTATCGTAATGTGAAATAAATTCATTTACCATTTTCTTATTCATGTATAGTTCAAATTTCATCAATGACGTATCCGCTTCATAATGTGTAACATAATTCCGAAAATCAATTCCCGCAGCAGATTCTAATGTATCCATGAACGTCTCATTAGTAAATACTCCATCGTTTACTCTCATTATACCAATTTTCCGCTCTTGTTCTCTGCATCCAATCATCATACTCACTCTTGTGCATCATATGTGCATAATTATTATCATCAATCATATAATATGGCAAATCATCACAGTCCTCATTTAGATGATTCACATATTCTTCAATTGTAGGATATTCTCTAGTCGGTGCAAACTTGTATACCAACTCGACCGATTCTGTCTTGGGTGCGCATGCTGTAAGCATAATTGAAATCACTCCATTAATATAACAACTCTTTGCATTAAAACACCTCCTCGCTTGCTCTTATGATATATATACGAAGCAAACCGAGATATCTCCATTTTTATTTTAATAAAGCTTCCTCTTTTCAAAATAATAGTAGCTACTAACTTGTTATGGATAATTATTGAAACTATTGTCATTTTCGTTGTCAAAAAAATTTCAAAAAAAGAATGTCCCATTCCATGACTTTAACTGGTCATAGTTTTAGGACATCCTCCACATTCCAACTATAAAACAAATACAATTGCCACCATTGCAATAGTAATCTGAACGACATAGTTTACTATTCCATATTTAAGATAATCTCCTATCCCCCAAGCAATTTTTCGTTCTTCGGCATCTACAATTTCTGCTTTATTAACCTTTCCAGAAAGAATAAATCCAGCTGTTGCAGACCACATAAACAGCGAACTACCAGCACATATTGAAGCTGCATACGCAACCGCAATCCAATCTGACTGTGCATTCAAAGGTCCATTACATAACTCCACAATTATTGGCATCATCGCTGCAGCTGCTGGTCCTGCACTAAATATTCCTGCAATAATTGATGTAATAAGCATTATTGCCATTACAAGCAACTTAGGACTCGAAATATTATCTTGCAGATATTCCGCAAGTATTCTTAACAAACCCGATTCACTAACAACTTCAGCAAAGAATAGAAATGAAGCGATTGTAAGCACAGATTTTAATTCCATTCCCTGATGCACTCTTATCTTTTTTAAAGAACAAAGCACCATTGCCACGACATACCCTAATACCGCAATAATTTCTGGCGGAATAATACTTTGTGGAATAATACTCCATGCCAAGAACATCCCCAAGAAAACAATACCCAGGCATATCAAAACATCATATCGAATTTTCATATTCTTATACTGGCTTTTTAAATTTGCTATTGCCAATTTCCTAATTGCTCCATCATCTTTTTCCTTTTTAACACCTATCCCCCACAAAACAAGCAAAATTAAAGATGTCATTGCAAACAACGGAAACGCATGCGTTAAATAGCTAAGAAAACTCGTAATTCCACTAGTCATGATTACGATGGCAGGAAAATCCCCCACAGGACTTGCTGCTCCTCCGGTATTAGACAATGCAAGTATTACCGCAAAAAATGTACACACGTATTTTCTATCTACTTCTAATGTTTTAAGCAGAACAAATACAATAGGAAGAATCATCATAACAGCCGTAATGTTGTTTAGGCAAGAAGATATCAAAAACAGCATTCCGCCAAACAGCATTAAACACATTCTCTTCTGCCCTTTTGACTTCTCTGCAATTTTTATTGCTATAAGCTGCATAATTCCCGTTTCGGCGATTAAATTCGTAAACAATTCCATCACAATCAAAATTACCAGCACATCATAAGAGTAATTTGCCATTATCCCTTTAACAGGAAGATTGAAACCAATTGCTACAAGAGTTCCCACAATAAACATTACCGCAATAAGAAAAAATCCTGCACTCTCGCCAAATGAGCTAAAAAATAATGACTTTCCTATCCTATCTGCTTTAGAGTTCTGTACACCAGTCAATCCATTCATTCTGCATCCCTCCATATCAAATTGAACTTGTCTAGATTTATCTCAATCCATTCTTCATACTTAATAAACTCATCGATTTTAACATAAGGCAAAAAAACAAACTTACCATAAAAATCTTTATAGTGTTCAATCATTCGATAAGTTTCCGGCAACACCATTAATCGCCCATTTGCCATATATCCACATGCTACAATTACTCCATTGCTAGGAATAAATTCATCCGGGAAATACGGTTCATTCAGTAATGATGCCGTCACATTTGCCGGAATGTTTTCCGCCAATCTTCCCTTTACTTCGTCATCCATGCTACAGGGCACAAGAACAATCACTTCCGCATCAGCTATATACTTAGGAATTATGTCAAATAATGCTATTTCCGGTGTAAGAAACATGAGTTTTGATTTTCCCAGCTCTGCAATCCATGCAACCATCTTTTCCACATTATCTTTCAATTTTATAGAAGGAAGAGGCATAACTGCCCCTACCTTATTCCGAAGTTCTTCACTTGATAATAGCTCTACTACATTAAGACCAACTTGCACTAATCCTATTTCTTCAGCAGTTCTTAACACATTCATTTTACGCATCTCCCTTCGTTTTCTTCTGGTGCAAATATGCAATCAGTCTTGAAATAACTACTATTTCATGAGGTGATGCCTCCAATATATCAACATACTTATTCCCATCCATTCCATAAATTTCACTGTACACATTATTCGCATGCTGTCCCAACACAGGAGAACCAAATCTTGTAAATCTCGCATTCATATTACGCCACCTCCTCAATCATCTTAATAAGCTGAACTGCAAGGATCTGTACTTCCGGCGGAGCATTATGAATAATTCGCATTGCTGCAACCGCAGTATCCTCATCTTCAAACACCTCCATAAAAAGCTCGTAGTCACTTTCGTCAAAATCAATATGCATCATATTTTTTCTCTCATGAGGCGGAATAGGATGCTCCCCTCTAAGATGTGGTGGAATAGGATGTCCACCTCTGTCGTACGGAGAAATAGGATGTTCCAAACCAACAAATTTGATCATATCCTGTTTGTCATTTTTCTGTTCTGTGAATTTTGTTTCTTCTACAAATGCCTTCATAATTTCATCCTCCTTTATACTATTTGAAATAGAAAAATTCTAATTAAGCACTTCTTCTTTCACTCAAATTCTTCTTTACAATGTTATTTAAGTGAATAATTTCTTCACACCTATCTACAACATTCTTCTCGTGAGAGATGTATATTACTCCTGCCCCAATAGATTTTGCATATTCCTCGATATTTGTAAGAACCATATCCGTGGAAAAGTCATCTAGATTTGCTGTAATTTCATCAAATACAAACAAAGTAGGTTTCCGTAAAAAAGCTCTAGCAAGTGCAAGGCGTTGTTTCATTCCCCCAGATAATTCCTTTGCACCTTCACTAATAGAAATCTCTAAGGCATCTTCAGGTTTTTCTGCGATAACGCCTTCATAGTTTCCGTATAATCTCACTTTCTCAAGCGCTGCAACAAGCTCATTATCACTCACTTCATTTTTTAATCCATATTTCAAATTATCTCTAATCGAACCAGCGATAAAAAATGAACTCTGCGGGCTATAATATAGAAGTGATGTCAACTCCTTCTGAGAATACATTTCCTGAGCATTTCCAAATATTGTCACTTTCCCAATCGAATGAGGATAATAACGATTTAAACAACGCACTAAAGATGTCTTACCACATCCATTAGGTCCTACTAATGCCACCCTTTTTCCTAATGGTATGCTTACATTTTCATAAATAGCCAATTCCCTGTTCCCCTCTGGATTTGTAATAACCACATCCTCAAGCGCAATACCTGTATTTGATATGTCCTTCTTTACACTTTCAATCTCAAATATAGGATCCACCCCTAAACCTGTTACTTCAATAAGTGCCTTTGCTTTTATTACCGAAGAAGCTATTTCGTCCATAAATCGATACACATCATCAACCGGCTTTACCAACTGCTGAAACAACAAGCAAACTGTTATTACTTCCCCCGTTGGCATTTTACCCGCTGAAATCATCACGATTGAAATAATAATTAATGCCACTTGGAACACAATTTTACAAATCTGTTTCATTCCATCAAATGTTCCCATATATGTATGATGTATTTTTTCAGTATTACTAATCCCCACTATTGCGGGCTCTAATCTGTCTCTTTCATATTCTTCCGCATTCATGCTACGAATCATTTCGATATTTGCTATTGCCTGACATACTTGTCCTTCGTATTCATTTCTTTTTTTAATGATTTTTTCTCTTATTCCATTCTGAGATCTAATCTGAAATACCGAAACAACAATTGTAATGCCTAAATATGCAATCATAATTAACATAATAATACTTGGAGCATTAAACAGAACTTGAAACAATGTACACGCTGCTGTCAAAATAGTTGCAAAAACGTCATTACATCCCATCTTTATCAACTGGCTAAGTCCAGTAATGCCTTGATTCAATTGTGCGGTCTTTTCCCCACTTAAACTATCGTTATAATATGCAACAGGCATTTTCAAGAGTTTTTCAACTCTCTGTTTGCGTATTTCTGCTTCATGATTTGCTATCACACAATCCAAAGCCACTCTTCTAAAGGTTGTAATTATCTCTGCCAAAAGATATGTAATTCCAAATGTAACGACAGCACTAATTCCCTGTGAAACAGATGAAATAGTTCCATTTGAAATGGATGTATATAATTCTCCAAGTTTTACAGGCCAAATAGAACCTAACAACGCACTTACAAATGCTAAGCCAATAATTCCTACACACTTTATTTTCGTTTTGGCTGCAATTAACTCAAGATATTTTCTCATTCGTCTACCTCCTGCCTATGATATTTATGGTTTCCCATGACAGTGCCCTGTTTCATACAATCTAACACAAGGCACTGTTTCGACTTGTTACCAACTAAGTCATCGTCAGATGGGGATTTACAATATAAAACTCAACATATTATTAGTCATTATGCGAACGGATTGAGGTAATATATCCATTCTCAACTAAAAAATCTGTTTGCTGGTGCCCCTTGTCATTATCTGCAGGCTCAACATCCTGTATTAAAGTTGCACCACTTGATGTAGTCTGGTATTTGTAAACACCTCCCGCATCTGAACGTCTAAACGCATCATACTTTCCATTATCCACATCTCTCTGATAATCTGCGTCTGTTCTACTTCTCGGGTCAAAATATCCCATAGTTATGTACCTCCTTTTTACTTGTTATTATTTTTTACGAAAGCAAAAACAAAATCTCCAAAAATTTATGATTTATTTTTATCTGCTTTACACGTTTACAATTATCCAATAAGACATCTCATCAATACTCTATTCACCATTAGCATTATCCTCCTCTTGTTCCGCCTTCTCCAATTCAGCAATTTTTTCATCTATCCTCTTAACCAACTCATCAATATTAATTCCATTACCTGTTTCTGTCGTTCCTGGATGTAAAACTTCACTAAAAGATGACGTATCTTTTCTAATCGAATCGAAACCATTCATATGTTGCTCTAATTTTTCCTTTTTCTTCTCTCTAACATATTTCTGAATGTCAAAGTATCCAACACTTCTCTTAGTTCTCTTTTTTACTTTCTTTTTCTTGTAAACCTTACTATCACATGGATACATCTCTGTAAAATCCGGAATCCAAGTAACAAATTTCATTCTTCCAGAAATAATAACCAATGCTTGACCCGTTTCCATTGCAGCCAATTGACTTTGAGTAATCAATGGTTCTCTTGATAAATGTCCTTCACAATAAATTTCTCTTTCTCCACAAATTCTTGAAAGTTCAGTCAGTGTATCCCAATGATTAACTCTAAAAGCAACGCGAACGTCGCAGTTACTAATAATAGTTGTCGCATTGCTTGCTCCATATATATCTACCAATTGAGACATTGACTGAAGAACAAACTCTACTCTAATATTTCTAGAACGTCCAGCCGTCATCAAATGCGGAAGATTTGTAATCGCTCTACCAATGTTTCCAAGCTCTTCTAACAATACATTCACCCTAATCGGAAGCTTACCAGCATAATCCTGTTCAGCAATTCTCACATAATGGTTCATTAATTGACTTACCAAAACGCCTGTCAACTCATCATAAACAGGGGTTTCATCCGGTACAATAATATATACTAAGGTTGGTTTCGCACCATCCAAACGATTTATTTGAAGGTCATCATGGCTAAGAAAATTTCTTACACTTTCACTCTTTGTTGCAATAGAAAGACCATCCAAAAACACAGAACGTATGCCTGCTCTAGTATCATTCGCTGTTGTAACATAGCTCTGGAGTTGCATCGCCACATTTTCATGTCCTTCCAAAAGCTCTACTAATGTTTTTAAATATGTCGAACCACCAAATCTTTCCTCACCTTTTGCAATCAGGTAATAAACGCTTGCCAGGTTAATCTCTTCTGGATTAGCAAGCAAAAACAACGCATAAACCAACGCAATAAACACATTTCTTGCTTCTTTAATCCAAAACGGATCCGTATTGGGAACATCCGGATACATTGTATGTGTCAGCTCCTCAACCATCTGCTCGGCAATATGACGATTCTTTTTTGTCCCTGAAATCCATAAATCATATGGTGCCACCAATGGGTTCCACCCTTCTGCATCCTCTTCATATAAGTTTCTAAAATCAATAACATGAACATCATAACAGTCAGGAATTTCATCCTTGGTATGCATATAAATTTCACCTTTAGCATCTGCAATTACTGCGCTCTGTCTATTACGAATGAAACTCTTTGTCATAGGGATAGTACCTCTACGACTTTTACCAGAACCACTTACACCAAGAATCATCACGTGACCTTCTCCGTCAAAAGACCAGCATTCACCATTTTCAAACTGTAATACAGGACCGGCAGCTCCAACTTTTAATACCTTCATTCTTTCACAGTTAGTTGACCATTTTTCACTTCTCATGCTGCTACCTCCTAATACTTAATCCTTTCACTGATGGAAAAGAACTTATTTACCTTATCAATATTGATTCTAGGTACAAATCCACTATAATCTGCACAAAACGCAAGCTCTTCTGCCACTGCCACTGCTTCCTTTGCATTGGATACATGTTTATCACCCACCACATGGCAAAGAAGGTTTTCCAACTCCTCTTCTGATTCAATATCAATACCACGCTCTTTAATGCTCTGCACGGCAATCTCTGAGTATTCTTTTAATGAATATGGTTCCACATGGATTGCAATATAGTTTCCTAATGCTTTACAGATTCTATCCTTTACAATCTCCATCCTTTTACCAAATTCTTCACTATAGTAAATAATTACAGTAGCACTTTGCGCAACTTCAGCAATGTGTTCTACAAAATAGTCAACCTGAAACTCATTCACATACTCAGAAAGAGCAGATACATCAATTGCAACAACACCCTCATATTCATTTGTATACACTGCATTACCTGCAATATCCTCAAACACCTGCTTAACATTCTTTAATGTTCCATCAAGACGATACTCCAGAATCATATCTAAGCCACAAAATTTTCTGAGCTTGTATTCATACAAAACTGACGTAATATAATCGGCAACATAACTCTGACCATTGTCCTTAGAAATATTCACAACAATATTAGGAACCTTAGCACCGCCTTTTCTGTAAGCTTCTGCCCGAGCTGTGATTCTGTCCATTTCCTTCTTTACACCTTCTAAACCAACTACCTTCATGATTATTCCTCCTATACAATCTCCGGAAAGCCAACGCAATCCACTAATCCATATTCTTTTGCCTGATTAGCTGTCATCCAATGATCTCGCTCCATATCATTAGTTATGCTCTTTAAGGTCTTCTTACATTTCTCTGCCATAATGGATGCTAACTTTGTTTTAATCTTCTGGATGTGATCTGCAACTAAAGAAATATCTGTTGCCTGTCCCTGAACACCACCTAGTGGCTGATGAATCATAATCTCAGTACTTGGTGTTGCGTATCTTTTTCCGGGTGCACCAGCTGCTAACAAAAATGACCCCATACTTGCAGCCATTCCAGTCGCTACAGTAACTACCTCGCAAGGAATTTCATTCATCACATCATAGATAGCCAGACCATCACTCACTGCACCTCCAGGACTATTGATAAAAAGATAAATATCCTTGTCTGACTTTGCTGCAAGGTATCTAAGCTGAGTTATGACGGAAAGTGCACTTTCTCCATTAATCTCTCCATTCAAGTAGATTACTCTGTTCTTAATCATGTCATAGCTAATAAGATCTGTGTTGTGTTCATTTCCATCTGTTGATGTAATTACATGTGGTAAAAATGCCATCTCCAATTCCTCCTATCTTGTTTTTACGAACGGTCTCTGCTCTAAGAGCAAAGCATCAATAATTTCCATAGAATCTGTTACAATAATTCCGTTAGTGTTATTCACAACAGTAATATCCTTTTTGTCCATTTCTGGAAGAATTATTTTTTTCTTTGCCACCACTATAGACGAGCCCAGCTGTTCTCTTATCTCATATTTATTTTCATCAAATACTATCGTGTTCTGAATCATCATAGGTGTGTACCTCTCTTTCATTAGGTTGTATTTATCCTTACGGAGAATGTAATAAAAAATCCAAAAAATAGAGATACGAGAAAAGAATGTTTCTTTCTCATATCTCTATCTTGTTCTTTGCGTTACACTGTTGGTAATTATATATATCAATTGTGCCAAATATCAATCATTGCTCAACTCATGCATAATCCATGCTTATACAATGCTATCTACAGAATACATCTCACAAATCTTGCCAATAATATAATCATTATTAGGAAAATTCGTTTTCGCAGCCTTTACACCACCTGCAAAATACTCGGGATTATTCCTATAATAGTGCATAGTTTCCCAAAACGTCCCTAAATATATCCCATCTGTATCTTCAGCTAGATTATTAAGTGCATATTTCTGTATTCCTGGTATATCTGTTTCATCAATGAAAATACATGAAAATATAACTAATTCCTGTGTTTTGTCATTAACAAAACCTCCTATACACCTAATATCTTCATCCTTAATTTCTAATCCGATTTCTTCATCAAATTCTTTCATCAAATTACTTTCAAATGACCTACACCGAAAGCATTTATTTTTATCATCCCATATTGTTTGCAAATGTCCTCCTGCACCCAATAATTCCACAACCGGTCTATCTATCGAACCATCCCATCCACTGATTCTTCTGTTAAATATACATACTAATTCCTCATCCTTAACATCACTCAGTAGCTTAC
>ERZ1034976.2986-NODE-2986-length-11058-cov-4.506589_pt1 | contig 11058 bp, 15 predicted proteins | sample MGYA00520623_ERZ1034976 | MGnify/ENA primary metagenome ERZ1034976 (study PRJEB33766, sample SAMN09781774) | gut metagenome | biome: gut microbiome | host: Homo sapiens | place: Madagascar | study: EMG produced TPA metagenomics assembly of the PRJNA485056 data...
AAAAAAGAAAAACGGAAAATTTACAGTCAATGAGGGTCGTTTGCTCTGCAAATTGTTTAAATGCGAATTTGATTACTTATTTGCTACAGAAAACGATAACAAGGAGAGATGAAAGGAGGGATAGGGTTGGAAAGGAGATTCAGATTAATTAAAGTTGAAAACGAAGAAAGGCTCATATCTTTAATTAAAGAAAAAAGCCTTTCTCATGAAGATTTAGAACTGATTTTAGTTTCTTTAAAAATCAATCCTGCGGTATTAAATTCTGATATTTTGAATTCGCAAAAGTAAGAATGCCAAATAACTTAGTTTCGTCTTTAATATCAAAGAATTTTTCGACAATTTCTAAATGCGGATGAATTTGCCATACGTATACATGGTATGGTCTCTTGACAGATGCAGTACCTGAGATTTCAATTTCATAATACTTTGATATTTTTCGGCATATGCACAACTCACAATCGATTACATCAAGGTAATAATCAGAACCTAATTTTTCAAGTAACTGTTTTTGATTTTTTGTTGGTTGCTTATTCATAAAATAATCACCTCCTTTTAGGGTGATTATAACACAAAGTAACCGAAGAAGTAAAACAACAGCAAGCAATAAAAAAAGGAGGTGATTAAGATGGCAACGATGACGGAGATGGCGCAGGATATTAAACGGGAATACGGCGCCTTTGTGTCGGTTTCCGATTTGGTGGAATACAGCAAATGCAGCCGCAAATGGTGGAGCAAAATGCTGATTGACATTACACCCGTCGGCACAAGCACAGGCAAACGCTATTTCTACAAAGAAGTCGCCGCCGTTTTGGCGGCATACCACGAATAAGACGAAAACAAGGAGGACAAGCAAAATGGAAGAGTACACGGTAACAACAACCGAAGAATTAAGAACGCTTTGCATTGAGAATAACTGGTTTACCTGCGGTACAGCAAGCCAGTATGAAAAATTATTCTACGCAAACGAAATGGGATGCCCGATTGAAGAAATAGCCACTATTATTTGGTTATGCTCTGATGATGTGTGTCGCAGGGATATTCTTGTTGAATTGAAAGCGAAACAGGAAAGATATTTGTTTTCTATCGGTAAGGGAGGGCAAGCAAAATGGTAAGAATTGAAGACAACGAAGTCTTGGAACTTAAGGAAGTGCCTTGTGCGGACTGGCTTGAAAAAGCACAGCCCAAAATCAAGAAGAAAAAACGCCGTTTCAGTTGGGCGAAGTTCGACAGCTTTTTGGACAGCCTGGTAACGGCAACGCTGTTTGTCGGCGTGGTTTTCTCAGTGACTATGTGGGTTTGGTATCTGGTTGAGGTGGCGTAAATGAGCAACTACAAAACGCGAATGATTAATGGCATGAAGTGCATAAGCGAAGAAGAATTTTGCGAACAGTTTATATGCACAAAATCCGAAATGCGTAGATTTGTATGCCAAGGATTGCCGCATCATCAAACTTTGACCGGCGCAAAGCTTTGGTTTGATGTCAAAGAATGTCAAGCGTGGTTTCGGGGCGAAGAAAAAGAGCCTTGCTCTGCTGCAACAGAGGACAAGGCTCAGGCATAAATAATATAGTCAAGTTATTTATGCCTTAATTTTAACGAAGATTAAGGAGGATGTCAAGTGCAAAACGCTATTGAAATTGATTTAATCGAATATAGAACACTGCTTGATTGCAGTTCAAGAATTCAAATTATCATGAACATTATTGAAAATTGCTTATATAATTCAAACGGCTTGGCAGAAGAAATCTGCGGGGCCATGGGTTGGAGACATTTATTGGGAGGCGATGAGAACAATGAATAGCATTATTATTAAACTGGAAGCGGCGGAATTGGTTTCCGCCATCAAGACACTTGCGGAAAGCCTTGCACATAATCCCACGCAAGTTGAAAAAGCACAGCCCGAAATCAAGGCTGCTGAAGTAAACGTGAAAGATCCTGCCGCAAGTGATGAAATTAAGTTTGACGTAACGGACGTTCGCAAGGCCATCAGCGAATACGGCAACAAATACGGCATAGACAAGGCTAAGGCGATTCTGACCAAATTCGGAGCTGAGAGGGTTTCAGCGCTGCCGCAGGAGCAGTACGAGGCCTTTATAAACGCCGTTGCCGCCGCAAGCACGGAGGTGTAGTATGACCGCACACGCTAAACTGAGCGCTTCCGGGGCGAAGAAGTGGATTAACTGCCCGGGAAGCGTACTTTTGGAAGGGCAATGCCCCAACGAAAGCAGCGGCTATGCCACGGAAGGTACTAACGCCCACGCTTTGGGCGAAGCGAAAATCCGCTTTGCCCTTAAAGAGCTGACAAGGGACAAGTACAACAAGGCCGTCAGCGGTCTTGAAACGGATCCGAGTATGGAGGATTACGCAGACGGTTACAGGGATTTTGTAATTGAAAGATACAACGCCGCAAAAGCTGTTTGCGAAGACACAGTAATCGAGCTGGAAAAAAGACTGGACTTTTCCGCTTGGGTGCCTGAGGGATTCGGCACAGGGGACTGTATAATCGCCGCCGACGGTGTTCTGGAAATCATTGACCTGAAATACGGCAAAGGGGTAAAGGTTGACGCTGAAAGCAATCCGCAGTTAAGGCTTTATGCTTTGGGGGCTTTTAGCACCTATGACTATTTATACGCCATCGACAAAATCCGTATGACGATTTATCAGCCGAGAACAGACAATATCAGCAGTGAGGAAATATCTGTAGCCGAGCTGTTGACCTGGGGTGAGGGCATTAAAGGTATCGCCCAAAAGGCGTATGCGGGCTGTGAGGAATACCACTGCGGGGAGCATTGCGACAGCGCTTTCTGCCGTGCCAGAGCAATCTGCCGAGCCTATGCCGATCGACAGCTGGAAATCGCACGGTACGACTTTGCACAGCCCAACAAGCTGAGCCTTGAGGAAATTGCGGATATTATCGACCGCGCCGCAGATTTGGCGAAGTGGGCGAAGCTTATAGCGGATTATGCCCTGGACAGAGCCGTAAACTTTAACGAAAAATTTCCCGGATATAAGCTGGTTGAGGGTAGAAGTAACCGCAAGTGGAATGCAAGCGAAGAAGATATTACATTAAAACTCCTCAGCAAAGGGTGCATTGAGGACAGCTTCCGCCCCAGAAAGCTGCTCACCATTACAGCAATGGAAAAGTATTTGGGCAAAAAGGACTTTGCGGCTTGGTGTGGTGAGTTTGTGGTTAAGCCGCCCGGAGCACCGACACTGGTCCCCGAATCGGACAAGCGACCCGAACTTAACAGCATAGCCAAAACAAAAGAAGATTTTGATATTTAAGATATTTAACGGAGGTTTAAACATGGCGAAGATTAAAAACGATACACAGGTTATTACAAACGAAGTAAGATTCAGCTATCTGCACGCTTTTGAACCGCAGAGCATTAACGGCAGTGATCCGAAATATTCGGTAAGCTTAATTATCCCAAAAAGCGATACATCAACACTGAAATGCATTAAGCAAGCTGTGGAAAATGCCAAAAATGCGGGTGTCGGTAAATTCGGCGGTAAAATTCCCGCTAATCTCAAATTGCCTGTCAGAGACGGTGATGTTGACAGAGCCGATGACGAAAACTATACGGGCTGTTATTTTATCAACGCCAACGCCAAAACCAAGCCCGGATTGATCTATAAAAACGGGGATGAAATTCTGGACGAAACAGATTTGTACAGCGGCTGTTACGGCTTAGCTTCAATCAGCTTTTATGCCTTTAACAGCAACGGCAACCGAGGTATAGCCTGCGGACTTAACAATCTGATGAAAACCAAGGACGGCAATCCTCTGGGCGGCGGCAGAGCCAAAGCCGAAGATGATTTTGCGGAATTCCTCGCCGAGGATAACGAAGAAAACATGGAAGATTTGTTTTAAGGTACAAAGCTATGAAAGAAATGTCAATTGATATTGAAACATACAGCAGTGTCGATTTGATTAAACAGGGGGTGCACGCTTATGCGTGTGCCCCTGATTTTACCGTACTGCTTTTTGCCTACGCATTTGATGATGAAGAAATAGATGTTATTGATTTAACAAAAGAGGGCTTACCCGATACGGTGCTTGCGGCTCTGGTTGATGAAAGCATAATCAAGACCGCCTACAACGCCAACTTTGAACGCACCTGTTTACGGCATTATCTGAGCCGAGAACTGCCTGCGGAGCAATGGCAGTGTTCTCAGGTTTTGGCGGCGGAATTGGGGCTGCCGAGGTCTTTAAAAAGTGTTGCTGAGGTTTTGGGCTTAGCGGAGCAAAAGGACAGGCGGGGCGTTAATCTGATTAATTATTTCTGCAAACCCTGCAAACCGACCAAGGCCAACGGCGGCAGAACCCGAAACCTGCCTGAGCACGCACCCGACAAGTGGGATGATTTTATCGAATATAACAGGCAGGACGTTGCCGTTGAGTTGGCGATTAAGAATAAACTGCGCTGTTTTTCCCTGCCGCAGAGTGAACAGGAGCTTTGGGAAATCGACCAGAGAATTAACGAACGGGGTGTCGGCGTTGATTTGCAGCTTGTGGAAAAGGCAATCGAATTCAACACAATATTTCAAGAAAAGAATTTGGCGGAAATGACAAGGCTGACAGGGCTTGCCAACGTCAACTCCGTGGCACAGCTCAAAGGCTGGGTGAGAACGGAAACGGGTCGGGAGTGCGAAAGCCTGGATAAAAAAGCCGTCAAAGCCTTGATGGCTGAAACAGAAAACCCCAAGGTAAAGAGGGTTCTGGAACTGCGTTCCGCCGTTGCCAAGTCCTCTGTTAAGAAGTACGAGGCAATGCGTAACAGCGCCTGCCCTGACGGACGATTGCGTGGTATTACGCAGTTTTACGGGGCAAGCAGAACGGGAAGATGGGCGGGCAGGATTGTACAGCCTCAGAACCTGCCGCAGAACCATCTGCCCGATTTGGACTTTGCCCGGAGCTCACTTAAAAACGATAATTACGATATGTTCGAGTTGGTTTTTGACAATGTGCCGCAGGTGCTGTCGGAGCTGATCAGAACCGCATTAATTCCGAAGTCCGAACACCGCTTTATCGTCAGCGACTTTTCGGCGATTGAGGCGCGCGTGGTAGCGTGGCTTGCCGATGAGAAGTGGCGGCAGGCGGTTTTTGCCAAAGGCGGCGACATCTATTGCGCTTCGGCGGAACAGATGTTCAAGGTGCCCGTGAAAAAGCACGGCATAAACGGCCATTTACGGCAAAAAGGCAAGATTGCCGAATTGGCTTTGGGCTACGGCGGTTCGGTCGGCGCCTTAAAGTCCATGGGCGCTTTGGAGATGGGGCTTGATGAGGGCGAATTACAGCCGCTGGTTGACGCCTGGCGGCTTGCCAACAGGAAGATAACCAAGCTGTGGTACACAATCGAAAAAGCGGCTGTGGACGCCGTAAAGGGCAGTCCGAGCAGTATCGCACATGGCATCACCTTTAACCGCCGGGCGGGAATACTCTTTGCGGGACTGCCGTCGGGCAGGCGTATTGCCTATGTTAAACCCCGTCTTGAATTTAACAAATTCGGCAGAGAAGCGCTGACTTATATGGGCGTCAGCCAGACCAACGGCGGCTGGACAAGGCTGGAAACCTTCGGCGGCAAGCTGACCGAAAACATAGTGCAGGCGATTGCAAGAGACTGCCTGGCGGAAGCCATTAAAAGACTGGAAAAAGCAGGCTATGAAATAGAATTTCATGTACACGATGAAGTGATTATCGACGCTCCAAAGAGCTTTGGTTCTTTGGAGGAAGTAACGGAGATAATGGGCAGGGAAATACCGTGGGCAAAGGGGTTGCTGTTGAATGCCGACGGCTACGAATGCCCGTATTACAGAAAGGATTGAGCCTATGAAGATTAAAATAGCAACAGGCTTAAATCGGTTCAGCACAAATTGGCGAAACACTGAAATGGAATGGGCGGAGCTGATCGAACGGCTGAAAACCACAACGAGAACGGCAGAAACCCGGGGGCAGTTTGCCAATATGAGCAAAAAACAGCAGGATAATATCAAGGACGTAGGCGGTTTTGTGGGCGGTTACCTTAAGGGCGGCCGCCGCAAGGCGGACACGGTGGAATACAGAACGCTGATAACTCTTGACGCCGATTTTGCCGCAGAGGATTTTATCGACCGTGCGGATTTGTTCTTAAGCTGTGCTTATTGCATTTATTCAACGCACAAGCACAAAGCTGACAAGCCGAGGTACAGACTGATTATTCCTCTGTCAAAACCCGTTAAGCCCGACGCCTACGAAGCGATAGCAAGAATGATTGCCAAGCAGATAGGGATTGATATGTTTGACGATACCACATATCAGGCACACAGGCTGATGTATTGGCCAAGCACTTCCATTGACGGCGAGTATGTGTTTGAAGCAGGCGGCGAACTGCCGCTTGAGCCTGATACGGTGTTAGCACAATACGACGATTGGCACGATGTCAGCGCTTGGCCTGTGTCTTCAAGAACCGTTAAGCTGCTGAACAGGAAACTGCAAAAGCAGGAGAACCCAACAACCAAAAACGGCGTTATAGGAGCTTTTTGCCGAACATATACCGTTGAGGCGGCCATGGAGAAGTTTTTGCCGGGGGTGTATACGCCCTGCGGCAGTAATCGCTATACATACGCCGCAGGCAGCAGCTCCGCCGGGGCTGTGGTTTACGACAACGGCAATTTCCTTTACAGCAACCACGCAACGGATCCCATAAGCGGTATGCTCTGCAATGCCTTTGATTTGGTGCGGGTTCATAAATTCGGCAGTTTGGACGAGGACAGCGAACCGCAGACACCTGTAAACCGTCTGCCCTCATTCCTTGCCATGGAGGAATTTGCGGGCAGTGATAAGGACGTCAAAATGACAATTTACCAAGAACGTCAGCAGTCCATAAGTGCCGATTTCGGAGACGATTTGGAAGATGTCAAAGCCGAAACTGAGGAAGAAAACGACGACTGGATAGAGCAGCTTGAGGAAACCAAGCACGGTTATGCGGGGACAATCAACAACTGCAAGCTGATTTTGGAGCACGACAAGCGCCTTAAGGGCAAGGTTGCTTTGAACGATTTCAGCAAGAGGTATACCGTTTTCGGCGCTTTGCCGTGGTGCAGTGATAAAGAAACGAGGGAGTGGCGGGATTCAGACGATGCGGGGCTTAGGCACTATATGGAACGGGGCTACGGCATAAACAAAAAGACCGCCATTGACGACGGCTGGTCGCTGGTATGCCAAGCCAACAAATTTCACCCTGTGCGGGATTACCTGAACGGCTTGAAGTGGGACGGCGTGCCCAGAGCGGAAACTTTGTTTGTTGATTATCTGGGCGCCGAGGACAACGAATACACCAGAGCCGTTAGCCGCAAAACTCTGGTTTCCGCCGTGGCGAGGATTTTCCATCCCGGTGTTAAGGTTGATACCGTAACGGTTCTGGTGGGTCCGCAGGGCTGCGGTAAAAGCCAGATTATCTCAAGACTGGGCGGCGAATGGTTTTCCGATACATTAACAACCATTGTCGGCAAGGACGCCTATGAGCAGATTCAAGGCTTTTGGATAATTGAAATCGGGGAGCTGGCGGCGATGAAGAAGAACGAGATAGAAAGCATTAAACACTTTATGTCCAAGGCGGAGGACGCATACAGACCGTCTTACGGCCGCCGTGTGGAGATTTATCCGAGACAGTGCGTTTTCATCGGCACAACCAACCGATACGAGTTCCTGCGGGACACGACGGGTAACCGCCGCTTTTGGCCTGTGGACGTTGACCCAAAGAGGATTACCAGGGATATGTGGCAGGAGCTTGACAAAGAGGAGGTTGGACAGGTTTGGGCGGAAGCGGTGCAGATGTTCCGAAGCGGCGAAAAGGCGTATATCGACGATGAACATCTGGAAAAGCTGGCGGAAGCCGAACAGGAAAAGCACCTTGATGAAAGCCCTCTGGCGGGTGAGGTTCGCCGCTTTTTGGAGCTGCCGATAACCGAGAATTGGGCGGAAATGGACTTAGTTGACCGCAGGTCATATTACAGGGGCGACTACGGCGGCGGTGATTTCGGAGCGAAAGTTGTCGGCACGGCAGAGCGGACCAAGGTATGTGCCTTGGAGGTTTGGTGCGAGCTTTTGGGCGGCGAAAAGAAAGATTTTCAACGCCGCCAAGCTATGGAAATTAACGATATTATATCCCAAACGGAAGGTTGGGAGAAAAGCCTATTAAAAACAAGGGACTATGGTGTTCAGCGAGGATTCCGAAAAACATAATAACAATGTTACCTTTATTTTAGGTGTTTTAGCAGGTATTTTACCAATAAGGTAACATTGGTAACAAACTTTTATATAGAGATTATTAAATTAGGCATTTAGGCAGTAACACTAAATACCTAAATACCTGTTTTAATAATCTACGTAGGAATTATGTTACTAATGTTACCTTTGATATAAAAACCCTGCTAAACCCGGTAACATTCTAAAGCGAATTTTAGGAGGAAGTAGAAAAATGAGAGAAAATCAGGTAGAAAAGCATTTGGTAAAGAGGGTCAAGGAATTAAAAGGGCTGTGTATCAAAATAAACTCAACATCAATGAACGGTTTACCCGACAGAATGGTCCTTTTGCCGGGCGGCAAAATTGTGTTTTTTGAGTTGAAATCGACGGGCTGTACACCGAGACCCTTGCAGATGGTGGCAATGAAAAAGCTCATCGATTTGGGCTTTGGTGTATTCATTGCCGACAACAAAGAAAAGGTTGACGCAGTTTTGGCGGTGATGATAGATGAAATTTAACCCGCACGGCTATCAGAAAACCGCCATTGAAAAGATTATCGATACGCCGAAATGCGGACTGTTCCTTGATATGGGTTTGGGGAAAACGGCAATAACCTTAACCGCAATTAATGAACTGAAATATGACCGCTTTGAGGTGGATAAAGTTCTCATCATTGCCCCGCTTCGGGTGGCCGAGGATACATGGAGCACCGAGGCGGGCAAGTGGGACCATCTAAAGCATTTGCGGATTTCCAAAATCTTGGGTTCGCAGAGGGAACGACGCAGAGCCTTGGCTGCCACAGCAGATATTTATGTTGTCAATCGGGAAAACGTGGTTTGGCTGACTAATGAGCTGTCTTCAATCGGGGACTGTTGGTTTTTTGATATGGTGGTTATCGACGAACTTTCATCCTTTAAATCGGCAAAATCCCAGAGATTTAAAGCACTTCGGAAATACATAATCCGCAGTAATCGGGTTGTTGGTCTTACCGGAACGCCTGCACCCAACGGACTGATTGACCTTTGGAGCCAGATTTATCTTCTTGATCAAGGTAAAAGGCTTGGCACCACAATAAGCGGCTACCGTGAACGGTTCTTCACTCCGGGCAAACGGAACGCTACAACGATTTTTTCCTACAACTGCAAGCCCGGGGCGGAGGCGGCAATCGAAAGGCTGATTTCGGATATTTGCATATCCATGTCAGCAGAGGATTTGTTAGACCTGCCTGAACGCATCGATACAATTCAAAAGGTGAAGCTGTCCGAAAAGGAACAGGCGGCATATGACAAGTTTGAAAGAGACTGCTATCTGGAATTTGTCAAAGGCGAGGTTACAGCCGCCACAGCCGCTGCCCTCACAGGCAAACTGCTTCAGTTCGCCAACGGGGCAATGTATCTTTCGGACGGCAGCGGCTATGTGGAAACAAGCAAAAAGAAACTGGATATGCTGGCGGAGATTATTGAACTGAGCCAGGGGCAGCCTATTTTATGCTTTTACAGCTACAAGCACGATTTGGAGCGGATACAGGAAAAATTTCCTTACGCACGGAAGCTTAATTCGGCAAAGGATATTGCCGACTGGAACGCAGGAAATGTACCGCTGCTTTTGGCACACCCTGCAAGTGCGGGACATGGTTTGAATTTACAGGCAGGCGGGAACATTATTGTCTGGTTCGGCTTAACATGGAGTTTGGAACTTTATCAGCAGGCAAACGCAAGGCTTTACAGACAGGGGCAAAAGCAGAACGTCATTATTCATCACCTGCTGGCGGAAAACACGGTTGATAAACGAGTGTACGACTGCTTGCAGGGAAAAACCGACGTTCAGGACGCCCTGCTTGAAAGTTTAAAGGCAAAATACGGGAGGTAGAAAAATTGGACAAAAGAACACTGAAAAGCTATTTGTCGTTATGCAGGGAAATTGAAATTTTGCGGCAGGAACGGGCGGCACTGCTTAATGGTGGCTTGGGGGCGGTAAGCAATGACGGCCTGCCGCATGGTTCGGGAGTAGCTGACCCAACAGCGGACACAGCGGCAAGAGCAACAAAGATTGCCGCAGAGCTTTCGCAAAAGCTAAATGAGTGTATTGACCTGCGTTTGCAGATAGAACAAGCGGTGAACGCCTTAAACGAGCCGAGAGAGCGGGAGCTGATGCGCAGGCGTTACATAGAGGGTCAGAGATGGGAGCAGGTGGCTTATGAAATGAATTACACGCTTCGGCATGTAACACGACTGCACGGACGTATTTTACAGCGTATGAGGGTGAAATAAAAAGATGTCCTATGATGTCCTATTAAGACATGATATAATGGTATTGTGAGAGATTGAGAAAACAGGGTGTCTTTTTCTTTGGATTCATAATTCAACCTCCTAACGAATTATAAAAAGCAACAAAAGCATGGCGGGCAGGGGTCGTGCTTTTGTTGTAAAAAAAGACAAAGAAAACAGCATGGGAGTTTGTTATTATGAAATATTTGACAAAAAATGATATATGGTATAATCTTAATTATATATTACTTATTATGTAAAGGTGGGATTGTATGATATATAAACGCTTTCTGATAGAAAATTACAAGGCAATTAATTCAATTACTATTGATATAGATAACAATATTATACCAATCATAGGTATTAATGAATCTGGGAAAACTTCTATATTACAAGCTATACTTGCATTTGATAGAACAAAAGATCATTTGATTAATGGAGAACACTTAAAGCCTAAAAACAAATATTTAACTCAACAAAAGGATTGTTTAATTGTTGCAGAATTAGAATTAGAAAATGAGGAAGAGGTCGAAGAAATATTGAAAGATATTTCTATAAGAAC
>ERZ1034976.2989-NODE-2989-length-11036-cov-10.143703_pt1 | contig 11036 bp, 7 predicted proteins | sample MGYA00520623_ERZ1034976 | MGnify/ENA primary metagenome ERZ1034976 (study PRJEB33766, sample SAMN09781774) | gut metagenome | biome: gut microbiome | host: Homo sapiens | place: Madagascar | study: EMG produced TPA metagenomics assembly of the PRJNA485056 data...
GCCCGCCGCGGTGCCGGTGAAACCAAGATGGAGCTGGACCGCCGCCACCTGCACCACCGCATTGAACATCTCGAAGGCCGTCTAAAAGAGATGGAGAAGCGCCGGGGTGAGACCCGCCGCGCCCGCCAGAAAAACAATGTGCCCGTGGTGGCACTGGTGGGCTACACCAACGTGGGCAAGTCCAGCCTGCTGAACGCCCTGTGCGGCGAGCAGATCTTTGAGGCGGACATGCTGTTCGCCACGCTGGACCCCACCGCCCGCAAGCTGACCCTGCCCAGCGGCCTGCAAATTATTCTGGTGGATACGGTCGGCTTCGTCAGCCGCCTGCCCCACCACCTGGTGGAAGCGTTCAAGAGCACGCTGGAAGAAGCCGCCTATGCGGACGTTATCGTAAAGGTGGCCGACGCCGGGGACGACCAGGCTGCCGAGCAGCTGGCCGTCACCGATGAGGTACTGAGCAGCCTGGATTGCGAGGGCATCCCCCAGCTGGTGGTGTACAATAAGTGCGATACAGCGAACCTGCTGTCCTTTGACCCGGACATCCTGCTGACCAGCGCCAAAACGGGCGTGGGCCTGCCCGCCCTGCTGGCCAAGATCGATGATGTGCTGGCCCACCGTGTGCGGAGCATCGAGGTGCTGCTGCCCTACGATAAGCTGGCGCTGGCCGACATCCTGCGCAGCCGCGGCAGCGTGGCCGAGGAAGAATACCGAGAGGACGGCGTCTACTACCGCGCCACCGTCAAGATCGACGACCTGCATCGGTTTGAGCCGTATCTTGTGTAAGGTTGACAGCGATTTGTCTTCGCTTTATAATGAAGTCGTTTGAGAACAAGAACATGTTTGTAGGGGCCGATGCTCGTCATCGGCCTGCGGGTCGATGCAAGCACCGGCCCCTACAATTTACGGGATACTAATTTAAAATAAAGGGGTTTTCACCATGTCTAACGTTCGTACCCGGTTTGCGCCGTCGCCCACGGGCTATATGCACGTCGGCAACCTGCGCACCGCACTGTACACTTACCTGCAGGCACGCCATAACGATGGTACGTTCATTCTGCGTATCGAGGATACCGACCAGGGCCGCCTGGTCGAGGGCGCTACCGACATCATCTACGGCACGCTGCGCGCCACCGGCCTGACCTGGGACGAAGGCCCCGACATCGGCGGCCCCGTCGGCCCCTATGTGCAGAGCCAGCGCATGGGCATGTTCAAACAGTATGCCGAGCAGCTCGTCAAGGAGGGCAAGGCTTACTACTGCTTCTGCACCGAGGACCGCCTGAACGAGATGCACGAGGCCCAGCGCGCCGCCGGTGAGATGACCCACTACGACGGCCACTGCCGCCATCTGACTCAGGAGGAGATCGACGCCAAGCTGGCCGCCGGTGAGCCTTACGTCATCCGCCAGAAGATCCCCGAATCCGGCGTGGCCGGTTTCGACGATGTGGTCTACGGCCATATCGAGGTCGACGTCAAGGAACTGGACGACCAGATTTTGATTAAGACCGACGGCATGCCCACCTACAACTTCGCCAACGTGGTGGATGACCACCTGATGGGCATTACCCACGTCATCCGCGGCAGCGAGTATCTGTCCTCCACCCCCAAGTACAACCTGCTGTACGAGGCTTTCGGCTGGGAAAAGCCCATCTACGTCCACTGTCCGCCGGTTATGAAGGACGCCCAGAATAAGCTGTCCAAGCGCAACGGCGACGCCAGCTATCAGGACCTGGTGGCCAAAGGCTACCTGCCTGCCGCTGTGCTGAACTATCTGCTGCTGCTGGGCTGGGCCCCCGAGGGCGAGCAGGAAATTTTCTCTCTTGAGGAAATGATCAAGATTTGGGACCCTGCCCGCATTTCCAAGTCCCCCGCCATCTTTGACCCGCTTAAGCTGCGTGCCATCAACGCCGCCTACATCCGCGCCCTGCCGGCCGAGGAGTTCCGCCGCCTGGCCGATCCGTTCATCGACCGTGCTGTGCACCGCGACATCGACCGCGACCTGCTGTGCGCCAACCTGCAGCCCCGCTGTGAAGTGCTGGAGGACATCCCACCGCAGCTGGACTTCTTCGACGCCGTGCTGCCCATCGACGCCGAGATGTACCGCAACAAAAAGCAGAAGACCACGCCGGAATCCGCCAAGGAGGCTCTGGCCGCCCTGCTGCCGGTGCTGGAAGCCCAGGCCGATTGGAACCGCGACGCCATCTTTGAGGCCTGCAAGACCCTGGCCGAGCAGATGGAGAAAAAGAACGGCTGGCTGCTCTTCCCGCTGGGCATTGCCTTGTCCGGCAAAGCCCGTACCCCCGGCGGCGGCACCGACCTGGCCGCTATGATGGGCAAGGAAGAGACCATCGTCCGCGTAAAGGCCGCGCTGGAAAAGCTGTAAATTACCAATAAAGAATGCCCGTTGCACGGTGTTTGTGCAACGGGCATTTACTTTTAGGTGCGGTCCCCTCTGGGAGGAGGCTCCCGCGAAGCGGGTGGGGGAGAGAGCCCCTACGATTTGGCAGCAGCTAAAGATGCTGTCTCTCCCTCAGTCAGCTTCGCTGACAGCGCTCCCCCTCTGGCACGAAGTGCCACCTCCCCCGTATCGGGGGAGTCTGTCTCGCAGAGGGAGCCTTTTAAATGTGTGTTACTCCTGATGCGCCTGCAGTGCGGCCAGCAGCGGCGGGATCAACTGCTTTTTACGGCTGACGACCCCCGGCAGCCAGGCCTTGCCGTCCTTCGGCTCTACATGGAACGCGTCACGCACGATCTGTTCGGCAGCGTTGCCGCAGTACATCAGATCGGTGCTCTGGGTCTTCATGTCGGTGAACATGTAGAAGATTATCGGCAGGCCCTCACGGCGGCTGGCCTCGGGCAGGAACGGCCCTACCAGTGCCTCGGCGGCGGCACGGGATTTGTCCGTCATGTAGATGGACTGCCCCACGCCAAACTTGGCGTCGCCGCGGCTGAACACCTTGAAGTCGGAGCAGAACACATCCTCGGCGTCGCGGCCGGTCAGGTCGGCGCCCGCTTCAAACATCTGCTCAGCGTAGGTGGGAATGTCCTCGCCCGCCAGCGCGGCCAGCGCCTTGGCAGCGGCCTCATCCTGCGGGGTCGAGGTGGGGGAGCGGAACATCAGCGTGTCGGACAAAATGGCCGACAGCAGCAGGCCCGCGATCTCTTTCGAGGGGGTCATGCCCTGCTCGCCGAACATCTGGTACAAAATGGTGGCTGTGCAGCCCACCGGCACATTGCGGAAGTAGACCGGCCCGGTAGTCTCCAAATTGCCGATGCGGTGATGGTCGATGATCTCCAGAATATCGGCTTCTTCCAGGCCGTCCACAGCCTGCTGGCGTTCGTTGTGGTCCACCAGAATCAGCTGCTTGCGGTGCAGGTTCAACAGGTTACGGCGGCTGACCACGCCGCAGTACTTGCCGTTCTCGTCCAGAATCGGGAAGTAGCGGTGGCGCACGCTGGCCATGACCTTGCGGGCGTCCTCAATGGGCGTGTTTACGCTGAATTTCAGAAGCTCCTTAGTGCGCATAAAGTGGCGCACCGGCGCGGCGGTGGAGATGAGCCGCGCGGCAGCGTAGGTGTCGTAGGGGGTGGCCAGGATGGCGCAGCCCTTCTCCTGGGCGCGGGCCACGATGGTGCGGGGCACTGCCGAGCCGCAGCAGACGATGATGGCCCGGGCACCGCAGTCGATGGCGCACATCTGCGCCTCGTACCGGTTGGAGACCAGGACTAAATCGTCGGGCTTGACCAGTTCCTCCATGATTTCGGGACTGGTGCCGATGCAGATGTTGCCGCTGTCGATGCGGGTGTCGGCGTTGCCTACTACCAGCTCAGCCTCCAGCGTTTCCAAAAGATTGGAGTAGCGGGTGCTGGCGGCGGCCAGTACGGCAGTGTCAAACAGGTCCATGTTGGCATCGGCAATGTCCTTGATGGTGATAAGCCCCTGCAGCTCGCCCTCGTTATCCACGATGCACAGGGTGTCGATCTCGACATCGCGCATCAGGTTCCAGGCGGCGCGCACGCTCATTTCGCCGTCAATGCCCGCCTGTTTGCGGATGTCAATATCTTTGATCTGGGGGCTGACATCAGTACACAGGCGCGGCGGCTCCACGCCGAAATGCTGCAAAACAAAGCGAGTCTCGCGGTTGATATGCCCGGCGCGGCGGGCTTCGTACAGGCCTTCCAGGCTGCCGCGGTTTTTCAGCCAGGCATAGGCAAGGGCCGAGCAGATCGAGTCGGTATCAGGGTTCTGGTGCCCGATGATGTTGATGCGGCGCATCGGTTTTGTTGCCATGTGTTCTTTCCCTCTCTTGTCTTGTTTTTTGGGAAACTGCGTCCTTCCCCACGGAATGTACAAAATCCCTTTCAATTACTATCCAACATTTTATATTATAGCATACTATTTTATAATTTGCGATTCTTGACAAATACTACATGATAGCGTATTATAGATAAGTATGTGGATATTGGGGTTTATCCCCCTATAGATAGGCATTCAATCGCAAACCAATCAGAGAGGGAACGTATATGATTCAGGAAAATTTACGCAATGTCGCGATCATCGCCCACGTTGACCACGGCAAAACCACCCTGGTCGACCAGATGCTGAAGCAGTCCGGTGCTTTCCGCGCCAACCAGCAGGTCGCCGAGCGTGTCATGGACTCCGGCGATATCGAGCGCGAGCGCGGCATCACCATCCTGGCCAAGAACTGCTCCTGCGAGTATCAGGGCGTCAAGATCAACATTGTCGATACCCCGGGCCACGCCGACTTCGGCGGCGAGGTCGAGCGCGTGCTGAAGATGGTCAACGGCGTTCTGCTGCTGGTCGACGCTGCCGAGGGCTGCATGCCCCAGACCCGTTTTGTTCTGCAGAAGGCTTTGCAGCAGAACCTGTCTCTGGTCATCGCCGTCAACAAGATCGACCGTCCCGACGCCCGCATTGCCGAGGTCATCGATGAGATCCTTGAGCTGCTGATGGATCTGGGCGCTACCGACGAGCAGCTGGACAGCCCGATGGTCTTCTGCTCCGGCCGTAACGGCACCGCCAGCTATGACTGGACCGATCCTTCCTCCGGCACCGACCTCAAGCCCCTGTTCGACACCATCCTCAAGTACGTGCAGCCGCCGGAGGGCGAGCCTGACGAGCCGCTGCAGATGCTGGTCTCCAGCGTCGACTACAACGACTTCGTGGGCCGTATGGGCGTTGGCCGTGTGCAGAACGGCGTCATCAAGGTCGGCTCCGCCATCCAGGTGTGCGACTGGCACAACCCCGATGTGCATATGAGCGGCCGCATCACCAAGCTGTTTGACTTCAAGGCCAACGGCCGTGAGCCCATCGAGAGCGCCCAGGCTGGCGATATCGTTGCCTTTGCCGGTCTGCCCGATATTTCCATCGGCAACACCATCTGCGATCCCAGCAAGGTGCAGCCCCTGCCCTTCGTTAAGATCAACGATCCTACGGTGGAAATGACCTTCTCCGTCAACGATTCTCCCTTTGCTGGCAAAGAGGGCAAGTACGTTACCTCCCGCCAGATCCGTGACCGCCTGATGCGCGAACTGCTGAAGGATGTTGCCCTGAAGGTCGAGGATTCCGCCACCAACGATTCCTTCCGCGTCATGGGCCGCGGCGAAATGCACCTGTCCATCCTCATCGAGACTATGCGCCGTGAAGGCTATGAGCTGCAGGTCAGCCCCCCGCACGTTCTGACCCACGAGGAGGACGGCAAGGTCATGGAGCCTATGGAGCGTGTCGTCATCGACGTGCCCGAGGTCTACCAGGGCAATGTTATGACCGCCCTGGGTGCCCGCAAGGCCATCCTGGTGAACATGCAGATGATGAACAGCCGTTCCCGCATCGAGTTCCGTATGCCCAGCCGCGGCCTGTTCGGTTATCGCAGCCAGTTCCTGACCGACACCCATGGTGAAGGCATTATGAATACCATTTTTGATGGTTACGAGGAATGGTGCGGCGACATTCAGACCCGCTCCACCGGCTCTCTGATCAGCTTCGAGACCGGCGACGCCGTCACCTACGGTCTGTTCAACGCCCAGCAGCGCGGCACCCTGATCGTCAACGCAGGCGAGAAGGTCTACGCGGGCGAGGTCGTCGGCTACACCCCGACCGGCGAGGACATCACCGTCAACGTCTGCAAGACCAAGCACCTGACCAACACCCGCGCTTCCGGCAGCGACGATGCCCTGCGCCTGGTGCCCGTCAGCAAGTTCAGCCTGGAGGGCTGCCTGGAATTCCTGGCCCCCGATGAGCTGCTGGAAGTCACCCCCGAAAACCTGCGCATCCGCAAGCGCATCCTGGACCATGACCTCCGCATGAAGGCCGCCAGCAAGAAGAATAAGTGATTTTTTCACACTGAACCAAAGGAGGCTGCTGCACCGCAAACACCGGGCAGCAGCCTTTTGCGTTATAACGATAGAGGACCTGATGAAGAAACTTCGCCTTGGAGAATTTGAGCGCAACAGTCTGGTGGTGTTCGCTATCACCATGATCGCCAACGTACTTTCCTATCTGTACCAGATCGTTATGGGCAATGTGCTTACCCCGGCGGATTATGGCACGGTGAACACGCTGCTGTCTCTTTCGGTCGTGGTGGGCGTACCTTCCGGCATCATCTCGGCATTGACGGCGACTTATACAGCAAAATATCACGCCCACGGTGAAACTTTCGCAATTGCTGCTTTCATGCATGGGATGCTGCGGGTCGCGGCGGTGCTGGCGGCCATCGTGTTTGTGGTGGGTGCGCTGCTTTCCCGCCCCATCGCCCATGTTTTGCAGATCGACGATCCGCACTATGTGACGGTGGTGATGGTGCTGGTTGCTTCCAATTGCCTGGGACCTGTTTTCAGCAGTACATTGCAGGGTGTCAAACGCTTCATCCCGTACAGTATGAATTCGGTGCTTAGCTTCGCGTTCCGCCTGTTGCTGGGTGTGATCTTCGTCTGGCTGGGCTGGGGGATACCTGGCGCGTTAGCCGCATTGATCCTTGCGGCCTGCCTGACCATGCTGTACTGCCTTTTTAAGTCGCGGGATCTGTTTTTCGCCCCGGTCAAGGAAAAACTGGCGCTGGACCGTACCGAGATACGGCGCTACTTTGTCAGCACGTTCTGGTTTCAGCTATTTTTGCTGCTGATGGCCAACGGTGATGTGTTGCTTATCAAGACCTTTGCTGCTGACCCGGCGGAGGTGGGCATCTACTCCTCGGGCAGTGTCATCGGCAAAATTTCGCTGTACTTAGCCAACGCCATCGTGCCGGTGCTGCTGCCGATGGTGGCTGAGCGCCAATCCACCGGCCACGATACCCGCCAGCTGCTCAAGCGCGCCATGCTTTGGGGCGGCGGTGTTGCGATGCTGTGCGCTGTGGGCATGAACGTGGTGGGTCGCCCGCTGATCGGCCTGCTGTTTGGCGAACGTTACCTTGCCGCCATCGACCTGCTGCTACCCATCTCGTTCTATGTGGTGCCGGTGGCCTGCCTGACGATCCTCATCAACTACCTGATGCCGCTGGGCCGTTCAGGCTTCTTCGCCGTTAGCATGGCGGCGGGGTATCTGCTGATTTTTGTGCTGGTGTCCCGGTTCCATCACTCGGTGGCGCAGATGTTGTACATCATGGGCGGCGGCCTGCTGCTGGTGCTGGCAGCCAACCTGATCTACATCGCCCTTGCCCCGCAGAAAGAGAAAGCAACGGTATAAAACAAGCTCCCCATCCGGGGAGCTTGTTGCTGTTTATGGGGCCGGACATTGCACAGTTTTTGCGCGAATAGTATGATTTTTTCCTTGCGCTTTTGCACAAAGGGGGGTATACTATAGATGGGATAGTCTGCACCGGTGGTTGCCCGCCGTGCAGCAAATTGAATGTGAGGTGTATCAGTTATGAAGGAACCTATGGTTATTACAATGGCACGTGAGTATGCTTCCGGCGGCAGCGAGATTGCCCAGGCCGTGGCCGATAAATTGGGTATCCCGCTGTACAATAAGGAGCTGATCACCCTGGCCGCCAAAAAGAGCGGCTTGACCGAGGAGGCCATCGCCGCCAGCGAGAACCAGCGCAGCGGCAGCCTGATCTACAGCCTGTACATGATGGGCAATACTATGCCCCTGGCCGATCAGGTGTACATTCTGCAGAGCAACGTCATCAAGGAGCTGGCCTCCCAGGGACCCTGCGTGATCCTGGGCCGCTGCGGTGACTATGTTCTGCGGGAGCGTCCCAATGTGCTGCGCACCTTTGTTTACGCACCGGTGGCCGACCGTGTGGGGCGCGCAAAAGTTCGCCCCGATGCCAAGGAGATGCCCGACCGCATGTGGGAAAGCCAACTGGCCAAGCACGACCGTGCCCGTGCCAGCTACTACAACTACTATACCGAGAACCGCTGGGGCGAAGCCAAAAACTATGACCTGTGCCTGAATGCCGCGCTGGGTCTGGACACCTGTGCCGACCTGATCGTGGATGCAGCCAAGGCCATGAACAAGTAAGGAGCGTGCTGCTATGCTGCGCTATGTCAAAAGCGGAATGATGCTGATGAGTATCGCCTATATCGTGCTGGGGCTGATGCTGCTCATTATGCCGGAAACCAGTCTGCTGTGGATCTGCTACGCCTTTGGCGTGGTGGTGCTTATCACCGGCATTGTCTGTCTGATCCAGTACGCCCGCATCCGGGGCACCGGCTTCACCGCACCCTTTATGCTGGTGGGCGGCGTCATCACGGCAGGGCTGGGCCTGTTCACTTTAGCAAAACCCCAGGTGGTGGCCAGCTTTCTGCCGGTGGTGTTTGGCATCTTTATCGTGGTGGATGGTTGCAGCCGCATCGGCTCGGCTATTGACCTGGCAAAGCGCAAAGGCGAAAAGTGGCGGATGCTGCTGCTGTTCAGCATTGTGTCCATTGCGCTGGGTGCGCTGCTCATCTGGCACCCGTTCGGCGCGGCTGTCAGTGTGGTGATGCTCTGCGGCATCCTGTTGATCGTCGAAGGTGCGTTGAATCTTGGCTGCATCCTGTATGCGGCCATGGAGCTGCGCACGCTGGACCGCATGGCCAATGCCGCCGTCAACGCGACCCTGACCGCCCTGGGCGATGCCCTGGACGAAGCCGAGGCCGCGGGCACCGACATCGTGGACGTGACCCGGGACGGCGAACCTGTCGTGTACGATGCCGAGAGCACTGACGTGTCCGACGAGGACTCCAGCAAAACCTGACCGGGTGCCTGCACCCTGTTATAAATGTCCCCATATATTTTTAAAGGAGAGAACCCCCATCCATGTATGATCTGATCATCGTAGGCGCCGGCCCTGCCGGTATTTTCACCGCGCTGGAGCTGCTGCGCAAAAGTTGCAATCCCCACAAGATTCTGCTTATCGAAAAGGGCAAGCCTGTGGAAAAGCGCCACTGCCCCAAGGATAAAACCGGCGTCTGCGTAAACTGCAAGCCGACCTGTGCCATCACCACCGGCTTTTCCGGCGCGGGCGCATTCTCGGACGGCAAGCTGTCCCTGTCCTATCAGGTCGGCGGCGAACTGCCCGACCTGATCGGCGAGGATTTCGCGCAGGAGCTTATTGACTACACCGATAAAATTTACCTCGAGTTTGGCGCCGATCCGAAGGTCGAAGGCATCTACGAGGGTCCCGACATCAAGGACATCCGCAAGCGCGCCATTCAGGCGGGTCTGCAGCTCGTTGACTGCCCCATCCGCCATCTGGGCACCGAGAAGGCCCAGCAGCTCTACCTGAACATCCAGAACTATCTGGCCGACGCCGGCGTGGAGATGCTGTTCAACACCGAGTGCGAGAACATCATCCTCGAGGAATCCGTCTGCAAGGGTGTGCGCATCCGCGAGAAGGACGAATCCCGCGACATCTACGCCAAGCAGGTGGTCATCGCCACCGGCCGCCGCGGCGCCGATTGGCTGGAGAAGCTCTGCGCCGAGCACAACATTGCCCACAAGCCCGGCACCGTTGACATCGGTGTCCGCGTCGAGTGCCGCAACGAGGTCATGGAGAAGATCAACCAGGTCCTGTACGAGGGCAAGCTGATCGGCTACCCGGCCCCCTGGCACAACAAAGTGCGTACTTTCTGCCAGAACCCCGGCGGCTTTGTGGCCCAGGAAAACTACGACAACGACCTCGCTGTCGTCAACGGCCACAGCTTCAAGGAGAAGAAGAGCAACAACACAAACCTGGCCATTCTGGTCAGCCACAACTTCACCGAGCCGTTCAACCAGCCCATCGCCTACGCACAGAAAGTCGGCGAGTTGACCAACATGCTGGGTGCCGGCCACATCCTGGTGCAGCGCTACGGCGACATCCTGGACGGCAAGCGTACCTGGGCCAAGGAACTGGCCCGCACCAACGTGCGCCCGACGCTGAAGGACGCCGTGGCTGGTGACATCACCGCCGCCATGCCCTACCGCGCCATGGTCAACATCATCGAGTTCATTAAGATGATGGACGAGGTCGTGCCTGGCTTCGCCAGCCCCGAGACCCTGCTGTACAGCCCCGAGCTGAAGTTCTACTCCAACAAGGTCAAGATGGATACCGACCTGGAGACGAATATCGAGGGTCTGCACTGCCTGGGCGATTCCTCCGGCTGGACCCGCGGCCTGATGATGGCCTCCGTTATGGGCGTACTGATGGGCCGCAAGCTGATGGAAAAGCACGACTTTTGATTTGTAAACACATACTTGGCAGCCGGCCTTCGGGCCGGCTGTTTTGGCACCCCTGCAGTTTTGCCGGGGTGCTAAATTTTTTACAAAATCTGCCGCCTCTCCTGGATTGTATTTTCTTTGACAAAATGATACACTATTCTTAATTAGTATCCTCTTAAAAGGCCCTCTCCGGGAGAGGGCTTTAAAGTCCAGTCATACATAAACGACTATACACATTTTTATATATAGGGCAATACCGCATAATTCTAAGTGCCGATACGGCGAGCGAGCTGCCGGGGCGGTGCTTAAGCCGCAAGGCGGGAATTGTGCGGTGTTGCCATAGACAAAGAGAGGGCATCATCGTGGCAGACGAACGCAAAGTATACCGCAGCCC
>ERZ1034976.2997-NODE-2997-length-11027-cov-6.250273_pt1 | contig 11027 bp, 8 predicted proteins | sample MGYA00520623_ERZ1034976 | MGnify/ENA primary metagenome ERZ1034976 (study PRJEB33766, sample SAMN09781774) | gut metagenome | biome: gut microbiome | host: Homo sapiens | place: Madagascar | study: EMG produced TPA metagenomics assembly of the PRJNA485056 data...
AGGGATGCGGAAAATACGGCGGAACGAAGACCGTGAAGTTCTACATCGGCACCAGACCCTTCCTCTGGTGGCTCCGGAATGTATAAAATTACGTCCAATCCGCAAAACAGTTGACACTTAGCCTTTGTTAGTAGTACACTTTTAACGTAAACAACAGTAGGTAAACCGCGACAAGGTTTCCTGTTGATAATATTATTTTATTTTTACCAAAAGGAGGTAAATTTTCATGGCAGAAGCATGGAGAGGTTTTGTGAAAGACGGCCATTGGGATGTTGATGTCAATGTTCGTAACTTCATCCAGAGAAACTACACCCAGTATGATGGTGACGAAAGCTTTTTGGAAGGCCCTACAGAGGCAACCGACAAGCTTTGGGGCAGACTGCAGGAATTACAGAAAGCAGAACGTGAGCACGACGGCGTATTAGAGTGCGAAACAGAGGTTGTATCCAGCCTTACCGCTTACGGCCCGGGCTACATTGATGAGTCTATGAAGGACCTTGAGCAGATTGTAGGTCTTCAGACAGACAAACCGTTAAAGAGAGCATTTATGCCTTACGGTGGTATCAAGATGGCAGAGGAAGCTGCAAGCACTTACGGTTACGAAGTTAACCCTAAGTTCCACAAGATTTTCACTGACTATCATAAGACACACAACCAGGCAGTATTTGATGCATATACAGATGAGATGAAGGTTGCACGTCATACTCATATCGTTACAGGTCTTCCCGATACTTACGGTCGTGGACGTATCGTAGGCGACTACAGAAGAGTTGCTCTTTACGGTATCGACTTCCTGATTGAGAAGAAGAAAGAGGATAAGAAGAACTGCGGTAACGGTACCATGACCGAAGAAGTTATCCGTCTGAGAGAAGAAATTGCTGAGCAGATCAAGGCTCTGCAGGGAATGAAGGAAATGGCTAAGATTTACGGCTACGATATTTCCGGTCCCGCTACCAACGCTAAGGAAGCTGTTCAGTGGTTATACTTCGGCTATTTAGCAGCTATCAAGACCCAGAACGGTGCAGCTATGTCCGTTGGACGTATCTCCACATTCCTGGATATTTATATCGAAAGAGACTTAAAGGAAGGTACTCTGACTGAGAAAGAAGCTCAGGAGTTAATCGACCATATGACCATGAAGTTCCGTATGGTTAAGTTCGCTCGTATTCCTTCTTACAACCAGTTATTCTCCGGTGACCCTGTATGGGCAACCCTGGAAGTTGGCGGTATCGGCATGGACGGCCGTCATATGGTTACCAAGAACGACTATCGTTTCCTTCATACTCTTGAAAACATGGGACCCAGCCCTGAACCGAACCTGACCGTTCTGTACTCCAGCGCTCTTCCCGCAAACTTCAAGAAGTATGCAGCTAAGATTTCCGTAACGACATCTTCCATCCAGTATGAGAACGATGATGTTATGAAGCCGATCTGGGGCGATGACTACAGCATCTGCTGTTGTGTATCCGCTACACAGACTGGTAAGGAAATCCAGTTCTTCGGTGCTCGTGCTAACCTTGCTAAGTGCTTACTTTACGCTATCAACGGTGGTAAGGATGAAAAGCATCTTGACAAGAACGGCAAGCATATGCAGTGCGGTCCTGAAATCGCACCCATTACTTCCGAATACCTTGATTTCGACGAAGTTATGCATAAATACGACATCATGCTTGACTGGTGTGCAGCTCTGTATGTAAACATCCTGAACCTGATTCACTACATGCATGATAAATATTACTATGAAGCAGCAGAGATGGCTCTGATTGATACCGATGTAAGAAGAACCTTCGCAACCGGTATTGCAGGTCTGTCCCATGTAGCTGACTCTCTGTCCGCTATTAAGTATGCTAAGGTTAAAGTTATCCGTGATGACCAGGGCTGCGCTATCGACTTCAAGACCGAAGGCGAGTTCCCTAAATACGGTAACGATGATGAGAGAGCAGACGAATTTGCTGTATGGCTTCTGAAGACCTTCATGGAGAAGATTAAGAAGAACAAGACTTACAGAGATTCCGAGCCCACAACCTCTATCCTGACCATTACTTCCAACGTTGTATATGGTAAGGCTACCGGTGCTCTTCCTGACGGCAGAGAAGCTTACAAGCCTTTCGCTCCCGGTGCATCACCTTCCTACGGTGCAGAACAGAGCGGTCTGCTTGCATCCCTGAACTCTGTAGCTAAGCTTCCTTACGAGTATGCTCTAGATGGTATTTCCAATACCCAGACCATGGCACCTTCCGCTCTTGGTCATGACCTTGACGAGCAGAAGAATACTCTGGCAGGCGTTCTGGACGGATACTTCGATCGTGGTGCTCATCACCTCAACGTTAACGTATTCGGTACAGAGAAGCTGTTAGATGCACAGGCACATCCTGAGAAGCCTGAATACGCAAACTTCACCATCCGTGTATCCGGTTATGCTGTTAAGTTCATCAGCCTGACCAAGGAACAGCAGGATGACGTTATCGCAAGAACCTGCCATAAGAGACTTTAATCTTAACAGGTTTCAAGATAATTGATGTAAATTGGGGTCGGGCAGTAATGTCCGGCCCCTTTTTGGTAATACTAAGACAGAACTGATATGCAGATTACAGAAAGGCATAGGTATTTATATGATTAAAGGTAGAATTCATTCATTAGAATCATTTGGCGCGGTAGACGGCCCCGGAATCCGTTATCTTATTTTCTTAAAAGGATGCAATATGCGTTGCCAGTATTGCCACAACGTAGATACCTGGAATCCTGAAACAGACAATCTGCAGACAGCAGACGAGCTTTTGGATAAGGCAGAGCGTTTCCGTAGCTACTGGGGCAAGGATGGCGGTATTACCGTCAGCGGCGGCGAAGCATTGCTACAAATCGACTTTTTAATTGATTTATTCAAAAAGGCGCATGAAAGAGGCATCAATACTAACCTGGATACCTCCGGACAGCCTTTTACCAGAGAAGAGCCTTTCTTCTCCAAATTCAACGAATTACTGAAATACACCGACCTTGTTATGCTGGATATCAAGCACATCGACGACGAAGAGCATAAGAAGCTGACCGGTCATACCAATAAAAACATTTTAGACTGTGCAAGATACCTTTCCGAGCAGGGCATTCCCATGTGGATTCGTCACGTACTGGTGCCCGGCATTACGGATAAGGACGAATATTTAATCAAGACGAGAGAATTTATCGACACTCTGGACACCGTGATGAAGGTGGAGGTTCTTCCTTACCACACTCTGGGCGAATACAAGTGGAAAGAGTTAGGTATTCCTTATAAATTAGAAGGAGTGGAGCCTCCTTCCGAAGAGAGAATTCAGAATGCCAAGAAAATCCTGGAGTTCTCCAAATATTAAGAAATATCCTACGGCAGAAGGTAAGTATACGGATGCAAAATGCTAAGTCTTGTTCTGGGACTTAGCATTTATATTGACATTGCAGTTAGCTTAAGCTAACATAAGGATTAAGATAAGAAAAAGCAGTAAAGTTACCAGCTTTCTGCAAACAAAGGCGAAAGGAAACAGAAAAATGAGTGAAGAAAAGATTGTACCGGTATTGAACGGAGCGGCAGAAACCATGCTGCAGAGCTTTTATGCGAGAGCGATGTACAGCAAAAATCCCAAGCATAAGTTTAAGGACGAAAAGGCAGAAGAGATTGTGGAAAAACTGGACTATGATTTTTCCAAGGCAAGCAAGGATGCAGCCATGAGCGGCGGCGTTGTGGCAAGAACGGTGGTACTGGATGAGCTGGTATCGGATTTTATTCGCAAGAACCCGGATTGTACGGTTGTAAATATCGCCTGCGGTCTGGACACCCGTTTTTACCGAATGGATAACGGAAAAATCACCTGGTACAATCTGGATTTGCCGGAAACCATTGCGGTAAGGGACTCCGTATACGGGGAAACGGGCAGGGTTTCCACCATCGGCTGTTCCTGCTTTGACCCGGCATGGCCGTCACAGGTGACCAAGAGGGGCAAGATGCTTTTCATCATCGAGGGGCTGACCATGTACCTGAGCAGGGAGCAGGTGGGACAGATGCTTGCGATCATCCGTGATAATTTTGATAATGCCTACGTTATTATGGAGTGCCTGTGCCCGAAGTTTGTCAACAAGGAAGGCGTGGAAAAGTCCATTCAGTCCACCGGTGCCGTCTTTACCTGGGGCGCCAACAGCTTTGAAGAGCTGGGCGACATTGCCGACGGCTTCCGCAAGGTGAAAAACGACAACATCCTCCGAGGCATGCTCACCTTAAGCCCCATTTACAAGCTGGTTATCTGGATGCCGTTTGTGAAGAAAATGGCACAGAAGATACTGGTGTTTGAGAAGGCGTGAAATGAACGACGATGATGGAAAACGCAAATGATAGTATATCCGCCACCGGCTGCACCAGAAACAGCCCCATCTGTCCGGCAAGCGCCGGAAGGAGGAACAGCAGCGGAATGTAGAAAAATCCCTGTCTGGCAATGGAAATCAAAAGGGCGCTTCCGTAATGACCGATGTTCTGCATATACATGCTGCTGACGGTGTAGTAGCCGAGAAACGGCACGGAAATACACTGGATGCGCAGGATTTCGGCGGACATGCGGATAACTTCTTCATCTTTACTCAGTAAGGCGGAAGCCGGAACCGCAAAAACAGCCAGCAGAACGGCAACACAGAGCAGGAAAACAGTACCGACGGAAATGGTGAGTTTTCTTGCTTTTTTTACTCTGTCGTAGTTCTTTGCTCCATAGTTCATGGCGCAGATGGGCTGGAAGCCCTGTCCCCAGCCTATCATAATCATGAAAGCCGTGGCGACAATTTTGGAGCTGACCGTGAGCGCGGCTATCATGCCTTCCCCGTAGGCAGCAGCCACCATATTGAGAAGCACGCTGGCGACACCGGTGATGCCCTGTCGGGAAAAATTGGGAGCGCCACCCGCCAAAATGTGGTATACACGTGCCTTGCTGAACCGGGCAGAACGGAGCCGGACAGGAATATTGCCGTGTCTGCGGGATAGGAAAAACAATGTAAAAGAGCCGATTACCTGGCCGGCGAGAGTTGCCCATCCGGCACCGGCAAAGCCCATTTTCAGGGTAAAAATAAAAATCGGGTCTAAAACCATGTTGGAAAGCATGCCGAATAGCAGACCAATCATGCCGTCCTTCACATTTCCGCAAAGCCGGAGCTGGTTATACACGGTCAGCGCAAACAGGCTGAAAGGAATGGTTAAAATAATGATTTTTAAGTATTCCACCGTATAGGTAAGAAGCTGCGGGGAGGCATCCCCGCCTATCAGACAGGCAAAGGGGCGGACATATATCAACAGCACAACCGTAAGGATAATGCCGGTGACAAGCGCCATGACAACGCCCATGGAGGATAAAATCTGCGCTTCTTTTTCGTCCTGCTCACCGAGCTTCCGGGACATGGAGTTGCCGCTCCCGTAACCGAACCAGAAGCCGATTGCCTGCACAAAGCTTACAAAGCTGAAAACAATTCCGATGGCTGCCGTCATGCTTTTGTTGTTTAACTGCCCGATAAAAAAGGTGTCGGTCAGGTTATAGAGCATGTTCATCATCATGCCGATAATTGTGGGCACCGATGTCTTGATTAACAGCGGCAGCAGGGGTTCTGTCAGAATTTTTTCTCTTCTTGAAGCATTGTCTTTCATGGTCTTAGTTGTGTCCCTTTCATTTATTACCGGCAGATTTCACCTATCGGCATTCAGCAGTCAGGCAATTTCGTTAGCCTTCATCTTCTGTCGTGCATTAGCAGCCGGAGACTTCGCCCTTGTCACCGTCTACTTTGATGGTGTCGCCGTCCTTAAATCTGGTGGTGGCAAAACCTACGCCCAGCACGGCGGGAATGCCGTATTCGCGGGCAACAATGGCTGCATGGCTCAAAGAGGAGCCGGTGTCGGCAACAACGGCGCTGGCAAGATTGAAAAGCGGTGTCCATTCCGGGTCGGTAAGCTGACATACCAGTACATCGCCCTTCTGCATCTTGTAAAATTCTTCCGGACCGTGAATGATGCAGACTTTTCCGATGGCGGTGCCGGTGCTTCCGCTGACACCCTTCAGCACATCTCCGTCTGCATCGAAGACCAGAAGCTTGGAGGCATCCCAGACTTTCTGGGCAAGAGGGTGCTTGCTGTTGCGGCGTTCGATTTTTTCTTTGTCGCTCTCAGACAAAGAGCCTCTTTCGCAGGCGGCAATCAGTTCTTCGGCAAATAAATTGGCAACGCCGTGTTCATAGTCGGTATCGGAGAGAAGCAGCATGTTAGTGCGTTCCAGGCATTTGCGTACATAATAGAAAACGGTTTCCCACAAATACTGGGTTTCCTCGCGGACAACGTGGAAGTAACGGAAATCCTCAATCCGTTCCTTCAGAGCCGGATACTTGCTGCCGTAAATGGCTTTGAGCTGTTCCATGAGCTTTCCGAAGTCCTGCTCTTTTTCACCGGATGCGGTTTCGGTACTGGCAACCAGCGGCTGCAGGATATGAAGCAGACGGTCGGGATTTTCCAGAAGCGTCCGTGCGTCCACGCAGTAGCAGTTGTAATCGGATTTGTAACCGTTCTTCTGTAAGAAGCTGTCAAAGGCACTCTGCATTTCCGGGTATTTTTTATACAGGGTCTGATAGTTGGCACCCTGCAGCAAATCTGCTGCAAGGGCTTTGTCTTCCTTTATTTTGCCGGCAAGTTCGGCAATGTCTCTGGTTACTTCGGAGGTTTTGTTGTTGAGTCCCCAGAATAAATCAAACTTGGTATAACTTTTGTCCACCTTCTGAACGGCTTTCTCCATATCCCGGGCAATAAAGGAAGGGAAAAGGGCATATTTGAAACGGTCATAGGCAAGTCTGCCGATCAGATTAAGGGTATAGGATAGGAACTCGCCGCATTCCTTTACGTTTTTCTGCTCAAAATCTATCTGCTTCATTCTGCCAATCTCGTCTTCGTATTCGGCTAAGAAGGTACGGCATTTTTCGGTGCAGACGGCGAAGTTTTTCAAGAGCTTCAAGGTTCCGAACAGTTTGAAAATACCGCCGTTTATTTTTATCCGGGACGTGGGCAGTGTCTGGATGCCGTCATCGTCTATCCGCGGGTCAGAGGTAAGAATAATGCCGTTTTCCTGAAAGATTTTTGCTTTCTGGCGGTTGATTTTTATGATGTAATCGTAGTCGAGCGGACGGTAGGCAAAGGGCATTTTCTCCAACTGGAATGCCATATTTTCCCGTGCCTTTCCGGTCATCTGCATGCCCTCCAGATATCCGGCAATGATTTTCTGCTCTTCGGCATTGTCAGTGTGCAGGGTGGTGATGGCTCTTGCCTGCAGGATGTAGACGCTGCCGCCGGCAATTGCCCATTCAATGTCCATGGGACAGCCATAATGCTTTTCGATACGCACGGCTTCCGCACACAGCGTGGCGATTTCTTCGTCATTTAAGCAGCGTGCTTTCTGCATTTTTTCGCTGACAGCCACTTCTTTGATGGCAGCAGTGTCGCCGGGGGTTTTCTGCGCATAAGATGTGATAACATCATCAGGTGTACATTGTGCGTTGGCTGTGGCAGCAGTCCCTTGCGTATCGGCATAAATAATCTGGGTTTCCTTGCTTCCTATCTGGCAGGACTTTACCTTGCCCTGCTTGTCGCAGAGGTAGCTGTCCGCCGTAACCTTGCCGCTTACTACGCTTTCGCCCAGACCATAGCTGGCATTTATCTGCATTTCATCCGGGTTCCGGTTGATGGGATTGACCGTAAAAAGAACACCGGCTTTTTCACTTTCGACCATTTTCTGAATGACAACGGCAAGCGCCACGGAAAGCTGGTCGTAACCCTGATTGCTGCGGTAACAGACCGCGCGGTTTCCCCAGAGAGAAGCATAGCAGTTCCGTATCTGTGTAAGCACGGCTTCCGCACCGCGGACATTTAAGTAGGTTTCCTGCTGACCGGCAAAGCTGGCATCCGGCAAATCTTCGGCGGTGGCGGAAGAGCGGACGGCAACTCGTGCCTGTTCGCCGAGCTGTGCGTATTTTTCACGGACTGTTTTTTCCACTTCTTCCGGCAGCTTTCCTTTACTGATGGCATGACGGAATTTCTTTGCCGCATCCAGCAGCTTTGCCTCGTCTTTTCCGGCTTCCGTAAGCTCCCTACGGAACATTTCCTCCAGGTGATTTTCCTTAATAAAGACTTTGTAGGCGTCCGCCGTTACGACAAAGCCGCCGGGAACCGCAATGCCGGCAGCAGTCATTTCACCCAAATTGGCGCCCTTTCCTCCGGCAGTTATCACATCTTCTTTTTTTATTTCCTGAAAATCAAGTACGGTATTCATCACAGAACCTCCCATTTTGTTTGTATTTATGTTATCCGTTTCAAGGCACTCCGGTTTTACAGTGTTATGTAATTCCGAATGGTACTTTGCAGAAAGGATTTGAATATTTCATCAAAATATTCCGGGTCAAACTGCCTGGCGTTGCTAAGCAGGACGGGGCAGGCAGTAATTACATTGATAAGTCCCTGCACATCCATGCTCTGCACAGCACGATGCTCTACCCAGTAGGCAGCCAGTTTACTTAAGAATTCTTTATAAATGGCGCCCACCCGGTTCTCCGAAAGGGAATTCGACCGGGCAAGAATGGCAAAGCTTTGCGAGTAAACAGGCTGTTCCCTGCATTTGTTCAAAAGGTCCATGGAGTAGCGGTATATGCTCTCGCTTAGAAATCTGATGGGGTCATGTAAGGAAGCCTCAAACTCTTTCTCAGCAATATCCAGCTTCTGCCTGCTTCGATACAGCATCACATCCATAATAAGGGCATCCTTGTCCTTCCAAAAGCTGTAAAAACTGCCCTGGGCAATCCCAGCCCGACGGGTCAGCTCCTGAATGTTGATGGATTTTGTGCCTTTGTCATGGAATAATTCCACGGCGGTTTCCAGAATCTGGTTCTTAATATGTTCTTTTTCTTCTTCACTGAATGCTTTTGGCATGGCGTATCACCTTTCCGAAAATTTATTTGATGCGGAGACAGCTATCATTGTTCCTCCACTTATTTTCCTGAAGCATATGTTAGCCTATGCTAACATAAAAGTCAATGAATATTTTCAAAAATATTCATTGACAGACGTTTACTTTTTCAGACAGCTATGTTAGTATAGTAAGCAAAGGCTAACTATAAAGATTGAGCCATAAAAACCGGGATGCAGAGGGAAAACACCGACGGAAAGGAAGCCATTAAAGGGAATGTACCGGAAAGAAAAGCTGCTGAAAAACGTCTGAAAACCTACAGATTAGAGGAAGGCATGGTGAAATAATATGATTAAAGTAACAAATATGTCAAAAGAGGAACTTGTTTACTACGGAACGCGGATAGGCGAAGCCTTTGTGGCAGAGGGTGCCGGACTTGCGGCAACCGCATCCAAAGAAGATATGGTGAAAGCATTTGAAATTATGACGGAGTATTTTTACAAGTCCGGTGTCCTGTATACTACGTCTGAGCGGCACGAAGGTTTTCTTGCTTATTGGCGCAAGAACACAAAAATCAAAATGGGGCCTGCTCTTCACATGGGATTCCGTATGCTGCGGGAAATGTCTTTTAAAGGTATAAAAGCGGTAATAGGGGGCGGTGAAGAAAGGTATGCCAAACTCTACAAAAAAGAAAAGGACTACATAGCCGTTTCCATGGTAGTGGTATTAAAGGAATTTCAGGGAAAGGGCTTTATGAAAAAGGTACTGGAACAGCCCTTTGCAGAGGCAAGAGAGCTTGGCATTCCCTGTGTTCTGGACACGGATACACCGCTCAAGGTCACCAAGTATGAAAAGTGCGGCATGAAAAATACCGGAAAGAAGGAACTGAAAACCGGCGCCTGCCTGTATACGATGGAGTATAGATGAAAGAGTCGGTCGGTATTGACGGAGATATTGAGGAAGTTCTGCACCGGCTTTAAGAGAGACATGATTGACGAGATAAGTTGACATTTTTGACGAGATTTATTATTTCCCTTGCAAATTGCTTCCCCCGCCCTTCTCTTCATGGTATACTTAGGATATATCAGTTCGGATGTAACATATATTTAGAGAGAAAGGTAGGGTAACTATTATGAAGTATGCAAATGTAGTGGTTGCAGGGGGCGGCGTATTGGGGAGCCAGATAGCTTTCCAGTCGGCTTACTGCGGAGCAGATGTAACCATCTGGTTACGGAGTGAGGGTTCCATCGGCAGAACCCAGCCCAAGTTAGATAAGCTGAAAGAAACTTACATCGAAGCCATCGAAGACATGGCATCCGGCAAGGGTCCCTGGTGTGCAGGTATTGCGGATGAAGAGAATTTCGACAAAGAAGAGTGTCTGAAAAAGGTCGAAGCGGCTTACAGTGGCATCAAGCTGGAGCTGGATATGGCAAAAGCATTTGCGGATGCAGATCTTTTAATTGAGTCCATGGCGGAAAATGAAAAGGATAAGATCGCTTTTTATGAAAAAATGGCACCGCTTCTGCCGGAAAAGACCGTGGTTGTAACAAATTCCTCCACACTTCTTCCGTCCATGTTTGCCAAATACACCGGCAGACCGGAGAAGTACCTGTCCCTGCATTTTGCCAATTCCATCTGGAAAAACAACACAGCGGAGATTATGGCGCAGCCCAAAACGGACGAGAAATATTTCAATGATATTTTGCAGTTTGCCAATGATATCCGTATGATTGGCCTTCCGGTAAGAAAGGAAAAAAGCGGTTATCTCCTGAATTCCATGCTGGTTCCGTTCCTGCTCAGCGGACTGGATCTGTATGCATCCGGCGTTTCCGACCCGGAAAGCATTGACATTGCCTGGACACACGGCACCGGTGCCCCCAAGGGTCCGTTCCGGATTTTTGACACTGTGGGACTGAACACCGCCTACAATATCGTGCATCAGTACCAGAGCGTACCGGGAATTTTCTCCCCGCTCCTGAAAAAAATGATGATGCCGTACAATTTCAAGAAGATGGAAGAAATCCTGAAGAAGTACATAGACGAGGGCAAGCTCGGCATGTCCTCCGGCGAAGGATTTTATAAGTATAAGTA
>ERZ1034976.2998-NODE-2998-length-11025-cov-7.314403_pt1 | contig 11025 bp, 8 predicted proteins | sample MGYA00520623_ERZ1034976 | MGnify/ENA primary metagenome ERZ1034976 (study PRJEB33766, sample SAMN09781774) | gut metagenome | biome: gut microbiome | host: Homo sapiens | place: Madagascar | study: EMG produced TPA metagenomics assembly of the PRJNA485056 data...
TTATAATATATGCAAGAGTGAGGGATTTATTACAAATATTAATTTGAAAAAGTTTTGTGCAATTCTATATATAGACGAAATTTTTAGATTATCAGGAGAACTATACAATATATAGAATATTTGTTGTTGGAACTTGCTAAAAAGTTACAATTTGTAACAACCCTGTAACTAAAGTTTGTAAGAACCGTCCAAATATTCAATTTAGTACGCTAAAGCACAAAAGTCGTCAACCACAATATGTAGTAACTCAAGTCGATTTTGACTGGTTAACGAACGCCTCATTTATGCATTTTGCACAAATTCATCTTTATTTTCCATTTGACTCATTGTCTATAAGTGCTATAATAGGCACCGTTTTGAGGCAATACTCTATAGAGAGGAATAAATTTCATTGTATATTCCGTATCTCGGGATTGCCAAGAAAGGAAGATATAAGATGACGAACCGATTTAGTACAGGTAAAAGACTTATTAAGCCTATCCTGTCAGTAGCAGTTGCGCTTGTGCTTCTTATAACATTGTTTGTAAACACAGCATTTGCCGATTCGGCAAAGAAATATGATGTTACCGTTATTGACGGTAACGATACGATTGCGGTTACTACAACCGAGACCGAGCCTATCGAGATTCTTAAATCGGCAGGCATTACTCTTTCACCGAGTGATAAACTTGATATTTCAAAATTTGTTGCAGAACACGGCGGAACGATTACAATTGACAGATATAATTTAATCTATCTGTCACTTGCCGGTGTAATTACCGAGTACGGAGTTTATTCCGATACTGTCCTCGAGGCTCTTGAGGAGCTCGGCTATAAGGTCGGCGAAAATGACAAGGTAAGTTGCTCTCTCAGCGACCCGGTGGTAAATGGAATGGTTATCAGCATTGATTCAGCCATTACCGTAACACTCACTGCGGACGGAAAGTCTGAGGACTTTGCGTTGCTTTCGGGAAATGTTCAAAGTTTGCTCGATAAGGCAGGCGTTAATCTCGAGGGTGATGATTATACAGAACCGTCGCTTGATACTGAACTTACGGACGGTATGAGCGTTACCGTTAACCGTGTAACCTATACTGAAGAAACAGTAACCGAAACAGTTAACTACGACACCGTTAAGATTAACGATTCCGATATGGAAGTCGGCACGGAAAAGGTGCAGACTCAGGGCGTAAACGGTGAGGACAGCGTAACCTATAAGGTTAAACTCGTAAACGGCAAAGAAGACTCAAAAACTCAAATCAGCCGTAAACAGACAAAAAAGAGCGTAAATAAAGAAGTAAGAGTCGGAACTAAACTTCCAGATAATTACAACAGCGTTGAGCCTAACGGCGTAACAACCTGGAACGGATACAGCGTAGGCGATACCGTAAGCGGCAGATATTCTCATTACTGCGCTTGCTCGATTTGTAACGGTAATTCCAGAGGCGTTACCACTTCCGGCAGAAGAATTCAAAATGGTATGCAAAATCCGTACTATGTCGCTTGTAACTGGCTACCGCTCGGCACCGTAATCGATGTTGACGGTCAGCTTTATACAGTAGCCGACAGAGGCGGCTCGGGTCTTTCAAAGAAGGGCAGAATAGATATTTTCACCCCCGAAGGACATTCTATGTGCTATGCTCTCGGCGTAGGTAATTGCACAATTACTATCGTTCGCCTCGGCTGGTAAACTTAATAATTCCAAAGTACAGAGCGGTGCTGAAAAGCATTGCTCTGTTTTTGTATAATTATGGCAAAATGCGGAATAATGTTTTAGGTGATTGAATGTACTATACCTTTGATGATGATGCCACTACCGCCGAACTTTGCGACACTGTCGACAGTCGCCTTGCCTATGGATATATACCGCAGACGGAACTCCAAGCGGCGGTAAAGCATTTTTCTTTGCCGTGTCAAACTCTCGTTTTGCTCACTTCTCTCAGCCACCTGAATGAGGTCTTTGTCTACGATGACTGTATTTTTACCGTTATCGATACTCGGCGTGACCGCTTCGCCGTTTATGTTCGGAAAAATCTTCTTCTCGTTGTTGCCATAAAGGACAGCAGTCATACCGTGCGTGACAGTTTTATCTCTCTGGCTCCCATCGAAGAGCCCACCCTTGCCCGACTCATTTGTATTTTAATCGAAGATTTGATTTCCTGCGACTCAAAATATCTGCTCACCGCTCGTGAAACAGTGGAGAAAATGGAAAAACAACTTCTTTCCTCAAACGAAGCAAAGGATTTTAATCTTCGCCTTTTCAGCCAAAAAGAGAACCTCTTTGAACTTTACGCTTATTGCGATAATCTGCTTGATTTCGTCTCGGCACTCGGGGAGAATAAGCCGAACATTTTTGATGATGAAGAACTTAAATCATTTTTACCTATCGGCGATAAAATTACCCGCCTTAAAGAAAGCGTGCGTATGATTCGTGAGAATATCGAGCATTTGCGTGACGCTTATCAGTCAAATCTTGATTTGCGCCTTAACCAAACGATGAAAATTTTTACCGTGTTCACCGTTCTTTTTTCGCCGCTGTCTTTCATTGTCGGCTGGTACGGTATGAATTTTAAGTATATGCCCGAACTTTCTTCTCCCTACGGCTATGTGGGAGTCGCCGCCCTCGTTCTCGCCGTGGCGGTCGGTCTGCTCATTTGGTTTAAGCATAAGCGCTGGATATAGAGCATAGAATTCTATGGTGATTCTATGATGAAATTTAATAAAGCCGATACCGTTTCAGGCTACACCGCCTGTGCTCATATCCACCTGATAGGCTCGGGGGAATGCGTTGTTGACGGATTAAAGCGTGTGCTCGAATACACTTCGGAATATATAAAAATCGACCTCGGTTCGTTTTCCGTCGGCATCAGCGGCTGTGCACTCAGAATAAACGAGTTCTCGCCCGAGGGTGCAATCATTCGTGGCGATATTCTCTCTCTGGAGTATTTTTCAAATAAATAGGCTTTTGCGACTTTTTTTCGGCTGCGTTAAATTCATTTTCACCGACGGATTTTGTGAGGATTTTATAAATGAATGCCTTGTGCGTGACTTAAATATAATAAATGTTCGTCGCACGGATAACGGCCTCACCGCCGAATGCTCCCCCGAGGAGTATGCCCTGATTGCCGATACGGCACGAAAATGCGGCGGCAGAACAAGAATTCTTAAAAAAAGCGGCGTCGCTTTTCTTCTCTCCAAAATGCAAAATCGTATGGGACTTTCAGTCGGTATCGTTTTGGGCATTGCCGTCTTTTCGCTTCTCTCGGGCTTTGTCTGGGACGTTCGTGTTACGGGAAACGAAACACTCACCTCATCTCAAATTTCGGACTTTCTCGCAGAACAGGGACTTCGCCCCGGTGTGCATTGGAAAAGCGTTGATAAAGATGTATGCGAAAGTCTCGTTATGGCAGAATTTGACGAGGTTGCATGGGTACATATAAACCGCCTCGGCACTTGTGCTCAGGTGGAAATTAACGAAACCGAGCCTAAGCCCGAAATGACCGACTCAACTAAGGCGTCTAATCTTAAAGCGACTAAGGACGGCACAATTATTTCCTGCGTTGTATATGACGGCTGGCAGCAGGCATTTAAGGGCGATGCTGTGATAAAGGGTGACATTTTGGTCAGCGGCGTTTATGAGAGCGAGCACGCCGAGGAAAATATGTTCGCTCACGCCGACGGGCTTTTTATCGCTCAAACCGAAAACTCTTTTTCCCATACCGTCTCCCGTGAGCAAAAGCGAAAGCGTGTCACTTCGGTTAAAAACCGTAAGGCACTCTCTTTCTTTGGACTTTACATTCCGCTTTATTTCGGCAAAATTCCCGATAAAAACGCAGATATAAATAAAACCGCCGACTATCTTAAAATTAATAACCGCCCCGTTCCGATAGGCGTTATAAATATCGAGGTCACTTCCTACGAAATCTATTCCTATACTATGAATGATGACGAACTGCTGGAGATGCTTAACGCCGAAACCGAGGAAAAAATCAATTCCCTTTACGGCAGCGATAATGTTTTGCATTCGGATATAGCCGTGTCGCTTCAGTCCGATAAGGGAGTCGCATCGGGCAGCGTGAGTGCACTTGAAAACATTGGCGAGGTCGTGGAATTTTATGATATAAAGGACATTTCCGATTAATTTCCTATTGAAGATTAATGGTACTTGTGCTAAAATTGACTTGATAATAAAACAAAAAGAGGAGGTTTGTGTATGCAAATGACTTTTCGCTGGTTTGGCAAGGAAAAGGATACCGTTTCCCTTGAACAAATTAAGCAGATACCGAATGTGGTCGGAGTTGTTCCCGCTCTGCACGATTTGCCTGCGGGCGAGGCTTGGACTATGGACAGGGTTCAGGCTATGTATGATGAGATTACCGCATCGGGACTTACTATGGAGTGTATAGAGAGCGTTAATGTCCACGAGGATATTAAAATCGGTCTCCCTTCAAGAGATAAATATATCGAGAATTATAAAACTTCTATTCGCAATCTGTCTAAGGTCGGCGTTAAGGTTATATGTTATAACTTTATGCCTGTGTTCGACTGGACAAGAACAGACCTTTATATGCCACTTCCCGACGGCTCGACCTGCCTTTGCTATGACGGTAAGCAGGTAGAGGGTAAATCGCCCGAGGATATGTTCAGAGAGATTGACGATAATTCTAACGGCTACGCTATGCCCGGATGGGAAACCGAGAGAATGGGCGAAATTAAAGACCTGTTTGAAAAATATAAGGGCGTTACGGCAGAGGATTTGTGGAATAACCTTAAATATTTTCTTGAGGCAATTATGCCCACTTGCGAGGAATGCGATGTCAAAATGGCTATCCACCCCGATGACCCGCCCTGGAGCATCTTCGGCTTACCCCGTATAATTACGGATAAGGCGGCTGTTGAGCGACTCCTTGCTATGGTGCCGTCAAAGTATAACGGCTTGACTCTTTGTACCGGTTCGCTCGGTGCAAGCCCCGATAACGATATGGTAGAGATTATTAAGGCGGCAGGCGATAGGATTTATTTTGCTCATCTTCGTAATGTACGTATTAATAATCAGTGGTTTAACGAAACTGCCCACGAGAGTAACGCAGGCAGTCTTGATATGTACGAGATTGTTAAGGCACTTCAGGAGGTCGGATTTGACGGCTATGTTCGTCCCGACCACGGCAGAATGATTTGGGGCGAGGTTGCAAGACCCGGCTACGGACTTTATGACAGAGCACTCGGTGCGTGCTATCTTAACGGTCTTTGGGAAGCAGTAGAAAAAAGCAGAAAGGCTTAATCGGCTCCCCTATCAGGGGAGCTGTCGGAACTTGTTTCCGACTGAGGGGTTTACGCCAAAGATTTAGAACACCGTCGGCACCAAACGCCGACTGAGGGGTTTACACTCCCATTAAAAAGGACAAACCCCACACCACTTTTGGAGGAATTATAATGACACATGAAAACTTAAAAGGCAGAGTGGCTGTCGTTACAGGCGGCGGCGGAGTTCTCTGCGGACAGTTTGCAAAAACACTGGCAAAGCAGGGCTGTAAGGTAGCCGTGCTTGATTTGAATGAGGCGGCGGCTCAAAAGTGTGCCGATGAAATTATCTCGGACGGCGGCGAGGCGATTGCTGTCGGCTGTAATGTTCTCGATACCGAGTCTATGCAAAATGCTCGTCAGGTGATTAACGAAAAATTCGGCACCTGCGACATTCTCCTTAACGGAGCAGGCGGTAATAATCCTAAGGGAACTACCACAAAGGACACTCTCGAAAAAATCGACCTTCTCCAAAAAGACGAGAATGTTAAGACCTTTTTCGACCTTGACCCCGATGGAATTTCTTTTGTATTTAATCTTAACTTCCTGGGCACTCTTATTCCTACCCAGGTGTTTGCAAAGGATATGGTGGAAAAGGAGCATGCCTGCATCGTTATGATTACTTCGATGAATGCATATCGTCCGCTTACCCGTATTCCTGCTTACTCTGCGGCAAAGGCTGCGGTAAAGAACTTTACCGAATGGATGGCTGTTCATTTTGCTCCTATGGGTATCAGAGTAAACGCCATCGCTCCCGGCTTCTTCTCGACTAAGCAGAATGCCGCTCTCCTCTGGAACGAGGACGGCACTCCTACCGAGCGTACAGGCAAAATCCTTGCCGCAACCCCGATGGACAGATTTGGCGAGCCTGCCGAGCTTGACGGCACTCTCCTCTTCCTTTGCGACGAGGCATACAGCGGTTTTATCACAGGTGTAAATATTCCCGTTGACGGTGGATTTAACGCATATTCGGGCGTATAAAATCGGTGCAAAAATTACATTCATATTGTTTAGCACACATTTGCCACAGATTGCATTTGCAGTCTGTGGCTTTTTTCGTATCCATACACTTAATTGTTAACAAAAAATTTTCTTTGTTTGGTGCAATTTCACTAAAAAAATATTTGTATTTTGTTTATATTAATAGTGAATATAGAGATATTGCGACAAAATAATTGAAAGTATAACAGTTTTATAATATAATTTGCTGGATAAAATCTGTATTTTGATAAAGGAGTTGACCGATATATGAAGAAATTTTCGATTCGATTTGTATCAATTATACTTTCACTCATACTTGTTATTTCGTCATTACCGCTGACTGTGTTAAGCGTAAGCGCAGCGGACGGTGACACCGCAACGACAAATCTTACAGCCTCGGATGTTGCATATTGCGGCACAGGCGTAGGCACTGACAGCAGTAACAAAAACTGCGTTCGCTTTTCCGAGCAGGGCTATACTGCCATTAAACATTGCGAGTTTACCTTTACAGGTAATGTAAGCGACGGCAAGGCTGTCGGCACATTCAGCTCCGATGCCCTCGGATATACAAAATATGTTAATTTTAATGCTGCTGGAGCTCGGCAACCGTTAAATACAACAGCCGATACGCTCACTGTTACCTTTAATACGGGAATAAACGGTACGGTTTCTATTTCTTCTATTAATAGTAGTAACAAAAAAATTTACCTTTTCTTCCGTGACGAGGAATATAGCGATGATAAATATCGTTATATGTTCGACAGAGCAGGATTACATGGTACTCAAACAGCTTTTTCACTTTTCGTTAGGGACAGCAGCGGAAATACCACCTCGGGAATTAACGGCTATAAGAGAGTTCAAAGCATAAATGAAATTAAACAGGGCGAAAAATATTTAATCGCACACCCGGGCAAGTACGACGGAAAAACCGGAAATGCAGCCGACGGCTCTGCTTGGTATGTTCTTCACCCTTCAAAGAGCGATGAAGACTATGTTCAGGTCGCTAAGGTTTATAACACTATCCTGAGTTCAAAGGCTAAAAGACTTCAAAACGGCAGTTTCGAGTATAATGCCGACGGTAGCCAATATACCCAAACATCAGGCTATCAGCAACACTCTCATAAAATTCAGGCTTGGAATACCACAGCAGAAGAAAATAAGGTAGAACTTTTTAATGCGACCAGTAAGGCACATATGTCTGCAAGTGATTCGACAAAAAATTATATTCCCGACGGAACATATGCAGCCGAACTTAATGCGGATGAGCCGGGTTCTCTTTATCAGGTTGTAAACACTCTGCCGAGCAGTACATACCTTTGGGGACTTGACCACAGAGGCCGTATGGGTACGGATACTATGGCTTTGGTTATCGGTCCGAGCCAGGAGTTAAGACCGAGCAAAAACAGCGGCTCAACCACTTCCGAAACAACAACACCGGCCATCAAAAAAGAATTTGGTAAAGACCAGTTTATGCAGATGGTTGAGTGGGCAAAGTCACAGGAAAAAATCAAACTTCTCAGCGATTACAGCGACGCTTCGGGTAATTACGGCAGAAACACAAAAGGAAAAGGACTTCAAAATATCACCGTGTATTCTAAGCCTTTCGGATTAAACGGTTCGTTTAAGTCGAGCGATGAACTTTCTCCGTTCAGCCTTGTCCCCACAGATGAGCATACAGAGGAATGGCATATTTGGATTATGACTTCCGGAAGCGGTGACTGGTCGTCTTATGGCTCAAACGATAGGGAAAATGGCATAAACATCTATGGAAATATCAACTCCTCCGATATGGAGAAGCTAAAGCAGTTCTTTTACAGAGTTCCTGCCGGTCAAACAGAGTCTATGTTTGCGTTCGTTCCTATCGACACGGCAGACCAGCACAGAGGCAATAACACAAATGCCACCTGCGGTAACTTGCTCGATAATGTAAATTTCGAGGTGTTTAACTCGTTTACAGCAAGTTCAACCAACCACGGAGCAGGTTCGCTGACAGATGCCGACAACGGCTATGCCAATGAGCAGGATATTACACATACTAATCCTATTTCTGTTTATACTAAGGATAATTCAACCCAAAATCTTGTTGCTCAAATCAAGAAAGAGGATATTGATAAGGTAACCTTTGCAGGTATCTACCTCACTACTCAGAACGCAAAAGGCGAAAGCGTTACCGTCTTTAAGCCTCTTAAAAATTGCGAGATTGACGAAAGCAAACTTGAATGGAAAAAGGATTCAAAAAACGAAAAACTCGAAACCGCTACGGTTACATTGCAGAACGGTAAGCAGGTTGTTGTTTCCAGATTGCAAACGAATAACGAATATGCATACGACATTCCTGCCGATATGTGGCTCAAACACATCGACGATAAAACAGGCAATATCGAATATGTTATGCAGTTAAAGAATGTGTCTTCATCTATGGACGCTCACTTTATCTTCCTCAAAAGTCCTACCGTAACCTATGACGCAAACAGCCTAAAGGGCTTTGAGTACGAAATCAGCGAGACCGATAAAACAAATGTTTATGACTTTAAGCCTCAAACGATTGGTAACGGAGTAAAATTTATCGACCCTGTATCGTCCCATCCCCCTGTTGCACCTGACGAAGGTTGGAAGTTTACGGGCTGGAAGTTGTTTGACACCAACGGAGTTGTAAAGTACGATAACGGTAACGATATAATTTTAAGCGGTACTAACGCTATCGCTTGTAATGTAGAACAGCCGAATGATCAGGAGTCCAAGTGTAAATTCATTGTTGTTGACGGCAAAAAGGCTCAAGATGCGTTTGATAGCGGTAAGGATGTTGTCGACAGCAAAAATGCTGTCATCGGCAAGGAGTGGGCACTCAAGCCTGGTGTTACCTCTGTTTACGAAAAGGAGTCCGAGGCTCTTACGTTGGTTGCTCAGTGGAGATTTAAGAATACCTTTATCCCCGAGTATCAGGAAAAGGTTACGGCAGGCTTTACTCAGGGCGAGACAGGCGGTACAATCGAACTTAAAAATACCACCGACAGCGAGAATTATTCCGTAGGCGAAAACGGCACAAAGTCGTATTTTGCAGGTGTTGGGGAGCAGGTTGTTGCAACCGCTAAGGCAAATCATCTTTACACCTTTATCGGCTGGTATGACAGCGAGGGCAATGTAGTTACCACAAATCACGAGCTTGTCGTAAATCAGATTAAGGGCGAAATCGGCAAGTATCACGCTCGTTTCCAAAAGACAGGCGTAGCCGTAAACTTTTATTATTTAGAGTATAACGATACCACAAAATCTTACGAATATAAGGTTTACGACGGCGGTAAGTATACTCAGTATCTTGATAAAAATGATAAAGTAACGAAGCCGACAGATGACAGCAAAAAAGTAAAGACTTGGTATACCTCACGTACAAATCTCGGTGCGGATACAGCATTCGATTTTAACAAGCCTATTCCTAAGAGCATAGACCTTTATGCTGCTCCGACATTTACATTTAACTATCTTAATCAGTTCCAGTTTGCAGAGCCGTGGCGAATGATTACTTACGCTACGCTCAAGTATGACGGAAAATATATAGATATGAAAAATGACCCGGATGTAACCGATTATAAGGTATACATTATTAAAGCAAGTTCCGTAAACGATGCAAAGCCTACTTCGAAAGATATTAAGGCTAATCAAAATACCCAGGTTGTAAAAAAGGATAACCCGAACATTATGTTCGACGGTACAACGGGCGTACTAAATGCTAATAAGTTTAACCGAATCGGCACTAAGTATAATAATCTGCACATTTTCGATATGAAAACTCCTGTGTGGGTAACCTTCGAGTTTACATACAGAGGCATTACATATACCGCTAATGTTAAAAACAGAAGCCTTTATAATAACATTGATATGTATATGGCTTCGGGCAATCCGTATTATACCGAGTATCGCGAGCAACAAAAGGAAGTGCTTAACGCCATTAAGGCAATGTACGATGCAACCGCAAAGTATAATATTACAGAAGCAACAGAGTATAACTCCTCGGTTTCCGTATCAAATGATGTAAAGAATAGCGTAAAAGCTCCCGAAGAGGGCTACAAGTTTGACTCGTCAACAACTATAAGAAATATCGAGCCGTGGGGCTTTAAGTATTCGTTCAGCGTAAATAATAAGGCACTCAGCGAATATGACGATTACGGCGTGGTTGTTCTCTCGGATTATGAGCAAGCACCTGCCAACGCAAGTGAACTTGTAAATAATAAAAAGGCTGTTATGTACTCTAAGTCGGGTAACAATATTTACGGCGTTGACGGCGATGCAAATACGGCTGTCGCTTATCATGTAAACGGTATCACTATCGCAAACTATGATAAGCCTACTTACGCAGTGTTCTTTGTAAGGGACAGCAGTGGCTATCATTATTCGCCGGTTATCTCAAACAGTTATAAGGCAATCGCCGAAAATGACACTTCCGACAGTAGTGCAGTAAGCACGGCAATCCTTGATTATGCCAAAAAGTATAACGAATATGTGGATGCTATCAGCAAAAAAAATAATTGATGAGGAGGGAAATATTATGAAAAAGAAAAGTGAATTTGAACTTCCGAAAATCGAAGTAGTAATGTTTTCCCCCGATGAAATTGTAGGAACTTATTGGACAGTAAGCGGTAAATGGGAAGAAGAGGACGATTGGATCGACCCGGAGAACAATACTTATTGATAATTAATAAAACTAAAACGCTTGACTGAATTTATTGTTTCAGCCAAGCGTTTTTATATGCCTCGATTTATGTTAAT
>ERZ1034976.3000-NODE-3000-length-11016-cov-92.327799_pt1 | contig 11016 bp, 10 predicted proteins | sample MGYA00520623_ERZ1034976 | MGnify/ENA primary metagenome ERZ1034976 (study PRJEB33766, sample SAMN09781774) | gut metagenome | biome: gut microbiome | host: Homo sapiens | place: Madagascar | study: EMG produced TPA metagenomics assembly of the PRJNA485056 data...
GCCCCGGGCAGAGCTCGTCTCCCGCATGGTGCAGATGCAGCAGGCCGGAGCCGACCTGCCCAAGCTGGCCGTAATGCCCCAGTGCCGCAGCGATGTACTGGAGCTGCTGACTGCTACTGCTGAGATGGCAGACCATCACCCGGAAACGCCGGTCATCACCATGAGCATGGGAGCGCTGGGTGCGGTGAGCCGTCTGGCTGGGGAGACTTTCGGCTCTGCCATGACCTTTGCCAACCCCGGGCAGGCAAGTGCACCGGGGCAGGTCTCGCTGAACATCGTGAATGAAGTGCTGAACGCACTGCATTTGTAACCGACAAATCGGAAGTTGTGGAGGCGCTTTATGAACGAGAGAGAAAAAATTATCCGATTATGGTTTGATATGTGGATTAAGAAAGCAGATTTAGGAATTGACAATATTTTTACAGATGATGTTGTATATACTGAGAGTTGGAGTCCTAAATATGAAAACCGCAAAACGGTAAAGCACTGGTTTGACGAATGGAATACACGCGGAAGTGTTCTTGTCTGGGAGATTAAGCAATTTTTTCATCAAGGCAATCAAACAATCGTGGAGTGGTATTTTAAAAACAAAATGAATAATGGAAATGTTGAAGAATTTGACGGAATATCTTTAATTGTATGGACACAGGATAACAAAATAAAATCATTAAAAGAGTTTGGTTGCAATCTTCATAATTACAATCCATATCGAGATAGTGATATTCCCGTATTTCGAGAAGAAAAAGCAAATTGGTTTTGAGAGGACTATAAATTCCAGTTTGCCGCACATCCTGCCTAAAGCACAAACCGGAACGATCTTCCCTTTTTCGGGTGGATCGTTCCGGTTTTTATGTTATATTGAAAATCGTTTTATGCCAGCTTGGCTTCCAGACGGGTGCGGATGGCCTTGATAAAGCCCTCGCTGTCCACGGCGGTGGGGGTGATGCCCTCTGCCAGACCGCACAGGTCCTTGGTCATGATGCCCTCGTTCAGGGTCTGCAGGCTTGCGGCCTCCAGTGCCTCGCCAAAGTGCACCAGCTCCGGCAGGTTATCCAGCTCGCCACGCTTCTTGAAGGCGCCCGACCATGCAAAGATGGTAGCCATGGGGTTGGTGGAGGTCTTTTCGCCCTTCAGATACTTATAGTAATGGCGGGTGACGGTGCCGTGGGCGGCCTCGTACTCGTACTTGCCGTCCGGGCTGACCAGCACACTGGTCATCATAGCCAGCGAGCCGAAGGCGGTGGACACCATATCGCTCATCACGTCGCCGTCGTAGTTCTTGCAGGCCCAGACAAAGCCGCCCTCGCTGCGGATGACGCGCGCCACGATATCGTCGATGAGGCTGTAAAAATAGGTGATGCCGGCAGCCTCGAACTTTTCCTTGTACTCGGCATCGTAAGTCTCCTGGAAGATATCCTTGAAGGTGTGGTCGTACTTCTTGGAGATGGTATCCTTTGCGCCGAACCACAGATCCTGCTTCACGTCCAGTGCATAGTTGAAGCAGCTGCGGGCAAAGCTGCGGATGGAATCGTCCTTGTTGTACTGCCCCTGCAGTACACCGGCACCCTCAAAGTCAAAGACGGTGGCGCGCTGCTGGCTGCCGTCTGCGCCGGTGAACACCAGCTCTGCCTTGCCTGCACCGGGAATGCGGAACTCGGTGCACTTATACACATCGCCGTAGGCGTGGCGGGCGATGGTGATGGGCTTTTTCCAGTTCTTGACCACCGGCTGGATGCTGTCGATCATAATGGGTGCGCGGAACACGGTGCCGTCCAGCACAGCGCGGATGGTGCCGTTGGGGCTCTTCCACATCTCGTGCAGCTTGTACTCCTCCACGCGCTGAGCGTTGGGGGTGATGGTGGCGCACTTGACCGACACGCCGTACTTCTTGTTGGCGAGGGCGGCATCCATGGTCACCTGATCTGCGGTGGCATCGCGGTTGGGCAAGCCCAGATCGTAGTACTCGGTCTTGAGGTCCACAAAGGGGAGGATCAGCTCGTCCTTGATCATCTTCCACAGGATACGGGTCATCTCGTCGCCGTCCATCTCCACCAGCGGGGTCGTCATCTTGATCTTTTCCATAGCAGGGTTCCCTTTCCTCTATTGGTTTTGTATTTTATGCCCCATGCAGGGGCGTTCCGGTTATTTGCGGTAGGCGGCTGCCAGCTTTTCAAAGGCGGGCAGGCTGCGCTTTACCTTTTCGGTGTCGATGCAGTAGGCAAGGCGCACATAGCCCTTTACCCCAAAGCTGTCGCTGGGCACCAACAGCAGGTCGAATTCCCGGGCTTTCCGGCAGAAGGCGTTGGCGTCCTCTTCCAGTGCCTTGGGGAAGATATAAAATGTACCGCCCGGGCGCTCCACTTCAAAGCCCAGCGCGGTGAGCTTCTGGTACAGCAGCTCCATATTGGTCTGGTAGACTGAAAGATCACTGGTCACCTTCTGGCAGCGGCTGACCGCCCGCTGAATGATGCTGGGCGGGCAGTTGTGGCCGGTAAAGCGGGAGATCTGGCTCATCATGTCCACAAGGATGTCCTCGCCCTCGCACCCCGGGCGCACCGCCACATAGCCCAGACGCTCGCCGGGCAGGCTCAGGCTCTTGGAGTAGGAGAAGCAGGTCAGGGTGTGGGGGTAGAACGCCGCCGGGTAAGGCACAGTCTTGCCATCAAACACAATGTCCCGGTAGGGCTCATCACTGACCAAGAAGATATTATGTCCGTACTGGGCGCTCTTTTCGGTCAGAATCGCCGCCATGCGGGTCAGGGTGTCGGCAGAGTAGACCACGCCGGTGGGGTTGTTGGGGGTGTTGATGAGCACGCAGGTGACCTTTTCGGTCAGCATCTGCGCAAAGGCTTCCAGATTGGGCTGAAAGGTGGGAGCCTGCGGCGGGACCACCCGCAGCACTGCGCCGGTGCCCGCCACATAGGGGCCGTACTCCGGGAAGTAAGGCGCAAAGGTCAGCACCTCGTCCCCGGGCTGGGTCACCGCCCGGATGGCGTGGGCGATAGCACCCGCCGCGCCGGTGGTGGGGAAGATGTGCTTTTGCGCGTAGGGCAGGCCGAAGGTCTCGGTCAGATGCGCCGCCACAGCGGTACGGAAGCCCGGGTCGCCCTGACTGGGGCAATAGCCGTGCAGGCTTACCGGCTCTTCCTGTGCCAGCAGGGTCTGCATGGCTTCGGTAAACTCCGGCGGGCAGGGCACGCTGGGGTTGCCCAGTGAATAATCGAACACGTTCTCGCTGCCGATCTGGGCAGCGCGCTGTCTGCCATACATGAAGGTCTCGCGGATGACGCTTTTGTTGTTCAGCATGGCGCGGTAGGTCTCGTTCAGCATACTGCTTTCCCTCTGCTTTCCTTATATCGCAAAGCCTGTGCGGGGCGGCTCCCCCCTCATTTATGAGCCGCAGCCGTATAGCTCTGTTCCAGCTTGATAATGCAGTTATAGGTGGGATCCTGCTCTTTGATGAACTGCTCCATCTGGGTCAGCAGTTCCACCTTGTCCCCGGCATAGCCCGCGGGGAGCACCAGATCGAAAAGCACATTGGTGTGGGTCTTGCCCGGCACGATGCGCAGGTCGTGCAGTGAAAGCGCCGGGTCCAGTTGGCGCAGCTTTTCGGTCAGGCGGCTGCGCAGCACCCCCACGGCGGCGTCCGAGGTAACGATGGGGTCATAGTGGATGGTCACCATCAGATGGTCGTGCTTCATAAAGTCCCGCTCGATGTTGTCGATCAGGTCGTGCGCTTCCAGCGGGTCCTGCTCAGCGGGCAGCTCCACATGGATGGACGCAAACTGATGGCCGGGGCCGTAGTCGTGCACCATCAGGTCATGTACGCCCAGCACGCCGGGATAACCCATCACGGTCTGTTCGATATGCTCCACCAGATCCTCGCTGGGGCTTTCGCCCAGCAGCGGGCTCAGGGTATCCATCACCAGACCCCAGCCGGAGATCAGGATGAACACCGCCACGCCCACGCCCATCAGGCCGTCCAGCACGTCCCAGCCGGTCACCCGGCAGAGGATGGCAGCCACCAGCACTGCGGCGGTGCTCAGCACGTCGTTGCGACTGTCGGCGGCGGTAGCGATGAGGGTCTCGGAGGAAATGATACGTCCAATGGTGCGGTTGAAGCCGCTCATCCACAGCTTGACCAGAATGGATACCACCAGCACCGCCACGGTCAGCCAGCCGAACTGCACCGGGGTGGGGTGCAGCACCTTGGTGACCGATTCCTTCAGCAGGGAAAAGCCAATGCCCAGAATGGTCACGCTGACCACCAGCCCCGCCAGATACTCAAAGCGGGCGTGGCCGTAAGGGTGCTCGGCATCCGGTGCCTTGGCGGCCAGCTTGAAGCCCACCAGACTGACGATATTGGAGGAAGCATCCGAAAGGTTATTCAGCGCATCGGCGGTGATGGCGATCGAGCCGAACAGGGTACCTACTACAAACTTGCCCAGACAGAGCAGGATATTGCACACCATGCCCACCACACTGGCCAGATTGCCGTAGGCGGCACGGACGCGGGGGTCCTGCGGAGAATTGGGACGGCGTATAAACAGACGAATCAAAAGCTGCGTCATAAAAGCTCCTTTCAGGCTGCGCATTTTCAGCGCACCCAATGTCCTTCTAGTATAGCATTTTACTTTATGGTTTTAAAGGCGTTTCAGAAATTTCATCCCATTACGCCGGATATCAAACCGGGTTGCAGTGCCTGCGGCATGAGGTTCTGCTGCGTGGCAAGAGCACCCCTTCCGTCATCGCCTGCGGCGATGCCACCTTTCCCAAGGGGACGGCTTCAGCGGTAGCGGCAAGGTTTCTCATTGCGCCTAATGCTTTAGCACTGAGGGCAACGGCGTGCGCCCTCTCCGTCACCTACGGTGACACCTCTCCCAAAGGGAGAGGCAAGGACACTGCCGGAAACTTCCTCATTGCACCTAATACTTTAGTAACGAGGTTAACGGCTTGGCTCTCCCTTCGGGAGAGCTGGCGCGGGAGCGCCTGAGAGGGCTATAAATCGGCGGAACCGGAAAAAACGGTTAAAAGATCTTCACGCCGAACAGGCGTGAATCTTCAGTTTTTTCCGGTGTAGCCCTCTTCTTTGGGGTTAAAAGGGGCGAGCAGCCCCTTTTTCGTGGCTCCAGCGCGTCGAAATCGCTGGCACTTTTCTGGTTCTCTTTTGGTGTCAAAAGAGAACATCCCCGGCTACCGCCTCCTACCCTGCGGGGCAAACTTATCTGCCGCACAAAAAGCCCCGGCGGCCGTTGCGGTCGCCGGGGCTTTTTCGGAGATTTCGGGACTGTCTGTTCACAGTCTCTTGTAATTAAGGAGGAGTGCGCAGATTTTTATCACAGGATCGGGCTTTCGAGGTCGCCGGTATCGGCAATGCCGTGCTTCTCGGCGTAGCCGGTCAGCATCAGGGTCAGCGCGCCGTCACCGGTCACGTTGCAGGCGGTGCCGAAGCTGTCCTGCAGGGCGAAGATGGCCAGCATCAGAGCAGTACCGGCGTTGTCGAACATCAGGACACCGGTGATCAGACCCAGAGAAGCCATGACAGTGCCGCCGGGCACGCCGGGTGCGCCGATGGCGAAGATGCCGAGCAGCAGGCAGAACAGGATCATGGTGCCAACGCTGGGCAGCTTGCCGTACAGGATCTTGGAAACGGTCATGCAGAAGAACACCTCGGTCAGCACAGAGCCGCACAGGTGGATGTTTGCAAACAGGGGGATGCCGAAGCTCACCATGTCCTTACGCAGGACCTTGCTCTTGCGGGCGCACTCCAGCGCCACACCCAGCGTAGCAGCACTGGACATGGTACCGACAGCGGTCAGGTAAGCGGGGCCGTAGTGACGCAGCACTTCCCAAGGGTTCTTGCCGGAGTAAGCACCTGCCAGCAGGTACAGCACAGCCAGCCAGATGTAGTGACCGACCATAACGATGACAATGATCTGCAGGAAGGCGGGCAGCTGATGGGTGATGGTGCCCTCGTAGCTCAGGCCGCAGAAGGTGGCGGCAATGTAGAAGGGCAGAACGGGGATGATGACCTTGCTCACGATGTCCAGCACGATGTTCTGGAACTCGCTCAGGAAGTCGCAGGTCAGCTTGCTGTTGGTCCAGGTAGCAGCCAGACCCACCAGAACGCTCAGCACCAGAGCGCTCATAACGCTCATGATCTGGGGAATGTTCAGTTCAAAAACGACGCCCGGCAGCTCGCGCAGACCGGCAACGTTGTTGTCGATGGACAGGTGGGGGATCAGGCCGTAGCCGGCGCCCATGCTCATGAAGGCTGCGCAGACAGAGGACACATAGGCGATGACGATGGCCACTGCCAGCAGACGGGAGGCGTTTTTGCCCAGCTTGGTGATGGACGGAGCAATGAAGCCGATGATGATCAGCGGCACACAGAAGGTGATGAGCTGACCCATGATGTACTGCAGGGTCACCACAACGCCCATGGTGCTCTCGTTGAACACCTGGCCAAGGACGATACCAACAAAAATGCCCAGCAAAAGCCGGAAGGGCAGACTATTGAATAGCTTTTTCATAACTTTAGTACCTCTTTCTTTTTGCCCCGGAAAGGGGCCAGGTGGGGAGACTTATTCCGTCTCCGGGAGGTGTTTGTTCAGCATCAGATCAAGGATCACGCTGTCGCTGGTACCGTGGGTGCTCAGGGTGGCAAAGTTGTCCAGCGTATATTCCACATTGTGCTCCACGATGCCGTCGGTGCTCTGCACCCGCACGCCGCGCACGCCCATGGCAGCTGCCTGACAGGCGGCATTGACGCAGGTGGAGATCTTCAGTGCACAGTCGGCCTTTGCACCATCGCATACCATGCCGGTGATGTTGCCCACCATGTTCTGGATGGTGCAGCATACCTCGTGGTAGCCGCCGCCCAGCAGATAGGCAATGCCGCAGGCTGCGCCGGTGGCAGCAACCGTTGCACCACAAAGGTTGCTCAGACGGCCAAACTTTGCCTTGATGCGGATTGCAATCAGGTTGGAAAGGGTCACGGCGCGGAGCATCTTCTCCTCGTCGATGTCCAGCCAGCGGGCAGTTGCCACAACAGGCATGGTAGCCGTAATGCCCTGATTGCCGCTGCCGGAGTTTGCCACCACCGAAACCGGCGCGCCTGCCATGCGGGCGTCCGCACCGGCAGAAGCGATGACCATGGCGTTGGTGGTCAGGTCACGGGTCATCAGACCCTTGCGGCAGTTCAGTTCCAGATTGCGTCCAATGGCAAGGCCGTATTCCTTGGAAAGACCCTCGTTGCTGATGGTCGTATTCACCTGTACGGCGCTGCGGATGATGTCGATGGGGTCGTGCAGGGGGTCCAGTTCCTCGGTGCAGTAATCCCAGATGGAGCGGACGGTCAGAAACTCTGCGATCTGCTCTGGGGTCACTACATTGCTGTCCCCTGCTGCGGCGGAGCCGGTGTGCTGCTTGTCCAGCGTCGCCACGCCGTCCTGCTCCACCAGCACCACATTGGTGTGCAGGTCCCGCACCACCGCGCGGCCGGTGTGACCGTCAGAAGTTACAAGCACTTCAACGTAGAGCTTTTGCGGCGCCTGTGCCACCTCTACCTTGACCTTGCCTGCCTTGACAAGGGCTGCGGCTTCCTCCATCTGCCCCCGGGGCACATAGTTCATGACCTCCAGCAGGTGGACGGGGTCGCCGCCTACGGCACCAATGGCGGCGGCGTAATCCATGCCCTGATACGAGGTGCCCGGAATGCCCGCCGACATGGCGTTTTTGATAATATTGATGCTGGCGCGGACGGTCACGGCTTCTACCCGTGTGCCGCCCGCCTTGCGGAGTGCTGCGCCCGCCTCTGCGGCGGTGAGAGCGACTGCGCCGGGCTCCGTACAGCCCGTGGCCAGCTCCATCTCACTGTTCAGGATGCGAACGAACATCTGTTTATCCATTTGGTTCACCGTTTCTTTTCTTCCCGTGCGGGGGAACTTACTTTACAGCAATGCACTCGATCTCCAGCGGAGCGTCCTTGGGCAGCTTGCCCACCTGCACCGCGCTGCGTGCGGGGTAGGGCTGCGCAAAATACTCGCCGTACACCTTGTTCATCTCTGCAAAATCGTTGATGTCCGCCAGAAACACCGTGGTCTTGACCACATTGGCCAGCGTCATCTCCTGCTGTGCCAGAATGGCTTGGATGTTCTTGAGGGACTGTGCAGTCTGGGCTGCGATGCCTTCCGGGATCAGGCCGGTGGCCGGATCGATGGGCAGCTGCCCGGATACATAGACGGTCTGCCCCGCAGCGATGCCCTGCGAATAGGGCCCGATAGCAGCGGGAGCATTGGGGGTAACGATCACCTGTTTCATCCGATTTTCTCCTTTTCCATTTGTTGGGAAGGGCTGTCCTTCCCTTGCTGACACTATCCTAACGCACTGAGAATATTTTGTCAATAATGTTTTCTTATCATGAGAACAAATTGTCGCGCATGACAAAAACACCCGAGAAATGTCATCACTTTGACGAAACAATGGATACAATGCACCTTTTTATTGTAAATTTCTGTCATTTCTGCTATGATAGCAATAGAACACGCGTGAGAATTTTTTCTCACGCGCTCCAGCAGTACAAAAGAGGTGAACGGGATGGATGCAAGACTTGAGCCTTATCGCGTAGTGGTATCTTTTCTGGGGGAGGCGCTGGGTCCGGACTACGAGGTAGTTCTGCACGACCTTACCAGCGAGGACGGCACCATTGTTGCCATCGTCAATAACCACATCAGCGGACGCACCGAGGGTGCGCCCCTTTCCAACATGGCGCTGCGCTTCATTCAGGAGCGGATGTATGAAAAGCAGGATTATCTGGCGGGCTATCAGGGCGCTTCGCAGGCCAAGGGGCGTCTGCGCTCCTCCACCATGTTCATCAAGGACAACGGCCAGCTCATCGGGATGCTCTGCATCAACTTCGATGCCGGCAAGTACAGCCGTATCGCGCAGGAGCTGCTTGCCCTTTGCGGGGCGCACACCGAGCCCTCCTCTACCGGCATCGGGGTGGAGAACTTTGTCAGTTCCCTGCCCGACGCCGTGCAGAATGCCATTGCCGAGGTGACCGGCAGCGCCGGGCTGCCGCCCGACCGGCTGACCATGGAGGAGAAGATCCGCATCGTGGAATCCCTGCACCACGCGGGCATCTTTTATATGAAGGGCGCCGTCAGCGAGGTCGCCGCCCAACTGGGCTCCTCGGAAGCCACCATCTACCGCTACCTGAGCAAGCTGAAGTGAGCCGCAAAGGAACTGCTCCCTGAAAAAGGAATCGCCCACTTGAGCGAAGAGGGGCAGTATCTTTGTGTCAACGAGGGGATCCCACAGTACGAAGACACTGCTTGTCACTGCTATGAACGCCTTTTGAATTGCAAAATGATTTTTCAGTTGCTATACTGGGCTTATCAAAGTTTTTTCGGGAGGATGCCGCAATGACCGCACAGACAATGCAAATCGGGAGCAGACCTTGCCGCATTTACGGCGAAGCCCATGCAGAATACCTACTGCTCCAAATGACCGGCGAGCACGAGCTGCAAAGCATGGAAAGCGAGGTTACCGTTATTGCGCAGAGTGCGCACCACTTTTTGTTTGCGGCCGTGCCGGTGGAAAGCTGGAATGATGCACTTTCTCCGTGGAAGTCTCCTGCCGTGTGGGGAAAGCAAGGTTTCGGCGGCAAGGCTGCGGAAACCCTGCGCTTTCTGACAGAGCAGGTCATTCCCACGCTGAAGCAGCAGTTTCGTCTCCCGGAAAACGTCAAAATCATTCTGGGCGGCTATTCGCTGGCGGGATTGTTTGCGCTGTGGGCATCCACCCAGACAAATCTGTTCTACGGTGTCGCCGCCGCCTCGCCCTCTGTTTGGTTTCCGGGCTGGATGGAGTTTGAACAGCAGCACCCGATACAGACGCAGCACATTTATCTGAGCCTTGGCGACAAGGAAGAGCGCACGAAAAACACCGTCATGGCTGTGGTGGGCGATAACATCCGTGCCCTGCACAGCCAGCTTACAGCGCGTGGAGTAGACTGCACCCTTGAATGGAACAGCGGCGGGCATTTCAAAGACGCCGACCTACGCACGGCGAAAGCCTTTCGGTGGGTGATGGAGGAACACACATGACCATTTTGATCGATGCAGACGGCTGTCCGGTGGTCGATCTGACGTTGCAGATTGCAAAGCGGTTTGTCGTTCCGGTCATCATCCTGTACGACACCGCTCACCAAATCGAGCGGGAAGATGCGCAGACGCTGGTGTTCGACAAAGGAGCTGACAGCGTAGATTTTGCCCTCGTCAACCGGGTAAAGCCGGGGGATATTGTCGTGACACAGGACTACGGGCTGGCGAATATGTGCCTTGCCAAGTGCGCCCGGGTGCTGAACCAGAACGGTCTGGAATACACCGCCGACAACATGGAAGCTCTCATGCTGCGACGGTATGAAAACAAAAAGCTCCTCCGCGCAGGAAAGCTCCCCAAGGGGAGCCCAAAGCGGACGAAGGAGCAGGATGTCAGGTTTACGGATACGCTTGAGAAGATCTTGAACTACAACCATTGATACATCCTTTTGGAGGGATGGAAAAACAAAAAGGCATCAGCCTGAGCTGATGCCTTTTGTTGGCGGAGATGGTGGATATTCTCCCGCGGGCTAAGCAACAGCCCGCAGGGCTGATTGCTTGCGGTCTGCGGACCGCCGCCCTGTTCTCATCCTCACCATCTTAGCCGCAAAAAAGGCATCAGCCTGAGCTGATGCCTTTTGTTGGCGGAGATGGTGGGATTCGAACCCACGTGCCCGATTAAGGACAAAACGATTTCGAGTCTTTAAAATTGTTGGATGAAGCTGGTCCCGCGCGGCCGTCATTGGCAGCTGAGGGCATTTTTGTAACCTCAAAAAAGGCACGTCACACCGCAATTTGCAGGCAAAAATCAGCCGCTTTTTGCGAAATGACGTTAGAAAAAGCCTTTTTCACATGGGTCGTCAGCGGCTGCATTTCAGGTGTAGTTGTGTTAGATGTCCGTTAGAATTATGCA
>ERZ1034976.3001-NODE-3001-length-11016-cov-7.371864_pt1 | contig 11016 bp, 6 predicted proteins | sample MGYA00520623_ERZ1034976 | MGnify/ENA primary metagenome ERZ1034976 (study PRJEB33766, sample SAMN09781774) | gut metagenome | biome: gut microbiome | host: Homo sapiens | place: Madagascar | study: EMG produced TPA metagenomics assembly of the PRJNA485056 data...
GAATAATATCCCTTAATATAACCCATAATATGTATGTAAACATATTCCACTCACGCAATCCTTGTGTAAATTATATTAATACGTTTCCTCCCTCTAGTTTTTATATACAGAACCGACAAACTGTTATAGTGCTTTAGAAATAAATACGTGCCATAATTGGTGTGAATTGGCTATCGTTATAAACTTATATTTAGTTCTGAATCGCTATAAGTCAACTAATGACACGTCAGTATAAGTTTAATACCTACTATGAATTATCACACTGTCGATAGTAGTTACCGAAATTAAGTTTTACGTGATATGCACTATGAAAATATATGAATAGGTACTATCACCATACCTATATTTATATTATATATATAAATATGTATTATATATTTCTATTTAGTGTTAAAAATGTGTTTTTACTTCCAAATTATGCCAAAAATAGCCTATTTTACTGAATAAAATCACTGTTTTATTCATAAAAAAAGACGTATTTTCATACGTCTTAGGCTACATTGAAGTATTTAAAGAAGTTTTCTTTGAAATAATCAGAAACAATGAACTTTTCAATATCTTTCGTATATGTAATAATCTCCTTATTACGTTCATCATTAGTTGAGCGAACCATAGCCATACCTTGTTTGACAAACGTGTCTTTAAATAAATCCGTTGGCTGTGGTGTAGGTTTGGCTTCCTTATACTCTTTACCCTTTTTATTAAATGTTACATATTTAATATATCCAATGTTTCGTAAAAATCTAGTCCATTCGATAAAGTTTTCGCTGATAAGAACATCGTTTTCAAATAAAATGTCACCATAATGCTTCATGACATAATCTCTAATCTGTGGAATTGTAATAGTTCCATCATCACAAACCAATACCTTACCTTCATTGTTAGATAATTCTCTAAATTCTGATAATGCTTGTAATTTTTCCATATCACTACTATTATTGTCTAATAAAATAAGACCGCATTTTTGTAATGGACTAAGCATTGGTGTATTTGATTGCTCTTTTAATTTTCTTTCACATTGAATGAAATAATTTCTATACTCATGTGATTTTTCTGTACGTGCCATCATTGCAATATGCTTAGCGAAATCTAAACTAATGGCAAAATCCTGTGTTTCATTACCGTTCAACATAATGTTGAACCCTACCCAATCCTCATTTTCCTTAAAATACTCGTTATTAATGATATTGGAAGTATACCAACGTTTCCATACCGCCTTATTTAATCCCAATCCTAAGTACAATTCTCTTGCACTTACTAATTGTTGTCCTTGTTCGTTTGTTTGAATTTTAATTAATTCGTTCATACTCTCACCTCGTATAATATTTAGTAGCTTCCCTCGCCACACTTATAATATATCATATAAAATAAGAGCTGTCTACAAATTTTTAAATAAAATTATATAAAATAAAAAGAGGGTTAAACCCTCTGATTATTATTCTATAAATCTGATAAATTTTTTACTTCTTGTTTTACAACTCCTTCATCGGAGAAATATCTTAAGAATGAATTTTCTGCAGGTGTATCATCATATAATTTAGTCGTAGACGGGTCATCATGTCCCACAATATCAGCAATAATATCAAGTGGAATGCCTTGTTGTTTGAGATATGAAACATATTTGTGACGCAGACAGTGATTATAAATGTCCATATCCATTAAACGTGAACAAGTTTCTACAAAACTATTTGCTGTTGACTCTTTGGCTTGTACCCATTCACCATCTTCTTTAGTTACGAATAAATATTCACAATCAATACCTTTTTCTTCACGTTCCTTATCCCATAAATCTAAATAATAATCTACTTTACTTTTTAGAATATATTTATTTAATTTCTTCCCAGCACTTCCACGTCCTTTAGTTCTGATTAATGGTGTTTTATATAATCCACTCATTACATTTTCATTACAGAACCATTCACGTTTAAATTGGATTGTTTCAGCTTTTCTTGCTCCACCGTAAACAGACATTGCAATGAAACAAGCTACTTGAAAACGTCCTGTGTCAATTAGTACATCAAGTAACTCTTGAACATCTTCATCTGATAGTACAGTTTTTTCTCGAACCGTATTTTTAGGTGGTGGTGGAATTTTACCTACAATATTTCTGAAATTTGGGTATTCATCATCAAGAATAGTTTCAATATAATTGGATAAACTACTCATAGTAGAACGTAGATTGTTAATACGAGCAGAACTTAATCCGTTTCGTACCATAAAATTCTGCATATTAATAATGTCACGTTTTGTAATTTCCGTAAATGGTTTATCTTTTGCACGTTCATGTAACCAACACATAATAATATTTAAGTTACTTTTATAAACCTTGATTGTCTTAGGTGCTTTATCTGTTGTCACCATATAATCTAAGAAATCATCCATTAGCGTTCTATTATCATAATTAATTTTGTCTAATATTTCTCCATCTGATTTTAAAACACGATTTGTTTTTCTACCCATCGTATCATCTCCTTTCGAGTTTTGACATTAAAGCAAGGTTGAACCTAGTAAGGCTGTTATCAAAACACCGCCAACAGTTGTAATAAACCAAAATATATAATTTCCTTGTTTTTCTTTATCTTTTTCTCTTGACGCTTTTAATTCATCAAGAATTCTATTTTGATTTTCAAGTGTTTTGTTTTGATTTTCATTTGTAGCTTGAATTCGTTCACATACAATTCGTAATTCAGTGATTAACCCATTTGAGATTTCGATTTTATCCCTTAACTTTCCAATATTTTCATTATCTATTTCTTGTTTTGCTTTAATTTCTTTTATTTCTGATTCTATTTGACTTAGTTTTTCATGAACATACTCCCCTGTCATTGACATAACTTTCACCTTTCCTTAATTATTTAATTCTTTCCATTGTAATTCTCCTTTCAACCCACCACTTTATTCATTTATTTTTCTAATTGTTGTTGTAATTTAACAATCTCTTCACGAGCTTGTTCTAATTCTGCTCTAAATAAATTTTTGTCAATAGTGATTTGAGCAATCTCTTGTGACATTGCTTGAATTGTTTTAATTAATACTTGTTCATCCATGATGAACCCTCCTTAAAATTATTTCACTAATTAAGTCATTAATTGTTCAACTAATGACTCTAATTTTGTGATTTTTTCTTCTAATAATTCTCTTTTTTGAATTTCCACCTTTAAAGCTCCCATAACAGCAGTAGTGAGTCCATAGGGATTAACACTTAACATAGTATCTGTTGAACCATCAGCACGTTCATAGTTGCCCTCAACCAAGATTTGCTTAGAACACTTATATTTCTGAATGTCTTGTGCCATAATTCCCATATGAACATTAACTTGCTCTTGACTATTGCTTAAAGCTAATTTACCCAATTTATTTTTAGATAAATCTTCTTTATTTTGATTTAGCATAATATAGTTATAAATGTCGGTATCTTTAACCATTTCATAACATTCTTCTATATCTGTGAACCCTTGCTTAACTTTGAATCGTTCATCAGATGTTTGAATAGTACCATTAGATGCCCACACCGTGTGCCATCTATAACCAGAACTTCCTAAATATGAATAAACAGTCGATGAAGGACATAACCACTTAGATTGAATATAAATTGCGGAATTACTGTCGTTTGGCTTAGACGATAACCATAAATCACCCAAATCATTTTTCAATCCATTACAATAGACCTCTTTTACATATCCATTAGCAAATCGCCAAGCACTTGTTCCCAAAGCACTATTAGCACTATCCCAACTAGAATCGGCAGTTTGATATGGAATAATACCGCTTGTAGTTGTTCTAATCCAATTAGAAGTCGTGCCATCATTTAGGGTAAAACCTTGATAACCATTTATAGTAGTTAAGGCTTTTGACGCTCCAATGTCTGCAGGTGTTGGCTTTTCATATGACGTGTAAATCTTATAACCAGCATATGTCATTGTTTTGTCTGCCTTCAACCTTAACCAATTATTAGTTGTATTTGCTATGAATGTATCAGTAGTTTCCTCATGATAACCAAAACGCACCTTTCCGTTTGGGTCTGTTTTAATATATACTGAATTTCCTGAATAAATTTCACTTGTTGTGTGAAGCTGTCCACCAACATCTAAAACTCCTTTTTCATGAATTTTTCCAACTCCAACACCACTTTTTTCAATGTTTAGCAATGCAGAAATAGTTGAAACGTCAAGTGTTGAAGTTGTTGTTCCAAAACTATCCTTAACTTTTAATTGAATATTGTAAGATGAAGTTGTTGAAAATGTTTGACTCAATACTTTTGTCATCGAACCACTATACGAACTTAAATTTGTCCAATCGACACTTGTAGTATAAGATGTAGCACTACTTGTTTTATATTGAATAAAATATTGTTTGGCATTACTGTTATTACTTGCTAAATTAGTAATTTCCCACGAAAAATTTACAGCAATATAAGCACCACTACTAGATTCAGTACCTTTACTATCACATCTAAATGCTCTTGCACTAATAGTTGGAGAAGAATAAGCATGAACTGTTACTTTTTGACTTGCTTGTGCTGTGCGTCCACGACTATCTGTTACTTTAACTACAAATGTGTAATCACCAGCACCTAATGTTCCTGTTGTCGCACCACTAGATGATGTACCATTTAAATGTCCACCTGTAATACTATATGATTTAATCGTAGAACCATAAGAACCACTAGCATTAGTTGGTTTTACGGTAAATGTTGTCTTACCAGCAACGTTTACACCACTTGTCTGATTGTTTGCCGTAACCGAAATTCCTACTGACGGAACTACGCTACTAGGAACGTTCAATGTGAGCGTTTTAGTTGTTTCTGCTATCCACGAACCATTAGTACCTGTTAATGTTTCAACTTTAACTGTCGCTGTACCACTTGTTGATGTTATAATCTTATTACAGTAACTCATACTTGGTGTAAATGTATAAGATGTATCGACATTTTCAGCTAATAAATATGTTGTTCCACCTAAAATTAATTTAACTTTGTGCTTATATGCACTACTATTTCTAGTAATATTAACCGTAACAGAGTCACTACCAATAGTGGCAGAACTTCTGCTTAATGACATAGATGAACCACGAGCAATGGTATCTAGTTTAACTGTAGCACTACCGCTACCTGTTTTAGTAGTATAAGTACCACTACTACTTAAACCATTCGAATAACTAAAGCTAATTCCGACACTCGCTGTACCATCATTATTATGATTTACTGTCCATGTACGTGAACCTAATAAGGTTTTCCCACCAATGTTGGCACTTTTATTTGATGTAACGGTTGTACCATTAATAACACAGCTCCAATAAGAAGATGATGTTGTGTAACCATTACCATTTAAATAAACTTTTGCTGTGACACTAGAAGTATTTGCATTTGTGTTAGCTGTTGAAGTCCATTCACAAGTTAATATATATCTACTATTGTCACAAGAACCATTTATAGTTCCACTAGCCATATATATACACTCCTTCCATTATATATTATATAAAAAAGTATTCATTATACTCTATTTTTCAAATAAAAAAAGGGAATAAAATTCCCCTTTTATTGCCATTTAAAGACGATACCACCCTTATCAGATTTAGTCGCTACAATGCTACCAATCTGCAAATCATTATTGATTTGAGCGTAGTTAATATATAGTTTTTGATTTGACATATAAGCAACTTCTTGATTGTTGTCAGTGAATGATAGTTTAGTATCAGTGATTTTTGTCTTAAATCGACCTTCATTACCATTAGTTGTAGCAAATAATTCCAACCAACCTTCATCAGAAAACTTCATATGTTTAGCAATAGTGTTTAAGTTCTGCTCATTTGATGATGATTTTGAAATTGCTATATCAACACTAGTTGATAATGATGTAATAGAAGATTTTGTTGTATCAAAACTATTTTTAATATAGTCATCAATCGCACTTCGTAAGTGACTATAATATGTTCCATATAGTAAAAATGCGTCTTTTACTACTGAATTTGATAATTCAGTATCAGTATCCATGCTTTCTAAACAAGGGTCTAATACTGTATGTAAATTATCGTATGCCACTTTGTACTCATTATAAATACCTGTGATAGAACTATCATTGTACGATTTTACAGTTTTCGTCATATCATCATATTGTGCGTCAATTTCTCTTAAATCAGAAGCGATTTGAACTTTTTCATATGCTGTAATAACATCATCACTGAAAGCATTATCAAGTCGTTGTGTTAATTGTTCATCTGTTTTAATTAATGGATTAATTGCTGTATTAATATCATAATCAACATCTTCTGGAGAAGGTGTCCAATCCGTTGAAACATTACCGATTTCAAATTTAGGCTTTCTGTACCACACTGTACCATTTCTAAATAATGATAGTCTGATACCAACCGAATGTGCGTCAGTTGTTAAATTAGCACCAGAACTAACGGATAAGCCTGTGAATAAATCACTTCTCTTATATGTTACCCTAGTCCAAGTTTTATTTTTGATGGTCTGTGGAACACATTTTGATATACCAACATCTGTCCATCCAATTCTTGTTCCACTTGAATTGTACACTTCATAAATAAATGGAGTTTGAACATCCCAATTAGTAGTGTTTTCAACTTGTAAATCAATGCTAAATACAATCGGACTATTCACATCACCTATTTTGTCGATAGGAATTTTTGGAGAATAGAAGCTTTTAATTGAGTTTGCTGTTAATCCACTAGCACTATGACTAATCACAGTAAATCCATTACTATCAATACTTGTTGTGAAACTACTTGAATTATTCCACTCATTAACTAATTTTTTTGTGTCTAATAAAAGATTTCGACCACCAATTTCTAATTCAGTTACATCATACAATTTAACGATAGTCATAGTGTCATAAATAGCACTATCATTTGTAATTGCTTTAAATACAACAGTTGTATTTGCACTTGTAAATAAATTAGATGATTTAGATATTTGTAAATTATTACCACTCACAGTTAATCCATTTGAACCGCTTGAAACGTTTGTCCATGAACTTCCACCATTTGCACTGTATTGCCATTTTGAAAAAGTGACATTTTGTAATGAAGGTGTAAGCGTAATTGTGTTTGGGAGGAATGTTGTACCGCCATCAGTTGATTTGAATATTTGTGTTGAAGCCATAATATCTACTGATTTTGCATTTGCACCACTTGCCCCTGTCGCTCCTGTTGCACCTTGTTTTGATTTAGACCAACTAAACGTCTTAGTAAATGATTTACCATCTGCATTGATAATAATATCAAACGAACCTACATCCGCTAATGATGCACCTGTGTTTGCTTTAATAGTAATTGTATCAGTTGTTTTTGATAGTGTCAAACCATTTACAGTAGGTAAAGTTCCGATAGTAAATGCTAAACTATTGCTACCTTTATATGCTAAAATGTTTGTAGTAGTAGTTTGTGCTTTTGTGACATTACCTGTATCATCGGCAACAAATGTGAAGTTTTCATTTGTTAAGAATATAGTGTATCCATCTTCACCATCAGTACCACTTAAACCGTTTTTAGACTTAGACCATGAGAATGTTTTTTCAAAAGTAATTCCGTCTACAATCACAGGAATTTTAAACGTTCCTGTATTAGCTAAAGACGTACCTTTATTAGCTATAATGGTTACAGCGTTTCCGCTTTTACTTAATGATAACCCTGTAACAGTAGGTAAAGTTCCGATAGTTGGAGTAATAGATGTTTTACCTTTGTATGCAATGGCTACTGTTGTTATCGTAATTGCATTTTCAATATTTCCTTCATAAGTAGAAGGGAATGTATGATTTTCATTTGATAAAAGAACTGTGTAAGCGTCAGCACCATCTTCACCTACAAATCGTACCCAATTATAATCTGAAAATACAGAACTATCCGTAGGGTTAGTATCAACATAAGTACCAATCCAAGTACCTAATTCCTCACCGTTATTTGCTGTAAATGTTTCACCATCGTTAGAGTATTTAATGTGTAAATAAGACGAACTACCATTTGCACCAGCAATACCTTGCTCACCATCTTTACCATCAGCACCTTTTATAAGTGTCCAAGTATAAGAAGATGGAGTTGTAGGAGCTACATTATTTGTAGTTGTTGCTGTACCCATATATTTTGTTTTAGCATTAGGTGTACTTGTCATATCAGAACCGTCAGAAAATTCACTGTATCGAATAAAGAAATATGTGCTAATACCGTCTTTACCATTTGTACCGTTAATACCGTCAATACCATTTTGACCACGCTCACCTGTGATACAAACAGGATTTGACTCAGTTTGAGTACCATTGCTTAAATAAGTAATTGTTTTCGACCAAACATATTTACCATTTACCCATGTTGGAGCTGTTGTAGTCCATGAACCACCTTGTAATGAAGTAGCACTTGTTGATTGATAATAGAATACATCTACATTTTCAACAGATACACCACCGTTTAATCCATCAGCACCATCTTTACCTGTAACACAGATAGGAGATGTTGTAGTTGTATTACCATTCGAATAAGTGAATTGAGTTCTTGTCCAAATGTATTTACCTTTAACCCATGTCGGTGCTGTAGTTTGCCATGTACCACCGATTAAAGTTTGTTGTGAATCAGATAAATAATATTGTTCTTGAATTTCTGTGATACCAATACCATCATTACCGATTGTACCATTAGAACCACTTGAAACCTTGACGATTGTGAATTCGTCATATACATCACCAACAGAACATTTAAAGGTTACGTTTTTAACACTAGGATTGTTGAAAATCGTACTATTATTATGAAATACGTTGTAGTAATTGTAGTTATTATTAGCGATTGGTGTCCAAGATGTTTCACCAGAACGTTTAAAATACCATTCATATGTTGGATTTTCTACGTTTTCTACTTTAGCACTAATTTTAATTGAAGGTGGAGTTGGTGTACCTGTAAAGTTGTTTTCATATAAAAACGCTTGTTCACCTGTTAATTCCAAAGTAGGTGCATTAGTAATTGAATCAATTTTATTATTCATATTATTTAATGTATCACCTAAACTTGTGTTTCCACCACTAGATGACTCGACAATGATTTCAAACTTACCATTTTCATATTTAACTTTATCACCAAAATTAAATTCACCTGTTGACATATCTAACCATGATTTGCCGTTTTTGCTTTCAAGAATACCTGTCTTAATAATATCTGCTGTTAAAATACCTGTATCAATGAAGTCAGCTACGATATGACCATCCCTAGTAATTGCGGTTTCAAATGTACCATTAATACCATCATTAGAGAATCCCAAACCGTTCATATTGAATACAGCTACATTTTTAGCAACATTTATATCTGGATTGTCTAAAATATAAATAGCATTAGGTGTATAATGAACATAACCACCAAATCCACCGTTAATAAAGTCTGTAACATATTCTTTCGATTGTTGTAAAATATCGTTTAATTGTTTTGGTAATTCTTGAAGTGTATCTTTAAAACCATTAATATCATTTACAGCATTTTTTACATCTGTAAAGAAGTTTTTATTGTAATGACCTAAAGTAATTTCGTCAAAATTACAAGTTAAACAGTTGTATTTATAAGCGGTACAACGTGCTGGAATATTAATGTCTAAGATTTTATGTCTAATTACAATATCATCACCGATATTAATAGATGATAATGCTTGATAATTAGCGTATTCATCTGTGTTTGACAATTCCACAAAATTAACATTATAATTAACTGTCGGTAAATCAACTTCGTTTTCACTGAATTCTGCTAATGCTCTACGTTTTAATTCAGCTTGTGCTTCTGCTAATGTTTCATATGCACCATCATCTTCACCATTAAGAGGTTTTTGATAATTAGGTGAACCTTTCCATTTAACATCTTCATATTTATACTCACGAATAATAGGCATTGCATAATTATTAATGAAAGGTGAGTCTACGAAAAGTTCTTCTAATTTAATTCCATCAAATCCAACAGGTCTAATTTTTGTTACAACATTTCTCATGTCGAATTTAGCATTAATACCTGTCATATTTTTACTATATTCAACTTTATATCCATTGTTTCGTCCGATACGAGTATTGATTTTAAATGTAAATCCATCAATATCTAATTCTCCACCCCAACGATTAACGAATGAATTTTCATTATCTCCAATAATAGCACTTAAAACATTTTTACGCACTAATCTTGAATTGTTTGTAATTTGAATATTAGAAGTACCGCTAAAAGGATGTTCATAATTAGTATTAGATAAAATTTGATTTAAAGCCGTATTACCATTTTTCCCTTTAATATAAATATCTTCAATAAAGTTATTGTTTAAATCAAAGAAGATTTGTTCACAGTATGCAACAATTTCTCTTGATGTTTTTTGGACAAATTTAATTCTAAATGGTTGTTCGTTAGCGACAATAATTCTATCTTCTGCAATTTCTTTCCATTTACCTGTTTCATCAATAGGATGTGTTAAATCTAAATAGTATTTATATTCATTTAAATCCCTTGTAATAACAGCACTTTTTGGGAACAATGTGCAAATACCGTTATTATTAAAAGATGTTTGGTTAAAGTCATAAACACGAATTGGTTTTACTTTTCTATTTGCCATTCCTTTCCCTCCTATCGCCATCTATAATTTGGATTAATGATAATTCTCGTAACTCCACTACCATTCCATTTGATAGTAGTATTGCCAACTTTTAATTTTGGGAAATCACCTCTAACATGAGTATTCATATTAGCTGTTCCTTTATATGCTTCTTGCATTGCAAAGTTTAATGTAATCGAATTTTGAATATCTGTAATATTGATTTGATTAGTTCCAATATTTAAAACACAGTTACCTGTACCTTCTAATGTAATTGTTGGCTCACAAGTTGTATTTGTACTATTTTCAAAAGTATATTGTTTTGTTGTTTGAGTTGCGTCAATAGTAATTGTTTTGTTTTGAACTTCATAAGCATATGGTTGTAATTTAAAGCATACAACACAAGTATAATATTGAAACGAAACTCTTTTAAAAGTAATTGTATTTACAACTCTTGC
>ERZ1034976.3002-NODE-3002-length-11014-cov-4.347294_pt1 | contig 11014 bp, 9 predicted proteins | sample MGYA00520623_ERZ1034976 | MGnify/ENA primary metagenome ERZ1034976 (study PRJEB33766, sample SAMN09781774) | gut metagenome | biome: gut microbiome | host: Homo sapiens | place: Madagascar | study: EMG produced TPA metagenomics assembly of the PRJNA485056 data...
ACCTTATCCATATCCTTTCTGATATTAATTTGCTGATAAACCAGATATGCTTTTATCATATCAGATTTATCAGCAAAAATCAGCAAATATTTGGTTGTTTCCGATAAAGTTTCAGATAGGAGTACAGTTATATGATATAAAACTGTGTAGCCGAAGAATTTATTTCTTCTCGTAGAGGAATTCTTCCGGCAGAGTTACTTTGAAATCCTTTGCAAGGGCGCGGAAGTCATTCGGTGTGATAGTCTGCAGCTTCTGTGGAGCCATAGATAAGATCTTAACCAGGATCTCTGCGGATTTTTCAACGGTATGAAGAAGTCCGAAGGTCAGGTCGAAATCTTCGCCTGAGCAGAACATACCATGATGCGCCCAGATAACAACATCATATTTTTTCATCAGTTCAGCGGTTTTGATCGCGATTTCTCTTCCACCTGGAACCATCCAGCCGATGACACCTACACCATTCGGGAATACTACCGGACACTCAGTTGCGGATTCCCAGAGTTCACGGGTAAATACCTTGTCATCCAGGGGAAGAACGAAGGTAAGTGCAATGGTATTGGTGGTATGTGCATGGTAAATAACACGATGTTTACCGTTGGTAAGCTTTTTCTTTACTTCATGGTTCATAAGATGTGTCGGGAGCTCGCTGGTCGGTCTTCCGCCCTCTACAAGACCCCAGCGGATACGGTAATTGGTTCCTGTCTCGTCAAGCTCAATGATCGCAAGACACACTTCCGGGTCAACGATGATATTACGGAAATATTTACCGCTTCCTGTTACCAGAAAAAATTCGCCTGCAAGTCCCGGAACTTCAACACCGATGGGGGTCCATTCTCCGGGTGCGTTCAGTCGTGGGCGGATCATTTCCACTTCTTCTGATTTCAGACGATAGCTTAAGTTTCCACCGTTTCTTTCATGCCATCCCTGCTTATATCCATCATCTGCCATTTTGATAAAGCCCTGTACGAATTTAGACTCAAGAATTTTCATAATATATTCCCTCCGTGTTCTATGTGGTTTGTTGTTGAATTATAATTGTTTTAATATGGTTTCTTGTTGTTTATGACTTTATTATATGACTGTTGATGTGGATTGTAAAGAGAAATTTGAAAAAAATATCAACAAATCCACATATGAAGTATAAAAAACCATGTAAATATTCAACAAACCACATATGCGACAGATATAAAAGAACAGAGAACACAAGCGAGCAATGGTAATATCATGTGATTTAAATGTAGTTTAATGTTGTCTTATAAGGTATTGAGTCCTTTTTATAAAGGCATGCAGGAACATCCGATTCCCAGCCCATCCGGGCCAATATGGCAGGAAAGTCCAAGTGAAAGATCGTCACACATCACATCCATTCCCGGAAAGCTTTCCCGGATCTGTGAGATCCAGTCTGCGGTAACTTCCGCAGTGCTGCTGGATGCAGCCATAATATATACTTTTCCGGCATCATATTCTTTTTTGAAAGTTGTTTCCAATTCTCTGTGCATAGCATCGATCATGGCTTTTCTTGATTTTTTCATGCCTCTGCATTTCTGGAAAACATCCAGTTTACCGGTCCCAAATTTCATAACCGGTTTGATATTGAGAAGACTTGCGGCCAGTGCTGTGGTGGTATTGATACGGCCTCCCTTTTTCAGATATTCCAGTGTGCTTAATCCGACATAGATCACGGTTTTTTCACGGGAAGCTTCCAGAATATCCTTGATCTGCTGTGCTGTATATCCATCTTCCACCAGGTCTATCGCATCCAGAATGGAACGGTGAAGGGGTGTGGAAACACGCCCGTTATTTACCACAAACACCTTGTTTTCGTATTTTGGTTCCTGAGACAAGGCGGCAGCAGTCATGCAGGAACCGCTTAAACTACTGCTCAACGGAATGTAGAGGATCATAGGATAAAAGCATTTCGTCCCACATTTCCATAACTTCCTGTGGGGAAGGCTGTGAAGTTGAAACATCTGCTCCTTCACGTAGCTTTTCATAAAATCCTTTTCTGGAAAAATCCAGGTCTTCATGAAACAGTTCTCCATTCAGATAAAAAGGCATAGGAAGGACATGAATATCCAGTTCCTCTGCTTCTTGTTTTAAAATGCCACTGTGGCTGTCAGCCATGATTCCAATTTTTTTCATTTTCCATTTATCTCCTGCGTAATTCATGAATGTGTTTCGCAATGCGGTTCTTTTTTATAAAGAGCTACACTTTCCCGGAAACGTTTTTTGTTCAGCTCCCGCATCTGGGAAACCTCGTTTTTCTTTACGAAACCATGACTTTCCATAAATGTTCTTTGATCCAGCTGGTCCATATATATGGAATAATCCGTATCATTCTCTGTTGAAATCTGTTTGAGAAGCCCGGTACCGATTCCGTTTCTGCGGTAATCTTTGCTTACATAAAGAAAGAGGATATTTCCGGGAGTCGGTTTCTCCGGGGAAACAGTCAATTGTTTTTTCATATCCTGAAGTTCCTGCCTTCCTTAGTAAACTTCAGGCGCAGGAAATGATAGCCTTTTTTTAAACGAAAAACCGGGGCAAAATGGCCATGAGATTCTTTACCGGTAATGAGCACCCCAACTACCTGATCACGGTAGGTTGCCACGGTAACGCTATCTCTGTATATCATATAGGTGTAAAAGAAAAGTCTGGTCAGACGTTTTTCGGTATGTGTTTCTTCAAACTCCCAGCGGTCTTTATAGTTTCTTCGGATAAATTCCCGGATCATTGAAAAATCTTCCTTTTCTGCTTTCCGGTAGGCAGGTGCTTTTTTTAATAACATATTCCATATCTCCTGTATTTTTTCATAAATAACTATTCTATACTTTAAAAGATGATCTGCAACTTAACATCAACTGTTTCTCAACAATTGTTGAAGTTTATGAAAAAGTTTATATAAAATAAAAAACAACGGAAGAACCTCATGAAAAATAAGGTGTCCGCTGTTTTTTGGGTTTATGGATATGTGTAAAGTATTTGTTTTACAGTATAACAGTAAAACGACAGCCGCTTCCGGGAATATTTTCCACGGAAACGGTTCCCTTGCACAGGTTCAGGATCTGTTTTACAAGGGCAAGTCCAAGACCGTTTCCTTCCTGTTTATGGGAACTGTCGCCCTGGTAAAATTTGTCAAAAATATGTTTCATGGAGTATTCACTGATCTGGGGGCCTTCGTTTTCTATGGAAAAACGGATCTTTTCTCCTTCCGGCATCATCCGGATATAGATCGTACCACCACAGGGACTGAATTTGATAGCATTGGAAATCAGATTGTCCCATACATGACAGATGAGATTTTCGTTTCCAAGATACTCCACATCCATCATGTCCACATCAAATTCAATTTCTTTTTCTGACCATTTCGGTTCCATCATAACAATGGATTGTCGGATCTGTTCATCCAGACGGTACCAATTCTGACGGGTCTGGATCGACTGGTGTTCGATTTTGGACAGCAGCAGGATATTTCCTGCCAGGTGGGAAAGCCTTCTGGTGTTAAAAAGGATTTTGTTGATGTACTGCTCCTGCTCTTCTGATATAGGCATGTCATCATCCTGCAGCAGAGTTGCATAACCCTCGATGGCACTGATGGGAGTTTTAAATTCGTGGGAAACATTGGAAACAAAGTCTGTCTGCAGAATCTCCGTTGCTTCCAGTTCCTGGACCATCAGATTGAAATTAGAATAAATATCCCGGATTTCCTTCATTTGCTTTTCAGTTTCCAGTCGGACGGAAAAATCGCCTTCTGCAACCTGTTGCATGGCTTTTTTCAGCTTTAGTACAGGCCCGAAATACCGGATACTGAGGAAGTTGTTAAGGACACCCCCTGCGGCCACGCTGGCCAGGATGATCCATACGATGTTCGGAACGTCTGAAATATGCAGCACATCCATAACGAGCCAGGATATCAGAGATACACAGACAAGCTCCGACATGATCATAAAGATAAAACGTAAACGAATGCTTAAATTTATGAAGGGTTTCTTTTTCATGCCTTTATCACCTTATATCCGACTCCACGGATCGTCATGATCTTAAAATCCGGATTATCGCGGAAGCGTTCCCGAAGCCTTCCGATGTGGACATCTACTGTGTGGGCATCACTTGCGGAATCATATCCCCAGATATCGTCCATAAGCTGTTGCCGGGTAAAGATTTTTCCCGGAAAGGAAACCATCTTATATAAGAGCATGAATTCTTTCTGAGGAAGTACCATACTTTCCGAGGAGGTGGATACCGTCAGGGAATCGCACTCCAAAATGGTATCTCCGATTCGCTGTTTCCGCTCATTGATCATCTGTGCTCTGCGGAGAAGTGCACCTACCCGCAAAACCAGTTCATTGATATTGACCGGTTTCACCATATAATCATCGGTACCGGACAGAAATCCCATACGCATATCATCAAAAGCATCTTTGGCAGTGACCATAAGTACAGGAATGGAATCTCCGGCATCTCTGAGTGAGCGGACCAGTTCATAGCCATCCATATTGGGCATCATTATGTCTGAAATGATCAGATCGTAGTAATCTTTTTCCAGGGCATCCAGCGCTTCCTGCCCGTCAGAGACTCCTTTTACTGTATAACCGTTTTTTAAGAGGACATGCTGGAAAAGCTGGCGGAGTTCCCGGTCATCTTCCGCAATGAGAATTTTAAACATTTTTACATTCCTATTCCTTGATTTTTTCAATGTCCATGTTTTTAGGCAGGATACAGCTTAAAACAATGGAGATGATAAATACAACAGCAACTACATTTTGCGCAAAAACGGACTGTATGATCGACGGGAAAATATTCCAGATCCCGCTCTCGCTTGCTGTGGTGAATCCGATTCCGACAGCAAGGGAAAGAGAAACAATAGTGATATTTCTCTGTGAAAAACCACAGGAAGCGATCATCTGTACACCGGATGTCAGGATAGAACCAAACATCATAATGGTACATCCGCCGACAACAGAATCCGGAAGTGAGGCGAAAAAGTTTCCGATAGGCGGCAGCAGTCCGGCCAGGATCATACATACAGCTCCTGTCATAATGGTAAAACGGTTTACAACCTTTGTCATGGCAACCAGTCCTACATTCTGTGAGAAGGATGTTACCGGAGGACATCCGAACAGAGAAGAGATCGTGGAGGCATAACCATCACAGGCAAGAGAACCGGAAATTTCTTTTCCGGCGATCTCACGGTCCAGTCCGGAGGAAACCAGTGCAGAGGTATCACCGATGGTCTCTGCCGCAGATACCAGGAAGATAATGCAGGTGGAAACAATGGCTCCTGCATGGAATTCAGGTTTTACGGGAAGTAGGTGAGGCAGAGAGATAAGGCCACCGGATAAGATAGAACCAAGATCGACTTTTCCCATAAAGATGGCAATTATGTATCCTACTATCAGTCCAGCCAGTACAGATAACTGTTTTAAATACCCTTTGCTGAGGATATTCCAGAGAAGGCACACTGCAAGTGTAATGGTACCAAGAAGAAGGTTTCGGGCAGAACCGAAGTCTTCGCTATAGCCGCCGCCAAAGGATCTTGCGCCTACAGTAAACAGTGAAAATCCAATAGAAGTTACGACAGAAGCTGCTACAACCGGTGTAATGATCTTACGCCAGTATTTTGCAAGAAGACCAAGAGTTCCCTCCATGATACCGCCGATCATAACCGCACCGATCACGGCAGGATAGCCGTAATTAGCTGCAACAGTGCTTAAAACGGTGACAAAGGTAAAGCTGACTCCCATTACCACCGGAAGTCTGGAACCAATCTTCCATAATGGATACAGCTGTATCAGAGTAGCAATTCCCGCCACAAACATAGCATTTTGAAGCAGAATTGCGATCTGGGCCTGGGTAAGAGCCGGTTGAGCTGAGGCTGCGATCAGCGTGATCGGTGTCAGATTTGAAACAAACATGGCAAGGATGTGCTGAAGCCCAAAAGGAATCGCTTTGGCAATGGGAACGGTTCCATCCAGCCGGTAAATGTTGTTGATGCTGCTTTGCATTTCTTTTTAATTCTCCCTTCTACTATTATAAGAAAAGCCACAGAACAATCATAACACAGGTTCGGTATGGAAACCAGACAGATTTTGGTGAATAAATTTACTAATAGATGAAATAGGTCAGATTATGAATATTTATACACGAAAAAAAGAAATACCCTCTTGCATTTTCGGAGCTTTTACTGTAGAATTATTAACCAGGTGAACACAAATGTATGCCATACCCGAACACTGATTACAAAGATGTAACCAATCTTAACTGTATCAGTGTTTTTTAATATACAATGGGGAAACGAGGAAAAAATTATGGAAAAAAAGCATGAAATGATGAGTCTGGAGGACTCCGAACAGCTGAAAGGCAGAATGAAATTCTTTGAAAAGGAACTGGTAGAGAATCATCACATCGATCCCAACCTTTATGTGGAATACGATGTAAAAAGAGGACTTCGTGATTCCGCAGGTAAAGGTGTTCTCACAGGGCTTACTGAGATTTCCGATGTTACCGGCTATAAGCTGGTCAATGGCAGACGTATTCCTGCAGACGGTGCACTGTATTACCGGGGAATCAATGTGCAGGATATCGTAAACGGATTGAAGGACAGACGTTTTGGCTTTGAAGAGACGATCTATCTTCTGATTTTCGGTAAGCTTCCCAGCAAGGAAGAGCTTTCCAGCTTTCTTGATCTTCTTTCTGACATGGAGGATCTGGGAGGACGTTTTGTCCGTGACGTTGTCATGAAGGGAACCAATGCCAATATTATGAATGCTATGGAGCGCTGCGTACTTGCTCTCTATACATATGATGATAACCCGGAAGATATTTCTGTGGAGAATGTACTCCGCCAGTCTCTGGAACTGATCGCCAAGCTTCCTGAGATTGCGGTTTACTCCTACCATGCATACCGTCATTTCCGTAAAGATGAGACACTTTTTATCCGCAATCCGCAGAAGGGGCTTTCACTTGCCGAGAATATCCTTCTGATGCTTCGTCCGGACGGCAAATATACAGAGCTTGAGGCCAAGGTTCTTGATATCGCACTTGTACTTCATGCAGAGCACGGTGGTGGTAATAACTCTACTTTTACCACACATGTAGTAACATCTTCCGGAACAGACAGCTACTCTTCTACCTCTGCATCCATCGGTTCACTGAAGGGACCGCGTCATGGTGGCGCCAACCTGAAGGTCCAGAACATGTTTACAGATCTGAAGACCAATGTAAAGGACTGGGAAAGTGATGAGGAGATCACAGCATATCTGCAGAAAATACTGAATAAAGAAGCATTTGATCATGCAGGTCTGATCTATGGTATGGGACATGCAGTTTATACACTCTCCGATCCGCGAGAAGTGATCCTGAAGCGTTTTGCACAGGCTCTTGCAGAGGAAAAAGGAATGATGGAGGAATTTAAGCTCTATGATAAGGTTGAGAGTATTGCCGGAAAGCTGATCATGGAACACAGAAGGCTGTTCAAAAATGTTTGCGCAAATGTTGACTTCTACAGTGGTTTCGTTTACTCAATGCTTGGTATTCCGGAAGAACTTTTTACTCCGATCTTTGCCATCGCACGTATGCCTGGCTGGAGTGCACATCGTCTGGAAGAACTGATCAGTGCCAATAAGATCATCCGTCCTGCTTATAAGTATGTGGGGCATCATGCAGATTTTGTACCTTTTGATGAGAGATAATAAACAGAATGATAAAAGCAGTGGGGATTTCTGGCCTGTTTAAGGTAGAAATCTCTGCTGTTTTTTTTCTCTTAAATTATAGAATAACAGGATCATAACTTTACATAATATATATTATGTGAAATAAATATCTTTTTTCACAAAAAAACAAGGCTTACCGCATAAGATATGATCGGATTGCCTTGTTTTTTATGGAATCTTACTTTATTATTTTTTTCCTATCGGAAGCTCTTCAGCCAGTTGACAAGAGAATCATGCCAGATGTTGTCGTATACGGTTTTTTTCATCTGGTCGTCTACAGGGCCGTTTCCTGCCATTTTTGCAAGGATAGCAGCCTGAAGTTCGCCTACTGTCATTTCTTCCGGTGTTTTGTGCGGATTTGGTGTAGCGGTCGTTTCCTGTAGATTGGAGGACTCTGCTTCAGGAGTTGACGGAACATCCGCCGAGTTTGCTGTATTGTCAGAAGCTTTATCTGGATTTTCAGCGTTTGAAGCTTCTTTTTCCGGGGCAGCTTCTGTTACAGTGTTGTTTTCAGCCTTCTGCTCCTCTTCTGCCTCAGATGCAGCGTCTTCGTTCTCTTTTGCTGCAGCAGTTTCCGGAACATCAGTCTGAACCGGTTTATATTCCGGCATATCTCCTGCAGGAATCCAGATCTCACCGCTGTTTGCTGCAACACGGACACGGATCCGTCCGCTCTGTGCGGAAACCTTCTGACCTGTGAGAGCACCTACGTATTCCGGTGCACTTCCAGTTGGAAGGTTCATCTCTGCATCACTGTCATCATTATTCACAGTAACGATCACTCGTATGCCTTCCAGATCTCTTGCAAAGGCAAACTGACGGTTTGTAAGAGCCAGTTCTGCGTAGGAACCGTAGCTTAATGCAGGAGTTCCCTGGCGGACCTTTCCGAGGGCTGCGATCAGTGCAGTACATGGGTTCTTTGTTGCAGCATCCGCATAATCGTTAAGATCAAGTGCCGGACGTAAGCTGGCATCGGAAAATTTTTCTTTTTTTCCGTCAATACCGAATTCTGAGCCGTAATAAATGCTTGGAACGCCAGGTAAAGTATAAAGAAGTACATGTACAGGAGCAAAATGTGCCTTGTTTTGCAATTTGGTATGAATTCGCTCTACGTCATGGTTGTCCACGAAATTGTAGAGGTCAAGATCTCCCATATTCTGAAGATATTTTACTGTATGAGCGATTTCAAAATAGTTGTGGTCATTATGTCCGCTGTAAAGTGCTTTGTGAAGGGCATAGTTGGTTACACTGTGGAGAGTCTGCCCGTTTACCCAGCGGCTGTAATCTCCGTGAATAACCTCTCCCATAAGCCAGAAATCTTTCTTGACCTCGTCTGCGGTATGGCGGAGAATCCGCATAAAATCAAAATCCAGTACATCAGCGGCATCCAGGCGGATTCCGTCAATATCAAATTCGGAAACCCAGAAACGGATCACATCACAGATATAGTTCTGTACTTCCGGATTGCGCTGGTTCAGTTTTACAAGAAGATTGTATCCACCCCAGTTTTCATAGGAAAAACCGTCATTATATTCGGTATTTCCGCCGAAATTTACATTACAGTACCAGTTAACGTAAGGGGAATGCTCACGGTTTTTCTGGATATCCTTAAAAGCGAAGAAATCACGGCCTGTATGGTTGAATACACCATCAAAGATCACACGGATGCCTTTTTCATGGCAGGCTTTTACAAAATTGGTGAGATCTTCATTGGTTCCGAGACGGGAATCCAGTTTTTTGTAATCGGTTGTCTCGTAGCCATGTCCGACACTTTCAAAAAGCGGCCCTATATATAAGGCAGTACATCCGATCTCTTTGATGTGGTTGATCCACGGCAGCAGTGTGTTCAGTCGATGTACAGGAGTTCCGTAATCATTTTCTTTTGGAGCGCCTGTAAGTCCAAGTGGATAAATATGGTAGAAGATTGCTTCGTTGTACCAGCTCATAATATTACACCTCTGTTCTAAAAATTTATAATTTCCTGATAATTAGGGAAATTACACAAATATCTTCTCTATAATACCAGATTCCTATAATATAATCCAGAATAAATCAGCCAGTTTTTCAGCGAAAAATCCGGCAGATTGCTAATTGCCGGATTTTATCTGATGGATACTATGTTTATTCGTCAAATTCTGCAGTAACTATAAAGCCGCGTGGCGTATGCTCAATGCTTTTGATGATTCCCTCTTTGGATCTGATGCGGTCTGCGTTTCTGTAGCAGCCGGACATGGCTACTGCAGGCTCAATGATATAGCTGTAGTTAGTGGCAGAGAGAAATTCGGAGATTTTTACTTTATCTCCCACCTGGATCAGCCCCTGTCTTTCCATTTTAAATTTTTCTTCTCGCATAAATATGCCTTCTTTCTGTATAAATACGCAGTGCGAATATATCTGTAAATACAATTAATTACACGTTTAAGATCTTTAAGAACCGGATGGGATCCGTACCAGAAGCTTCTGTCCGTCTTTTTCTACTGCTGTAAGAACGGGAATATGTTTTTTTCGCAGAGCATGAACGATGGGATACAGGGAAAACATGGCATTATCTGCAAAAACTGCTTCTGGTTTGCAACTGAGGATTTCTTTAATCCTGTCTTTTATAAAGCTTTTCCATTCTGCCTTTTCCATGGAGAGTTCTCCATAGATCCCGTTCAGCGTCAGCTCGGGTAACCGGGGAACCGGCAGATGTACGATCCTGGCAGAAGAAAGATCCGGAAGCTTTTGAAGCAGTATGTCTGTTTCTTTATTTCCGCCAAGGCTTACGATCACAGCTTCTTCATGGAAGGCGGCAAGGCTGCTCCTGCAGGCAAGAACAGAATCCTCAAGGGTTCCGCATATCATGAGAAATCCTCCTTTATGACAAAAGGCTGCACTTTTAAGACCGGTTACCAAAGACAACTCCTCGCCTTCCAGGCCCAGCCAGGAAGAAGGAAAACTGCATTTGTAATTCATGGAATATTCTTTTTTCTGTGGCTGGATACAGTAACCGCCCCGGTTGGACGGAAAGATCACAAAAGCAATGTTGGTTTCCGAAAGGCGCTTTTGGCAGGGAATAAATTCCGGAAGTATAAGGATATTGGTATTTTCCGCCGGGGTATCGCCCGAAGCGAGGGAAGCAGCATGTTCTGTAAGAACTTCTTCCACCCGTCTGTCTGCACGTTCGTTTCCAAGGTAACGCTCGAATTTATTTTCCAGGATCATGCCTGCCACACTGACTGCCTGAAAAAAGGCTTCGTCATTGTTGCTTTTGGAATCCCATCCCGGATTGAAATTGCCGATCAGTGTGGCAAGTTCATTTTTTT
>ERZ1034976.3004-NODE-3004-length-11008-cov-12.456861_pt1 | contig 11008 bp, 13 predicted proteins | sample MGYA00520623_ERZ1034976 | MGnify/ENA primary metagenome ERZ1034976 (study PRJEB33766, sample SAMN09781774) | gut metagenome | biome: gut microbiome | host: Homo sapiens | place: Madagascar | study: EMG produced TPA metagenomics assembly of the PRJNA485056 data...
GGGAGAGCTGGCGCGAAGCGCCTGAGAGGGTTCGTTCCCCCGCAGGGAGCCAGCGGCAGCAGATACCGTTCGCCGTTACGGCCCCTCCCGTGAAAAAGTAAATCCGAAACAACCGCAGTTGTTTCGGATTTACAAGTATAAAAATAATATTTCCGCTGATATTGTCAGAGCGAAGCGGAGACAATTCTAAATCATTAATGCTTTCTCCGGCCTATAACATACCACGGTAGATACATGATCACCAGTGCTGCCGCAATGGCGGGCAGAAAGCCCAGGATATAATACTTCTCGCCCAGTGCGGCGGTGAACGCGCTGGTGATGACGTTGCCATAGGGGTTGTTCAGAAAATAGAAGTTCGTCTGCAAGGGCTTGTTCAAAAAGTAGATGGGCAGGGCCGAACCGAACAGAAACGCCAGCACCATGGGCACCCGGCGCACGCTGGGCCGGTAGCCGCCCGCCACCAGCAGCACCGGGTAGAGCACCAGCAGGGCATGGATGCTCACCGAGTGCAGGTTGATGAGGGTCCACCAGCTGGGCACATCCCGCCAGCTGGGGCACAGCAGCGCCAGCATGGCCCCGGGGATGCACAGGGCGTAGAGCTCCTCCTTGCACCAGCTGCGGTCCGTGACGGTGTTGTACAGGCAGACGAACACATTGATGCTGCACAGATGCAGCGGCAGATAGCTCCAGTTCCACTGGCCGGTCAGGGCCATGCCCAGCAGCAGGGCGGCTTCGTCGGCCAGCAGGGCTGCCGTCACGCCCACGAGGATGTGCCGCCGCGTGCGTGCCCCGGCCCGGCGGTACCACACCGCCATGCCGAGGATGAACAGCGCCGACACCGCCAGCTCCACAAGGTGCACCGTGCCGAACAGCGGGTAGCACTCGTACCCGGGGCCGAACTCGGCCGCTGTGATGTCGTAAGATTTCCAGAAATCGCTCACACGTTTCACCGCCTTTTGGCCCTATCCTAGCGCATATCTCTCCAAAAGGGAAGACTTTTTTGCAAAAAAGCGCAAAAGCGGGTGCATTCTGGGCCGCAGTGTGGTATCTTATAAAATAGTACACACAAATACGCCGCAACGGCGCACAAAGGAGAGGAAAGTATATGACACTGGAAACTGGTATCCGCGGCGAGCAGAGCGTGCTCGTCACCGCGGCCAACACTGCAAAGACCATGGGAAGCGGCACGCTGGACGTGTTCGCCACCCCCGCGCTGGTAGCTCTGGCTGAAAAGACCTGCTGGATGAGCGTGGCCGACGCGCTGGACGAAGGCAATGGCTCGGTGGGCACCAAGCTGGAGCTGGAGCACACCGCTCCCACCCCCGTGGGCATGACCGTCACCTGCGAGAGTGAGCTGGTGGCCGTGGAAGGCCGCAAGCTGACCTTTAAGGTCACTCTGCACGACGAAAAAGGCCCGGTGGGCGGTGGCACCCACGAGCGCTTTGTCATCAATAACGCCAAGTTCGCGGCGAAGGCAGAGGCGAAGAAGGGGTAAAAAGAGAAACGCGCTCGCCCTCTCAGTCACCTTCGGTGCCAGCTCTCCCAAAGGGAGAGCCACGGGCTTAGCCGTTACGCTTCTTGCCTCCCCCTTCGGGGGAGGTGGCATTGCGAAGCAATGACGGAGAGGGTTATTCTTCATCCTTTTTCTCCGGTTGTCCCAACCGTATCGGCGGCAGGTCCGCGTCCAGCAGCTGCTGTTCGGCGCGCACCTGCGCGTCCTGCAAAAGCTGCGCCGCCTGCACACTGGCGCGGAACAGCTCAAAGTACATCGCTTTATAATCCGGCGCGGCGCTCACCCCCCTGCTGTGTTTGTGGGATAGTCTTTCCCGCACAGCGGGCGGTGATGCGCCGCCGGAAACAAGAAAAAAGAGGAATCCGTTATGAAAAACAAAAATCTATCCTGGTTCGCGGCACTGCTGGTGTTCGCGCTGCTGTTATGGTGCACGGCGGTCACGCCCGGCAAGATCGCGGACCCGTCCACCTACACCTGCTCGGTGTACAGCACCATCTTCTCGCTGCTGCCGCCGGTGATCGCCATCGTGCTGGCGTTGAACACCAAGGAAGTCTACACCTCCCTGCTGGTGGGCATTGCGTCCGGTGCGCTGCTGTACGCCAACGGCAATCTGGAGCTTGCCATCAACACCCTGTTCTTCAACGAAGACGGCGGCATGGTCGCCAAGCTCTCGGACGGCAGCAATGTGGGCATCCTGGTCTTTCTGGTGATGCTGGGCATTCTGGTGGCCCTGATGAATAAGGCCGGCGGCTCTGCGGCCTTTGGACGCTGGGCATCCACCCACATCCACTCCCGTGCCGGTGCGCAGTTTGCCACCCTGCTGCTGGGCGTGATGATCTTTGTGGACGACTACTTCAACTGCCTGACCGTGGGTTCGGTCATGCGCCCTGTCACTGACCGGCAGAAGATCTCCCGCGCAAAGCTGGCCTACCTGATCGACGCCACTGCGGCCCCGGTGTGCATCATTGCGCCGGTGTCCAGCTGGGCGGCTGCCGTTACTTCCTCAGTGCCGGAAGGCTCCGGTATCAACGGCTTTACCATGTTCCTGCGCACCATTCCTTATAACTACTATGCCCTGCTCACGCTGGTGATGATCCTGTTCCTTATCTTTACCGGCACCGACTTCGGCCCCATGCAGCTCAACGAGCGCAACGCCGTCAACGGCGACCTGTTCACCACCGCCGACCGTCCCTACGGCGACGACGTGGACGACGGCACCGAGACGAAGGGACACGTCATCGACCTGATCGCCCCGGTGCTGGTGCTGATCGCGGCCTGCATCTTCGGCATGATCTACACCGGCGGCTTCTTTGAGGGCGTGGACTTCGTCACCGCCTTTGCGGACTGCAACGCTTCGGCGGGCCTTGTGCTGGGCAGCAGCATTGCCCTGCTGTTCACCTTCGTGTTCTACCGGGTCCGTCAGGTGATGACCTTCCAGGACTTTGCCGCCTGCATCCCCGAGGGCTTCAAGGCCATGGTCAGCCCCATGCTGATCCTCTCCCTCGCATGGACCCTGTCCGGCATGACCGGCCTGCTGGGCGCAAAGTACTATGTTGCAAACCTGCTGAACGGCTCTGCCGCTGCCCTGCAGTACATGCTGCCGGTCATTATCTTCCTGGTGGCGGTGTTCCTGGCCTTTGCCACCGGCACTTCCTGGGGCACCTTCTCCATCCTCATTCCCATCGTGTGCCATGCCTTCCCGGATGGTGAGATGCTGGTCATCTCCATCGCGGCCTGTCTGTCCGGCGCGGTGTGCGGTGACCACTGCTCCCCCATCTCGGATACCACCATCATGGCGTCCGCCGGTGCCCACTGCAGCCACGTGAACCATGTGTCCACCCAGCTGCCCTACGCCATCACGGCGGCAGCCTGCTCTGCAGCCTGCTATGTCATCACCGGTGTGGCACAGGCATTCCTCGGTGCAAGCGCCAGCCTTGTCACCTCGCTCATCCTGCTGGCTGTGGCCATTGCCGTGGAGCTGGCCGTGCTGAGCGTCATCCGTGTGCGTACCGGCAAAGCGGCAAAGGAAGCTTGACCATGAAAAGGCTTCCCCGTTGGGGCAACCCCGGTGAATACGCCCTCTCCGTCACCTGCGGTGACACCTCCCCCAAAGGGGGAGGCAAGAAACTCTCCCGTTATGCTCCTGACTCTCCCCTTGAGAGAGCCGGCAAACCGGAAGGGTTTGACGGAAAGGGTGCAATTTCCCTTTGCGCCGCGGGCAAAACGTGGTATACTTAAAGAAAATGAACTTTCGGAGGCGCACGACCCATGCTGGAACAGGCATTTCAGGACGTATACACCAAATTCAAGCTGCATTTTTACCAGAACATTTTTCAGCGTTTTGCCACGCGGGAAGCGACCCTGACCACGGTGGAATCCTTCTGCATGGAAGGCATCATGGCCATGGGCGAGCCCACCATTGCCGAGTTTTCGCGCATGATGCAGATCTCCACCCCGAATGCGGCGTATAAGATCGGCAGTCTGGTGAAGAAGGGCTATGTGGAAAAGATCCAGTCCACCACCGACCGGCGCGAGTATCACCTGCGCCCCACCCAGAAGTATATCGACTACTACAACATCAGCTATTCCTACCTGCACACCGTGGTGGAGCGGGTACGGGAGCGCTTCTCTGCCGAGGACTGCGCAAAGCTCGAGGAGATGCTCACCATCATGAGCGACGAGCTGATGCCGGAACTGGACCTGCCCAAGCGCCCCGAGGAGGACGCGGCAGAGTAAACAGCGCGGCTTTTACAAAACAAACAAGACGAACGCTCCGGGTCTGCAGGACCCGGGGCGTTCGCCCTTGTTTGGGGTATAAAAATGGGTGCGTGCCCGCCGCGCCGCTTGCGGTCAGCGCGGCGGGAGGAGAAAATGACGTTTTAAAGATGCGCTGGGGCGTGCACGGTTCAGTGCTTGCACTTCTTGCGGTTCAGCACCAGGCCTGCCGCCATCAGGGCAAAGCCGCTCAGGGCGCTGGCGAAGGCGGTGAACCAGTTCACGCCGGTCTGGGGCAGGGCGTCTGCAGCGGCCTGCACGGTGCCCTGTGCGCCGATGGGGGTCACAGCGGCCGTTTCACCCTGCGCAGCGTCGGCCGTGTCAGCCGGAATCACGGTGATGTCCTCGGCCGGGACGGTGCCCGGGGTCTCGTCCTGCGCGGGGGCGTCCGGTGTGACGGGAGTCACAGGGGCCACCGGTGCCGGGGCATCGGGCTCGTCCGGGGTCAGCTTGGGCAGGACCAGGCGGGCCTTTTCACCGCAGCCGTCGATCTGGCAGATGCAGTCAATGTAGCCTTCTTCGTCCAGGGTGGGCGCTTTGTATTCGCCGTCCGGGGCCTTCACCCAGTCGTGCAGCAGGCTGCAGCCGGTGGTGTCCTTCACATAGGTCAGGTTGTGCACGGTCTTGTAGAGCACGCCATCGTGGAACAGCCGTGCCACCACGGCATTGCCCTCGCCAAAGTTGGAGGTGTGGTCCGGGTTGTAGGTGAGAAGGGCGTCGTCGGCTGCATCGCCCTTGATGGTCAGGTTACCGGTGCCCTCTTTCCGCAGACCGGCGGCAGAGGTTCCGTTGCCGTTCAGGCGGTTGCTGCCGTTCAGTTCCAGCTCGGTTTTGCCCTTGCCCCTGACCGTCAGCGGAGAGTCTGTGGTTTGGTAGCCGGAGACGGAAAGACTCACGTTGTCCAGCGTCACCTTGGCGGTATTGCCCTCTTTGCCGGAGTCAATGGTCACGGCGTTGCTGCCGGTTGTGCCGGTAAGAGTGATGTCATTATCAATAAGGTCTTTGACGGTATCGCCGTCCTTGTTTGTGGCATAGATGGTGTTTCCGGCTTCATCCGTTGTGGTCTGCGTGATATGGTGGTCACCTTTTTCATCCACCGTAATGGTCACGGTGCCCTTACTCACATCATAAGTACCATACATGGCAAACGCCGCAGCAGACCGGAGCCCGCTGCGGCGTTCAGGATCGTGTGAAAGGGTTATTTCTGCTCTTTATCCACCACCTGGATCTTGCCCTTCTTCCACAGCACATAGGAAGTGAGGATGCCGATGGGCAGCATCACGATGATGAAGATGCCCACAAGGCCGCCCAGCACCGCGCCGTAGCCCGCCAGACGGGCCGCGAGGGAGAGCACCGTCATGATGATGAGCACCGGCAGCACGCCCTTGATACCGCCCTTGACCACCTTATTGCCGCTGGCAGAGCTGGCGAACAGGCCCAGCGCCATGGAGCCGAACAGGGCCGGCAGCAGGTAGCCGGAAGCCGTCTTGACGGCGGGCAGCTCGAACACCGGGCTGATGAAGGAAGCGCACACCGCCGCCAGCGTCAGGATGGCAACGGTCATCAGGGACGAGACCGCCACAGCCACCGAGGCAATGGCTTCACCCTCCGGGGTGTTGGGCTGCTTCTTGGTCAGGTTCATGGCGTTGGCTGCCACGGGCAGCTTCAGGTTCATGATGTTGCCAGTGATAAAAGCCAGGTACGCCGAGCAGCCCAGAATGGGGGTGTAGCTCAGGGCCTCTGAGAAGCCCACCGGGATATAGATGAGCAGGATGGAGAAGGTGCTCACGTTGAACACCTCGCCCAGACTCGGGATGCTGTCGTAGGCGGCCAGCACCACGAAAGGCAGCGCCACCATGTAGATGAGGGCGATCAGGGTGCCCACACGGCCCCAGCGGTGCGCCCAGCTCTGGAAGGAATCCATTTTGGTCTCGGTCTTTGCTTTGCTCATGTTCCTGCCCTCCTTACCCGAAAATGCGCACCCATGCCAGCGACGAGATCAGGCCGCCCAGCATGGAGAATGCCATCACAAAGTTGTTCAGCCACGCAAGGCCCGGGCGCTTTGCCAGCACGCCCACGCCCACTGCGATGACAAGGCCGGTGATCATGACAGCCGCCTGCACATTATCCGTGAACAGCAGGATGGGGATGTATACGGAAAACATCACCAGCATGAACACGCCGGAGAGCACGTTTTTCCAGGTGCTGCCGCCGTTTTCGGCAGCGGAGCGGTCCACGCTCTTGCACAGCTTTTTGCCGAAGGGCAGCAGGATGAGAAAGCCGCTCAGCATACCCACGCTCATCAGGATCATCACCACGCCGAACTGGCGGCCGGTGGCGCTTTCCAGCATTTCGGCCGAGGATGCATAGCCCAGCACCTGCGCGATGGAGCTGGAGATCATGGTTTCATACGACAGCGAGCCGATGACCGAAAGCCGCCACCATGCCCACACACTGCCCAGCACCGCAATGAGCACGAACAGGCCCACCACGATGGAAAGGCTGGGCACGATGGAAAACACAAGGCTGGATTTGATCACGTCGCTCAGCTCTTTGCGGGTGATGCCCAGTTCCAGGCAGTGGTCGTAGGCCTTTTTCAGATACACCAGCGAGAACGCCGCGATGTAGACAAGGCCGCCGATGACCAGCGCCAGCAAAAGCGGGCTCTGGATGATGTCTTTCATGGTTGCCATGAGATTGTCCCTCCCTCAAATGCACTCCGGACGAAAAAAGGCGGGTGTTTTGTGCCCGCCGTCCTTGCGATACGGACAGGATACCGGAAAAAGCCGTGCTTGTCAAATAAGTAACACTAAAGCGCGGGCGGTGGTTTGGGCAGATTTTTGCCGCGAAAACCGGCAAAGAAGCTTTACTGTGTTAAAATAATAAAGTGATGACCGCCGGTCACTTTGCATCCGTTGAAAGTTGCATAAAAAACAAAGAAAAATTTTGTCGTTCTGCTGAAAACAGCGCCCGCCCGGCCCTTGCAAACGCCGTAAAACCTGTTATAATACAAGAATCTACATATCAAAGAAATGGGTTTTTCTGCGGCAGTGCGGCCGCAGCCGAAGGACCCTGCGAGATTTTTGAGGGAAAGACCAATGGAACATGTGACCGAACAACAATTGACACGGCAGCAGAGCCCCGTCTGGCGGGCCCTGCGTGCCGCTGCACCCCAGACCATCCCGGTGCTGGCGGGCTATTTTGTGCTTGGCATGGGCTACGGCATCTACGTGCAGTCGCTGGGGCTGCCGGTGTGGATGCCCATGCTCATGGGCACGGTGGTGTATGGCGGCTCGCTGGAATTTGTGCTGGCAAGCCTGCTGCTCAGCGCGTTTTCACCGCTCTCCGCCTTTTTGATGGCCCTGATGATTCAGGCCCGGCACCTGTTCTACGGCCTTGCCATGCTGGAGCGCTACAAGGGCTACGGCCTGCGCAGCTTTTACATGATCTTTGCCATGAGTGACGAGACCTTCTCCATCACCTGCTCGGCGGAACCGCCTGCGGGGGTGGATAAGGGCTGGTTCATGTTTTTCATCACCCTGCTGGACCAGTTCTACTGGGTGGCCAGCGCGGGCCTTGGCGCGGCGGTGGGGTCCATCCTGCCCTTCAGCACCGAGGGCGTGGACTTCGTCATGACGGCTATGTTCACGGTCATCTTCCTCAACCAGTGGGAAAAGAGCAAGCAACACTACAGCGCCTTCATTGGCCTGGCCGCACCGCTGGTGTGCCTGGCCATTTTCGGCTCCGGCAGCTTCCTGCTGCCGTCCATGGGCTGCATTTTGGTGCTGCTGCTGGCCCTGCGCAAGCCCATTGAAAAAGCCGAGGGCACCGAGCCGGAAGCCGAAAAGAAAAACGAGGAGGTGGGCGCATGACCGCACTTCAGATGGGCCTGACCATTGCGGTGTGCACCGCCGCCACCATGATCACCCGCTTTCTGCCGTTCGTGGTGTTTTCGTCCAAAGACCAGCAGCCGCCCGAGGTGGTGCGGTATCTGGGCCGGGTGCTGCCCGCCGCCATCTTCGGCATGCTGATCGTTTACTGCCTGAAAAGCGTCACTCCGTTTGCGGGCAGCCACGGCATCCCGGAGGCCATTGCTCTGCTGGTGACGGTGGCCCTGCACAAGTGGAAGCACGAAACGCTGCTCAGCGTGGCGGGCGGCACCCTGTGCTATGTGCTGCTGGTGCAGCTGGTGTTTTGAAAAACGCAAAGCGCTGCCGCGCAGGGGAATTCCTGTACGGCAGCGCTTATTTATTTTGCCGGGAACTGCGCTTCGAAGTCCGCAAATTCCTGCGGGCGGGTCAGGCAGACAAAATATCCCGCCGGGTCGCGATAGATGCCGTGTTTTCCCTGCAGGAAGCCGGGCCGCAGTTCCTTTACCAGAAAATAGTCTGCTTCCGGGTCGTCGGCATAGCGGATGCCGACGGTTTTGCCCGGCACGAAGCCGGAAGGCCCGTAAAAGGCGGGATCACCTTCCAGCACGGCGGCACCAAAACCGCGTTCCGCGGCTTTCTGCAGTGCGGTGTCCAGCAGCAGGCGGCCAAGGCCCTGCCGCTGCATCTCCGGTGCGATGCACAGCGGGCCGACATTCAGCACCGGCAGGACGCTGCCATCGTCCAGCGCCGCATCGGCCCGGACGGCGGCAAACTGCCCGACGAGCTGGCCGCCCTGTTCCAGCACAAGGGCGAGTTCCGGCACAAAGGCCGGGTCCTGCCGCAGGCAGTGCAGAACAAAATGCTCCATACAGCCCGGGCGGTAAACGTTCCAGAATGCATCCCGCACAAGGCTCTCCACGGCGCGGTAGTCGGCAGGCACTTCCTGCCGGATGGTCATTGATTTTTGCTTCAGGGGGGTTCCTCCTTTCCGTCTCTGTGCCCAGCGCAACACGCAATTCTGTAGAAAAAATGTACCCGCGGCATTTCCGTTTCGGGGAAATGCTGCGGGTACATTGCGGTATCGGGCAAAGTCGTGTCCTTTTTGCGGTTTTGTGCTTACTTGCGGCCGTAAAGAATGCCCATGCCGGAGATCATCCACGGGGTGCGCACATAGCCGGGCACGAAGTCCAGCTTCTGTTCCAGATTGCCGATAAAGTGCACCTCGGTGATGCCCTCGGCCTGCAGCTGCTTCACGAATTCGTCCATGTCGCCGTACAGGCCCTTCTGAGAGAACATGTCCTGGAAGGAGAATGTGCCGCCCTTTTTCACCACACGCAGCGCTTCCCGCACCACGTCGCGCTTGTCCTTGGCGGTGCGCACCTCGTGGAAGACGAAGTTGGAAACGGCAGCGTCGAAGCTCTCGTCCGGGTAGGCCAGATGGGCCGCGTCGCCCTTCTCAAAGGTGATGCGGTCGGCCACGCCCTCGGCCTTGGCATTGCGCTCGCACTGGTCTTTGGCGTAGTTCCACTCGGCACCCCAGTAGTCCATGCCGGTGAGCTGTGCTTCCGGGAAGGCTTTGGCACAGCGGACGGTCAGCGCGCCGGCACCGCAGCCGATGTCCAGCAGTTTGCCCTTGCCGTCCCAGTCCAGATGCCGCACCAGATGTTCGTGGACTTTCGCCATCATGTTGCCCTTGCCGAAGGCGAACTCCTCGTGGCAGCGGTACATGTATGCGCCGTAGGCCAGCAGAATGATGCCGAGGACTGCCAGCACCACTGCCAGCACAGTCTTGTGCAAGCCGATGCCGCAGGCAAGCCCTGCCGCCAGCAGCACCGCGCCGCCGCCGAACAGCGGCGGGAACATCTTCTCCGGGACCCAGTTGCCGTAGTTGGTTTGTGTATTCATCATGATACCTCCCTGCTCGGTTGATATCATCATGTTAGCATAAACAAACCGCGCTGTCAATGCCGCGCAGCGGCTCAGTGATAGAAGGTGTCGAAGTTTACCTGACGGTAGAAACGCTGCTGCAGCTGGTCAAAGCTTTCGCAGTTCTGGGCCAGCAGCCACATGCTCTTGGTCACCACGGCTTCAATGGTCATGTCGTGGGCCTCCAGGAAGCGGAAGCGGTTCTTCACCCGCTTGCCCACCTCGTAAACGCCCACGTCGCTGCCCTCGTAGGTGACCTGCGTGGTCATGATGAGCACCTTGTGGGTGGTCTCGTAATCGCCCAGCCCGGCGGCAAAGGCGTCCATCAGCTGCTGCGGGATGCCGCCCACGCCGAAGCTTTCCACGATGACGCAGTCGTACAGGTGGAAGATCTCCGGGATGAGCGCCGGGGACATGCCCGGGGTCAGCTTGAGCAGGAACACCCGGCTGTCCAGCGTGCGGCTGAACTCCACCGGGCCGGTGGGCCACGGCGAGGGGATGTACCGCACCAGCCGGTCGCCCTGCACCAGCGCCAGCTCCGGGAAGTTGACCGAGGCAAAGGCGTCGTAGCTGATGGTCTTGTTCTTCTTGGCGCGGGTGCCCGCGATGACGTGCCCGCCGAACACCACCATCACGCCCCGGCTGCCCGGGTCGATGGCGCAGACCACGCTGTCCCGCAGGTTTTTCTTGGCGTCGGTGATCTCGTTGGAGATGGGCTGCTGTGCGCCGGTGAGGATGATGGGCTTATCCGCGTTCTGGATGAGATAAGAGAGCGCCGCCGCAGAGTAGGCCAGCGTATCTGTGCCGTGGCAGATGATAAAGCCATCGTACAAGGCGTAGTTTTCTTGAATGGCGCGTGCCATCATGAGCCAGTGCTCCTGCCCGAGGTCGGTACTGTCGATGCTGCACAGCGCCAGCGTTT
>ERZ1034976.3015-NODE-3015-length-10989-cov-3.149625_pt1 | contig 10989 bp, 7 predicted proteins | sample MGYA00520623_ERZ1034976 | MGnify/ENA primary metagenome ERZ1034976 (study PRJEB33766, sample SAMN09781774) | gut metagenome | biome: gut microbiome | host: Homo sapiens | place: Madagascar | study: EMG produced TPA metagenomics assembly of the PRJNA485056 data...
ACATATGGGATTAAATATAGAATAAAATATATGATTTTATGATTGAATTTAAATACGCACAGTTTCCTATCCGGTTATGGATTTGGAGAAGGGGCATTTGCGACCGCCGGCACTTAATGAGTGCGGAGCACGAATTTAGTACCGTTGCGCGGAGCAACTAAGCGGAAGCGGCCCCGAATCGAAACCATAACCGGATATGGAAACGTCCGTAAGAAAATGGAGGTAAAAACTATGGCATACAAAATGTTTGCCGCCATCTACGTGGGAAGCAGCGAGATATCCATGAAGATCTTCCAGGTAAATGGTAGAAAAACGTTTCGTCAGATCGACAGTGTCAGCCGGATACTGGAGCTTGGGCGGGACACCTATCGCGAAGGAAAACTGAGCCGGGAGTCGATCAAAATGATTTGCGAAGAACTCGAAGGCTTAAAACATAAAATGGAAGAATACAAGATCACAGAATACCGTGCCTATGCGACGAGTGCGGTACGTGAGGCAGATAACATGGATCTGGTGCTGGATGTGATCGAGCATACCACAGGTATCCGTGTACAGGTTCTGAGTAACTCGGAACAGCGTTATATCAGCTTCAAGGGACTGGTTGCGAAGTATTCGGATTTCCATCAGGTTGTCAGCAAGAACACAGCGTTCGTCGATGTCGGTGCTGGAAGCGTGCAGATTTCCCTGTTTGATAAGAACAATCTGGTTGTCACAGAGAATATCCCGATTGGTGCGGTGCGTGTTCGTGATTATCTGGCACTCATCGGGCACAAGTCCGGAAGACTCGATGAGATCATGGCAGACTATGTAGATAATGATATTGTATCGTTCCGAAATATTTATCTGAAGGATAAAGAAATCAAGAACATTATCGCTGTTGGTGAGGTCGTAAGCTCCCTGAAGAAGATCGTGCCGGAACTTTCCATCAAGGATGTGATCACGCGGGCGCAGTTTGATGCGATGTACAAGCGTGTTATCAGTATGCCGGCGCAGGAGCTCGCGGAAAAATACGGTATTCCATACGAGCGTGCGACGCTGATGTTACCGAACATCACAATCTACCAGTCGTTCCTGAACAACTGTAAGGCAGAGGAAATGTATGTGCCGGATGTGGATTTCTGCGAGTGTATCGTGGCAAATTACATGGACGAAGGAAGCCGTGTCGTGTTCAATCACAATTTTGAGGAAGATATTCTTGCAACGGCGAATAACATTGCGAAGCGGTATCGCTGCAACCGGAATCATGTGGAGCAGACCGCATATTTTGCACTGAAGATCTTCGATGTGGTTCGTAAGCCGTTTGGATTGGATAAGATGCAGCGTCTGCAGCTTCAGATTGCGGCACTTCTGCATGAATGTGGTAATTTCATCAATCTGCATGATGGAGCGAGAAATTCCTATTATATAGTAGCAAATACTGAGATCCTTGGACTTTCGCACAAAGAGCGTATGGAAGTGGCAAATGTAGTCAAGTACAACCCACTGTATCTTCCATCGAAGGATAAGATATCAGCAGAACTTGATGGCTGTGATTATATTGTAATCGCGAAGCTTGCTGCAATCTTACGAATTGCGAATATTCTCGACAAGAGCCATATGCAGAAGATCGAAGATATTTCCGTGACATTGAAAGATGGCAAGCTGATTATTCTGGCAAAGACATACGAAGATATCTCACTGGAGGCGGGACTTTTTGAAGCACGTGCAGATTTCTTTGAGCAGATCTATGGAATCAGACCGGTACTTCGGGTGAAAAGGAGTGTGTAAGGAATGGACAAAAAATTATTGGAAAAACCGGAAAATTATTATAACCGTGAGATGAGCTGGTTACAGTTTAATTACAGAATCTTAAATGAGGCGAAGGATAAGTCAATTCCACTGTTTGAACGCCTGAATTTCCTGAGTATCACAGAATCAAATCTGTCTGAGTTCTTCATGGTGCGTGTAGCATCTCTGATCGATCTGGTACACGCAGATGTAAAGAAGAAGGACATTGCAGGATTGACGCCGCAGGGGCAGCTCGATCTGATTATTCCTGAGACGAAGAACATGATTGCGAGCCAGTACAGCACACTGAACCGCCAGATTCTTCCTGCGATGGAAGAAAATGGTCTGAAGCTTGTTAAGCATTATGAGGACTTAAACGAGAAGCAGAGCAAGTTCGTAGATAAATATTTTGAGAAGGAAGTGTATCCGGTACTTACGCCGATGGCAGTTGATTCTTCGAGACCATTTCCACTGATCAGCAACAAGACTTTAAATATTGGTGCACTGATCCGTGATAAGAAGAAGGATGTTATTGACATTGCAACCGTACAGGTACCATCCGTGTTGCCACGTGTGGTTGAGATTCCGGGCGAGGACGGATGCAGAGAGATCATTCTGCTCGAGCAGATCATTGAGAAGAACTTGAATCAGCTCTTCTTAAATTACGAGATCATTTGCGCGTATCCATACAGAATTATGCGAAATGCAGACCTTGCAATCGACGAGGACGATGCGTCCGATCTGTTGAAGGAGATCGAAAAGCAGATTAAGAAGCGTGCGTGGGGCGAGGTTATCCGGCTCGATGTGGAAGCAGAGATGGATAAGCGTCTGCTGAAAGAATTGAAGAAACAGTTAAATGTCAACAGCGATTATGTCTATTCGGTAAATGGACCACTTGATCTTACGTTCCTTGGAAAGGTACGTGGACTCGATGGCTTTGATCATTTGAAGAATAAGAAATACATCCCACAGCCGGTGAAGGGATTGGATCTCGATGCGAATATCTTCGACCAGATCAAGAAGAAGGATATCCTGTTACACCATCCGTATGATGAGTTTACACCGGTCATTGAGTTCATCAAACAGGCGGCAATTGATCCGGATGTACTTGCGATCAAGCAGACGTTGTACCGTGTCAGTGGCAATTCTCCAATCATTGCAGCACTTGCACTTGCAGCGGAAAATGGCAAGCAGGTAACGGTACTTGTTGAGTTAAAAGCACGATTTGATGAAGAAAATAATATAAATTGGGCAAAAAAACTGGAAAAAGCGGGTTGCCATGTTATTTATGGTCTGGTAGGATTAAAGACGCATTCCAAAATTGCACTCGTTGTCAGACGGGAAGAAGATGGCATCAAGCGATATGTTCATCTTGGAACTGGTAACTATAATGATGTGACAGCAAAGTTATATACAGATATGGGTATGCTGACTGCATCGGATGCGATAGGGGAGGATGCAACCGCAGTCTTTAATATGTTGTCGGGTTATTCCGAGCCGCCAGCATGGAATAAACTGCTTGTAGCTCCGATCTGGATGAAGGATCGATTCCTTGCACTGATCGACCGGGAGGCAGAGAATGCACGTATGGGTAAGAGTGCTAAGATCATTGCCAAGATGAATTCCCTGTGTGATCCGACGATTATCCGTGCACTGTATGAGGCGAGCAATGCGGGCGTGAAGATCGAACTGATCGTACGTGGTATCTGCTGTCTGAAGACAGGGATTCCGGGACTTTCCGAGAACATCACGGTGCGTTCCATTGTAGGTAACTTCCTGGAGCATGCGAGAATCTTTTATTTCTATAATGATGGATTCGAAGATGTATATATGGGCAGTGCCGACTGGATGCCTAGAAATCTGGACAAACGAGTGGAGATTACATTCCCGGTTGAGGATGAAGACCTCAAAAAACGGGTGATTGAGATTTTGGAGATTCAGCTTTCCGATACATTGAAAGCACATATTATGCAGCCGGATGGCTCATATGCAAAACAGGATCTGAGGGGGCGTGAAAAGTTGGAGGCGCAAAATTATTTCTGCAAACAGGCGATGGGTTCCTTGAAAGAGGACGACAAAAAGAAAGTATCCCGTATCTTCATTCCGCGCATGAAGATCGGTGATTAATAAAAACAATAGAGAGGAGACTTAAAAAAGTGGAAAAGTTTTTTAAGATCAAAGAGAGAGGATCAACGCTTAAGACTGAGATCTTCGCAGGTATCACAACCTTCTTCGCAATGGCTTACATTATCTTTGTAAACCCGAATCAGGTTGCTGCAGAGGGCGCAAATGGATGGCTTGTCGGATTAGGAGCTGATCCGGGAACTATGGGACAGATTTGGAATTCTGTATACATCGCATCTATCATCGTAGCGATCATCGGTACGTTGTTGATGGCATTTGTTGCAGATATGCCGTTTGCACAGGCGTGTGGAATGGGACTCAATTCCTTCTTCTGTACAATCTTCGTAGCTGGCTCTTTCTTCGCTGGCGAGGATGTTAAGACAGGCTATCAGGCAGGTCTTGTTATCGTATTTTTGTCAGGTATTGTATTCCTGCTTCTTTCCGTAACCGGACTTCGTAAGTACATTGCAGTATCTATGCCGGAGTGCCTGAAGAAAGCAATTCCTGCAGGTATCGGTCTGTTCATCGCAATGATCGGTTTCAAGAATGCAGGTATCATCGAAGATAACCAGTACACATTTGTACAGTTCTACGATTTCCATGGCAGAATCAAGCAGATCGGTACAGAGGTTGATGGTGTGATGGTAACAGGACTGGATGTATGGCATCAGATTGTTCCGGTTGTTGTCGCTTTGCTTGGTGTGCTTATCATTGCAATCCTTGCGAAGAAGGGTGTTAAGTCAAACGTAATTATTGGAATCCTTGCATCAGCAGTACTTTATTATCTGTTTATGTGGGAAGTACCTTCTTTTGATATGAGCAATATTTCTCAGTCCTTCAAGGATTTTGCAAATGTTGGTTTCCTTGGATTGTTCAATGGCGATGCATGGGATGCAGCCTTTAACAGTTCTTATGTTGGTGGTGTGTTCTCGGGAATCATGTTGATCGTAGCATTCTGTCTGGTAGATATGTTCGATACGATCGGAACCATCTATGGTACAGCCGCATCTGCAAACATGATGGATGAGAATGGCGACCCAATCAGCATGAATGAGTGTATGCTCTGTGACTCAATCGGTACAGTATCCGGTGCTCTGCTTGGTACATCTACATGTACAACATTCGTAGAGTCTGCATCTGGTGTTGGTGCCGGTGGTAGAACAGGATTTACAAGTATTATAACAGCACTTTGCTTCGTATTCTGTTTGTTCTTAAGCCCGCTTGCAAGCGTGATCCCAAGCTGTGCAACTGCACCGGCTTTGATCTATGTAGGTGTTCTTATGGCAAGAAACTTTGCAAAGGTAGATATGGACGATATGCTTTCAGCAGTTCCTGCGTTCCTTGCATTGATCATGATGCCTTTGACATATTCTATCTCAAATGGTATCGGTATCGGTGCAATCGCTTATGTTGTAATCGCTCTGTTCACAGGCAATTACAAGAAGAAGGATATCGTAATTACAGTTATCGCTGCATTGTTTGTATGTAAGTTTATCTTCGTCACGATGTAGCCGGATTGTAAAGCAAATAATATGGAAACAAAAGAGGATCGTACTTGCGGGGTGCGGTCCTTTTTTATTGTATACGGACCGCCACTATACAATGTTCACAATCCAAATTGTGCAAAATGACGAATAACAGGAAGAAAACAGATTAAAATATTGGATAGTATTGCTTGTTGACTAATTTGCTATATGTGTTATACTTCAACTAGAACAGAAAAAGAGATACAGATCCGGAAGGGAGTTGAGAAGTATGGATGCTGAAAAGTTTACAAAGAAGTCATTAGAGGTAATAGAAAGTTGTGAGAAGCTTGCGTATGAGTATAACAATCAGGAACTGACGCAGGCGCATTTAATGTATGCACTTGTGACGGTGGAAGACAGTCTGATTGCGAAGCTGCTTACGAATATGGGAATCAATATGGATGCGTTTACCGGCGAATGTGAGAAACTGGTTGCAAACCGGCCGAAGGTATCGGGCGGACAGTTGTTTACAAGTCCGGAATTTTCCAAGGCGTTGATTCAGGCAGAAAAAGAAGCAAAGCAAATGGGCGACGACTATATTTCCGTTGAGCACATTTTCTTAGGTCTGCTGGAGAAAGCAGATAAGGATATCAAGCGTGTGATAAATGCGTATGGTATTACAAGAGGCAAATTCCTGCAGGTGCTGGCGAATATCCGTGGCAACCGGAAGGTAGAAAGTGATAATCCAGAGGATACTTACGATGCATTGAATAAATATGGATACAACCTGGTAGAGCGGGCGCGGGAGCAGAAGCTGGATCCGGTCATCGGTCGTGACAATGAGATCCGAAATATTATCCGAATCCTGTCCCGTAAGACAAAGAACAATCCGGTCTTAATCGGTGAACCGGGTGTTGGTAAGACTGCCGCTATCGAAGGACTGGCACAGCGTATCGTGCGTGGCGATGTGCCGGATTCGCTGAAGGATAAAGATATTTTCGCATTGGATATGGGTGCACTGTTAGCGGGTGCCAAGTATCGTGGTGAGTTCGAGGAACGTCTGAAGGCAGTCCTTGATGAAGTGAAGAATTCCGAAGGTCATCTGATCTTATTTATCGATGAGATTCATACAATCGTCGGAGCTGGTAAGACCGAGGGCTCTATGGATGCGGGCAATATGCTGAAGCCTATGCTTGCGCGTGGTGAGCTGCACTGTATCGGTGCGACAACGCTGGATGAATATCGGAAATACATTGAGAAGGATGCGGCATTGGAACGTCGTTTCCAGCCGGTTATGGTAAATGAGCCGACCGTGGAAGATACGATTTGCCGAATTGGATGAGATTTCCAGAAAGATCATGCAGCGGGAAATTGAGGAAGCAGCACTTAAGAATGAAACAGATCATCTGAGTCAGGATCGTCTGGAGGTACTCCGGAAGGAATTGGAGGAACTGCGGGAACAGTCCAAACAGATGAAGGCAACATGGGAACACGAGAAGCAGGATGTTGAACGTGTACGGAAACTTAGAGAAGAGTTAGAAGATGTGAATAACCAGATTCAGGTTGCACAGCGCGAGTATAATCTGGAGAAGGCAGCAGAACTGCAATATGGTAAGCTGCCGCAGATCAAGCAGGAGTTGGAGCGTCTGGAAGCGCAGGTCAGTGAGAAGGACAGAAGCCTGGTGCATGAGTGTGTTACAGAGGAAGAGATTGCGAAGATTGTTGCAAAGTGGACAGGAATTCCGGTTGCAAAGCTGACGGAGAGTGAGCGTAACAAGACCTTGCACCTTGGCGATGAGCTGCACAAACGTGTTGTCGGACAGGATGTGGCAGTGCAGTTAGTCAGCGATTCCATCATTCGTTCGAAGGCAGGTATCAAGGATCCGACAAAGCCGATTGGATCGTTCTTATTCCTTGGACCAACTGGTGTAGGTAAGACAGAACTTGCGAAGTCGCTTGCTGCTGCATTGTTTGATAATGAAGCAAACATGGTGCGTATCGATATGAGTGAGTACATGGAGAAGCACAGTGTGGCACGACTGATCGGAGCGCCTCCGGGATATGTTGGATACGATGAAGGCGGACAGCTCACAGAGGCAGTCAGACGGAAGCCATATTCTGTTGTCCTTTTTGATGAGGTAGAAAAGGCACATCCGGATGTATTCAATGTACTGTTACAGGTGCTTGATGATGGACGTATCACAGACTCGAAGGGCAAGACCGTCGATTTCAAGAATACGATTCTGATCATGACATCCAACATTGGCTCCGAGTATCTGCTTGAAGGTATTGATGAGAATGGTGAGATCAAGCCAGAGGCATCGGCACAGGTTATGGCAGGCTTGAAGAATCATTTCCGTCCAGAGTTTTTGAACCGTCTGGATGAGATTATCATGTTCAAGCCGCTTGACAAGGCGTCTATCAGTGGTATTGTCAACCTGTTGCTTGCAGATCTGAATAAGCGGATTGCAGATAAGGAACTGACACTGAAACTTACCGATGCAGCGATGGATCATGTCATTGAAGCCGGTTACGATCCGCATTACGGAGCGCGACCGCTCAAGCGTTATCTGCAGAAGAATGTGGAGACACTGGTTGCGAAGAGCATCCTGTCAAATGAGCTTCGTGCAGGCGATACGATCACACTTGATTATGATGGCAACGCGTTGTATATCAAGAAGTAAACTATATAGAATTGGAATACCGTCAATATGGGAGCAATCCTGTATTGACGGTATTTTTTCGCCCGATTATGTGGGAGCATGATTTCATACAGCGATTCTGCCTGAGTATCAGATTGTGCGCATAGCTGCTCGGTGTCAATATTGGAGCAAATGTCAGTATTTGAAGATGACTGCTCAAACATGAAAAAATGTTATGAAACCTGTTCGGAGTAAAGAACATATAATATTATAGTTTGCTCCAATGCTTTTTTACAATTTTTTAAATAAGTTGGAGCAATCGCGTAAGAAAACCGTATCTGCACCAAGATACATGGAACGACAAGGAAAAACATTAGGAGTAATTTATCTATAATCACAAAAAGACTCCAAAGCAAGCAGACGGCAAGGATCGGCGTTGGAGTATAATTTATTGTATTTGACATATTGCTCCTAAAAGGTTGTTCAGACTACAAAAACATGGTAAAATAAGCAAGGCAAAAGTGATGGGAGTTGTACATGAACAAGCCAGAAGGGCGAGGGTTGTGCAGCAATTTGTGCAAGTCGATATCGTATGGGAGTTGTGCAGAAATTGCGTATTCTGCATAACTCCTGTACAAAATGTAGATATACACAAATTGCGGAAAACTCCGCGAAAGGAGACAAAATTATGTGGGCAAACGAAAGCGTATTTTATCAGATTTATCCGCTTGGCTTCTGTGGTGCACCATTTGAAAACGATGGAAAATTGGTGTCACGAATCAAGAAGGTGGAGGACTGGATTCCTCACATCCAGAAGCTTGGCGCAAACGCAATATATTTTTCACCGGTATTCGAGAGCGATACACACGGCTACAATACGAGAGATTATACGAAGATCGACTGCCGTCTTGGCACGAACGAGGATTTCAAGGAGGTTGTCGATAAGCTGCATGCAGCAGGAATCAAGGTTGTCTTGGATGGTGTATTTAACCATGTGGGACGCGGCTTCTGGGCATTTCAGGATGTATTGAAAAACCGTTGGGATTCCCCGTACAAAGACTGGTTCCATATCAGCTTCGATGGCAATTCCAACTATAACGATGGACTCTGGTATGAGGGCTGGGAAGGAAACTTTGACCTTGTCAAATTAAACCTTCGGAACGAGGAAGTGATCCAGCACATCTTGTCCTGTGTTAAGGGCTGGATCGATGAGTTCGATATCGACGGTCTCCGTCTGGATGTGGCATATTGCTTAGACCACGATTTTATCCGCAGACTGCGCGCACACTGTGACGGACTGAAGCAGGATTTCTTCTTATTAGGAGAATTGCTGCACGGCGATTACAATGTATTTGTAAATGATGGCATGCTGCACAGTGCGACAAACTATATGTGCTATAAGGGACTTTACTCAAGCTTCAACTGCATGAACATGTTCGAGATCATTCACAGTCTCCTGCAGCAGTTTGGACCAGAAGAATGGACGCGATACAAAGGAAAGCATTTCCTGTCCTTCGTCGATAATCATGATGTGACAAGAGTCGCAAGCATCCTGACGAATAAGAACCATCTGCCGCTTATTTATGCACTTGCGTTTGGTATGCCGGGTATCCCTTGTGTATACTATGGAAGCGAGTGGGGCGCAGAAGGCAGAAAAGAAGAGGGAGATCCGTCTTTGCGTCTCAGCTATGAGAAGCCGGAATGGAACGAACTGACAGACTGGATCAGCAAGCTGGCAGAGGCAAAGAAGCATAGCGAGGCATTGAATTACGGTGGTTTCCGTTCGGTTGTACTCACGAATCATCAGTGCATCTTCGAAAGAAAATCCGAGCATGAACGCGTGCTTGTGGCAATCAATGCAAGTGACCAGCCATATACGGCGCATTTTGATGCCGGATGTGGAATGGCACAGGATCTGATTACCGGACAGCCACACGACTTCGGTGGTGGCTCTGAACTTCCTCCATATTCCGCAGCATTCTGGAAGATGGAGCACTAATCATCAACAAATAAAAAGTCTCGCATAAACTATACAGAAAGTGTATGTTTGCGAGGCTTTTTTATGGCAGTGAAAATCGTGATTGACGCCGGACATGGTGGATATGATGCCGGCGCTACGTATAATGGAAGACGAGAGAAGGATGATACGCTGGCACTGGCACTTGCGGTCGGTGAGATATTGGAGGCACAGGGATACGATGTTGTCTACACACGGACGGACGATGTCTACGATTCGCCAGTGCAGAAAGCGCGGATTGGAAATGAAAGCGGTGCAGATTTCTTTGTATCGATTCACCGGAATTCCTCCCCGACACCAAACCAGTACAATGGCGTGCAGACACTGATCTATAACAACGCCGGACTCAAGGCAACAATGGCGGAAAATGTGAACAAAGAATTGGAACAGGTCGGCTACCGGAATATCAACGTGGTGGAGCGACCGGATCTTGCGGTACTCCGGCGGACGAGAATGCCTGCAATCCTGGTAGAAGCAGGATTTATCAACAGCGATGTGGACAACAATCTTTTCGATACGAAATTCTCTGAGACAGCAGAGGCAATTGCGCGCGGCATCGATGAGACAATCCGAGATGCCGGATATACGGTTGCGCAGGGGGATATGCGAAGCGATGTTGCACAGGTAAGTGCTCCTGTATCAGAGGAAATGTATATCGCTAAGTCAGAGAACGATGCATCCGGTACGCAGATGGTAAATGAATATTATGGAATTTCACGGACGATTCCAGTATTTGCAGAAGAAACGTCGCAGCAACCAATCGGCTATCAGATACTGGTTGGCATCTACCGGGCGTTTGGAACTGCATCGTATCAGGCAAATCGGTTTATCAATGCAGGATACGACGCAATGGTATATGAGGATGAAGGGCTGTATCAGGTGCGTGTCGGAAATTATGATACGATCGAAGATGCAATTATTGCACAGCGGGAATTGCGCGATCGTGGATATGGTACGCTGATTGTGCGGAAAA
>ERZ1034976.3019-NODE-3019-length-10976-cov-3.386503_pt1 | contig 10976 bp, 6 predicted proteins | sample MGYA00520623_ERZ1034976 | MGnify/ENA primary metagenome ERZ1034976 (study PRJEB33766, sample SAMN09781774) | gut metagenome | biome: gut microbiome | host: Homo sapiens | place: Madagascar | study: EMG produced TPA metagenomics assembly of the PRJNA485056 data...
ACCGGGCATTGACGGCAACTATTGGTACCAGGATTCCTGTAGTTATTTCAATTAGAATTTCACCAGTAGGCTGGTATGATTTCCCTTCTGATAAGATACAGATCCCGCTTCTGTTCAGAAGAGCAGCCGGTTGTGTGTTCCAGACTCAGGAGCAGAAAGATTTCTTCCCTAAGTATGTACAGGAAAGATCCAGAATTATTCTCAATGCCATTAATCCAGTTTTTATAGGAAATCCAATACCTGAGAAAAGAGAAAAGGTAGTAGTACATTCAGGCAGAATCGTGGATTTCAAAAATCAGCAAATGCTGATCAGAGCATTTGAAAAAGTGCATCAAAAACATCCGGATTATATTTTAAAAATATTTGGACAGGATACACACGATGGCACATGGCAGAAACTGGAAGATCTTATTAAACAGAATCAGGCTTGGGACTATGTGAAATTAATGGGTGGAAGCAATCAGCTTCAGAAGGATATGATAAACGGGGCAGTTGCTGCATTCTCATCAGATATGGAAGGAATGCCCAATGCTATGTTGGAGGCAATGGCATTGGGATTACCGGTAGTTGCTACCGATTGCCCCCCCGGCGGACCACGTATGGTAATTACACCGGAAGAAAATGGTATTTTAGTTCCGGTAGGAGATGAAGATGCGCTGGCTAATGCAATTAACAGGTTGATAGAGAATCCCAAGTTGGCAGATAAGATGGGTAGAAATGCTGCTAAAATAGGAGAAAAAGCAGGGGCAGATGTAATTTTTAAAGAATTGTAGGATTCCCTTCTGGAAATTTGTAATAAAAGATAGAAAAAGGGTGAAGGGAGGCCTGGAGTATGTGTGGAATATGTGGATTTATATCAAAAAAGAGGATTACACTGGAACAATTAAAACATATGAATGATACAATGTATCACAGAGGACCTAACGATAGTGGAGAAGAAATCTTTCAGGCATCTGCGGATTACTGTGTAGGATTGGCACAAAGGAGGCTTTCCATATTAGACCTGTCTATGCTGGGACATCAGCCGATGCATTCAGCAAACGAGAGACTTGTTATTACCTATAATGGAGAAATTTACAATTTCCTTGAATTGCGGGAGGAATTAAAAGACTACCCTTTTAAATCGCATTGCGATACAGAAGTAATTCTTGCGGCATATCTGAAATGGGGCATTTCCTGTGTGGACAAATTTCAGGGAATGTTTGCGATTGCTCTGTATGACAGAGAAACAAAAGAATTATTTCTGGTACGCGACAGAATAGGTAAAAAACCGCTTTATTATTGGATAGATGGGGAAAATCTGGTTTTTGCATCAGAATTGAAACCTATCATGGAATATCCGGGTTTCCCGAGACAGATTCGTACAGATGTGATCAAACGATATATGTTCCAACAATGTGTTAATGAGCCGGATTCTATTTTTGAGAATGTTTATAAAGTACAGCCGGGGGGCATTGTGAAATTCTGTGAAGGCAGGATGAGCAGTTGGAAATACTGGGATATAGCCAAAGTAAATCATCGCAGGAAACAGGAAACAGTTGGATCTTATGAAGAAGCAAAGGAAGAGTTAAAGGACATCTTAAAAGATTCTGTAAAGAAAAGAATGATAGCGGATGTACCTCTTGGAACATTCCTGAGTGGCGGATATGATTCTTCATTAGTTACTGCATTTGCACAGGAAGCAAGCAATGAACCGGTAAAAACCTATTCGATAGGATTTAATGAGGAACGCTATAATGAAGCAAAGTATGCAAAGGAAGTAGCAAAGCATTTAGGAACACACCATACAGAATTGTATATAGATGAGCAGGCAATGTTTGATATGGTGGAAAGTATTCCGCAATATTATGATGAACCATTTGCGGACAGTTCCCAGATTCCATCCATGCTGGTCGCCAAACTTGCATCCAAAGATGTAACGGTTGTGTTATCAGGAGATGGCGGAGATGAGTTCTTCTGCGGTTATAATATCTATGATAACGTAGCACAGGCACAGAAGCTGGATGTTTTAGGACAGCTTACCTATGGAGTTTGTCAGTTCCCTCCTTTCAGAAAGGCCGGACTTCTGGGGAAATTACCTTTTAAAGTACAAGTGGTAGCAGGCAATCGCGATAAAGAAACAAAGACCCAGATAGGTGGAAGCTCTTATATTCGTGCTATTGACCGTATGATATCCGGTAAAGGTGTTCCATATAAATTTCCCATTGAGAGTAAATATAACGAGTCAAACTGGCAGGAACGTAGAATGCTTCTGGATGAGGACACATATTTGCCGGGTGACATACTGTGCAAGGTGGACAGAGCTACCATGAAATACTCTATTGAAGCCAGATGCCCTATTCTGGATGTAAAAGTAATGGAATATTCATATCGATTACCCCATTCCTATAAATATGCGAATGGAATAAAGAAACGTATTTTAAAGGATATTGCATATGACTATATTCCAAGAGAATTACTGGATCGTCCTAAAGTTGGCTTTGGAGTTCCGCTTGATAAGTGGATGAGAGGACCTCTAAAAGAGCAACTAATGGATATGTGTAGTGTTGAATATCTTAGAAAGCAGGGAATTTTTGATGCTGATTATGTAAATAATTTCATCACGGAATACCTTAGAACCGGAGATAAAGGACCGGCTACAGGTGCTAATTTCTCTAAAACAGCGTGGTCTTTCTTTGCATTTCAACAGTGGTATGAAACATATATGAGGTAATTCATGAAGCGTATAGCATTATTTATCAGTTCTCTGCAAAAGGGCGGTTCTGAGCGTGTTATGGTGAATCTTGCCGAATTTTTTCACAGGAATCATTATGAAGTTATTCTTGTGACGCAGTATAAGAATGATGTAGAATATGAAATCTCACCGGAGATTCGCAGAGTATTCTCAGAACCGGATAAAGAACTATTGAATGAAAGCAGAATCCATAATTTTAAGGTTCGTTTTGTTACTCTGAGAAACATATGGAAAAAATATAAACCTGACGTGATATTAGCTTTCCTGGGAAAGAATAATTTAATGGCAATTGCAACATCAGCTTTTTTGTCGGTCAGGACAGTGGTATCTGTGCGCGGAGAACCCACAATGGAATATGAGGGGAAACTAATGCAGTTTCTTGCAAAATTAATGTTTGGTTTTGCAGATGGAGTTGTACTTCAGACGAAACAGGCACTTGGCTTTTTCCCTAAAAAGGTGCAAAAGAAAGCAGTAGTATTACCTAATCCTTTAAATCCGGCGTTTCTGAAACATAGACCTGTAGTAGAAAAAGAAGATTTAATAGTTGCAGCCGGGAGACTGGATGAAAATAAAAACCATGCAATGCTGATTCATGCTTTTGCAAAGATCGCGGCAGAGTATCCGAACATGAAACTGATCATTTATGGAGAAGGCGACAGCAGAGAACAACTGGAAAAACTGATAGAGGAAAAAGCACTGACAGAGAGGATCTCTCTTCCGGGCAGTGTAACAGATGTCGCAGACAGAATCAGTAAGGCACGTATTTTTACTTTAACGTCCAACACGGAAGGCATGCCTAATTCTATTATGGAAGCAATGGCACTGGGAATACCGGTAGTTTCTACGGATTGTCCATGTGGTGGACCTGCTACATTGATCAAAGATGGCGAGAATGGTCTGTTAGTTCCCGTAGGAGATGCATATGCTTTATCGGATGCATTTCGCAAAATTCTTTCAAATCCGGAACTTGAGCAGAAATTAGGAGAGAATGCCCGCCAAATCACAGTGGAATTGAATCCTGATAAAGTAAATAATGAATGGAAAAAATATTTGACACATATTGCTAAGAATTAACAGAAAGGACATTGCCTATGTGCGGAATTGCAGGATTTTGTAACCATCCAGCGAATTGGAAAGAGAACATACACAGAATGAATGAAAGAATGCTGCATCGTGGACCTGATGCAGGTGGCTTCTGGGCAAATGAGGATGCCAGTGTAGTATTTGGACACCGCAGATTATCTATCGTGGATCTGTCAGAAAATGGTGCGCAGCCAATGCAGTCTGCATCCGGCAGATATATGTGTGTATACAATGGAGAAATCTACAACTATAAAGTAATCCGTGACAAGCTTCTTGCAGAACATAAAGTGACTGCTTTTCGAGGTTCATCCGATACAGAAGTCCTTCTGGAAGCTTTTGAAGCATACGGAGTCAGAAAAACGATTGCCATGTGCAAGGGAATGTTTGCAATCGCTTTGCTGGACAGACAGACTAAGAAACTTACACTGATCCGTGACCGGATTGGAGAAAAGCCACTTTATTATGGATTTGTGAATGGTCATTTTGTATTTGCGTCTGATCTGGGAAGCATTACACAGTTAGATGATTTTCACAATGCGATCGATACCAAGGTGTTGCAGATATACTTTATTCATGGTTATATTCCTGCTCCATATTCTATTTATGAGAATATTTACAAACTGGATGCGGGCTGTATGCTGGAAATGGACGCACCTTATACAGAGCCTAAGGTCAGTGCATACTGGTCAGTGAGAGAAGCTGCCAGATATGGAGAAGAACATCCATTCAAAGGAACAAGACAAGAGGCAGCAGATGAATTAGAGAGACTGCTCAAAGCTTCTATCAAAGATCAGATGGTAGCAGATGTTCCGGTAGGGGCATTCCTGTCAGCCGGAATTGACAGTAGTACAGTAGTGGCTCTTATGCAGGCACAATCAAATAGAAAAGTCAGAAGTTTCACAATAGGAATGGATGATCCCAAATATAATGAAGCAACATATGCAAAAGAAATCGCACAGCATCTTGGAACAGAACATACAGAACTTTATATCACAGAAGAAGATGCTAAGGCAGTGATTCCTAAATTGCCCTGGATGTTTGGAGAACCTTTTGCTGACTCTTCACAGATACCGACTTATTTAGTCAGCAAGATGACAAGGGAACATGTTACAGTATCTCTGAGTGGGGATGCAGGTGATGAGTTGTTCTGCGGATACGGATCTTATTCATCTATTAACAGGATCTGGGGAAAAATGAAGTCATACCCGTATGGTCTGCGCAAAATATGCAGTGAACTGGTATTACATGCTCCATTCGGTAAAAATAATCAGCTCTTACAGACAAAGGCATATTTACTTGGAGCCAAAGGACCGGAAAATCTGTATGAGATATCGAATGCACAGGAATTGCTCAGTACAAGGATTCCTTTAGAAAAAAATGTACATTCATATAAGCAAAGCCAGGCATCACAGAACTTTTTAAAAGATACCCAGAATTGTATTATGCTCATGGATATGGAGATGTATCATCCGGATGATATCCTCGTTAAAGTAGACAGAACAGCAATGGCAGTATCACTGGAGACGCGTGTTCCCATGCTTGATAAGGATGTTGTGGAGTTCGCATGGACGATTCCTATGAAGTACAAGAAGCTGGGGGATGAAGGTAAGCTGGTATTAAAGGATGTCCTTTACCGCTATGTACCTAAGGAAATGATGGACAGGCCTAAGAAGGGATTTTCCATCCCTATTATGAAATGGCTCAAAGAGCCGCAGCTTCGTGAATGGGCAGAAAGCCTTATAGACAGGAAAATGCTGGAGCAGCAGGGAATCTTGAATCCGGATGTAGTATGGCATATCTGGAATGACTATGTAGAACATGATAACTGGCGAGATCAGATCTGGTATATTCTGATGTTCCAGAGCTGGATGGTCAGTGAGAGGGTAGCATAATGCTTAAGGTTCTGGTGAATTGGCTCTATATTGCATTAACAACAGCCTGCCTTGGAACAGGAATTGCAGCATTGGCAGAGAATAAGCTTCATTATCGCTTTAAAAATGCAGACAGTATACTGGCAATGGGGCTTATTCTGACAACTGTATATGCACAGATATGGAGCCTGTTTTATAAGGTTGGGATTTTAGCAAATATTGTTCTTTTAATTCTGTGTGCGCTATCTTTTTTATACGGCAGAAAACAGATAGCGCACCTGATACATGTTCAGAGGAACAAGGATTCTATCCTGAAAGGTATTGGGTTAGGAATACTGATTCTGATCTGGGCATACTGCACTTCGAGAGGCTATATGCACTATGATTCCGACCTGTATCATGCGCAAAGCATACGCTGGATAGAAGAATATGGAATAGTAAAGGGACTGGGCAATATACATGTAAGATTTGCCTATAACAGTTCCTTTTTTGCGTTGTCTGCGCTTTACAGCATGCCGTATCTGTTCGGACAGTCCATGCACAGCATAAACGGATTGATGGCATTACTCCTCAGTATAGAAGCATTGCGCATTGTCTATGCATGGAAACGCAGAAAATTGCTTTTATCAGATTTTGCAAGAGCAGCAGCGTTGTACTATCTGACATTGATCTATCGTGAAGTGATGGCACCCGCGTCGGATTATGCGATCATGTGTACAGTATTCTATATTGTAATAAAATGGCTCGCTCAGCTGGAAGAGGAGCAGGAATCAGATCAGGTGACACCCTATGCGTTACTCTGTGTGGCAGGAGTGTATGCAGTATCTCTTAAGCTTACGGCAGGGCTTATCTTATTACTGACCATAAAACCGGCAGCTATGCTGATACAGCAGAATAGATGGAAGGAAATCATACTGTATGTGTGTATGGGAATCGGAGTCATCGCCCCATGGCTGATAAGAAATGTATGGATATCCGGGTATCTGCTATATCCTTTCCCGGCACTGGATCTGTTCCCTGTAGACTGGAAGATACCGGTACAGGCAGCAGCTCTGGATGCAGCAGAGATCAAGACATGGGGGAGAGGATTAAATAATGCAGCCCTGGTTGACCTGTCAATAACAGAGTGGTTTCCAGAGTGGTTTCGAACAACTCTTCCTATGCTTGGCAAATTATTTATTCTTGCAGATATTTTATGCCTGGTGGCAGGAATACTGGTTATGATTGAAAAAGCATGCAGGAAGAAGCGACAGCAATGGGATATCTTTCTTGTGTGGTCAGCTGTGGCGGCCTCCTATTTATTCTGGCAGCTATCAGCGCCCCTGCTTAGATATGGATATGCGTATGTATTACTGCTGATTGCATTGACGGCCGGTATATTCTGGAGAAATATACAGAACTATAATGCAATCAGAAAGCATCAATACCGAAGTGAGTGGATTGTGCCGGATAGGATTTTGTGCTGTCTGCTGTTACTGCTGGGCGCTGCGAAGCTGTGGAGTCTTGGAAGCTATATTGTAGGACAAAGTGCACTTCCTTATTATGTGAAACAGCAGGATTATGGAACCTATGAGCTGGAAAGCTATGAGGTGGAAGGAGCTACCTTCTACTATCCTGTCAGTGGCGACAGAGTAGGCTATGATGCATTTCCTGCGATTCCGAGAAAGACAGAGTTTGCACTCAGGGGAGAGACATTAAAGCAGGGATTTCGCAGCAGCCAATAAATGGGGAAAATGAAAAGCGGTTTACCGATTGGCAATCTTGTGCTATGATTTGAGGTAGTGTAAATTGAGATCATGAAAGGAAAGAATCAGTGAAAGCATTAAATAAACTGAAAGTACCTGAGTGGATAACTGCGGGACTGGCATTTATATATTATTGGATTATGGCATTGTATAAGCTGACTAATGCACCTATCTGGCAGGATGAGTGTATGGAGTATTATTGTTCCATCCCTGTGAAAGGTGCGATCCGGGGCGTAACGCAGTACACGACTATGTATGAGAGAATGGCATATATTCAGCAGCAGCCTCCATTGTATAACTGGTTGATGTGTATCTGGTTACAAATACATGACAGTGAATGGTGGTATCGCTTCTCGAGTGTTGTCATGGGATTCATTGCAGTGATTGGTTTATATCTGGTCATAAAGAAATTGTGTGACAGATTCACAGCGACGCTGTCAGTCTATGTATTTTCCAGCATATACATTCTGATGTATTATGTGAAGGAAGCTTCTGAATATATCCTGCTGATCATGCTGTTGATCTGGACGGTATATCTGTATCTGTTTATAGTAGAGAAGATAACGGTCAAAAGGGCAGTTTTATTTACAATTCTTTGTGTGGTAGATATTTATACACATTATGGTGCTGTGTTTGTCATTGTGCCAATGGCATTACAATTACTGGTTTATTACTGGAGATCAGGTGAGAAAAAGACATTTTGGACTGCTCTGGTATCTTATATTATTGCGGGAGTGGGAGCAGGTATACCACTGCTTTATTTCTACATGCTGCCTCAGTCTACGAATCCAATCAGTACACTGGGAGCTGACAAACCGATAGAGATAACCGGCAATAATATTATCCTTGATTTCTTTGATAGTCTGATGTGGGTACTTCGCTGGTGCATGTTGGATTATGACAGAGATGCTGAGAAAATCACATGGACAATATGGATCATTCTCTTTGCATTACTGGGACTTGGTATATTTGTATATAGAAAAACACATAAGAAAGAGGTACGTGCCTTTATCAGGTGCAACATATGGGTATTTCTTATTTATTATGTGATCACAACATTAAATATATATGCATATGGATGGTTCGGCAATCGTTATAATTTATTCATATTCCCCTTATGGTTCATTCTGATTGCTGTGATTTTATATGAAACGGTTCAGATCTTCAAAGAAAGTGACCGGCAGTGGATGCAAAAGCTTATGCCATTTATGAGCATTGGAATAGTAATTGCAATGCTACTGTATTGCACATATGGAGATTATAGAATCAGTAATCACTGGGCTAAAAGTGATCTGAGAACTGTAGTGAGTACATGGCGTGCAGATGATGGAGAGGAGGTTCCGACCTTTGTTAACTTCCATCAGAGGTATGCATTTGTATATTATCTGACGCACAGTAAGGATTATCAGGAATCAGACTGGAATCAGATTTACTGTAATGAGACGTTGGAGACGTTGGGGTACAGTAATGAAGAATGGATAGAGTTCCTTGAGGCTAATGTCTATCCAGATGGTCTGCCCACACAGATCTATGTAGTATCCGGTCAGCATGATACGGTGGTAGAGGCACTGGAATCAATTGGTTATCAGACTACTGCAGTGGTGGACACTACAGCAAAATTATTCTTATTAGAACAGAAATAAAATTGAGGAAATATATGATATTGATTCATGTAATGGGTGGATTGGGAAATCAGTTGTATCAATATGCCCTTTATGAAAAAATGAAGAGTCTTGGAAAAGCTGTGAAGCTGGATACCTATGCATATAGTAATGCAACAGGAGAAGATAGGGAATGGAGGAGTCTTGAACTGGATCGATTTCCTTCTATACAGTATGAAAAGGCTACAGATGAGGACAGAATAAGACTTCTGGATAACTCGAGTCAGTTTACAGCCAGGATTCGCAGGAAGCTTCTTGGACGGAAGGATAAGACTTTAAGAGAGACTAAGGAGTATATGCCTGAGATTTTTGATATGGATGATGTGTATCTGTACGGATTCTGGAACTGTGAACGGTATTACGAAGACATTATTCCGCTCCTGCAGGATAAGCTTCAGTTCCCGATAAGCAGTAATCCATTAAATCAACAGTGTCTGGAACAGATGCAGATGGAAAATGCGGTCAGCATCCACATCCGGAGAACAGATTATCTGACAGTGGCAGATGGAGCCAGATACATGGGAATCTGTACAGAAGCGTATTATCAGGGAGCAATGGCATATATAGAAGAAAGAGTCAGCAATCCGGTATACTATATTTTCTCGGATGATCCTGAGTATGCAAAACAGCATTACAGGCAGGGGAATATGCACGTAGTGGACTGGAATGACGAACAGAATGGAATCTATGATATGCAGCTTATGAGTAAATGCAGGCATAATATATGTGCAAACAGTACATTTAGTATGTGGGGAGCCAGACTGAATCAGAATCAGGATAGGATCATGATACGTCCCCTGCATCATGATAATTATGAAACGACAACAGCAATAGAAGTAAAACAGAACTGGAAAAAATGGATTTTATTGGATCAGAATGGACAAGTGTGTGAATAGAAATGATTTAATATCTATAATTGTTCCTGTATATAATATGGAACAATATGTGGAGAGATGCGTGAATTCCATAATAAATCAGACCTATCATAATCTGGAAATTATTCTGGTAGATGATGGATCTACAGATCATTCGCCGACAATGTGTGATGAGTATGCATTACGTGACGGGCGGATCAAAGTTGTACACAAACCCAATGGTGGATTATCAGATGCCAGAAATGCAGGTTTGGCAGTTGCCAGTGGTAATTATATTGGTTATGTTGACAGTGACGACTGGATAGAACCTCAGATGTATGAGAAGATGTATGCTGCCTGCGTAGAAAACAATGCACAGGTAGCAGTGTGCCGATATGCAAAGGCTTATCAGGACAGGATAGAGAGAGGTGGCAATGGCAGGATTACGGCTTTTGACAGAGAAGGAATCCTGAAGGTATATTTATCAGATATGGATGAGTATGTTGTCTATAATTCTGTATGGAGTAAATTATTTGCAAGAGAAGTAGTAGATGGAGTCCTATTCCCGGTCGGGCAGAATTCTGAGGATATCATGTATACAACTAAAGCATTCTGTAAGCTGGATAAGGCCGTGTATATCGATGAGTGTCTGTATAATTATGTACTTGACCGGGAAGGCAGCATTATGAATGTAAATCGTACAGAGCGGATGTTTCGGGATGAGATTCCTTTCTGGAGAGAGCACATTGCTTATATCAGGCAGCAGGTCTCAGAATCAATGGGAGATATGGCAGCCTATTACTTCTACCGAAGGGTGTTATCTTATTATATGGATCTGTCAGAATATCCGGAGACTACAGATGCTGCAAAGAAGCTTGCCAGCATGATGAAGAGCGAAAGAAGAGAGATTAAAAGAGTATACCGTAGAGCCTATGAGGGGAGAGGTGACGTGGTACGGATGCACATGTTCCTGATAACTCCATCAGGTTATATGGCATTGAATAAAATGTATGAGAAAGTGATAATAC
>ERZ1034976.3022-NODE-3022-length-10972-cov-15.581204_pt1 | contig 10972 bp, 9 predicted proteins | sample MGYA00520623_ERZ1034976 | MGnify/ENA primary metagenome ERZ1034976 (study PRJEB33766, sample SAMN09781774) | gut metagenome | biome: gut microbiome | host: Homo sapiens | place: Madagascar | study: EMG produced TPA metagenomics assembly of the PRJNA485056 data...
CTTTTATATATACATAACCTATATTAGTTGATCCAAACTCACTACTATTTAAATATAAATCCAATCTATGCCCTGATTCATAATTATTAATATCTCTTTTAAACATAAGAGAGTCATATGGATATTCCATTATTAAAAATCCATCTAATATTTCTTTAAAATAATTATCAAAATATCTTTTATTAGTATACATTAAAATACCTCCTAACATAAGGTAAGATAAAGTTCTTCTATCTTACACCAATTACCTTTCATTGTGTTTTTAGTATATTCAGTTTGATAATCTCCATACATTTTAGTAATCATACTATCAAATTTAACTATAACAGGAAAGTTTCTATCATTAAATTCAAGATCAATATATAATAATCTATATTCCAAACTCTTTTCAATTAATAATATTAAATCATATTGATCAAAATTAAGAAATTCGTTGTGTGGTTCTTTTGTAACAGTTAAATGGTATTCTTGAACCACTTCCCAATCAAGATTGACTAATTCACAACTCGTTGATTGTGGAATAATATTCATTTCATTATCAAATATAATATAAGTCATTGGCAATGATGCCCACATTATTTTACCACCAAGTTCAGTTTTGCTTAATAAGATCATTTTCAATCCCGGTCTTTTCATAAATTTTAATTCAACTTGGAAATGTTTAAATTTTTGCATAATATATCCTCCTAATTTGTAATTATTCCTAAAGGTTTCCATTCATCATCTTTACAGATAAAGCATTGCTTTGTCTCTATTACTTTCACAATAAGTTTTGGTTCTTTTCTCACATATTCAAGATCACTGATATGTGAAATATAAACATCAATAAATGATCCATCTGTTAAATCTGTATCTGGTATTGGCATTCCTATACAATACCATCCATCATTATCATATAGATATATCATTCCTGTTTCTCCAACAAGTACAATATTATGTTTTGTTTTCTTACATTTGTTTAAATCTTTTAAATACGTTGTAGCTTCATTTATAATAACTTTATTAAAATCAAAAGTAATATCATCACAATTATCATAAATAACAACAGGTTCTTCAACTTCAGTTGTCTTAATTTCATTTTTATTTCTTTTAAATATATTAAGCATATTATCATTCTCCTCTTAATTTAGTCAATATTTTAGTTGGAACCAAATAAGTTTTATATTTATATTCTCCTTCTATACGTTCATCTCTAAATTGTATTGTAGTTTCTTCTGGTTCTTTTGGTTCACAATTTTTACAATAAAATACTATTTCAAAATGATTTGGACTATGACATGCACATTTTATATTATAATTATAATATTTTTCTAGCAAGTTGTACATTTTCTCTACCACATACTTCACAAGTTCCTATTTCTTGAGAAATAAATTCTTTTTTAATCATATTATTCAACCCCTTATAATTTTAATTACAAGACTGTTAGAAAGTAAATAAAAATTAAGTAAAGAGTATTTTTTCTACTCTTTACTTAATTAATAAACTGAAAAATTCCTACTATTGTATTTTCAATATTTATATGTGATTACATTCCAGTTATCAAGTAATATAAAACTATTATGCAGTTATCTTGCTGTTAAATTGCAGTTTTTATTGTCCATCCATCTCGTGATAAAGAAGATAATTCATTTATAATATTAGCATCATTAGATGATATATCTATAACATATGCATTTTCTTCTGCATTTGCATGTGTAGGTAATGCATTAACAGCGTTTATTATATTTACTGAATTAGTTGAATATAAACCAACATATGATAACACATCACAATTATCAAACATACCATTGAAATTAGATACTTTGGATACATTTAATTTACGTATAGATTTTAATGCTTTACATCCAGAGAACATTATACCCATATCAGTCACATTAGGTGTATCAAAATTATCTCCAAGTGTAAGTGTTTCCAATTTGAAACAACCTAAAAACATACCCTGCATATTTTTAACTTTACGAGTATCAAACGTACTTAAATCTAATTCTGTTACTACACAACCTTTAAACATATAATCCATGGTTATGACATTAGTAGTAATGAAATTTTCACCAAATAATATAGTTCCTAATGCAAAACATTCTCCAAACATCCAACCCATCTTAGTTGCATTTCTTACATCAAAATTACGTATATCCAAATATTGTAATTTAGTACATGCAGTAAACATACTATTCATAACTGTTACATTAGATGTATCTAATGTAGAAACATTAAGGTTAATTAAATTCACCATATGTCTAAATGTATATGCCATATTGGTTACATTAGTTGTAACTAAACCAGTTAAATCTAAAGATTCAATGCCTTGCATTTCATTAAACATACCTTCCATGTTAGTTACATTAGATGTATCTAAATTAGATAAATTTAATGCTAATAATCCTGAGCAATAATAAAACATATATGACATATCTGTTACTTTATTAGTAATAAAATTACTAATATCAAGTTCAGTTAATCCACTGCATCCACCAAACATCCAGCTCATATTAGTTACATTATTTGTAACTAAACCAGTCAAAACCAACGTAGTTAGTGCATTACATGATCTAAATAATCCTGACATATTTGTGCATTTAGATGTATTCCATGTACTTAAATTCAATTCAGTAATTAATTTGCATCCTCTGAATGCTTGACTCATACTAACAACATTTATTACATTAATTTTACTAGCATCAATAGCTGTAAGTTGTGCACAATCAAAAAACATATTGTCTATATTAGTTATATTTGATGTATCTATATTATCTAATAAAATAGTAACCACATTAATGCATCCTTTAAACATATCTTGCAATGTTGTTATATTTTTAGGTATTTTATAATCAGATAAATCTATAGAAGTTAAATCGATTTTATCAGTAAAAACATTTATTCGTTGTCCTCGTTCTGTTATACCACGATACATTTGAATAAAAGGTATTTTATCAAATTCTGTATTGTATTTAGCAAAATTATTACCTATATCGTTATTATCATTTTTTATTTTTTCTATACTGGTTTTTATATCCGATTTAATTGTTGCTAATTCGTTTAATTGTGTTTTTATTGTATTTAAATTATTTTCACTCATTAATATCACCTTCTTTCTTAATGCGTTCCAGTAACTATCCAACCTTTATCGGTTGCAACTTTTATTTGTTCAGCATTTAATGTATTAGATGTAGGTAACATTAATTTTATTTTAGTATTAGATTTGACCCCTTTAGCAGATAAATTAGGTATATTGTTTATTATATTTACTAAACTTGAATCTAATAATTTAGTCTTGCTGAGATCTATAGACCATTTAACATCATTTGTCATAGCACAGTTAGTGTAAATATTAACTAAAGATACTGATTGTAACGAAGTACAGTTAGCAAAAATACTTGTAGTTGCTGAAGAATAAAGCCCGCTAGTTGCATTAGAACAATCAATAGATCCAATGATTGTAGTTAAAGATATACAATCTTTAAACATATTTAAAAATGCAGTAACTTTACTTGTATTAAAACTACTTAAATCTAAAGTTACTAAAGAACTACATGCTCTAAACATACTATCCATATTTGTAACTTTACTTGTATTAAAATTAGTTAAAATAAGTGTAGTCAATGCATTACAATTAAAGAACATACTTCCCATATTAGTTACTTTTGTTGTAACGAAACTACTTAAATCAAGAGATTTAAGTTTTTTACAATCTCTAAACATATTAACCATATTTTTTGCGTTTGTCGTAATAAAACTACTTAAATCTAAAGTTACTAAAGAACTACATGCTCTAAACATACTATCCATATTTGTTACATTACTAACGTCAAAATTAGAAACAATTAAAGTTACTAATGCGTTACAATTAAAGAACATGCTTCCCATATTAGTTACTTTTGTTGTAACAAAACTACTTAAATCAAGAGATTTAAGTTTTTTACAATCTCTAAACATGTTAACCATATTTTCTACAAGTGATGTAATAAAATTACTTAAATCTAATGTTTCTAAAGAACTACATGCTCTAAACATACTATCCATATCAGTAACTTTACTAACATCAAAACTAGAAACATTTAAATTTACTAATGATGTACAATTATAAAACATAACTGCCATATTAGTTACTTTTGTTGTAACGAAACTACTTAAATCTAATGTTTTTAAAGAACTACATTCATTAAACGTTCTATACATATTAACAACATTGCTTGTATCCCATCCGCTAAAATCTAATGTTAATACTTTATTACAATATCTGAATGTACATTCTAAATTTGTAACTTTAGTAGTTACAAATTTACTAATATCTAATACGCTAACATTTCTACATCCATAAAACATATATTGCATATCAATAACATTATCAGTTGTAAACTTTGAAACGTCAAGAACTGTAAGTCCTAAGCAATTATAAAACATGTATGCCATATTATTTACATTAGTGGTTACAAACTTTGAAACGTCAAGAACTGTTACTTTTTGACAATCATAAAACATATATTGCATATCTAAAACGTTATCAGTTACAAACTTTGAAACATCAAGAACTGTTACATTCACACAACCATAAAACATATAATGCATGTATTTAACCAAATTAGTTACGAATGTTGATATATCAATAGATGTTGCATTCATGCAATTATAAAACATATATGCTGTATCTGTAGCTTTACTTAAATCCCATGTGTTACAATATATTATATCTCCTGTGTAATTATACATAACTTTTCTATATGAGGTTCCATTTTCTGTAAACGCATTAACAAATTTCTTTAAATTAGCCAAATCTAAATTATCAATTTCTGAAGAATATTTTTTGAAATTATCATCTGCATTTCCACCCAATTCATTTATTGTAGTTTTTAAGTTGGTTTTTATATCATTTAATATTAATAAATTTTCTGAAATTGTTTTCATTATTGACCACCATCAATAATTGTGTTCAATGTATTTTGGATATTACCAACCATATCATCAACGTATTTCTTAGTAACTAAATCTTTATTTTCAGTAGGAGTACCTTCTTGAGATAATTTACCTGCATACCAAGCATTACCTTTCCAATCTAATGTATGAGCATTAGATCTATTAATATTAGTGGTACCATTACCTACTATATGAGCATATTTATTAGCAGTATCTTCTATATTATATTTACCTTGTACATGTTGATATTGAGAAGAAGCTTTAGTATTATAACCTTCTGCATGTGACCAGTCACTTGACGCTTTACTATAACTGCCTTCTGTATGTGAAGATTCACCTGATGCTGTTGTAGAATTACCTTCTGCATGTGAGTATTTGCCTGATGCTGTTGTAGAATAACCTTCTGCATGAGTCCAATCACTTGAAGCTCTACTATAATTACCTTCTGCATGTGAAAAAGTACCTGACGCTGTTGTATAACTACCTTCTGCATGTGAAGAAGTTCCTGACGCTGTTGTATTATTACCTTCTACATGTGATTGATAACCTGAAGCTTCTACATCTTCTCCTACAGCAAAACTATTTCCTCCTACTGTAGTTCCTTCTTTTCTTCCTAAACTTATACTTCCTGTAAATACAGGATTATTCTTATTAGCATATCCATCCAAAGGGGGTATATTTTCATCTACATAGTTCTCAGTAGCATATCTCATTACTTTACTTTCATCCATTTTTATCATCTCCTAAATTATTAAATTATTGCTGTTTTATGATTATTCTCTTACCATATTCTGTAGTTATTGCTTTAGTTTTAGAATTCCTATAAGCTTTAATTCGTATATATTTTACATTCGTATTGTTTAATACATATGAGCTTATATCTAAATTTTCGCATGCTGGTTTGAAATAATAAGTGTTATCTGAGAAACTTGCTCTTCCTAAATAAGTTCTTGAACTATTATACAAACCTATTGATATTTCTTTTAATGAAGTGTCGTCGGCTGTTTTTTCTATTGGGTCTATTAATGTTAATAATAATTTTTTAGTTCTATCAACTTCAACAAGTCCAGTTCTTATACAGTTATAACCTGATGTGTCATATGGTATATCACTACCTTCTGTTGAATCCCATGATCCTAATTCCCAAGTATAAGTTAACGCTCCTTTTTCTTCTATATTCACTAATGTTGTATCTAATCTATATTGAGCTATTGGTAAATATTTCTGATTTTTTAAATCCATGCCACGAATATCTATATAATTATCATAAACATCAACTATTGCACCTTCAGATTCTAAAGGTTTTTCAACCCTAGTTGTACCATTAGAATCTATTGGTAAAGCACATGATGGTACATGAACACACCATCCACAATTATTTCTGTATATATTTGCTCTATCTTGATATTTTTGAAGATACCATTTCCAGTGACTATGACCACTAAACCATATAGCATTTTTATATCTATCATTCAACGCTTGTATTGTTGTCAATTGTGTTCCACCCAACCAATTTCCAGTAGGATATATATCATTTAGATTGCCTGCTCTAGTAGGGAAGAATAAATGTGTAAATACAAAACATCTTTCATTTCTATATTCTTCTAATTTATTAGATATCCATGTTATATCTTCATCTAAATATGGTGTTCCTGAACTACCAAGTGAATATTTATTCATACCGAAGAAAAGAAAATGGTCTGTTCCTTGTGTAATTTCAAAACATCGTCCATGATTCCCAGTATATTTATTCCAATTTGTTAAATCCAATCCACTTGTACCATAACCGCAGTCATGATTTCCTGTTGTTGCATACACTGGTGTATTAGGTGATTTAGTGTCTACATTTGTTTTATATATTTGAAATTCAGCAGCTGTACCTGATTGTGATAAATCACCACATATACATGTAAATGAAACTGATTCTTTTTCATTAAAAAATGCTAAAGCTCTTTGTAAATCTTCAGTGCTTTCTGCTGTTTGGTCTTGTTGATTATGAACATCAGATAATAAACCAAATCTATATAATCTTTCTCCAAAATCTGGTTTTAAATTAGTTACTGGTATTTCACCAACTTTTACATTACTTGAATTATAAACACCAATTTTTGTTGCATTATATGGTGCTATATTATTACTTATAAATTCATTATAACTACTCATATTATTTCACCTCCACAGTTCCTATAGAATCAAATCCATCTATTACACCATCATTGCTTTCGTATTTAAGTGTATAATTACCAGCAGGTAAATTAGATAATGTTATTTCTTTACTATCTGCACTTATTTGACCAACTGTTGGAGCAGCAGCTGAAGCAGTAATAGAAATATTTCCTGTTACCATATCTATTGTAACAGTTTTTGTATCAGAATTGTAAGCAGTAGATGTTATATCTATACCACCCATTATAATTGCAACTGTTTGTAATGTGTGTGGATCTTCTACAGAAAAAGTTGTTGTATATGAATCACCATGATTTATAGTTGTTGCATTATTACTTGAAGTACAGTCTGTTAATTCATAATGAACTATATACGATATAGTAGAACCACCAGAACCAGCTGGAGCAAATTCTTTAGTCACATTACCAATAGTTACTAAAAGATTACCATTCTCTTTAAAACTTAATGCATATTCACCATAAGCAACACTGCTTATTGGTTTACCACCTATAGTGGTATCCGCTCTTAAATCTGCCATTATAGTCACCACCCTTTTCTATAAATTTTCTATAATCTTATATACATGAAGTATTCCATTTTCATCAAAATATATTGAATCATTTTCATTTAAATCCTCGCGTATTTGTTTTAAATAAACACCGTTTAAATCAAATGAAAACCTTTCATAACCTTCATTTATTTTATACACATAAATTATATTGTTTTCTATAGCCATCACAACTGTTGGAACTGGCTTAAATGTAGGTTTAATTACATGATTTTCTGTTACATTATTGTAATATATAGTCATTGATGTTTTATTGTTGCCGGATGATTCAACACCATCCTGATTAATTTTATCTATTGCATATCCTCTATTCGCAGTTATTTCTATAGATCCATTTTTATTTTCATCAACATTCAATACATTACTAGGATTAGTGATACCATTTTCACCACATATTATGGAAATAGTATAGAATTTAACATATTGAGCAACTATTACTGCATTTTCTGTTATATTTGTATATTTTCCATACCAACCTGTAAATCTATATCCTTCAGATGTTCTGTCTGGAGCTAATGGTGGTATAGCATCTCCACCTGATTCTATTTCTTGTTTTTCGAGTGTATTACCTTCGTAATCTAAAAACTCAACTGTGTAAGTTTTAATATTAAAAGATGCTTCAAACGTTGTTTCTGAAGATATAGTATCTGAAACTTGATATCTTGAAGTATTCGATGATATATCATACGGTGAATTATTCATTTTAATTTCTTTAATGGTATTTTCTCCATATGATATAGTAAGAATACCAAAAGATTTATTACTCAATACATAAGCGGTTGTACTTTCTCGCACGATATATACACCATCATTACCATCATTATTATGAGTTCTGAATTCATAATAACCACCATTATTATTAAAATTTAAATGTAATGGTATACCTGTAGTCGGATCACCTATTGTATTTACGAATGATGCGGTAACGACTAAATTTTTTGTTACCATTGCATAATCAGTATCCCATTTACAAAAAGAATATCCTTCTCTGCTAATCAATGGAGCTTCAGCATTTCTATCTTCTTCTACAGTATCAGTTTTTATTGTAGTACCATCCCAATTTCTGAATTCTACAGTAAACTGTTTAGGTTCTCTAAAAGTTGCCTCCAATGTATGATTATCTGAAATATCTTCAAACTTATAAAAACTTTTAGCACCTAAATCAACCCCATCAACTTTTACCGAATTTGTTCTATAATCCGTATCTTCATATATATAATAACTTTTTGACTCACCTGCATTTACAGTATCTGTAAATGTACCTGTTTTATTATTAACAGTACCGTGTTCCCCACATTTTACTGTAATTGTATAAGTTTTAGGAGCTTCTGTATAATCTACATCTATATATACTTCATATAAAGTTAATGTATTTGATAAATATGATTGTGTATATGGGGTTACAGTTATAGATGTTAAATTTGACATATAACTTTTAATATCAGCTGTTTTAGTTGTACTAGATGTTGAAGTTAATTGATCACTTATCACTCTACTATTTGAATCACCATTAATATCTATATACGGTGTATATCTTCTAGATGAAGATGAAGATGATTGCTTATATACAACTGTTAATGTTGCACTATTTATTGTGGAACCTTCTGGAATAACAGAAGTATCAAAATTAAGAGTTAAAATGCTTGACGCATAAATTGATCTAGTCAACGAAACAGTTGCACCAGTACTATTATTATTGTCATAAACATTTGTAATATTTGACCAATTGGTTCCGGTTCCACTTGTTGGTCTCAATGTAATTGTAGGCATTTAAATCACCTTCCTTTATTCTGTAGCAGGTGGAGTATATATAAACTCTAACCTATTATTCTCATTATTATATTGGATTGAATATGGTCCCAGGTTGATGTTTTCAAATTTGTCATCAACATATTTCTTAGTAACTAAATCTTTATTTTCAGTAGGTGTACCTTCTTGAGATAATTTACCTGCATACCAAGCATTACCTTCCCAGTCTAATGTATGAGCATTAGATCTATTAATATTATTAGTATCAGTACCATTACCTACTATATGAGCATATTTATTAGCAGTATCTTCTATATTATATTTACCTTGTACATGTTGATATTCAGAAGAAGCTATTGTATACAAACCCTCTGCATGTGATCGAACACCTGAAGCTGTTGTACTCCAACCTTCTGCATGTGATTGATAACCTGAAGCTATTGTGTATTTACCTTCTGCATGTGAAGATTCACCTGAAGCTGTTGTATTAGCACCTTCTGCATGTGCACCAAAATTACCTGAAGCTGTTGTATCAAAACCTACAGCAAAACTATTTGTACCTACTGCAGTTCCTTCTTTTCTTCCTAAACTTATACTTCCTGTGAATACAGGTTTGTTTTTAGTAGCATATTCATCTAAACTTTGATGTGCTGTTAAATATTGACTATGTGTATGTGAAGTTACATCACCTGTCAATTTAGCTTCTATTTCTGCTTTAGTTATGTCACTATTTTTCTGTGCTGTACTTGGTGCATGAGCTGCTTGACTGTGAGTATATGCAGTATCATAATTAGATTTTAAAGCATTAGTTAAGTCATTAGTAGATAAACCTTTACCTGCTTCTTTTTCAACAAAATTTGAAGTATCAATAGTTGTTCCTCCGGAACCTTTATTTGCATCGAAGTATTTCTTAGTAACTACATCCATATCATCAGTAGGATCTTTACCTACAGTTAATTTACCTGAATACCAAGCATTACCTTCCCAGTCTAATGTATGAGCATTAGATCTTACTTCATTTTTAGTTCCTTCATCATAATGTCCATTACCTACTATATGTGCATATTTTTTAGCAGTATCTTCTATATTATATTTACCTTGTACATGTTGACTTTCAGAAGAAGCTATTGTACTATCACCTTCTGCATGTGAAGTTAACCCTGAAGCTGTTGTAGAAGCACCTTCTGCATGTGAATTATTACCTGAAGCTTTAGTACACCAACCTTCTACATGTGAATTAACACCTGATGATATTGTCTTATAACCTTCTGCATGTGATCTTTTACCTGAAGATGTTGCACCAAAACCTTCTGCATGTGAACCGTCACCTGAAGATGTTGTATTAACACCTTCTGCATGTGAACCGTTACCTGAAGCTGTTGTACCAAAATTTTCTGCATGTGAATAATAACCTGAAGCTGTTGTACTATATCCTTCTGCATGTGAAGATTCACTTGATGCTTCTACTGAAAATCCTATAGCACTACTTCCTTTTCCTATATTTCCTACTCTTCCTAAGCTTATACTATTTTGTAATACTAAATCAGTTTCTAAATATTTACTATCTAAATATT
>ERZ1034976.3030-NODE-3030-length-10947-cov-5.710246_pt1 | contig 10947 bp, 13 predicted proteins | sample MGYA00520623_ERZ1034976 | MGnify/ENA primary metagenome ERZ1034976 (study PRJEB33766, sample SAMN09781774) | gut metagenome | biome: gut microbiome | host: Homo sapiens | place: Madagascar | study: EMG produced TPA metagenomics assembly of the PRJNA485056 data...
TATGGAAATAATATAGTTGCGTCTGTAAAAGATGAATATAGAGAAATTGTTGAAACATATTTAAATAAGTTTGAGTTTTATCATTGTTTTGAAACTCCTAATTTGCATTGGTTAGATGAACGAATGCAAGAAAAAGGATATCGTGTTTGTTTTATGGCAGAGTATTTTTTGCCAGATGTTAATGTTTTGAAAAGAAGAGAATGTAACTATCGACTTAAGGTGTTGAAACAAAAGGATTTTGCAAATTTGTATCTTCCAACTTGGGGGAATGCATTGTGTGAAGAAAGAAAGTCACTAGATGTTCTTGGGGTTGGTGCTTATGATAACGATAAATTGATCGGGCTTGCAGCATGTTCTGCGGATTGTGATGATATGTGGCAAATTGGAGTTGATGTTTTACCTGATTATCGTAGGCAAGGAATTGCTTCTTCATTAACAAGTAATTTGGCAATAGAGATAATTGCTAGAGGTAAGGTGCCATTTTATTGTTGTGCTTGGTCTAATCTTAAATCTGTTAAAAATGCATTACGGAGTGGTTTTGTGCCGGGATGGGTAGAGATGACAGTAAAAGCTACAAGCTTAGTTGAGGATATGAACAAATAAATTCAAGTTTACAGACCTTGTGCTGTTTCCGGAAGTGCAGCTGACAGAATTTTTCCCCAGTATCCGGGGCAGGATGTGCGAAAGCATGAGGTATCGCTTGAAGGAAACATCGTGAAAGCTTTTTGTGATATATGCAGAAAACATGCGATTTCCGCAGTGCCTAATCTATACCTGATGGAAAACGGAAGCACATATGATGCGTCCATTTTCATTGATAAATACGGCAAAATCATAGGAATACAAAAGATGGTGCATGTTGCGCAGGCAGAGCAATTAGATCTGCAGGAAACGAAAAAAATAAGAAATGCAAAATCCTATACGCAGCTCAGAAGAACGGAGTTTTACTTATAAAAATATCTGATATCCTTTATTTGTACCATAGGATACTGTATGTGCGGATTGCTTTAGCTGTCATATGATACTACATGTGTGGATTGCTTTAGCTGTCATATGTACGGCAAGTGAAAGAATAAATCAGTTTGGAAGCTGGATAATAGGGAACCGGGGCAAATAAAAAATTGATAAGACAATATAATGAACGTGATGTAGATGAAGTAATGCAGATATGGCTTGATACGAATATTCAAGCACATTATTTTATACCGTCCGATTACTGGCGGACTAACTGTGACATGGTAAGAGAGCTGCTGCCTTACGCAGAAATATATGTGTGTGAAAATGACCGCACAAAGCAGATAGACGGATTCATTGGATTAAATGATGATTACGTTGAAGGAATTTTTGTGAAGGAACCAATGCAATCCCAAGGGATCGGAAAACAACTGCTAAATTATGCAAAGAAAGTCAAGTCTTCATTAAAATTAAGCGTCTATCAGAAAAATGAAAAGGCAATTAAATTTTATCTGCGGGAAAAATTCAGTCTCCAATCTGAAAATGTAGATGACAATACAGGAGAAAAAGAATTTGTCATGTTATGGAAGCGGTAAATTCTGCAAAGGATGAGGAAAGAGTGATGGTCTGCGAAGAGCAGAATTTCTTTTGGGATGACATGCGGGAGGTAACGGGTACGGAAAGGTGCGGAGAAGATGAGTATGGAAATCAGGAATACAGAATTCTATAAAGAGCTTTTAAAACAGTTGTCCGTCGATTTTAACTGTGATCCGGCAGACTTACAGGCAAAGGAAAATGTTATCACAATATCGGCAGTAAACGATGGACGAAGAAGCTATAGTCCCGGGAACCCATTCCTGGAAATGGTGACACTTGGAAGCAACACGGTCGTTATGGCGGATGCATGTTTACATGAGTTCCTGCATGATTGGGCCCAAACTGCGGAGGGACACCACCTGTTTGAATTTGATCATCTCATGAAATTAAACGGAGAGCTTAAAAAGTATGGCTATCAGCTGAATCCGACACATCATATGTTTTTGCCTTGCCGTAATGTTGCGATAGAAGAACGCTGCCGGGTAAAATGGCTTTACGACAGTGAAATCAGTCCTTTCTACGGCGATTCACGGTTCCCGAATGCGATTGCTTTTCCTGCGCCCTGCCCCGTGCGGCCGGATAGAATTGTTGTGGCTGCTTATGATGGGGATACTATTATGGGTATGGCAGGCTGTTCAGAGGATGCACCACATTGGCAGCAGATTGGAATTGATATTTTGCCGGAATACCGATCAAAGGGGATTGGCACCTATCTTGTGACCTTGCTTAAGAACAAAATTATAGATATGGGTGACATTCCTTTTTATGGCACAGCCACAGCAAACATTCAGTCACAAAATATCGCCTATAATAGTGGCTTTAAGCCAGCCTGGGTGGAAACCGAAGCCATAAAGATAGAAGAAAATGGCTGACTTTTAGATTGGTAGGCACTTGAAGGAGGAAAAGAGCGTGCCGAGGAGGAAGGAAAATTATGAAGGTTGTTGTGGCAATAGATTCCTTTAAAGGAAGCCTAAGTTCCATGGAGGCGGGCACAGCAGTTGCTGAAGGAATATACAGAGCAGACAAGGATGCGGAAGTGACAGTCCGTCCTCTGGCGGACGGTGGAGAGGGGACGGTGGAAGCACTTACTGCCGGAATGAACGGAAGAATAGAGAGTGTCAAGGTGACAGGTCCCTTGGGAAATACGGTGGAAGCATCTTACGGCATAATTGCGGAAACCAAAACGGCAATTATAGAAATGGCAGCGGCAGCCGGAATTACGCTGCTTGCGGAAAAGGACAGAAATCCCCTTTATACCACTACCTATGGAGTGGGGGAACTGATGCAGGATGCCATGAAAAAAGGCTGCCGGAATTTTATTGTGGGTATCGGAGGCAGTGCCACTAATGACGGCGGAGTGGGAATGCTTCAGGCATTGGGCTATGACTTTCTGGATGCAGATGGAAAGCAGGTTCCTTACGGAGCAAAAGGGCTTGCGCTGATAGAAAAAATTACGGATGACCGGGTGGTACCGGAACTGAAGGAATGTCATTTCAAGGTTGCGTGCGATGTGGCAAATCCCCTGTGCGGGGAGCAGGGTTGCAGCGCTGTTTTCGGTCCGCAGAAGGGCGCAACACCGTCCATGATTGCGGAAATGGATGAATGGCTTGCCCGCTATGCCGCACTCACAAAAGAGAAATATCCGCAATCAGACAGAAACAAACCGGGAACAGGTGCGGCAGGAGGACTTGGCTTCGCCTTTTTGTCTTATACCAATGCTGCGCTGGACTCCGGTGTAAAAATCATTTTAGAGGAAACTAAATTAGAAGAACATATAAAAAGTGCAGACATTGTCATAACCGGTGAAGGGAGACTGGATAGTCAGACGATTATGGGGAAGGCACCCATCGGTGTAGCCCGCATGGCAAAACAATATGGAAAAAAGGTGCTTGCGTTCAGTGGGTGTGTAACGGAAGATGCTGTTTTGTGCAACCGGCATGGAATAGATGCCTTTTTCCCCATATTGCGTTCGGTTACCACGCTGGAAGAAGCAATGTCACCGGAAAAGGCAAGGGAAAATCTGGCAGCAACCGTGGAGCAGGTGTTCCGGCTGATAGCGTGCCTATAGGATGATTCAGAAAAAATAAGAATTGTATCCACCCCAGAGGGAATGCGTAAAGATGACATTTCTTTACCAAAATTCCTCCGGGGTATTTTTTTGTTAAAAATGGATTGACATAGTGGTCTAATCATTGTAGACTAAAATCAAGAAATGGTTTACTGGCATTAGACCAAAGGAGAAAACACATGGACGAGCTGAAATTAGGAGTTGTAGAAGGAAAATTTGCAGACATTATCTGGGAGAATGAACCGCTGTCATCCGGCATGCTGGTAAAATTGTGCGAGCAGAAGCTGGAATGGAAAAAGTCCACCACCTACACCATGCTGAAAAGACTGTGCGAGCGCGGCATCTTTCAAAATGAAAACGGTGTCGTTACGGCACTTATGAGTAAGAAAGAGTTTGGTGCAGCCCAAAGCGAGAAAGTTATAGAGGAGAATTTTAACGGTTCCCTGCCTGCATTCCTTGCAGCTTTTGCCTCACGTAAGAAACTGTCTAAGAAGGATGTGGAGGAAATCCAGAAAATGATTGATAAGATGAAGGAGGACTGAGGATGGAAAATGTCTTCTTACAGATACTTAACAATGCCATTACCGTAAGTGTCCTGATTCTTGTCATTATGTTAGTTCGTATTCTCGGCAGAAAAATGCCGAAATGGATTACCTGCCTGTTGTGGATTTTGGTGGCAGCCAAGCTGATCCTGCCATTTCCCATCGAAAGCAAATTCAGCTTATTGCCCACAGGAAACCCCATTCCCACCCATATTGCCATGGAAAATAATTCCTGGAGTTACGCACAGGCGGGCAATCCGGGAAATGAGAACAAGACAAACGCCGCAAACAGCCGAGATACCGCATACAGGTCTGGTACTCTGGCAAACCCGGCATCAGGGGATTCTGCTTACGGCAGGCCTAAAGGTGCAAATCCGCTTCAGATTTTCATACGGGTAGGTACGGGGGTCTGGATAGCCGGAAGCATAATGATGATTTTGTATGCAGCGGCAGCTTACGTTAAAGTGAAACGGAAGGTAAGAATATCGGTAAAGACCGGTAAAAGCATATATGAATGCGACGATATAGAGGATCCGTTTATTCTGGGAATCATTCGTCCCCGGATTTATCTGCCGTCCGGTATGCCTGATGAAACAAAGAAATATGTACTCAGACACGAAAGAGCACATATTGACAGAAAAGATTATCTGTGGAAGCCGTTAGGGTTTCTGATTTTATCGGTATACTGGTTCCAGCCGCTTTGCTGGGCAGCCTATATTTTAATGAGTCGGGATATCGAATACGCCTGTGATGAAAAAGCCATCAGGGGCGAAAAGGAAAGCGTAAGGGCAGATTACTGCAGGGCGCTGTTAATCTGCAGCATGCCAAAGAAAATGATTGCGGCATGCCCGGTTGCTTTTGGAGAAAACGGAGTGAAAGGGAGGGTAAAGAACATGATGAATTACAAAAAGCCGACATTTTGGATTTCCGGTATTTCTGTTGTAATAGTTCTCCTTGTGGCGGTTTGCTTTGCAACCAGTCCCCATGAGAAGGAAGACGGCAGCAGCACTGCGGAAAACAACACCATGGAAAGCACCACCATAGGAAACAATACACAACCGGAAACACTGACCGATACCACTTCGGAAAGAATCAGATGGGAAGCAGAGATGCTGACAGATAATCTTGCAGTCACGGAAAAAGTAACCGCTGTGGCTCTCAAAGATAAGGAGCTGGAACAGATACAGGAGAAACTGGTGTGGTACGATACCTTCGATTTTGAAGGGATTGAGGTGGAGCCCTGTTGGTACGACTTTGACGGATATACGCTGTATTATGCATATGATATTATCAATAATGAAGATACCACAGCGGTGACAGTGGATGTGGAAGATGCCACAAGCGAAGATTTCAGTCAGATTTATTATAAATCCGGTGAAAATAAAACGGAGGAAGGATCCCGGATTTCCATGTGGGTCATCATTTATCTGGGCGAATACCGCGACACATGTGACGTGACGATAAGGGCTAAGGGAGAGGAGCCGGAATACCGGCTTACCCTTACAAGGAACCAGGATAAAGACTATTACGGTATGGTTGAAAAAGTAGAAAAGGTAAAAAGAAGGGCGGTTTCGCAATAGGAAATCCCCACCCTCAGAAGCAGCAGGCTTATAAAAGGTCTGCTGTTTTTTTACACCCAATTTACAGTGCTGTGATTTTGAATTTTACGGCACCGAATTAAAATGAGCATCAGAAAAGGACTTATTTATGGCAAAAGCTCCGGTGAAATGCAGGTGGAAAAGAGCATTGCCGGAAAGCGGAAAGAAAGAAAAAGATGGATGTAACAGGCATGCTGCCGGCAGAGAGACCCTACCGCGGCAGAATCAGTATAAGCATAGAACACATGCGGAGAAAACAGCTTCTGAAGAAGCGAATCTTTTTTGTCCTAAAAGGAATCGGGCTCGCTGTTTTACTTTTTGCGGCTTTGTTTCCCATATACTGGCTGGGGCTTATGGCAATCAGACCCACGGCGGAAACAAGCATGAGAGCGGGAATCATTCCCCAGGAACTGACGATGGAACATTTTACAGAGCTGTTTACACAGAAAGGATTTGGAACCGCACTGAAAAACAGTCTGGTGAATTCGGTAAGCGCTCTCGTCATGTCCTTAATTCTGGGGCTGACCACCGCTTACATCATTGCCAGAAAACGCTTTCGTTTTAAGATGAAAAAGCCCCTTACTTACTGGGTGCTGCTGGTAAGAGTCCTCCCGCCGGTAGCTTTTGTAATCCCTTTATATACCCTGTTTACCAAATGGAATCTGATGGGCACAAGACTTCCTATTATATTGTCCTGTATGCTGGTGAACATTCCGCTGGTCATCTGGTTCATGGTTTCCTTTTTTGAAGAACTTCCCGAGGAAGTGGAAGAGAGCGGCAATCTCCATGCTTTCCTTTATGTATGCATGGAAGTGGACTTTGCAGTGCAGCAGTTTATCCGCGGGCATTTGGAGGAGCTGGACCCGGTGGACGGCACCACCAATCTTATTCATGACTACCGGGCAAATGTGATTTCCCTTGCTCTTATGCAGAAAGGCAGCATGGTGCTGGGCATGATTTATAATCCATATACGGACGAATAGAAGCGTATCTTGAGCGGAACCTAAAAATCTAGGATTATGCTGCCGGCATGCTTTTAGTGCGGGAAGTCGGCGGACAGGTGACGGACTACCGGGGAAAAGATGCGGACACGGAAATGATAAGCGATATCACAGCCGCAAACCCAAAGATAAATTCTGTCCTGACAGAGAAATATTTGTAGTTATTCTTCACTTGTAATATATTTTTCAATCTGTACCAGTAAAAACTCGATGGTGTCCGGCAGAGCCTCCTCCACTAAATTGGCACGGACCTCGCGCATGGCATAAATGCTCTTGATGAGGTTCATGACCAGCCCCTTGTTCAGGTCCTTCCGGGCATCGGACATGAGGGCGAGGCAGCGCTCCAGCACGGGCATCTGCTCTTTGGTATAAAAATTTTCCGGGGCGATTAAATGGTGCTGCACCCATAGAAAATCCTCGATGGACATAAACTGCAGCAGGTCGTAATCACACTGCAGGTATTTACGGAAAAACAGGAAAAATTCATGTGTGGTCATTTGCCTGCGGCCGCCTAATGCCTCCGCTAACATCATCACGATATGGCTGCTGCAATATTCTTCGAGAGCTGATAGGTAGGCCTCCTTTGACTCATAAAAATGGTAAAAGGTGCCTTTGCCGATGCCGCAGCTTTTGGTGAGCTTGTCCACGGTAAGCCGCCGGGGACCGTACTGTTTGAAAAGCTGTAAGCCCTCCGTAAACATTTTTTTCCGGATTTCTGCCTGTTCTTCTGCTGTAAAATGCATTAGTTATCCTCTTTTACACGGAGCAGGGTTTCATCCCTTCTGTCAAGCATTTCCAGCCACAGAAGAATAGTGTCCATGGCTGCCTGCTGGTTGCCCACATTGCAGTGGTCTGCTCCCTGTTCTTTTTCTGTAATTTCACGGGCGGTAATGGATTTCGCATTCTTCAGCAGGTACATCTGTTTGCCGATGGAAGCTCTGGCGCTCATGGTGTCCTTGCTTCCGCCGATAATCAGGTAATCCTTCGTCAGCTTGCCGGCAAGAGGATGCAGGTCTATTCTGCGCAGATAATGCAGCAGGGAATAGACGCCCTTTACACCGGTGCGGTGGAAATACGTGTCGAAAAATGCCATCCCTTTTCCCTTCTTAACAGTATACATTAAATCAATCAGCCAGCCAAATAAAAATAATATAACATTGAGCAGTCCCCAGATAAGACCGGCTGCGAAGGAGGAGTTGTGGAGGTTCGTGCGGAGTGCGGGAAACTGGGCAACGCTGACGCAGCGGGTAATTCTGTCATCGAAAGCCGAGGCTCTCGGCGCATAGAAGCCGCCGTAGGACTGACCCACCAGGGTCACATTTGTCAGCTTCATGTAATCTAACACGGCTTTGACCGGTTTTTCCCATTCAATGGGAAGCGTTGCACTGTGCAGACGGATAGTGGCACCCTGACCGGGGCCTTCAAACAGATAAACGGTATAACCGTTCTGACGCAGGTACATGCACTGTGGGAAAAATTCTTCGTAATTGGAGTCAAAGCCGCCGTGAACCACAATATCGCCTTTGGAAGCTCCGTCAGGGTTCATTTTGAAAAGCGGCAGGGTATAGGTTTCATAGGGAACCTCCACCTTTTCCACAATGGGATGTTCTCCTGCAAAAAAATCTTCAAAGTATGCAAAGAAAAGCTCGCGGGCTTTTCGCCAGCATCTTAAAGACTCCGGGTTCCTCCAGTCCATATAAAACTCCGCCATCCGGTAAAAGCCCATGGCACTTTTTAAGTGTCCGGCGGCTTCTTCCTCTTCTGCAGCCTGCGTTAAAACAGAAATCCAGCTTTTGATATCCTTAATTTTGGCACCCACGGCGCGAACCTTGTCCAAATCGCCCATATCCATGTTGACAAGACGGTTCAACTGGAAATTGAGAGAGGGGTTGTCATTCAGATGATACATGCCCGCAGGCAGAACAATCGGCTGTGTAATATCGTATTTTTCATGCTGCTCCATAACTTTTTCTCCTTTACGTGACTAATTGACACTAATTCGGTCACGCATATGTTAGCTTAAGCTAACCAATATGTCAAGAAGACAAACGAAAATTTCCGCAAGCCTTGACGGCTGCCGGCGGGATGCGGTAGCATGATAAGAATACAAAAGCATTTTGACCGTGCAAGGGAGGGATTTTTTGAGCAGTTATATAGCGGATTTGCGCAAAATCGTAGGGCACCGGACGCTGATACAGTGTGCCGGCAGCATCATTATTGAAAATGAAAAGGGCGAAATTCTGTTGGGCAGACGCACCGACAACCATATGTGGGGGTACGCCGGCGGCTCCATAGAAATAGACGAAAGAATAGAGGAATGCGCAAAAAGGGAGCTTTTTGAGGAGACCGGGCTTATCGCCGATGAAATGACTCTTTTTATGATAAATTCCGGCCCGGAGGTTCACTATGTGTATCCCAACGGCGATGAAGTTTCCAATGTGGAAATTATTTATCTTTGCAAAAAATACCACGGAACCCTGAAACGCCAGGAAGAAGAAATCGAGGAGCTGCGCTTTTTTGCTCCTGAAGATGTGCCGGATGCCATTTCCCCGCCCATCCGTCCGGTGGTGGAAAAATATCTGCGGATGCGGCAGAAAGAAAAAATGTCCGACTGACAATTTCCGTCAGCAGGATTTCCGTCAGCAGGAAAATCTTGTGCTTGACATTCTCCCGTTTTATGATATAGTTCTAAATGCAAATGAATTGCATTTGCAAATAAAGACAGGGAGATTATTCTATCATGTGGGACGTTATACTTGATACCGTTATAGACAGTGTAAAACTGATACCTTTTTTATTCCTGACCTATCTTGTCATGGAATATCTGGAAAATAAAGCAGCGGATAAAATGCAGAATGCCGTGAAAAAAGCGGGAAAATTAGGGCCTTTGTTCGGCGGCATTTTAGGGGCGGTTCCCCAGTGCGGCTTTTCGGCGGCAGCTACCAGCCTGTATGCCGGCAGGGTAATTACCCTGGGCACCCTGATCGCCATTTATCTTTCCACATCGGACGAGATGCTTCCCATTCTGATATCCGAAAAGAGCATCGGCACACTGACTATTATCAAAATTCTGATACTGAAAATGGTAATCGGTATGATTGCCGGTTTCCTGATAGATTTTTTTATACGTAAAAGCCATCACGGAGCAGGCGAAGATAAGGAAGAGCATATTCATGAACTGTGTGAGCATGACCACTGCCACTGCGGAAAAAGCAGCAGTATTGTGGGTTCTGCCTTTATCCACACCATAAAAATCACCGGCTTTATCCTGCTTGTTACCTTTATTCTGAATACGGTCCTGCATGTGTGGGGAGAAGAAAACCTGCGCGGCCTGTTTTTGAATAAGCCCGTCATCGGGGAACTGATTGCCGGTGTTGTTGGCTTAATTCCCAACTGCGCGGCGTCCGTAGTGCTGACCCAGCTCTATGTGGAAGGTGTGCTGAGCTTTGCCGCCTGCATGTCCGGACTTTTAGTCGGCGCCGGTGTGGGCATCCTGGTTTTATTCCGTACCAACCGGAATGTGAAAGAAAATATAAAAATTGTGGCGCTCCTTTATGGTATCGGCGTCGTGGCAGGTCTGCTTTTAGAGCTTGTGCCCGCAGGATTTTTCCGCTGATGCTGTTTCCGCGTGACAAGTCTGCTTTACGGAAAAATGTTATGACTCAGAAAGAGTAATCATTATAGCACAGAGAGAACAATAATTATGAAAGAAAAGGAATATTGTTACCCAAAGGGTATTAAATGGACAAAACAGAGAAAAGATGTATATCATGTGCTGGTGGAAAGCAAAGAACCGCTTTCCGCAACGCAGATTTATCAGGAGATTCTGAAAAAAGAAGGCAACGTGGGGTATGCAATCTCCACCATTTATCGTATTCTTGCCACTTTTGAGGAAATGCATTTTGTGGAAAAAAGCAATTTTATCGGGGACGGCACGGTTGTGTACGAATGGAACAAGGGCAGCCACACCCACTATGCCATCTGCCTGCAGTGTCACAAAAAAGTAGCATTGCAGGTATGTCCTTTTGAGAATCTGCACCTGCACGGCGAGGCAAAGGATTTTGTGGTGACAGGGCATAAATTGGAGCTTTATGGGTATTGTAAGGAGTGCGAAAAGAAAAAAATCAAAAAAATTACAAAAAATTAAAAAAAGGGGTTGCAATTTTTCAAAGTATGACATATAATAA
>ERZ1034976.3035-NODE-3035-length-10924-cov-20.142331_pt1 | contig 10924 bp, 7 predicted proteins | sample MGYA00520623_ERZ1034976 | MGnify/ENA primary metagenome ERZ1034976 (study PRJEB33766, sample SAMN09781774) | gut metagenome | biome: gut microbiome | host: Homo sapiens | place: Madagascar | study: EMG produced TPA metagenomics assembly of the PRJNA485056 data...
CTCATCCTTATGTGCTTCAAGCACAGGATTAACTACATCACGCAGATATACCTCTACCTGGCGTGGTGCACGTCCCACATAAAGCTCAGGCTTAAGATTCTTTTCGATATCAGCCTTTGTCAATCCGAATGCAGGATCTGCAGCGATTAAGTCTACGAGGTTATTCTCTTTTCCCTCTTCCTTGACTGTCTTTCCTGCCTGCATTGAGAGCTGTCTGATCTTCTCATGGAGCTCCTGACGATTTCCGCCGTTCTTTACAGCATCCATCATGATGTTCTCTGTTGCCATGAATGGTATCTCTGCCATAAAGTGCTTTTCAATAACCTTTGGATATACTACCAGTCCATCCACAACATTGAGGCAGAGGTCAAGTATTCCGTCTATTGCAAGGAAGCCCTCAGGTATTGAAAGACGCTTGTTTGCTGAATCATCAAGTGTTCTCTCAAACCACTGTGTAGCCGAGGTAATTGCAGGATTCATTACATCTGCAAGAACATATCTTGAAAGAGATGCTATTCTCTCACTTCTCATAGGATTTCTCTTGTATGCCATGGCTGATGAACCTATCTGATTCTTCTCAAACGGCTCCTCTACTTCCTTAAGATGCTGGAGCAGTCTGATATCGTTTGACATCTTTGTAGCTGATGCAGCGATGCCTGCGAGTACATTTACCACTCTCGTATCTACCTTACGGGAATATGTCTGGCCTGACACCGGATAACAATCCTTAAAGCCCATCTTCTTTGCAATCATTGGATCTATCTTGTCTATTGTCTCATTGTCTCCGTCGAAGAGCTCAAGGAAGCTGGCCTGTGTTCCTGTAGTGCCCTTTGAGCCAAGGAGCTTTAATGTGCCCTGCACATACTCTAAATCCTCGAGATCCAGCATAAACTCATTCAGCCACAGTGTGGCACGCTTTCCAACTGTTGTCGGCTGTGCCGGCTGGAAATGTGTAAATGCAAGAGTTGGCTGATTCTTATACTTATCAGCAAAGTTTGCAAGCTCTGCAATAACACTTATGAGCTTTTTGTGAACGAGCTTTAACGCTTCATTCATGATGATGATATCTGTATTGTCACCTACATAGCATGAGGTTGCTCCAAGATGTATAATTCCTGCTGCCTTAGGGCACTGCTGTCCATATGCATAGACATGGCTCATTACATCGTGACGCACAAGCTTCTCACGCTCCTTTGCCACATCATAATTGATGTCATCCACATGTGCCTTTAATTCATCAATCTGCTCCTGTGTGATAACCAGCTTGCCATCCTGTGAAAGCCCAAGCTCCATCTCAGTCTCTGCAAGAGCAATCCAGAGCTTTCTCCAAGTGGTAAATTTCATATCCTGCGAAAAAATATACTGCATCTCTTTGCTGGCATAGCGCTCAGAAAGAGGACTTGTGTATCTGTCTGTACTCATATTCTCTCCTTTATTAGCGATTAAGCATTTTTCTCTCGAGGTCTATTTCTTTATCAAAATACTCGCCTCTGATATCATCCTTCGGTGGCTCCATCGGATATTTTCCTGTGAAACAGCCCATGCAGATTGGCAATCCCTCTACCATCTCATGAAGTCTGTCAATTCCAAGGTAGCCTAAAGAATCTGCACCTATAATCTGTCTGATATCCTCAATAGTCCTGTTGTAAGCGATAAGCTGCTCTCTTGCAGGAATATCTGTACCGAAATAGCAAGGCCATAAGAATGGCGGTGAACTGATGCGCACATGCACCTCTGTGGCACCCGCCTCTCTTAACATACGCACTATTCTGTCTGAGGTTGTTCCTCGCACAATTGAATCATCAATCATAACAACTCTCTTACCCTTAACAGCCTCCTTTAATACATTGAGCTTTATCTGCACGCTTGATTCACGGCTTGACTGCTTAGGCTTGATAAATGTCCTGCCGACATAACCGTTCTTGACAAATGCTGTGCCATATGGAATGCCCGACTCAAGTGAATAACCAAGAGCAGCGGCATTTCCTGATTCCGGTACTCCTGTCACGATATCAGCCTCAACCGGTGAGTCCATTGCAAGGAATCTACCAGCCTTGATACGGCTACCGTACACGCTTACTCCGTCAATATGGCTGTCAGGTCTTGCGAAATAAATGTATTCAAACACGCATCTAGCCTGTTTTTCAGGGGCAAGTGACATAGTCATATCAGACTCAATGCCCTTTTCAGGAGTGATGGTGATAACCTCTCCCGGCTCTACATCCCTGACAAACTCTGCACCGATTGTATCAAGCGCACAGGTCTCAGATGTAACGATATATGCATTGTCTCTCTTTCCGATGCAAAGAGGCTTAAAACCAAATGGGTCTCTGGCTGCAATAAGCTTTCTCGGGCTCTCAACCACAAGTGCATAGGCTCCCTTAAGCTTCTGGCAGGCACGTCTGACCGCCTCCTCCGCTGTTTTTGAGTTGAGACGTTCTCTGGCGATATGATAAGCTATAACCTCAGAGTCGATTGTGGTCTGGAAAATAGCTCCTGTATACTCAAGCTCCTTGCGAAGCTCCTTTGCATTTATGAGGTTTCCGTTGTGTGCCATGGCAAGTGTGCCCTTGACATAATTTAATACGAGTGGCTGTGCATTCTCACGTGTTGATGAGCCTGCTGTTGAATAGCGCACATGTCCCACTCCGATATCACCCTTCATAGGCTCTAAGATATCAGGAGTAAATACCTCATTTACAAGGCCCATACCCTTGTGTGTGGTCACCTTACCCTTTGGTCCGTGTGTATCACTCACTGCAATACCACAGCTTTCCTGTCCTCTGTGCTGAAGCGCAAAAAGACCATAATAGATAGTGGATGCGACATTTCCTCCATCAAAGTCATACATGCCGAACACACCACACTCCTCATGAAGCTCATCAAATACATGGTTATGCTCGTCAATATCAGAACACCTTTTTAATTTTGTACCGGTATGACTTTTTGTATCTATACTAGTATTTATATACTGATTTATGTTATTGTCCTGGTTCATAATATCTCCGTTTATAATTGCGAAATAGTAACGCGGAATAAATAATATATTAGCGGCTGAATTTGCTTCCTGTAAGAAGCTCAAATGCCTCTTTATATTTCTCTACAGTCTTCACAACAACCTCATCAGGTAAAAGAAGGTCATTGTCTGGATTTGCCTTGAGCCAGTCTCTTACATACTGCTTGTCAAATGAAGGCTGTCCCTGTCCAGGCTTATATCCATCAAGTGGCCAGAAGCGTGAGCTGTCAGGTGTGAGCATCTCATCGGCAAGCACTACCTCACCCTGCTCATTTAAGCCAAACTCAAACTTGGTATCTGCGATGATGATGCCCTTTGTAAGAGCATACTCTGCACATTTCTTGTAGAGAGCAATTGTATAATCGCGAATCTTCTCTGCGTACTCTCTGCCCTTCTCAGGATAAATCTTCTCTAATACTTCTACTGATTTTTCGAATGAGATATTCTCATCATGATCTCCAAGATCAGCCTTAGTAGATGGTGTATAAATAGGCTCAGGGAGCTTATCAGACTCAACAAGTCCCTCCGGAAGTCTGATTCCGCAGACTGTACCGTTCTCCTGGTAGCTTGCCCAGCCGCTTCCTGTGATATATCCACGAACTATACACTCGATTGGAAGCATCTCAAGCTTCTTGCAGAGCATGCTGTTTCCGTTGAACCTGTCCTGACCGAAGAACTCCGGCATATCCTTTGCGTCTACTGAAATCATATGGTTAGGCACAACATCCTTTGTGAATTCAAACCAGAACTTAGACATCTGTGTGAGAATGGCTCCCTTGTCTGTAATTTTATTCTTTAAAATATGGTCAAAAGCGGAAATACGATCTGTTGCGACCATAATAAGGCTGTCCCCGTTATCATATACTTCTCTTACTTTTCCTTCTTTGAATGGTTTAAATTCCTGCATGATTGTCCTCCATCTTATGTGTAATTTTATTTTACAAATCAAATGCTACCTTTAAATTATATACCAGCTCAATTTGTAAAGTCAACGTATATTATAAGTTTTTTTAAATAATTTTGCACCATTTATAAGCAATTCTTATATTTATTATTATATCTTTAATATATCAAAACAAAAGCTCCGGTTCAAACCCTTTGTCTGCGCCGGAGCCTATATAATACAAATTTTATTTAACGATAAGTGACTTTCCTGTCATCTCTTTTGGCTGTGGAAGTCCCATAATCTCAAGCAGTGTTGGAGCGATATCTGCAAGACATCCGCCCTCACGAAGCTTGTAAGAAGGGTCAGCATTTACAAGAATGAAAGGAACAGGATTGGTCGTATGAGCTGTATGAGGTTTTCCTGTCTCATAATCAATCATCTTCTCTGCGTTTCCGTGGTCAGCACAGATGAATAATACTCCATCCACATCCTTGATTGCCTGAACTGCATCACCTACGAGTGAATCAACTCTCTCAACAGCCTTTACAGCAGCCGGAATCACACCTGTATGTCCAACCATGTCAGGGTTAGCAAAGTTGATGATAATAACATCATACTTATCTGACTTGATAGCCTCAACAAGATCCATTCCAACCTCAGGAGCGCTCATCTCAGGCTTTAAGTCATATGTTGCAACATCCTTAGGACTGTTTACAAGAAGACGTGCCTCATCGATATTCGGCTCCTCTACTCCACCATTAAAGAAAAAGGTTACGTGTGCATACTTCTCTGTCTCTGCGAGACGAAGCTGTTTCTTGCCATTTGCTGCAAGATACTCACCAAATGTATTCTTGATTTCTTCCTTCTCAAAAGCGATAAGCTTGTTAGGAATTGACTCGTCATAATCCTTGAAGCATACAAATGTTGTCTTAAGGAATGGACGCTCAAAGCCAGTAAACTTATCATCGCAAAATGCTCTTGTCATCTCACGAGCACGGTCCGGACGGAAGTTGAAGAAGATAACAGAATCATTGTCCTTTACAACAGATACCGGTGTGCCATCCTCGTTTGTGATAACTGTAGGAAGCACGAACTCATCTGTAACGTCATTTGCGTATGACTCCTCCATAGCCTTTACAGGGCATGTAGCTTTTACGCCTTCACCCTTAGTGAGTGAATCATAAGCCTTCTGCACACGATCCCAGTTGTTATCTCTGTCCATTGCATAGTAACGTCCTGAAAGAGATGCAATCTTTCCTACACCGATTTCCTTCATCTTGGCGAGAAGCTGCTCGATATAGTCTTTGCCTGATGCAGGCGGTGTATCACGACCATCAAGGAATGCGTGTACATATACTCTGTCAAAATTCTCTTTCTTGCAAAGCTCAAGAAGTCCGTAAAGATGCTCGATATGGCTGTGAACTCCACCATCTGAAAGAAGTCCCCAAAGATGCAGATCGGAGTCATTCTTCTTGCAGTTTTCGATTGCAGAAATTAATACCTTGTTCTTGAAGAAATCACCATCAGCAATTGCCTTTGTGATTCTTGTAAGATCCTGATATATGATACGGCCTGCGCCGATATTCATATGTCCTACCTCAGAATTTCCCATCTGTCCGTCAGGAAGTCCAACTGCAAGGCCTGAAGCTGCGCCCTTTACAAAAGGACACTCTGCCATCAGTTTATCCATAACAGGGGTATTTGCCATAGCTATGGCATTTCCCTCTTTGTGGTCACTTAAGCCGTAACCATCAAGTACCATTAATACTACCGGTTTCTTACTCATTTATATTTCCTCTATTCTTCATATGAGGCTTGCAAAATGCTCTATTACAGTGACATATGCAAGCCCGCAAAAAATTTCATTACATAATAAATGCCACTAAATGCAGCTAAGCTGGTGAATTTAGTGACATTTAGTTATTGTGATTGTCAAATCAAATATTAAATTATGATTTAATAATTACTTGTAGTTTACGATCTTTCCAAAATCAGCCTTGAGTGAAGCGCCACCAACTAATCCACCGTCGATGTCAGGCTTTGCAAAAAGCTCTGCTGCATTTCCTGCATTTACAGATCCGCCGTACTGGATACGAACTGAATCTGCTGTAGCCTGATCATAGATCTCTGCTACACACTCACGAATTGCACCGCAGACCTCCTGAGCCTGGTCAGAAGTAGCTGTCTTTCCTGTTCCGATTGCCCAGATTGGCTCGTAAGCGATAACCATGTTTGCAACATCTGATGCAGCAACACCTGCGAGATCTGACTTAATCTGAAGTCTGATCCAGTCAAGTGTAACACCGCTCTCTCTCTGCTCAAGTGTCTCACCACAGCAAAGGATTGGTGTAAGTCCAGCCTCGATAGCCTTCTTTACCTTCTTGTTGAGAAGTGCGTCATCCTCTTTGAAGTAATCTCTTCTCTCTGAATGTCCGATGATAACATACTTAACACCTGCATCAAGAAGCATCTCTGCTGAGATTTCTCCTGTGTAAGCACCCTTCTCCTCGAAGTACATATTCTCTGCTCCAACAGCAACATTTGTACCCTTTAATGCTTCTACAACAGGTACGATGTCGATTGCAGGTACACAGTAAACAACTTCAACATCATCTGAAACTACGAGTGGTTTTAACTCTTCTACTAATTTAACAGCCTGGCTTGGAGTCATGTTCATCTTCCAGTTGCCGGCTACAATTTTCTTTCTTGCCATTTTATATCTCCTTGTATTTATATACAAATATTTATTGTGGTAGTTCTTTTCGCTAAGTTCAACCCTCGCCTACAGCTCGGTTTCGCTAATCTCAAAGAACAGCCTCGCACTAAATTCAATCATCGCCTACGGCTCGATTTCATTAAGTTGCTTTCAGCTCGATTTCATTAAGCTGCTTTCGGCTTATTTATCATCAGCACAAGCTACGCCAGGAAGCTCCTTGCCCTCAAGGAACTCAAGGGAAGCACCGCCACCTGTTGAGATGTGGCTCATCTTGTCGCCAAGTCCCATCTGGTTAACTGCTGCAGCTGAATCTCCACCACCGATGATTGTGATAGCATCTGATTTAGCAAGTGCCTCTGCTACTGCAAGTGTACCTGCTGCAAGTGTTGGGTTCTCAAATACACCCATTGGTCCGTTCCATACAACAGTCTTAGCTGATGCAACAGCGTCAGCGAAAAGCTTGCGTGTCTTAGGTCCGATATCACAGCCCTCACGGTCTGCAGGCATCTTGTCATAATCATATGTCTCTGTCTCTACAGGAGCATCGATTGGATTTGGGAAATCCTTGATTGTAACTGCATCAACAGGAAGAAGAATCTTCTTTCCAAGTTTCTCTGCTTTTGCAAGCATCTCTTTACAGTAATCAATCTTTGTCTCATCAAGCATTGAGATACCAATCTCATAGCCCTGTGCTTTAAGGAATGTGTATGCCATTCCACCACCGATGATAAGTGTATCAGCCTTCTCGAGGAGATTGTCGATAACATTGAGCTTGTCAGCTACTTTAGCTCCACCAAGAATAGCTACGAAAGGACGTACAGGATTCTCTACTGCCTTGCCAAGGAAGTCAATTTCCTTCTGCATAAGGTATCCAACAACATTCTCTCCACCCTTAGCTGTGATGAACTTTGTAACACCTGCTACAGAAGCATGTGCTCTATGAGCAGAACCGAAAGCGTCACATACATATACATCAGCAAGGTCAGCAAGCTCTTTTGCAAATGCATCTCCGGCTTCCTGTGGCTTTGTCTCCTCTTTGCCTCTGAAACGTGTATTCTGAAGAAGAACTACATCTCCCTCTTTCATCTCTGAAACAGCCTTTGTTGCAGCCTCACCTGTTACGTTGTAGTCAGCTACAAATGTAACCTTCTGTCCAAGCTTAGCCTCAAGAGCTGCAGCTACAGGGGCAAGTGACTCACCCTCGTTTGGTCCGTTTTTAACTTTTCCAAGGTGTGAGCAAAGGATAACCTTTCCACCGTCCTTGATTAATTTCTGGATTGTTGGAAGAGCTCCGTTGATACGGTTCTCATCTGTGATTTTTCCGTCCTTAAGTGGCACGTTGAAGTCACATCTAACGAGAACTCTCTTGCCTTTTACGTTGATATCATCAATTGATTTCTTGTTTAATGACATAATATGTCCTCCCTTATTTCAAGGCATAAGCCATGTGGCCACGCCATATTGTGCATATTAAAAATATAATTAATTCTACAATTCACAGATATTCAAAAGAAATAGCCATGCTTTAAAAAAGAGGCGCGGTTCAATTAAGACCGCGCCCCTTGAGTAGTCTTGAGATATACTGTTCTTGTGGGTACAAGAATTAAGCTAACTCAGAGAAGTACTTGATTGTACGAACCATCTGAGATGTGTAGCTGTTCTCGTTATCATACCAAGAAACAACCTGAACCTCATACAGATCATCACCAATTGGGTTAACCATTGTCTGAGTAGCATCGAATAAAGAACCGAATCTCATACCAACGATATCAGAAGATACGATCTCGTCCTCATTGTATCCGAAGGACTCATTAGCTGCTGCCTTCATAGCTGCGTTGATGTCTTCCTTAGTAACGCCAGCCTTCTTAACAACTGCTGTAAGGATTGTTGTAGAACCTGTAGGGGTTGGTACACGCTGTGCAGATCCGATTAACTTTCCGTTTAACTCTGGGATAACAAGACCGATAGCCTTAGCTGCTCCAGTAGAGTTAGGAACGATGTTAACTGCTGCTGCACGAGATCTTCTTAAGTCACCCTTTCTCTGTGGTCCGTCAAGAGTCATCTGATCTCCTGTGTAAGCATGGATTGTTACCATGATACCAGACTGGATTGGAGCGTACTTGTTAAGTGCATCTGCCATTGGAGCTAAGCAGTTTGTTGTACAAGAAGCTGCTGAGATGATTGTATCAGAAGCCTTAAGTGTCTCATGGTTTGTATTGTAAACGATTGTAGGAAGGTCATTTCCTGCTGGTGCAGAGATAACTACCTTACGAGCTCCAGCATTGATATGAGCCTGAGCCTTCTCTTTTGATGTATAGAATCCAGAGCACTCAAGTACAACGTCAACCTTTAACTCTCCCCATGGGCAATTGTTTGCATCTGGGAATGCGTAAATTTTGATTTCCTTACCACAAACTGTGATAGAATCATCGCTTGCAGAAACCTCATCTGCATGCTCGTATTTACCCTGTGATGAATCATACTTTAATAAGTGTGCTAACATTTTTGGGCTTGTTAAGTCGTTGATAGCTACTACCTCGTATCCCTCAGCTCCAAACATCTGTCTGAAAGCAAGACGTCCGATACGACCAAATCCGTTGATTGCTACTCTTACTGCCATTTTAATTCCTCCTAGAATTGTAAAAAGTATTTTTAGGGACATGCCCTAAGATGCTTTTATTATAGCGAATAATTCTCAAAGGTTCAAGTACTTTATTTGCGTTTGTTAAAATTTTCACTAAATATTTTCATTTACACACATTTTTTATCATTCTTCACAATTTTTCTTTTTATATATTGCACTTTATTATAATCTCGGCTACACTTAATTAATTGCTGTAATCCGCACTTTCCGGCAGCCAGCAGCAGACAATTATAAATCATGTCACTTATAAAGTTTTTTAACAACAATACATCAATTTTACGGAGGTATTTATATGTGGGATCAGCACATGCACTGCATGTTTTCGGGTGACAGCGATGCCGACCCGGTATTGATGATAAAATCAGCAATCAACAAAGGGCTGGACGGCATCTGCTTTACAGACCATCTGGACTATGACTATAAAGAGGAGCCCGGGCTTTTCGACCTTGATATAGCAGCATATGAAAAGCGCATCAAAAGACTTGCAATGGTTCTTAAAGAAAAGGGCTGCCCTGTAAATATCCACTGGGGCATTGAAATCGGTTTACAGCCCCATATTACAGACAAAAATAATGAGGTCACCAAAAAATATCCGTTTGACCTCGTGATCGGCTCAAGCCATGTCGTAAACGGCATTGACCCATACTACCCTGCATTTTACAAAGGCAAGACAGAGCATGAAGCCTACACAGAATACTTTGAATCGATACTCGACAATCTGCACAGCGGGGCGGATTTTGATGTGTACGGTCACATCGACTACGTGGTCAGATACGGTCCTGACAAAAATAAATACTATTCATATGAAAAGTATGCCGACATAATTGATGCTATATTAAAGGAAATTATCTCCCAGGGAAAAGGCATCGAGCTCAATACCGCCGGCTTTAAATACGGGCTTGGCCACCCAAATCCGACCGAAGATGTGCTAAAGCGCTATCACGAGCTTGGCGGTGAAATAATCACCGTCGGAGCAGATGCCCACAAACCGGAGCATGTGGCATATGATTTTGACAAGGTTTCAAATATCCTCAAGGGTGCCGGGTTTATGTACTATACAGTATTTGAAAACCGCGTTCCTGCTTTCATCAAATTATAGCCCGACCTTAAAGGCCTTACAATTATCATTCTATCCAACTATTAAACCTCACATGCATTCGCAAATGTCAAAAATAGGAGCCACCTGATCTACATTTTACATCAAGTGGCTCCTAAAGCATTGGTTCCGTAAGCTTCACTGTATAACCTCCAAGTTCCGCTTTCGCTATATGAATTTATTTTGGCATTTCCATATTGCTTTGCTATAAATCTGATTCTGTTTATGACAGGATTCTTATTCTTTTAGCTTAGCTATGGACCTCTACCCTTCTTCATAAAATCACTCCTTTTGGTTACATTATCTATGTAAACTCTTATGAGAGATTCTATCTTTCACTTTTAATCTACAAGAACTTTTTCAACGATATTATTTATTTGCTAATATATCTGTGCGATTACTGCTCTTCGGCTCGCCCTACAGATTTAAATATTCCGTTCAATCATCCTTATAGTACTTTGACTTAAATTATGTAATCCCCATTGGACTGTACCTCCTGTGTTTTATTTTTGTTCCTTTCGTATCTCTTTTTGTTGATTTAAGATTACACTAATTTCACCTATTTG
>ERZ1034976.3039-NODE-3039-length-10916-cov-22.698370_pt1 | contig 10916 bp, 9 predicted proteins | sample MGYA00520623_ERZ1034976 | MGnify/ENA primary metagenome ERZ1034976 (study PRJEB33766, sample SAMN09781774) | gut metagenome | biome: gut microbiome | host: Homo sapiens | place: Madagascar | study: EMG produced TPA metagenomics assembly of the PRJNA485056 data...
AGCCTTGATGAATGCGGATATCCTGCCGTATACCACGCTGTGTGCTTTCTCATCTCGTGTATTCCCGTGTACTCGCCCTTGAACTCTATCATCATGCGTGCATGGCGCAGTATCATCCGGCGTACTTCCTCAAATGATGGCTTTTCCTGATGCTCGCCGGTCTCAAAGTAATGCAGTATCTGTGAAAAAATCCATGGATTGCCCTGCGCTCCCCTGGCTATCATAAAGCCGTCGCAGCCTGTCTGCTCCTGCATTTTTATGACATCCTCTGCGCAAAGCAGGTCTCCGTTTCCTATGACCGGTATTGAGACAGCCTCTTTTACCTGCCTTATGATGTCCCAGTCGGCTTTACCGGAGTAGTACTGCTCTCTGGTCCTGCCGTGCACTGCGACTGCGCTTGCGCCGCTTTCTTCAGCTACATGCGCCAGCTCTACTGCGTTGACATGCTCATCATCGAAGCCCTTTCGTATTTTTACGGTGACCGGCTTATCTATCGCTTTTACTATGCTCTCTATAATCTGACCTGCAAGAATCGGATTTTTCATGAGCGCTGAGCCCTCACCGTTGTTTACGATTTTGGGCACCGGACAGCCCATGTTGATATCCAGTATGTCAAACGGTCTTTCCTCTATCTGCTTTGCTATCTGAGCCATTATCTGCGGGTCTGAGCCAAACATCTGGAGTGAAACAGGCTTTTCTCTTTCATCTATGGAAAGAAGCGACTCTGTATTTTTGTTTTTGTACAAAATTGCCTTGGCGCTGACCATTTCCATACATAAAAGGCCGGCTCCCTGCTCCTTGCACAATAAGCGAAATGGCAGGTCTGTCACGCCTGCCATAGGTCCCAGTATCAGGTTGTTTGGGAGTGTCACACTTCCTATCTGAAGCTTTCGTATCTGATGAATATCCATACTATTACTTCACTCCCTTGCGGTTCTGCTTGCGATACACGAGGTTTATGCCCTTTAATGTCAGATCCGGATCGTATACATCCACGTTTTCTGTCTCATTGGATATTATTCTGCCGAGTCCGCCGGTTACTACAACCTTTGCATCGTACATGCCTGTTTCTTCCTTTACCTTGTTAATGATATACTCTGTCTGTCCTATCTGTCCATACACAAGTCCCGCCTGCATGCTGGTGATGGTGTCCTTTCCGAGGATATTATCAGGCTTTTTAATCTCTATCTCAGGAAGCTTTGCCGCATCCTCCCAGAGTGCCTTGGCTGAGATACGTATGCCCGGTGCTGTGATTCCTCCCATGAAGGTACCGTTTTCATCGACCATATCGTAGGTGGTTGCTGTGCCAAAATCTATGACTAAAACAGGTCCTCCATATAATTCATATGCAGCTACGGCGTCTACTATACGGTCTGCGCCAATTTGCTGCGGATTTGGTGTGGCGATACGGATGCCTGTTTTGATGCCCGCCTCCACGATTATCGGCCTGATATTGAAGTATTTTATTAGGCCATTCTGCAGTGAATGCATGATATTCGGTACAACGGAGCATATGATTGCATCATGTATGTCGTCCATGCCTACCTGATTTCTTTCAAGCAGAGTGCTCAGAAGCATGCCATATTCATCCGATGTACGTGGCATTTTGGTTGTAATTCTAAAGCTCGCTTTTATCCTGTCCCCATCAAACACACCGCATGTTATGTTTGTATTTCCTACGTCCAGTGCTAAGATCATCTGTTATTCCTCCTCGAGTCCTTCTCCCAAAAATACTATGCGATAATACGTCTCTATCGACTCGAGCAGCTCTCTTCGCTCGTTGCGGTACTGCTTTATCTTTAGCACGCTTCCTATCTCGTCATAGAAAAAGTCATTTTCCTTGCAGGATGTTCTGAAATCGAGGTTTCCGTCCTCATCAAACACCAACTCCAGTATGCCTCCCACATCCTCTGTATACAGGACGCACATGATTTTGAGCTCGTCCCTTATAGTCTGTGGAAGTCCGTTAAAATTCTCGTTCAGATAATATTTTTTCTGATATGCGTTTGACACGCAAAGTACTACCTCTTTAGACATATCCGTATATTCCTCTCACTGATACTTCTCCGCTTGAAACCAGCTTGCGCGACTCCCATGTGTCCACGATCAGCTCGCCCTTAGGCGTGATGCCCATCGCTTTTCCGTCAAACGGCTCCTTCGGATCCAGTACCCTTACTGATTTGTTCCTGTTGACCAACAGCTTGTCATACTCCCTGACGAGGGCTGAAAGGTCCTGCGTCTTTAAAAATGTGTCATAATACTGCTCAAAGTATGACATGGTCTCTGCGATTATCTGCGCACGGTGGAATCTTTTGCCACCTGCTTCTATCATGAGTGAGCTCGCCATCTGACTGATTTCCTCCGGAAAGCTCTCATTATGCACGTTGATACCGATACCTACAACAATATGGTTGATATAGTCAAACTGCGCATTCATCTCTGTGAGTATGCCGCACACCTTTTTGCCGTTTACCACAATGTCGTTTGGCCACTTTATCAGGGCTTCCTCGCCTGTAACGCTTGTTATTGCCTTTGCGACAGCAAGCGCTGCCACAAGCGTGAGCATGGATGCATTGTTTGGATTGATATCAGGCTTTATCATAAGTGTCATGAAAATACCTGTGCCGGACGGCGATACCCAGCTGCGGCCGCGGCGCCCCTTGCCTGACTCCTGCTTGTCCGCTACGACTAAGGTGCCGCTTTGATAGCCTTTTTCGGCAAGCTCCTGAGCCTTGGTGTTGGTGGAGTCTATTGTATCAAAATACAGCACCTCTTTTGCCACCCAGTCTGTGTGCATGAGGCTTTTTATCTCCGCCTCTGTCATCAGATCTGGTGCTGCCATGAGCTTGTAGCCCTTATTCTGTTGTGCCTCTATCTCATATCCGGCTTCCTTTAGCTGGTTTATGGCTTTCCACACGGCTGTGCGCGATACTCCGAACCTGTTGCATAGCTCCTGCCCTGAAATATAGCCGTCAGCGCTGCGTAGAAGCCTAAGTATTTCTTCCTTCATACTTTATTCCTTAGCTTTCCGTCAATCTTTTGTTGCGGTCATTGCTTGCCGTACTAATCAGCAAGTGTTGCACGCATGATAGCCTTGATTGAGTGCATACGGTTCTCTGCCTCATCAAATACCACTGAACGCTCTGACTCAAATACCTCGTCTGTCACCTCAAGCTCGCTCAGTCCAAACTTCTCATAGACCTGCTTGCCGATTGTGGTCTTTAAATCATGGAATGCAGGCAGACAGTGCATAAAGATTGCGCTATCCTTTGCATTTTCAAATGCTTTTGCATTTACCTGATATGGCTTTAAGTCGTTAATTCGCTCTGCCCATACCTCTTGTGGCTCGCCCATTGATACCCACACATCTGTGTAGATGACATCTGCGTCCTTTGTGCCCTCTGCCACATCCTCTGTGAGTGTGATTGATGCGCCTGTTGTTTCTGCAACGTCCTTACAGTATTTTACAAGCTCATCATTTGGGAAATATTTCTTGTTTGTGCATGCCACAAAGTCCATGCCAAGCTTTGCACATGTGACCATGAGTGAATTGCCCATGTTGTATCTTGCATCGCCCATGTATACAAATTTCACGCCCTTGAGTCTGCCGAGGTGCTCACGGATTGTAAGCATATCTGCTATCATCTGTGTCGGGTGGAACTCATTTGTCAGGCCGTTCCATACCGGTACGCCTGCGTATTTAGCCAGCTCCTCCACTATTTCCTGTCCATATCCACGGTACTCGATTCCATCAAACATTCTGCCGAGCACGCGCGCTGTATCGGCGATGCTCTCCTTTTTACCTATCTGTGAACCGCTCGGGTCAAGGTATGTGACATGCATTCCAAGGTCATGTGCCGCTACCTCAAAAGAGCAGCGAGTTCTGGTACTGGTCTTTTCAAAAATCAGCGCTATATTCTTGCCTGTGAGGTCATCATGTCTGATGCCTTTTTTCTTCTTTTCCTTCAGCTCCTGTGAGAGGTCAATCAGATAAGTAATCTCTTCCGGAGTGTAATCCATAAGTTTTAAAAAGTTTCGTCCCTTTAACTGCATTGCTCTTGCCTCCTGGGTTTTATTTGCATCGTTTATAGATGCAGGTTGCTATAATTTATATCTGTAGATTGCTATAATGATGTCATTTTACTCTATTTTGTAGTATGTTGCAAGAGGTTTGAAGCATTGACGCTCTGACTGTAAAACCACGCCGTACAAATAATTAAAGAGGCTGCAAACCAACAAGCTTTGTTGATTTGCAGCCTCTTTGTTATTTCTTTATATCGGCTGTATATTATCTGAACTTCATATTTCCGATTGATATTCCTGAGCCGTGATCATTGAAGGATGTACATCCTCCTGTGTTGTCCACTCCGGACATTGCCTCCTGTGCTGCACTGTAGCATGAAGAAGAAATGCGTCCGCTAAGCTTTCTTGCGAGCTTTCCTGATGATGCAGGTCCAAACTGGCCTTTCTGGTAAATAACACCTGAGATGCTGTTTGGATATGAGCCGCTCTTTACTCTGTTGATGACTGCCGCTCCTACTGCAAGCTGACATTCATAGCTCTCTCCGCCTGCCTCACACTCGATGATTGCTGCAAGCAGTGTCAGGTCATCTGCTCCTGCACTTACTGCCTCGCCCTGTGTGGTCTCTGTTTTCTTTGATTCCTTTGCTGCTTTTGCAGCTTCTTTTGCTGCCTTTTCTTCTGCGGCCTTTCTCTCAGCCTCTTTCTGTGCAGCTATCTGAGCCTGTTCCTCTTCAATTGTGATACCCACTCTTGTGTTGAGGGAACGTGTCGCATAATCTGCTGCGATATATCCTGTCTGTGAATCGCTGACTACTGCAATCCAGCCGTCCGGTGCCTGCGCTGCGCGGTCCACCTGATAGGTCTTGCCCTGGTCAGCTACCTCTAAGGCCTTGCTGTTTGTATCTGCTGTCTCTCTCACACGAAGTCCGTCTGTATTTACTGTAGCAATTTCTCCGCATGTGTCGTAAGCATAGCTTAGTGCGTCAGCTCCGGTCACACAGTAAGAAACATTAACGTATCCATCTACATTTCCTGACTTGATGTGAGCCCATGTGCCATCGTTTTCTACGATGTCTGCCACACTTCCTTTATATAGTTTTCCAACAATATCTGACTGTTCATCGGCCTGTGCTCTTACGTTGAGTGATTCTTCAACGTTTGGCATAAGCTTTGTCTGCCATTCCTGCTGCTCCTGTGTGAGCTGGGGCTGTGCCTCCTGCTGTGCATCCTGTGCTGCTGCCACCATCTCAACATTTTCTTTTTCTAATGTAACAGCATTCTCTGCTGTGAGGCTCTTCTCATAATCAAAAAGAGTCGCTGCTACGCCAGCATAACTATTATAACCAGTATGCTCTAAACCAGTGTTTGCTAGCACCTTATCCTCTGCTTTGACCTCAGAGCGTCCGCTGTTAGTAACCGCGGTAACCGTCAGCATGGCGCACAGTCCACAGACCGTAATGCTATCGATTACTTTTTTGTTTAGCTTCATATAATCCTCCATATGGTGTAGTATATGTTGTTTTTGTTACGTTTATTACACCTATGTTGCATTTGTTACAACTTTGTTACAGTCGGTATAATATCACAGTAATAGCATTTTGTCAAATTTCATGGAAAAATCTCCTGAAGCACCGATGAAATCACCCCATTCTGATGTGCCTTATGCTCTATCTCCAGCTTGTCGCTTTCGCTTCTCGACAGCTCGTCTATGTAGTCGCTCACCTGTTTTTCTATTTTATAAATCTCGTTGCTCAAAATTCTTATCCTGTGTGAGAGTGCGAACAAGGTCACAATGACTGTCAGCATGAAAAGTGCAAGCATTATCGCAAGTATGCCTCCTGCCATGATGTCCATATTGTCCATTGATAATTCCATATTAATGTGTCCTCCCTACTATTCTTTTTCCGATACATCATTCAAAATTTAACTTAACCTATAACGCAGGATGATGTACTATTGATTATTATAACCAATTCACTTGAACTTAACAGTTCCTATCGGTCGCAAGTTTCGACATTTGTCTGGTATTGCAGGGCAAACTTTCACCGGTAACTTGGTATTGACTTTTATTGTGTTGAGTATAATATAAATATGAGACAAACAGGAATGCAAGAAAGGATACATATATATGAAGAAAATAGTTATGACAGGCGGCGGTACTGCAGGTCATGTCACTCCAAATATAGCTCTTATGCCGGCACTTAAGGAGGCCGGATACGATATCGAATACATTGGCTCAGTAAACGGAATGGAGAAGGGGCTGATCGAAGCCCAAAAGATTCCTTACCACGGCATTTCATCAGGAAAGCTGCGCCGATACTTTGACTGGAAGAACTTTACAGACCCGTTCCGCGTGTTAAAGGGCTACGGTCAGGCTGTAAGCCTCATGAAAAAACTCAAGCCTGATGTAGTATTTTCTAAGGGTGGCTTCGTTTCCGTACCTGTCGTGCTTGCCGCAAAGCACTGCCATGTGCCTGCCATCATCCACGAGTCGGATATCACCCCGGGACTTGCCAATAAAATCGCCATAAAGGGTGCCAAAAAGGTCTGCTGCAATTTCCCTGAGACCATGAAATATCTGCCTGCAGACAAGGCTGTGCTCACCGGATCACCTATCAGACGCGAGCTTTTTAGCGGCGTTGCCGAAAATGCCATAAAGCTTTGTAATTTTCCTGACCACAATAAGCCTGTCATCCTCATCATCGGAGGAAGCCTCGGCTCTAAAAAGGTTAATGAAGCTGTCCGTGAGATTCTTCCCGAGCTCCTAAAGGATTTCTATGTGATTCACCTCTGCGGAAAGGGCAATCTGGACAACAAGCTTGCCGGAATCACAGGCTATGCACAGTTTGAGTACGCCAATGCTGAGCTCACCGACATGTTTGCTCTGGCTGACATGGCTATTTCAAGAGCCGGAGCCAACTCCATCTGCGAGCTGCTTGCTCTGCACAAACCAAACATCCTGATTCCTCTTTCTGCTGCTGCCAGCCGCGGAGACCAGGTATTAAATGCAAAATCCTTCAAAAAGCAGGGCTTTTCATACGTCATCGAGGAGGAGGAGCTCACAAAGGATTCTCTGCTTAGCGCAGTAAAAGAGGTGTACGGCAACAGGGATAAATATAAGGATGCCATGGCAAAAAGCGGTCAGATGGATTCCATCGCCACTATTATTGATTTGATTAACTCTCAGGTGAAGAAATCGTCATAGGGTCAGAGTCTGTTTAAAGCGTCATTGCATATCATAAAAAAGAAAAAGCCCGGATATGAACTACATTTGCATATCCGGGCTTTTTGTTTTTCAAAAATCTGATTAATCATAAATGAGGGGCAAAATACCTTTTGAACCTCATATCATAATATATAATAACTACTACATGCTCATCTCATCGCAGATTTTCTTCATCTCGTCATCAGTGAATTCCTTGTGATTCCACTCTATGACATTCTTGTTGTCATCTGACTCATATCTTGGAATCAGGTGCATATGGAAATGGAATACTGTCTGGCCTGCCACCTCACCATTGTTCTGTACCAGGTTGTAGCCTTCACAGCCAAGCACATCCTTCTCGTGTGTCATAATCTTCTTTGCAAGCTTTGCTGCCTTGGCAAGTGTCTCATCCTCAATCTCAAAAATATTTGCATAATGCTGCTTTGGAAGGATAAGTGCATGTCCCTTTGTAGCAGGACTTGCATCGAGTATTACCTTGAAATCATCATCCTCGTAGATTGAATTGGTCGGGATATCCCCATTTGCCAGTTTACAGAAAATACAGTTGTCATCTTTCATCTTTGTCACCTCATATATATAATTATTTTGTAACTGTTCAGAATCAAAAAGCCCTTTAAAACGGAAATATCTGATCAAGCATGCGCAGTGTCTTGAAATTACCCTTTGCTGTCATTTCTCCGGTCATAAATGCTCTCTGGAAGGTCATGTGACCATCTATTATAGACTCCATGATACTCTTCGAAAATTTGGCATATACATCCACTATATCCTCTTCGCCATAGTGTATATCCAGCTTATCCTCATCCACCTTTATATATAACGGATTTTTAATGCCCTCTATATTAAATGAATAGCAGGCTTTGAATTCACGAAGCGGAATAAAATGTGCTTCAAGCTCCTTTATATATGGCATGTCGTCTGTAGATGCCTGCTGACCGAGCATGTCCTTGAACATGGTTGCAAGCTCCTCGATATCCTCCTTCTGCTGCTTTACATATGTATCATCAGATACATACTTCGACAGCTGCTCACTCTCCTGTGGGGTGAGATTGAGCTGCTGTGTCCTGAGCACGCTTTGCTTCACTGCCTGATTGCTTGTAGGCAGGCTCTTAATCTTCTGGGATATCGTGCGATACAGATTCTCCGCGCGTTTTTCTATTATGAGATTATACTCCTTATTGAGCTGAAACGTAGTAATATCCTCTACATATCCGCATAACCCTGAGCACGGCAGACCGCCAAGTATCTCCCATGCATTGCATAGTGTGGTCTCTGCCTCGCGCTCTCCATATGTGGTAGACATAACAATAGGCTGCATATATGTATTGCTTATCTTTTCCTTATCACCGTAGAGCCAGCATGCATCAAGGAACTGCTGCATATATCCACCTATACCAAGCCACTCAACCGTCGTTGCGAGAATGATTCCATCTACATCCTTAAAGGTCTGTGGCAATGTAGCTATTTCATTTTTGTGCTCATAGATATTGTATCTCTCCACCTTTACGCGGAGCTCCTTTAGCACATTTTCTATCCTGCTTATCACATACAGTGTTGGGTCGTCCAGTAAGCCTCTTCCACCATAATAAATATTTATCTTCATGCAGCTTCTCCTACCATTAATTTCTAGTTGATACTATATTTATTATATCTCTTTTTGCGATATAAAACAATTGAAATAACAAATCCGCCTGCGAGTCCGCCTCCATGAGCCCAATTGTCCACTCCCTGCGTTGAAACTCCATAGTATATCATCAGTATAACCATAAATACAGCCTGCTGTCTGCTGATGCCCTCATAAAAGCCTCTGTTTACTATAACTATCCACACAAGTGCTCCCACCAGACCAAATATCGCCCCGGAGGCGCCTGCCGATACCGCAAAGTCATTATTATAAAGCATAACGATGTACGATAATACACTTCCACACATGCCTGACACAAGAAATATAATCAGAAGCTTCACATGCCCCATAGCCTTCTCGACTATCTGACCGACAGCGCCTAAAACCACCATATTGTTAAGTATATGCATCAATCCAAAATGCATAAACATAGAAGTGAGCAGCCTCCAATACTGGCCATCCTTTATATACTCAGGGTACATGGCTCCGTGGGCAGCCATATACTGTGCATCAAGTGTGCTGCCTGATAAACTCATCAGCACAAAAACTATTATATTTACCACTATTATGCCAATTGTCATATATGGTTTATCATAAAATCTTTTTATATTCTGCAAATCTGTGGGGTCTCCTTAATTTTCCTATAAATACTTTTTTCTTATTATAAATTTTAAGGAGCTTATTTGCAACAATTATACAAACCGGTACTTAACATCAGCAAATCTGATGATATCATTTGACTTGAGCTGCTTCTTCTGCTTGTACGCAAGCACCTCATTATTCACAAAGGTTCCATTTGTGGAGTTTAAATCCTCCAGATAAAATTCCTGGTTTTCCCTGTTTATAACTGCATGAAAATGACTTATTGTATCCTTGCCTATTACTGCATCGGCCTCATCGCCCTGACCAATACGCGTACAATCTTTGTCTATTATTATATTACTGCGGTTTTCCATGCCCTCATACAAAAGCATGCCCTGTGGGTGCTCCCTGTAATCGCTCAGACATACTGTGGGGTGTATCTGACGCGGTACCGGCTCCGGTGCAGCCTCTGAGCCTGGGTGTATAAGCATGGTGTCATCTAACTTTTCACGATTTTCTTTTCGTTTTTCTTTTTTAAACCATTTTCTGTTTATGTCCGGTTTTTTAGGCTTTTCTATCACTGACGCCTGCTTCTTTTGCTCCGGCAGCCTGATATCCAGCTGCTCCAGCAGATACACCCGAAGCTTATCGTACAGTGTAGGCTTTATCTGCTCCTTAGGCTCCTCTACTCTGACCTGTGGCTGTGAAATCGGCGCAATCACCTCCTCCACCGGCTTTTCTGCCACCTTTTTCTGTCGCTCCTCGATTATGGCATTTCGAATATCAGCGATACTGTAATTGCCATTTATGGTTTTCTCGTATATACCATATGCTATATGTATCGCTTCAGCATCACTGTGATCAAGTTTCGTGAGCATATACTCCATTAGATGTTGGAATGTAGTACACATAGTCTTCATCTGTGCCGGGTATGCTGTGAAATATATTTCTTCATCCTGATTTACCCCTTTTATGTGTATTAGCTGAGGATCGAGTGCCAGGCAGTCCGTGCCTACAAGATGATTCTCCAAAAGCTCCATCTTGTTACAGATACTCACCACAAGCTTTTCAAGAAACTCAAGCTTTATATCATTATACTGGCAGCGCATTTCCAAAGACTGAACTCCGGATATATCATACCAGTACTGCCCTTCATTATTCACATAACACTTCTCCATCTTCAGAAAGCCCGGAATATTGTTTTTCAACAATATCTTTTCATCTAACGGCTTCACCTCGTCACAACGCAGCTTCATAAAGCTGCCTGTCATCTTTCTTTCATATACTATTTCATTAGAATTCATTTACTACCTCTTTCAAAACCTGATAATTATAGAAATCATCCACCAGCCACATATCAGTAGCATACTCATAAGAGCTGTCTTCCTTCATTTCGTTATACAGCACAAGTCCCATCTTCATCGCTATCGCAAGCATAACAATAAATATAGGTATAATAAT
>ERZ1034976.3043-NODE-3043-length-10906-cov-7.358216_pt1 | contig 10906 bp, 7 predicted proteins | sample MGYA00520623_ERZ1034976 | MGnify/ENA primary metagenome ERZ1034976 (study PRJEB33766, sample SAMN09781774) | gut metagenome | biome: gut microbiome | host: Homo sapiens | place: Madagascar | study: EMG produced TPA metagenomics assembly of the PRJNA485056 data...
CTGGAAGTTATCGACAAATACGGCGCAGATGCCCTTCGTCTTACACTGATGACAGGTAACGCACCTGGAAATGATATGCGTTTCTACTGGGAGCGTGTAGAATCCAGCCGTAACTTTGCAAATAAGATCTGGAATGCTTCCCGTTTCATTATGATGAACCTGGAGGGCAAGACAGTAACAGAGCCGGGAGACCTGAACGCACTGTGCAACGAGGATAAATGGATCCTTTCCAGACTGAACACAGTGATCCGTGATGTTACTGAGAATATGGATAAATATGAGCTTGGAATTGCCGTACAGAAGGTCTATGATTTCCTGTGGGATGAGCTCTGTGACTGGTATATCGAGATGGCAAAGGTAAGACTGTGGAAGGCAGAGGAAAACCCGGCAGCAGCAAACGATGCACTGTGGACACTTCGCACTGCGCTGACACAGGGATTGAAGCTTCTTCATCCGTTCATGCCATTTATCACAGAAGAGATCTACTGCACACTGCTTCCGGATGAAGAGTCCATCATGATCTCTGACTGGCCGGTATACAGAGACGAGATGAATTTTGCAGATGCTGAGAAAGCAGTTTCAAGCTTCCAGGAGGTTGTACGTGGAATCCGTAACACCAGAAACGAGATGAACGTACCGCAGAACAGAAAGACCAATATCTACATCGTAGGCAAAGATGCAGAGTGCTGTGCGCATTTTGAGTCCTGCAAGAAGTCCTTTACAAACCTTGCGTTTGCAAAAGAGATCCACGTACAGCAGGATAAGAACGGAATCGGTGAGGATGCGGTATCCATCGTTGTGGCAGACGGTGTGGTATATCTGCCGCTGGAGGATCTGATCGACCGTGAAAAGGAGATCGAACGTCTCACAAAAGAACAGGAGCGTCTTACAAAAGAGATCGCACGCTGCGAGGGAATGCTGAACAATCCGAATTTTGTGAACAAGGCACCAGCAGCCAAGGTAGAGGCAGAGAAGGAGAAACTTGAGAAATACAAAGAGATGAAAGAGAAAGTGAACCTGCAGTTAACACAGATGGTGAAATAACGAAGGAGTGTTTTAATGAAGTGGTGTAACTTTTTCAATAAGATTTCGCTGATACTTCAGGCTCTGGGCTGTGCAGTCCTGTACTTTGTGATCGAGGCCATATGCAGGCACTCGTTCACAGAGGCGTGGACCTACATGACCACAAGGCCACTTGTATTTGCTTATAATGCGGCGTTTATCTTTACGACGATGCTGATTGTTTATCTCTTCCGAAAGAGAGTTTTCTGGCGTATATTTGTGGGCAGCTTATGGCTGTTTCTGGGAATAGTAAACGGTGTGCTTCTTCTCAACCGTGTCACACCGTTTACAGGACCGGATGTGAAGAATCTGACAGATGGACTCAGTATTGCAAAAAAATATCTGACCCGTACCCAGATGACCATAGGTGCAGTTCTTCTGGGGATTGCAGTTCTGATTCTTCTGATCATCCTGATAAGATCGCCGAAGTACAGAGGCAAGCTGAAATATAAGGTAAATATTCCGCTGGTCCTGGTCGGGGTTCTTGCATTTGGAGGAATCACACAGCTTGCTCTGGAAAAAAGAGTTCTTTCCAATTATTTTGGAAACATTGCCATAGCTTATGAGGATTACGGATATCCCTACTGTCTGGCAACGACGATCTTTAATACCGGAATCAGTGCACCGAGAGATTATTCCAAAAGCGAGATCAAAAGGATCGAGAAGTCGGAAGAAAATCTTCCGGAAACGAAAGAAGGCAGTCATCCGAATATTCTGTTTTTGCAGCTGGAGTCCTTTTTTGATCCTACGCTGGTAAATTATCTGGAACTGTCAGAAGATCCTATTCCGAATTTCAGAAAGCTGATGAAGGAGTATTCCTCCGGATATTATAAGGTACCTTCCGTAGGAGCCGGAACCGCAAATACCGAGTTTGAGTCCATTACCGGAATGAGCCTTCATTATTTTGGACCAGGAGAGTATCCTTACAAGAGTATCCTTAAGGAAACTACCTGTGAGAGCGCACCGTATGTTCTGAAGAATCTGGGCTATACTGCTCATGCAGTACATAACAATGAGGCGAATTTCTACGGAAGAAGAAGCATTTTTCCGAATCTGGGATTTGATACCTTCACTTCGGCAGAGTACATGAAGGATGAAAACCAGAAGAACCCGTTGGGCTGGACAAAGGACAGTGTCCTCACCGATGAGATCGTCAAGTGTCTGGATTCCACAGAAGGACCTGATTATGTATATACTATTTCCGTACAGGGACATGGAGATTATCCTTCAGAACCGGTACTGGAAAATCCGGAGATCACAGTTTCCGGGGCACCTACTGACGAGCTGAACAATAAGTGGGAGTATTATGTAAATCAGATCCACGAGATGGATAATTTTGTCAAGGAGCTTACTGATAAGCTGGAAGATTATCCGGAGGATGTGGTGCTTGTCATGTATGGAGATCACCTTCCGACCATGGGACTGACCGTGGAGGATGTGGAGAATAAATATCTGTTCCAGACAGAGTATGTGATGTGGGATAATTTCGGACTTAAGAAAAAGAAAGAAAATCTTGCGGCATACCAGATGGCAGCAGAGGTTATGGATCGTGTAGGAATCCATGAGGGAAATGTTTTCAAGTATCACCAGGCAAGAAGAAACACCAAAAATTATCAGGTGGATCTGGAGACCCTGCAGTACGATCTTCTCTACGGAAAACAGTATACATATGACGGAGAGAATCCTTTTGAGCGGACAAAGATGCGTATGGGAATCTATGATACCACACTGGATTCGATTCAGGTTGTGTCTGAGATGGATCACACCTATTATATCCAGGGAACAAACTTTACGCCATCCAGCCAGGTCAAGATCAACGGAGAATGGTACGATACGGTTTATGTGAATCCTACCAAGCTGATCATTACCGGAAAGGAACTGGATGATTTTGACCGGCTCTCGGTAGTGCAGCGAAGCAACAGTTCCACCAGAAAGGCCATGACAAAGAGCCATGACCGGGCAGTTTATGCACTGCTTGCTGACAGCAAGTGGAAGCTTGACAGTGAAAAGAGCAGTTCTGATACAGGGCTAACGGAGGAAACAGATATAGCGTCAGAAACGGAATCCACAGAAGATTCCGGTGAAGAAAACAGTACAGACAACCGGTAAATGGCATAGAAAAAATACTCCGATACAAAAAATGTCGGATAAAATATTACGATTAGGACTGGACATCTTCCACCACTATTATATAATGGTATCGTAACGAACAGGAGGGGAGAAGCTTTTCTCCCCAAAAGTTCTTTACGAATACATTATAGATAAGTGATGGTTTTTTTTATGAATTACGAAGAAGCAGTTGCGTATATTGAAGATATACCGAGATTTACTACTAAGAACAGCCTGGACCATACCAGAGAATGCTTAAGAAGACTTGGAAATCCGCAGGAGAAATTCCGTGTGATCCATGTGGCAGGAACCAACGGAAAGGGAAGTACCTGTGCTTTTATCACATCGGTCCTTCGGGAAGCAGGATATTCCTGCGGACTTTTTACATCTCCTCATCTGGTGGAGATCAACGAGCGTTTTCAGATCAACGAGGAAGTGATCGATGACGATACCTTCCTTCGTGCTTTTGAAAAAGTTAAAAAGCTTTCCGATGAGCTGGTTGAGGAGGGAAGCTATCATCCCACCTATTTCGAGACACTCCTTCTGATGGGAATGGTGATCTTTGCAGAAGCCGGCGTGGATTATGTAACACTGGAGACCGGTCTTGGCGGACGTCTGGATGCAACCACTGCTGTGGAGAATCCGGCAGCCTGTGTGATCACATCCATCAGCCTCGATCATATGCAGTATCTTGGAAATACAGTTTCCGAGATCGCAGGAGAGAAGGCAGGGATCATGGTGCCGGGTGTTCCGGTGATCTACGATGGAAATGATCCGGATGCGGCCGGAGTGATGCGTGAGCATGCAGAGAAGCTGGGATGTCCATATTATGAGCTGAAACTGGAGGATACAGAAATCCATAGGATAACAAAGGACGGAATCAGGTTTTCTCTTAAGGACGAGACATATGGCGATACCGTATTTGATATACCGTTTATCGCTCGTTATCAGGTTATGAATGCAGCTCTTGCGGTGAAAACCATTCAGGTACTGGAAGATCAGATCCCGGTATCTCTGGAGGCGCTGAAGGCCGGTATGGCAAAAACACGCTGGCAGGGAAGGATGGAAACGGTTCTTCCGGGTGTGATCGTGGATGGCGCACATAACGAAGACGGTGTCGAGAAGTTTGTAGAGACAGCAGAACATTTCCAGAAGGAATTTCCTCTGACTCTGCTGTTTTCCGCAGTGGATGACAAGGACTATACGGATATGATCCGCACGATCTGTACCAGGATCCGTTTCCGACATGTGATCGTCACACAGGTAGGCGGATACCGTAAAGTTCCGGTGGAAGAACTTGCGGAGATCTTCCGTGAAGACGGAGTACCGGAAGTGGAAGCAATAGAGGATGTTCCAGCAGCTTTTGAACGGGCAGTAAAGGAAAAAGGCGAGGATGGAATGCTGTTCTGTGTAGGATCCCTTTATCTGGTCGGTGAGATCAAGGCTGTGATCAGGAGGAAAAAATTATGATCGATTACGAAGAGGAACTGAAGAAATTTGAACCATGTCTGGATGTGGCAGATGTAGAAGGTGCCATTTATGACCGGGAGATCACAGATATCATGGATGTACTCCAGGAGATGCTGCGTGAGGTCAAGAGCAACAGACGTGTAAGATAAGGAGAAGTGAATGAACTGCATAAACTGTGGAGCGTTCCTGACAGATACAGATCTGGATTATTGTCCGCACTGTGGAGCCAATGTACTGATTCAGAAGAAGGTGGATTACCTTTCCAAGCTTTATTATAACCAGGGGCTGGAAAAAGCCAGCATCCGGGATCTGTCCGGGGCGATCAGCTGTCTGAAGCAGAGTCTTGCCTATGACAAACGGAATATCCGTGCAAGAAATCTTCTTGGTCTTGTATATTTTGAGACCGGTGAGGTGGTTGCCGCACTGAGTGAGTGGGTCATCAGCAAGAATATCCAGAAGAACCGAAATCTGGCTTCAGAATATATTGCCAGGCTTCAGGCAAACCAGAACAAACTGGAAACGATCAACGAAAGCATCAAGAAATATAACAATGCCCTCGCCATGTGCAGGGAAGGCCATGAGGATATGGCGGCCATCCGCCTGAAAAAGATCCTGTCCCAGAATCCCAAGCTGATCAAGGGGTATCATCTTCTTGCTCTGATCCAGATGAAGAATCAGGAGTGGAATAAGGCAAGAAGAACCCTGAAAAAAGCAGCCAGGATCGACAAGACCAATACCACCACACTTCGTTTCCTGCGTGAAGTTGACGAGCAGACGGGTGTTACCACAAAGATGGAAAAACGGCGTAAGGGCTTGTTTGGAAATGAAAAAAATGAGAATGATAGTATTTCAGGAGAAATCGTTGTAAGGCCGTCATCTTATAAAGAAAGATCAAAGATATCACTTTTCTTTACCACGGTACTTGGATTTGCGGCAGGAGCGGCAGCATTCTGGCTCCTTGTACTGCCGGCTGTGAAACAGGATATTTACAGGCAGGCCAATCAGCAGATCATACAGTACAGTGATTCTCTTTCCAGCCAGAGCGTGGAGCTTACCAAAGCTCAGGGAGAAGCTGCCCAGTCCAGTGATACGGCAGATGTAGTTGCCAGGCAGGCAGAGGAAGAGAAGAAACGCAGTCAGAGCTATGAGGCTTTGTTTAATGCATATACTGCCATGCAGCAGGATGATCTGGATACAGCGGCGCTGGAACTCCAGAAGGTATATGTGGATACACTGTCAGATTCTGCAAAGGGAATCTATAATACCATCAGCGGAAAGACCGGTGTAAGCGGGAGCGAGAGCGGATCTTCTGACGGAACGTCCGGTGATGACAGCAGCACAGATGGAACAGCTGGAGTTGATGCCGCAGCTTCGGATGGAGAAGATACACAGAGCTCTGACGGAGATACCGGAGAAGACAGCAGCTACAGTGACGGAGGATATGAGGATTCCTCTTACGATGAAGGCTATACAGAATAAAAAAGATCATAACTCATACAGAGGAGAAACCTCAGATAAGGGGAATGTGCGTTGGCACATTCCTCTTTTTTTACCCTTTGGTCATTAAAAATGGAATAAAAAATCAAAAATGGGGGAATGATAGAATGACATCAGGTTTTGAAAAATCCGGAACCGTGCTGACTGTACATCTTCCGGCGGAACTGGATCATCCGGCTTCTGATGAGATTCGGAGAGATTCAGACCGTATTATTGGACATAACTATATAAAAAATATGATTTTTGATTTCTCAGAGACCGTTTTCATGGACAGTTCCGGGATCGGTCTGCTGATGGGCAGGTACCGGGCACTTGGCATGAGGGGGAAATGTGTGCAGGTTATCAATGTGAACAGTCATATTGCAAAGCTTCTGCGGCTATCCGGAGTGGGGAAATATATTGAAATCTGTGGAATTGAAAAATCGGCAGGTGAACAGGAGGGTGTTTATGATGGAAAACACAAATGAAATGACGATCATTTTTGACAGCAGACCGGTAAATGAAGCACTGGCAAGAGTTGCTGTGGCTTCATTCTGTACACAGCTGAATCCTACGCTGGAGGAAATTTCGGATCTGAAGACCGCAGTATCGGAGGCAGTGACCAATTGTATCATACACGGGTATGAAGGGGAGATACATAAGATCCGGGTAGAATGTCGTCTCCGGGGGCAGGAACTTCAGGTAGATGTGACAGATCACGGAGCCGGGATTCCGGATATCAAAAAAGCCATGGAGCCTTTGTTTACCACAAAGGCGGATAAAGACCGCTCCGGTATGGGGTTTACATTCATGGAGGCGTTTATGGATGAGCTTCAGGTGGAATCGGAGGTTGGCCGTGGAACTACAGTGCACATGAAAAAGATCATCAGGAGGTAACTATGGATCGTACTCTTGTCCTCATCGGGCGTGCACACCAGGGGGATAAAGCGGCAAGAGATCTTTTGTTTGAGGAAAATACAGGACTGATATACAGTGTGGCAAAGCGTTTTCTGGGACGTGGGGTGGAGATGGAGGATCTGTTCCAGATCGGCAGCATCGGACTTCTGAAAGCAGTGGATAAGTTTGACATGTCCTATGATGTGAAATTTTCTACCTATGCAGTTCCCATGATCATCGGAGAGATCAAACGTTATCTCAGGGACGACGGGATACTGAAGGTAAGCCGTTCTCTGAAGGAAAATCACTACAGGATCTATCAGGTGAGAGAAGCACTGACGCGCCGGCTGGAGCGGGAACCTACGACGGGGGAAATGGCAGCGGAAATGGGAATTTCCATAGAAGAACTGGTAATGACTATGGAATCCGGTGCAGAGGTGGAATCTCTTCACAAAACGATCTATCAGGGTGAGGGAACGGAGATTTCTCTGATGGACAAGCTCCCGGAAAAAGAAAATCGGCAGGAAAAAGCACTGGACAGGATTTTTCTGGAAGAGATACTGGGAACTCTGGAGGCAAAGGAACGGAGGCTGATCTATATGCGGTATTTTCAGAACATGACCCAGATGGAGATTGCTCATGAGCTTGGCGTATCCCAGGTACAGGTATCCAGAATGGAAAAGAGGATCCTGCGCAGTCTGCAGGAATCCGCAGAGAAAAAATAAAGGGGAGCCATGAGAAATGCTGCTGTTTTCTCATGGCTCCTTTTTGTGGGCAGCAGATTTAGTCAGACTGCTGCTTTTTTATGAAAAAGTACATTTTTGTATTTGGAAAGTGCTCCAAGAAGGATCATACCGATCACACCGGCTGAGATAAATTCGCCGGCTCCTACTGTGAGCATCATAAACGGGATAGGAAGGTTAATGCCATATCCGTAACGAAGCACAAGAGGAACGATCACAATGTTGGAAACGATAGGCGGGATCGGGGCTGTCCATTTGCCTGTACTGCGAAGCTTGTAGGTAAAGAATGCACCGATAAGTGTGGCAATGCTTCCGAAAATGATGTCAACCGGAATCGCACCGCCAAGAAGATTGGCGATGATACATCCCACGAACAGTCCCGGGATGGCAGCCGGTGTGAAGAACGGAAGCACAGTCAGTGCCTCGGAAAACCGGATCTGAACTTCACCGAAGCTAAGTGGCGCGAATACCAGTGTCAGGACAACATATACAGCTGCTATGGCAGCTCCCTGTACCAGAAAATGAGTACCTTTGTTTTTCATGTTTTTTATTCTCCTTTAGTTTTGTTTTACGAGTGGAAGGTCACGAACACTCGGCACATTTATAGGCGGTGACCGCCGTGTAAGCCCTGTACGACCTTGGTTTTTGCGGGCTTTTGCAGCGGAATTGAGTATAGCATAAGGGACGTGAAAATGCAAGGTACGATCCTGACTATTTGATAACCCTGGCCTGTGTGGACAGACCCTGGCTCTGAAACAGCTTTTTGTAAGAGGAAAGTCTGCTTGCAGGAACCTTTACAGTCAGTTTTTTGTAATTATTCTGACCTGCTCTTGTGAAGATATATTTACCTGAGCTTTTGGAAGTAAGACGTCCTGTCTGTATGGTGACAGAGGTAAGGGCCTTACAGTCACAGAAAGCTTTCGTGCCGATTGCAGAAACTCGGGAACCGATTTTTACAGTACGAAGACTTGTGCATCCCTGGAAGGCTCCGACACCTATGCTTGTGATATTTCCTGAAATCGTTACCTGTTTCAGGTTTTTACAGTTTTTGAAGGCATTGGCTGCAATGGCTGTGACTTTGTAGGTTTTTCCGTTAGCTTTGACAGTGGCCGGAATCTTTGCAGTGACAGTATTGCGTGAACGCGGTCCCTTCAGTGCTACGGAAGTCCCGGTGGCGTTGACTGTGTAGACATTATAAGCATCCCGGAATGTTTTTGCAGTCTGTGGCTTTGGTGTGGCTGCAGGAGTGATCTGGAAATTTAAGGTGATGGTTCCGTAGAAATGGTAATCACCGATGATCTTCAGGGTAGCAGTTCCTGCTTTTTTATTGTTCTGGTATGTCACATGATAATCATTGATGCCAGAAAGCTTTGCTTTTCCAAGAGTTACGGTTGGAACGGGCCTTATGTCAGAGCCTGTATAGGTATATGTTTTTTTGATCCCTGTTACAGCTGCACCGGAAATATTGCATGCGTAGCTGATATTGTTTTTCTTGGCATATGTAACTGCGTAAGAGCCGTACGGAGCATGGATCTTGCAAAAATATGCATGAGAACTGTCAGACCAGTAATAACCGCACCACACAGCATCCGTTCCAATGCTTTTAACGGTATCAGGTATGTTGATCCTGGATAGCTTGTCACAGTAGGCGAAAGCTTCTTTTCCGATCTTTGTGACCCCTTTCTGGATGTCCACCTCTTTCAGCTCAGGAAGATAAACAAAGGCCCTTTCAGAAATACTTGTGATCCCGGGTTTTATTATGACTTTTCTGATCTGGTTTTTGATAGCTTTCCAGGAGGAATCACTGGAGAAGGAAAACCAGCCGTTTGTTGAGGAGACCGGGTACCTGTTGTTTTCCTCTGTGGAAATAGAAAGTGGTCCGTAGCCGGAGATCGTAAGGATACCGTTTTTGAAATTCCAGGTTGCGTTGTCACCTGCGATATGGTAAGTTTTTTTGTCAGCTTTTCCGTTGTCGGAATTAATGGAATAAAAGTTCAGGGTGTTGGAGTTTGAAGCATAATAAACGACCCTGGAATCCTTTACCACAGGCTGACAGTCAGAAATCGGAGCAGCTGTTGTAAACTCTTTGCTGAGACTCTTTCCCTTTCCGTCCACAAAAAGATAATGAAGGGTGCTGGAAGAGAGCGGATCGTTAGCGGAAGAGTTTTTCTTGTTATCGTCGGAGACGTATTCTTCCCAGGAAATCATAAAACGGTTGTCATTTATTTTGGTGATCTTTACGCCCGCAAAGCTTTTTCCTCCGCCTGTAAAGTTGGTAAGCTTCCTGGTAGTGGTTGCTTTTTCGGAAAAGTCAGACATTGGTGTGACGGACAGATAAAGGTTATGAGGCGTGTTTTCAGATACCTTATCATATTTGGACTGATCGATGGAAGTGCCAACGCATAGTACACTGTCAGAGGAAACAGCCATGCCGTCAACGCTTGCGTAGCAGGCCAGTGCCCACACAGAAGTACGTGAGCCTCCGTATGGCAAAAGTTCTATGGTGGTGCAGTCAAGTGTATTGCTGTCATATCTGGAAAGCTTTGTACATCGTGAACCCTCACTCTGCTCCAGTACGTAGAGATAAGAACCATGTGATTTGATATACTGTGCAAAGGAATGCCACAGATCGCAGGAAACGATCTTTCCTTTCATGGTTGCCTGGTCGATCTCGACCATAAGGAAGCCCTGATGTCCCTGACCGACAGAGGGATCCACATATCCTTCGTGACCGGTAACAACATAGAGTTTGCCGTTGCTTTCTGTCATTTCCACACAGCCATAGTCAAAGGGCGTGCGGACCTCACCGCCAAAAAGCTCCGGGTTACTGGTAATTGCTGCTGCACCGTTCCGGTTCCAGCTTGTATCGTAGCGGATAACGCGGATGACCTCAGCGGAATCGTTTTCTTTGTTGTTTGTCTGGCCTTCTACCAGATAATATCCGTCAGATCCGGCATAAAAGCCACCCCACAGCGGAAGCTCCATGTTGATCTTGCGCTTGCTTCTGATCTTCAGATCATTATCATAGTATTCAACGCCGATAGAATTTTTCTGGTGGAAGACCCTCATGTATCCGTCGGAAACAGGAACAAGGTCAGAGGTACGGCGTAACCTGACATTGAGATTGTCCTGTGCGGTTGGCGTAAGAG
>ERZ1034976.3049-NODE-3049-length-10890-cov-7.360960_pt1 | contig 10890 bp, 9 predicted proteins | sample MGYA00520623_ERZ1034976 | MGnify/ENA primary metagenome ERZ1034976 (study PRJEB33766, sample SAMN09781774) | gut metagenome | biome: gut microbiome | host: Homo sapiens | place: Madagascar | study: EMG produced TPA metagenomics assembly of the PRJNA485056 data...
ATGCAACGGCACAAATGGCTGTCATTGCACAGATGCAACGGCACAAATGGCTGTCGATGCACAGATGTGGCAACCCAAACGGCTGACGAGGCACGGATGCTTACAAGCAACAACTTATACAATTTTTAATTCAAAGTGTTGACAAATTACAACAATATATTGCAAAATCCGTTTAAATTTGTTATACTATACCAAAAGGACCAAAAGACTAAAAGACCGAGAGAGCCGAAGGACCGATAACATCATAAGCAAACGGCTGTCGGTTTTAAGGGGAGGCATATATGAGCGTGAAATACATACTATATAATCCTTTATCGTGCAACGGCAAAGGAACAGAGCTTGCACAAAAGCTGACGGAAATATATAAGGACGATGAGTTGAAATATTGCAATATGACGCAGATAAGCGGATACGGCACATTTTTTGACAGTATTTCTCCCGAAAGCGATATTGTGCTGTGCGGCGGTGACGGTACGCTTAACCGTTTTATAAATGACAGCGACGGGTATCCTTATGAAAATCCGTTGTATTATTACGGTACGGGAAGCGGAAATGATTTTTTGCGTGATCTCGGCAAGGAGCAGGGCTGTGAGCCTGTAAGGATAAACGGATATGTCAGAAATCTGCCTATTGTAACGGTAAACGGCAAAAGCTCACGGTTTATCAATGCTATAGGCTACGGAATTGACGGATATTGCTGTGAAACGGGCGATGAGCTGAGAGAAAAATCCGACAAGCCGATAAATTATACATCTATTGCGGTTAAAGGTCTGCTGTTTCATTTCAGACCGGCGAATGCGGTTATAAACGTTGACGGCAAGGAGTACAGCTATAAGAAGGTATGGCTTGCGCCGACAATGAACGGCAGGTTTTACGGCGGCGGTATGATGACCGCTCCGCAACAGGACAGAAACAATCCCGAAGGGAAGCTGTCGGTTGTTGTGATGCACGGCAGTGGGAAGCTGAAAACGCTTATGGTGTTCCCTTCAATCTTCAAGGGGGAGCATATCAGCCATACCGAGATGGTAGAGGTGCTGACCGGAAAGGAAATCACAGTGCGGTTTGATTCACCTGCCGCATTGCAGATAGACGGCGAAACGGTAAAGAATGTCAGCGAATATTCGGTGAAGGCGTATGACAGGGAGAATGGCGACCGGCGGTATACAGACGGAGAAAAGGAAAAAGAAAGCGAAACGGTTTGAATAAGTGTATAGCAGGAGATGTCGGGTTGTGAGGGTGCTATATTTAATAGAATATATTCGTAGAGCTTGCTTATATAGGAGATAAAACGGTAAACAAAAAACCGCTTGATTTTGACAATCAAGCGGTTTTTAATTGGTCTGAGTGACAGGATTTGAACCTGCGGCCTCTACCACCCCAAGGTAGCGCGCTACCAATCTGCGCCACACCCAGATAACAGTAAACATTATACACGGTTTTCGGGTATTTGTCAAGGGCTTTTTTAAAAAAATACGAAAAATTTTCGGCAGAGCTGTTCAAACGGCTTTGTTGTGCGAAATGACGGGTTGTGGTCGATGTTGCCGTAGGGTGAAGCGGAGCGGTTGTGGTCGATGTTGCCGTAGGGTGAAGCAGAGCGGTTGTGGTCGATGTTGCCGTAGGGTGAAGCAGAGCGGTTGTGGTCGATATGACCGTAGGGTGAAGGCAGGGCGGTTGTGGTCGATGTTGCCGTAGGGAGAAGCGGAGTGGCTGTGGTCGATGTGGCGTAGGGTGAAGCAGAGCAGTTGTGGTCGATGTTGCCGTAGGGAGAAGGCAGAGCGGTTGTGGTCGATGCGACCGTAGGGTGAAGCGGAGCGGTTGTGGTCGATGTTGCCGTAGGGTGAAGCGAGGCGGTTGTGGTCGATGTTGCCGTAGGGTGAATGAGGGCGGTTATGGTCGATGTTGCCGTAGGGTGAAAGCAAGGCGGTTGTGGTCGATGTTGCCGTAGGGTGAAGCGGAGCGGCTGTGGTCGATGTTGCCGTAGGGTGAAGCGGAGTGGCTGTGGTCGATGCTGCCGTAGGGTGAAGCGGAGCGGTTGAATGATATATGGAAAGGTAAGTTTTGAGAAAAAATGATGTTTGCTATTGCGAACACGGATAATTTGTGATACAATATAAAATGTGTCGGTATGTGCAGATGAAGCGTTGTATGCACCAAAGATACAGGCGGCAGATACAGATGACACAGGAAAGTAAAAAATCCGATGAAAAGGACGGTTATTTATAATGACAAATTATGAAACTTACGAAAGCCCTTTCTGTACGAGATATGCAAGCGAGGAAATGCAGTTTACATTCTCCGCACAGAAGAAGTTTTCGACATTCCGCAGATTGTGGGTAGCGCTTGCGAGAGCGGAAATGAAGCTCGGACTTGAGCAGGTAACGCAGGAAAAGGTCGACGAGCTTGAGGCGCATATTGATGATATTGACTTTGCTTATGCGGCTGAGGAGGAGAAGAAGCTCCGCCACGATGTTATGGCGCACGTTCATACATACGGAAAGTGCTGTCCTAAAGCTGAGGGTATAATCCATTTAGGCGCTACAAGCTGTTATGTAGGCGACAACACCGATGTTATCGTAATGCGTGACGCTATGAAGATAGTACACAGAAAGCTTGTGAACGTTCTTTCAAACTTTGCTTCTTTTGCGGATAAATATAAGGATATGCCCTGTCTTGCATATACACATTTACAGCCCGCACAGCTGACTACCGTAGGCAAGCGTGCTACGCTGTGGATGAACGAGCTTCTGATGGATCTTGAGGATCTTGAGTATCAGATGGGTAATCTTAAGCTGCTCGGTCAGAAGGGTACTACAGGCACACAGGCGAGCTTTATGGAACTGTTCCACGGAGATGAGAAAAAGATAGAAAAGCTGGAGCAGATGATAGCTGAGGAAATGGGATTCAAGCAGTGCGTACCCGTAAGCGGTCAGACCTATTCAAGAAAGGTTGACAGCAGAATAGTAAACGTACTGGGCGGTATTGCACAGAGCTGTTCGAAGTTCTCGAACGATCTGCGTATCCTTGCAAACTTCAAGGAAATCGAGGAGCCTTTTGAAAAGAATCAGATCGGTTCTTCGGCTATGCCTTATAAGAGGAATCCGATGAGAGCGGAGAGAATAACCTCGCTTTCAAGATATGTTATGATAGATACTCTTAATCCTGCATTTACGGCAGGCACACAGTGGTTTGAGAGAACGCTCGACGACAGTGCGAACAAGCGTATCGCAGTAGCTGAGGCATTCCTTGCAACAGACGCTATATTGAACATTATGCTGAATATCACAAACGGACTGGTTGTATATCCTAAGGTTATCCGTGCAAGAGTAATGAAGGAGCTTCCTTTCATGGCAACGGAAAACATTATGATGGACGCAGTTATGAAGGGCGGAAACAGACAGGAGCTTCACGAGAAGATAAGACAGCACAGCATTGCCGCAGGTAAGGTCATCAAGGAGGATGGCGGAGAAAACGACCTCGTTGACAGAATCGCCGCAGATCCCGACTTCATGACGACAAAGGAAGAAATCGAGGCAAAGCTCATCCCTGAAAATTACACAGGCAGAAGCGCAAGCCAGGTGAGCGCATTCCTTGACAGGTGCATAAAGCCTGTCCTTGAAAAGAATAAGGACGTTCTCGGAGAAAAGGCTGAGCTTTCCGTATAATGAACGGATTGTGAAAATTGCAGAAATTCTTTACTATTTCTTGACTAATCGAAATCATTATAGTATAATACTATAATGTATAAATTAACAGGATGTGCTGAGGCACAGAAACGGAGTGAAACATTTGAAAAGAGTGGCAAAGCCTGTGTTCTTTATAGTGCTGGCGGTTATACTGGCATTTACAGGCATAGTATTTTTCGGTGTTCATACCCAGTACGGCGATTTCACGAACACTATTATAAGAGGTGTAAGTGATATTCGTTGGGGTATTGATATCAGAGGCGGTGTCGATGTTACATTTACGTCACCGGCAGATTACGATGCGACCGATGAAGAGGTCGATGCGGCAAAGTCGATCGTTGAAACAAGACTTGTTGCAAACAACATAACAGACTATGAGGTTTATGTTGATTATAACAGCGATAAGATAATCGTGCGTTTCCCGTGGCAGGCTGAGGATGACAGCTTTGATCCGGAAGCGGCTGTAAAGGAGCTTGGCGCTACCGCACTGCTCACCTTCAGAGAAGGCTCGGAAAAATCGCTTTCCAACGGTCAGACATACGAGGATCTGCCCCTTATCATTTCCGGCTCGGATGTTGAAAAGGCTTCCGCCGTATATCAGCTCAAGAGCGGAAGCAGCAAGGAATATGAGTATATGGTATCCTTAAAGCTGAAGGACAGCGGCAAGGAGAAGTTTGCAGAGGCTACAAAGAAGCTCGCATCATCAAAGGGATACATCTCGACATATATGGATGACAAGTGTATATCCACAGCTTCGGTCAAAGAGGAAATCAGCGGCGGTGAGGCTACAATCAGCGGTAACTTTACGGCGGATGAGGCTAAGGCGCTTGCAGACCAGATAAACGGCGGTGCGTTACCGTTCAAGCTGGAAACATCGAGCTTCAGCACTATCTCGCCCACACTCGGTACGGGTGCCCGTGACGCTATGGCAATTGCCGGCGTTATTGCATTCGGCCTTATTATGATATTCATGATATCACTGTACAGACTGCCCGGTGTAGTTGCCGTTATAGGTCTTATCGGACAGGTTGCAGGTACATTCTGTGCTATAACAGGCTTCTTCCCGTTCTCAAACAGCTTTACGCTGACAATACCCGGTATCGCAGGTATCATTCTTGCGGTAGGTATGGGCGTTGACGCTAACGTTATCACGGGCGAGCGTATAAAGGAAGAAATAAACAGCGGTAAGACGATAGACACAGCGATAGCTACAGGCTATAAGAGAGCGTTCAGTGCGGTATTTGACGGTAATATCACAATGATTATCGTTGCTATCATACTTATGGGTGCTTTCGGTACTCCCGACAGCCTTGCGTCTACTATACTGAAGCCCGTATTCTTCATGTTCGGTGCTTCGACAGAGGGTACTATCTACTCATTCGGCTACACTCTGATGGTCGGCGTAATACTGAACTTCCTGTTCGGCATATTTGCGACAAGACTTATGACAATGTCGCTTTCCAGATTCAAGATATTCAGAAATCCCGCTCTCTACGGCGGAAAATCTGCAAAGAAGCGTGCCGCTGAAAAGGCTGCCGCAACGGAAGGCGGTGCTTCAAAATGAATAACAAAAAAGTATTTGATTTTATAGGATACAGAAAGATACTCTTTCTGATACCGATTGTCATTGCTGTAATTACGGTTATTTTCAACTGTATATTCGGCGTTGAAATGGCTATTGAATTCAAGGGCGGTACAATGCTGACCTACAGCTATACCGGCGAAATTGACACAAATGCGGTAAAGAAGACGGTTGAGGGCGAAAATTACGGTGCTGTTACGGTAACTACAGGTTCTTCGATGAACAGCTCGCTTGAAGTCGTTGAAATCTCATTCTCGTCTTCAGAAGGACTTACAGCAGATAAGCAGACAGCTTTATCGGATAAGCTCCAGCAGACCTTCAAGGATAACAGCCTTACGCTTGTAAACAGCCAGGATGTCAACCCCACATCAGGTGCGGAGTTCTTCCTTAAGTGCCTTGTTGCAGTATTATTCTCGTTTGTACTGCTCGTTATCTATATTGCGTTCAGATTCAAGAAAATCGGCGGCCTTTCGGCAGGTGTGTTTGCACTGGTGGCCCTTGTTCACGACTGCTTCATGGTTTATGCGGTGTTCGTGTTCTGCCGTTTCCCTATCGACGCAAACTTTATGGCGGTTGTTCTTACGGTGCTCGGTAACTCTATCAACAATACAATCGTTGTATATGACCGTATCAGAGAGAACCGTAACCTTTACGGCAACTCGCTTTCACTCAAGGAACTTGTTAATATGAGTATCACTCAGTCGATAACACGTTCTGTAAACACAACTGTTACAACAGCCTTTGCCGTACTCGCAATCTGCGTTGTATGCGCAATCTGCGGCGTAACCTCGATAATGACATTTGCTATTCCTATGATGGCAGGTCTTATCTGCGGTACCTATTCTTCACTGTGCATCTCGGGTCCCCTGTGGGTACTCTGGCAGGAGAAGCACGGCAAGAATTATACAAATGCAGGAAACGGCGAAAGCAAGAAGGATACAAAGAATCTTGCTTCAAAGGGTACGGTAGACACAAAGAAGCTCATGGTATAATCACCTGCGGCTGATAATTCAATCAAAAATAAAAGCCGCATAGCACATAAAGTCTTTGCGGCTTTTGAATTTAGACAGATATTCATAAAAACCAAATGGGAGAGATTTTTAAAAATCCCGGAGGATATTTTGAAAAGAGATATTACTAAAAAAATCACAACACATATCGGTAAACTTATATGCAGTCCGAAGCTGTTGTTGACGCTGATAATTCCGCCGATAGCGGTAATTGTCATAGGACTTGCGGTATTTGCGGGCAGTGGGCTTTATCCGTTCGGAGATAAAACGCTCGCATGGTGCGATATGCACCAGCAGGTGCTTCCTTTATTGCTCGACTTCAAGGACATACTTGAGGGCAATGGGGATTTCTTCTTCAACTGGCAGAATGCCGGCGGAATGAATTTTCTCGGCGTGTTCCTGTTCTTTATATCAAGTCCGTTTTCGCTTCTTGTTGCATTTGTAGACAAGGCGGACATGATGCTGTTCATGAATATTATGACGCTTATGAAAATGGCTGTCTGTGCGATAACCGCAAATGCGTACTTCCGCACCTGCCATAAAAAGCTGGATGTGACATATTCGGCGCTTTTCAGCGTTATGTATGCGTTCAGCGGTTACTCTATGCTGTTCTATCAGAACACGGTATGGCTCGATGTAATGTACTTCTTCCCGCTACTGCTGATAGCGTTCAATTCGCTCGTAAAGCGTAAACGCACAGGCGGTCTTATATTCTGTCTTGTCGGAATGCTGGTGCTGAATTATTATCTCAGCTATATGGTGGTATTGTTCACGATACTGTATTTCGGCGTTTACATTTTTCTTAACAGAAAAAAGGGCAGTACAAAGGGCATTGCGCCGAGGTTTATTATCGGATGCGGTATAGCGGCGCTGATTTCCGCTGTTGTATGGCTTCCGAGCTTTGCACAGTATCTTTCATCCGCAAGAGGTGCAAACATACTCAAGGGTCTGTTTGATTCTGCGGTATTTGCAGGGATATATACAAATCTGCCGCTTATTTTCTGTACGGGATTTTCCGTTGCGGCTTTCATCGTGTATTTTCTGCGAAGAAAGAGCAAGAACAGCAGATTCTATGCGTTGCTTTCGTTTCTTACGCTTCTGCCGGTGGTGTTTGAGCCGATAAACAAGATGTGGCACACGGGCGACTATATGGCATTCCCTATGCGGTACGGCTATATGACTACGCTTATGATGCTGACCTTTGCGGCGGTGAAGCTGTCGCATACAAAGCCTGATGATTATGCGCAAAAGAATAAAAAGCCCTATCTTATCGGAATAACTGCCGCCGGCGTTATCTATTTCGGTTTTACGATATGGTACTACTGTAATTGCAGATACGAACTGGATTCGTATGTTTCGACACTGTGGGGAAGCTCGGAGTCATTCATCCTGCTTTTAATTATCTTCTGCGGATTTACGGCACTGTATGTTCTGACTATGGCTTTCGGCGTTTTCAAGAAGCTCACTTTCAAATCGGTTTGTTCTGTACTGGCTGTAATTGTTGTAGCCGAAAGCGTTTTCAACGCAAACGTGTATATTGGCGCATCGGCATATACTCCGGTCAAGTACAACAATGCGATAGAACTTGAAGGAAAAATCCCCGAGGACGATGATTTTTACAGGGTGAAGCTGATGCAGTGGCCTAAGAAATATTTTGACGCAAATCTTATAGGCGGACTGGGCTATCCCACCATCGCACATTATACCTCGCTTACATCGGAGGATTATATGTTTGCGATGAAACGGCTCGGCTATTCGTCCTACTGGATGGAGGTAACCGGCAACGGAGGCACGGCTCTTACCGATGCCGTTATGAATATAAAATATTATATAGAGAAATTCAGCGCAAGAGAGCCTGTGATTTATCGTGACAAGAACTATTCAATTTATGAGAGCGAATATTATCTTCCGCTCGGAATAGTGACCGACAGCGATCTGTCACAATGTACGGAGCTGCCTAAGGCGGAACGCATAGTTATACAGGAATATCTTGCAAAGAATCTGCTTGATACGGGCAACGAACTGCTGTTTACCGAGTATGAGCATACCGGAGAAAAGAATATAAGGTATGCACATCGTGACGGGATATATTATTTCACACCCAAGAGCGATACACGCATAGCAACGCTCAGCTACAAGCTGGATATAGGTGAAAAGCAGGCGTTGTATTTCGATTGCTTTGATCTTGTGACAAGAAATATCAACGAGCATATCAACGGTTCGTTTGCAATATATGTAAACGGCATCAAGCAGGATCTGTCGTTCCCAAATAAAGACAGCAATGGACTTTTATATCTCGGTACTTTCGAAAATGAGAAGGTAAGTATAGATGTTGACGTAAACGAAAGCACTTATTGCTCAAGCTATGGTATTTACGGACTGTCGCTCGGCAAGCTGGAAAAAGCTATCAATAAAACAAAAACCGCCGATCTTAAGGTTGACGGAGGAAATATAAGCGGAACAGCAGACAATGCAAAGAGCGGTCAGTGGCTGTTTTTGTCGGTGCCGTATGATGACGGATTTTCTGCAACGATAAACGGAAAGCCTACTGAGATATACCGTTCTATGTCGGGCTTTATGGCGGTAAAGCTGGAGGAAGGCAAAAATGATATAACCTTCAGCTTCTGCCCGAAGGGGCTTAAACCGGGTATTGTGCTGAGCGTCGCAGGCTTTGCGGCACTGGCGCTGTACATTATATTCCGCAAAAAGATAACGGCAATTGCCGATAAGGCGGAAGGTCTGTGCAGGGTCGGCATTTACGCATTGCTTGTTGCGGTGCTGGCGGCGGTGTATGTATTACCGCTAATCATATCAATAATAGGGAACATTTGTTCTCTGGCGGGCTGATTTTCAGAAAGGAAGTAACGAAAATGGATATTGGTGTATCAACGGCTTGTCTGTACCCTCTTGAAACAGAAAAGGCTCTTTATGAGCTTGCCGAGCGGGGTGTAAAAAATGTTGAGATATTCGTAAATTCGATAGACGAGCTTGAAGGGCAGGTGCTTGTTGAACTAAGAAGGATCATCGGTGAATACGGGATGAACGTAATATCCATGCATCCGTTTTCTTCGCCTATGGAAACGCTGTTTCTTTTCGGCGATTATCCACGCAGAACCGAATATCTGATAGATATTTACAAGAGGTATTTTGAGGTTATGGCGGAGATCGGTGCGGGTGTGTTTGTCCTGCACGGAGCTATCCTAAGCTCAAAGGTGCCTGATGAAAGGTACATGGAACGTTATCTGCGTCTGTTCCGCCTCGCAAAAGAATTCGGTGTTACGGTGGCACAGGAAAACATCTGCTACTGCAAGAGCAGCAGTGTAAGATTTATCGAGGATATGATCGGACAACTCGGCGACGAGGTCAGATTTGTTGTAGATCTCAAACAGGCGAGAAGGAGCAATGTAGATCCGTTCAGGCTTATGGATATAATAGGTGACAAGGTCGTACATCTTCATGTAAGCGACGGCAATGCAGGTTGCGATTGCCTGCCGATAGGAAAGGGCAGCTTTAACTTCAACCGCCTTTTCAGCGAGCTTGAAAAAATAAAGTACGATAAAGCAATGATAGTAGAGCTTTACCGTGAGAACTACAGCAGCTATGACGAGCTTGCCGTGTGTGCGAATAATATGAAAAAGATATACGATAAGTATAAGATGGGTCTTTGATTACAGAAAACGCTTGAAAAAGCTGCGAAAGTGTGTTAAAATACATAAATACAGGAATATGGAAAAGGAAACCGTGAGGATCAGAGCGAAAGCGAGGAAAACAGATGAAATGCCCGGAATGCGGATATGAGGACAGCAAGGTAATAGACAGTCGCCCTGCGGAAAATAAAATTCGCAGAAGACGTGAATGTCTGTCGTGCAAGTGCCGTTTTACGACCTATGAAATGGTGGAAACAATACCGCTTATGGTTGTGAAAAAGGATAATACCATTGAACCTTTTGATCGTGACAAGCTGATAAACAGGCTTGCGAGAGCTACGGTGAAACGTCCGGTACAGATCGAGGACCTTGAAAAAATGGTTGAGGATATTGTACAGGAACTGAAGAACCAGTTCAGACGTGAAGTATCGTCGGACGAGATCGGCGAGCTGGTACTGCGAAGGCTGAAGGATATAGATAAGGTGGCGTATATCAGATTTGCTTCGGTATATCGTGACTTTAATGATATTGACAGCTTTGTCAGAATAATTTCCGAACTGAACGAGGAAAAATAGGATTTTTATCGGTGCCGTCCTTAAAGGGCGGCATTGTTTTTAGCTTTACGGAAAGAATGAATGAGTTTTCAACATACAGGAATGCGGCTGTTGATAACTAAATGTTGATAGCAGAAAACTGTATATTGTGGTTGTTTACATTTTGCACAATCGGAGAATATAACGGTTTAAAACCATTTGTGCAAAATTAAAATGAAAAAGCTGTTGACAAAGCTCGAAAAGCGTGATATAATAGACAAGCACTCAAACGAGAGGGCGCTTAAACAGAGGGTACTTGAGAAAGCCTGAAACCGCTTGAACAGTGAGAAAGAAGGGAGTCGAGGGTACGGAGAAGAGCTGAAAAAACCGGAAGGAAGAAACGGCGGAAGCACGGTGACCGACTGGTAAAAAGTT
>ERZ1034976.3050-NODE-3050-length-10889-cov-6.151745_pt1 | contig 10889 bp, 8 predicted proteins | sample MGYA00520623_ERZ1034976 | MGnify/ENA primary metagenome ERZ1034976 (study PRJEB33766, sample SAMN09781774) | gut metagenome | biome: gut microbiome | host: Homo sapiens | place: Madagascar | study: EMG produced TPA metagenomics assembly of the PRJNA485056 data...
GTCTGGCACTGCTCAATAGCCTTCGCGTACATTATATCATTCCCGCTTGTTTTTTGTATAGTTTTTTCTTTTTCGGGGAGAATGCGCTTGTCCGGCATTTGCATCTCATGTTATAATATTAAGAAACGAGAGTTCTTATTGTCACAGTACGATCGAGGTGATGTATATGAAACGAATACCCACGACAGATTTAAAGCCCGGAATGTTCACAGCCAGACCGGTTCGCACTGCCGCGGGGCAGATCATCCTGGATGAGGGCTGTCTTTTGAGTGCGCAGACCATCCTGCACATCCGTGACTATTCCATACCGGAAGTATGGATCAGGGACAGCAGCGATTCCTCCGGCGGGCTTCACGATTATCTGCAAAAGCAGTACGCTCCGGTTCGTTCCCGTTCCGAGCGTATCCGGCAAAGCGAAGAATACAAGATTTTCAGTCAGAAGTTTGACAGCTGCACTACGATGCTTCACACTGCGTTAAACGACTGTATTTTACGTGCCAAAAAGCTGGAGACAGACAAGCTTCTTGCAGGGACCCTGGATTTGTTTGCGTCGCATACTACCACACTTTCCATGTTCGACATGCTCCATAACTTACGGCAGATCGACGATTCGACTTACGCACACAGCGTCAACGTCGCCATTATCTCCCGCATGCTCGGGAACTGGCTCGGTTTTTCGGAGGATGCCCAGAACACACTGACTCTCTGCGGTCTTTTACACGATATCGGGAAATCCCGGATTCCTGCCAGCATCATCGGCAAGCCGGGCAGGCTGACTTCCGAAGAGTTTGAACAGATCAAGCGCCATCCCCTTTTAGGGTACGAGCTGCTTAAAAACCAGCCTCTCGATCCGCACATAAAGAACGCTGCCCTGATGCATCACGAGCGGTGTGACGGAAGCGGTTATCCGTTCGGTCTGTACGCATCGGACATTGACGACTACGCTTCGATCATAGCCGTCGCGGATGTATATGATGCCATGACCGCCGACCGCTGTTATCGTCTGGGGCTGTGTCCGTTTGAAGTCATCGCCCAGTTTGAACAGGAAGGCTTGCAGCGCTACAAGCCGCGCTATATTCTCACCTTTCTCGAACACATTGCGCACACTTACCTGCACAACCGGGTTCTGTTGAACAACGGACAGACCGGAGAGATTATTTTTATCAATAAGCGTCTGACGAGACCTACGATCCAGATCGCCCCCTCACGTTTCATCAATCTTGAGGAGCATCCGGAGCTCTACATTCAGGCGATTATTTAATAACATCCAATAAAGGAGATATCATGATGGCAGACAACCATAACACCAACGAAGACGAGGATATCCTGGTCACCCTGGATCTGGATGACGGCAGCCAGGTAGAATGTGAGATTTTAACCATTTTTACCGTCAACGAGCAGGACTATATCGCCCTTCTTCCGCTCACCGAAGCCGGCGAGCCGAACGAGGACGGCGAGGTCTATATCTACCGCTATGCGGAGGATAGCGATGGCAATCCGTCTCTGGATAATATTTTAGACGACGCCGAATACGAAGCCGTATCCGACCGCTTTGATGAGTGGCTTGACGAGGCAGAATTTAACGACATGGAGGACTGAGACGCTCTCCTGCCTCGGCAATAAAGCGCGAGATATCTGCATCTTTCTGATTCATCTGTTTGACGGAAAAGAGATGCAGATATTTTTTTGCCCGCGTCATACCGACGTAAAACATCCGGCGCTCCTCCTCGATGTCCTGATCCAGCACCGCCTTCTTGTAGGGCATCACCCCCTCGTTCACGTCGATCAGATAGACGTTTTCGTACTCAAGCCCCTTGGCGGAATGCAGCGTGGAAAGCGCTACGCTCTCGCTCTGCTTTTCCTGGCTCTGGTACAGGCGTTCCAATTCCCTGGTGTAATTCTCGATGTGCGCAAACCATCCGTCATAATCTTCATAGCCTCTTGCGCTTTCCTGCAGTTCATCCAGCACATCATAAAGTTCATCCGCCCGGATACGCCTGTAATCTGCATACTCGGCACAGAACTCGTCATATCCGATGCCTTTCCGGATATAGTTGATGGCGGCAAACGGATTCATCCGGCGAAGCTGCATCACATCATGCTCCAGTGTGACGATCCGCTCCGCCACCCACGGCTGTTCCGCCTCTCTGAAATACCATTCCCACACATCGAATGCCACCGTGTCCTCGTCCAATGAATCTCTGCTGATATAGCGCTTCGGGCGGTTCATGATCTGCAGAAAATCACGGCGTTCCCGGCTTCCCTGCGCGATCCGGATATAGGCAAAAACATCCTTTGCGATCCAGTGCTCGTAAAGGTTCGGTATGCGGTCTCTCGTCCGGAACGGAATATTATACTCCATCATCTGCTCCATCAGAAGACGCGGCTGTGTGTTGGTGCGGAACAGCACAGCAAAATCACGGTAGCTCTTTCCCCTCTCCACCGCATCACAAATATCGCGGATGATCCGCAGATTCTCCTTCCGCTGATCCTCAAAAACGGCATACTCCACCCCGGTCTCCGCCGGGAGTGCCGCGCGGATGCGCTTCTGGAAGCGCTCCTTATTGTGCCCGATCAGATTCAGCGCATCCTCGACAATATTGGCCTGCGACCGGTAATTCGTGTCAAGAAGCACGGTTTTCGTCCCCGGAATTTCACGCTCAAACCGCAGCATAATCTCCGGCTTTGCTCCGCGGAAGCGGTAGATCGACTGGTCGTCATCCCCCACAACAAACAGATTTCTCTGCTCACCCGCAAGCAGCTTGACCACCTCAAACTGAATCTGGTTGATGTCCTGGAACTCGTCAATCAGAATGTAGGGATATTTTTTCTGCCAGGCAGCCAGAATATCCTTCCGCTCCTTGAAAAGCTCCCATGTATACAAAAGCATATCCTCGAAGTCAATCAGATGATGCGCATAGAGATATTCGTGGTACTCGCTGTAAACTCTCCGGAACACCTCTTCCCCGCAGTTCGTGGAATAGTAATGATCGAGTGAAATTCCGCTGTTTTTCACTAGACCGATCTCCCCCAGAAGCGCTGCGATGAACTCCGACTCATCCTCATATTCCAGCCTGTGGCGCTTAATGATCTCACGCATGCAGCTCACCCGCTGCTCCTCGCGGATGATGTTCTCCGCCTGATAGTGGTAGGCGTGCTTTAAGATCATAAAAAAGACGGCGTGAAAAGTTCCAAACGTCACCGCGGAAGATTTCCCGCCCATCAGGCGCAAAAAACGTTCCTTCATCTCCGCTGCCGCCGCTCTTGTAAACGTGATGACAAGAATGTTTGCCGGATTGATTCCATATTCTGTTATCAAATGTCTGGTGCGTTCCGTAATGACAAGGGTCTTGCCCGAACCGGGCCCGGCCAGTACGAGCATGGGACCATCCTTGTGACGGATGGCCTCACGCTGAGACGGGTTAAAACTCATAGATTACCTCTGATTATTTCTGTAACATGGAAATGCCTTTTTTGATTCTCGCAATGGATTCCTCTTTGCCTAAAACCTCCATCAGCTCTGTCGCTCCGCCCGGCGTCATCTGTTTGCCGGACACTGCGGTACGGATCGGCCACATCACATAGCCGTTCTTCACGCCCTTTTCCTCAACATACTTAAGGAGCGTCGCATAGAGTGCATCATTGGAAAAATCCTCCTGCGCTTCCAGCAGCGGCAGGACGTCGCTTAAAACCTCCAGCGAGGTCTCTGCATTGGTCTTCATCTTCTTGTGTGTGTACATCGCTACATCGTACTCCGGCAGTTCCTCGAAGAAGTCGATGTGGTCGCGGATCTCCGGGAAAACCTCGATACGGGTCTTCACCATCGCTGCAATCTTCTTCAAATCCATATCCTTGTGAATGACCTCGCGCAGATACGGCTCCGCCATCTCATAAAAACGGTCAAAATCCATCGCCTTGATGTACTCCCCGTTCATCCACTTTAACTTGGTGTAATCGAACACCGCCGGGGATTTGCTGATTCTGTGATAGTCGAACTCTTTGATCAGCTCATCCAGGGTAAAGATCTCACGGTTGTCCTCCGGGCTCCATCCCAAAAGTGCGATGTAGTTGACCACTGCCTCGGACAGGAATCCCTGCTCTAAGAGATCCTCAAAGGAAGAATGTCCGCTGCGCTTGGAAAGTTTTTTATGGTTCTCGTCCGTAATTAACGGCAGATGAATGTACACCGGTGACTCCCAGCCGAACGCATCATAAAGACGCTGATACTTCGGTGCTGAGGAGAGGTATTCGTTTCCGCGAACCACATGTGTAATGTTCATCGTGTGGTCATCAACAACATTTGCAAAGTTGTAAGTCGGGTATCCGTCCGACTTGATTAAAATCATATCGTCCAGTTCTGCGTTCTCCACGGTGATATCTCCGTAAAGTTCGTCGTGGAAGGTTGTCGTTCCCTCATTCGGAATATTCTGACGGATGACAAACGGCTTGCCGGCAGCAAGATTTGCCTCAATCTCCTCCTTGCTAAGGTGCAGGCAGTGCTTGTCGTAGAGCGTGATCTCCTTGCCCTCGACCACCTCTGTCTTAAGGGATGCCAGACGCTCCTTGTCACAGAAGCAGTAATATGCCTCCCCCTTCTCAATCAGCTCTTTAGCATATTTCATGTAAATGCCGGTCTTCATACGCTCGCTCTGTACATAAGGACCGTATCCGCCGTCCTTGTCCGGTCCCTCATCGTGTACAAGTCCCGTCTCCTGCAGCGTGCGGTAGATAATCTCCACAGCGCCCTCCACATAGCGCTCCTGATCGGTATCCTCAATGCGAAGCATGAAATCTCCTCCGGCATGCTTTGCAATTAAAAATTCATATAATGCGGATCGCAGATTGCCGACATGCATTCTTCCTGTCGGGCTTGGTGCGAATCTGGTTCTGACTTTACTCATCTTAAACCTCCATTGTATAACACCTTACGGTGCTGTTTCTTTCCTGAATAACAACAGCCTGTGGCTGTCCTTTGTCTTGTGACATGACCACAGGCTATTATATAACAATTTGATACTTCTGGCAAGCGGACAAATCCTGTGCCTATAATTTTTTGAAGACCTCTGTCTCGCGCTTCAAATCTGCCGCGATGTGCTGGTTCTCGTCCATATGGCGCGTGATGTCCTCCATGTCGCCCACGAGCACCTGCGTGCTGTCGGCAGCGCTGGAAACGCCCTTCACACCCTCCTCGATCGCATGTGCAATCGTGTTGATGGAATCCGCGATCTCTGCCATCGTCTTCTTTAAGACCTCCGTCTTCTCGGTAAAGTCTCCCATACTGGTCTCAATGTGGGTTGCCTTCTCCCGGTACGCACTTCCGGCATCGACAAACGCCTCAAACTCCGGAAGAATGGAATCATTCATATACTGCACCAGTCCGTTGGAATGTTCCGTGAGGTTTCCAACCGCCTCCGTCACAACGCGGTTGATCTGCTGGATATGGTTGGCTGCCTCCTGGCTGGCGGCTGCAAGCTGGCTGATCTCCGTCGCAACAACGGAAAATCCTCTGCCCGCTTCCCCTGCTCTCGCTGCCTCGATGGAGGCATTTAACGCCAGAAGGTTGGTCTGGCTTGCAATATTTAAAATATCATCGGTCAGGCTGTTTACCTGATTTACGCTCTTGCTGTCCTCGATTGCCTGATTTAATACGGTTAAAATCTCATTGACCTTGGCTCCGGTAGACTCCATGTTCTCCCTTGCGGAAGCCTCCATGGAATCCGCATGTTCCTTCATCTCGCGGGTGTACGCGTTGATCTCTGACGTGCGCTCCGCGATCTGGTCAACCTCCTGCTTTACAGACTCGGTGTTCGTATTGATGAGGGATGCATTGGCTGACATTTCCTCCATCGTGGCAGAAAGTTCTTCTGTGAGTGCCGACAGATCCGACACACTGCCATTCGATGTCACGACGCTGTCGCGCACCTCGCCGACCACAGATTCCATTCTGGTTGAATTGTTCACGATCACCTTGAAAATATCCTGAAGCTTGTCCATAAACACATTAATGCCATTGCCGACCGCTGCGACCTCCTGGTTCGCGTGCACACTCACACGTCTCGTCAGATCGCCCTCGCGCTTGTCAATGTCCTCAATAATATCTGTGATCTCCTTCTGTGTCTTTAACAGAGGGATAATTACCAGCCGGAATACGCAGATCAGAGTTGCAAGCAGCGCCGCCACACTGATGATGATGGATGCCGTGCTCGCCGCGATTGAAGTATGGTAGACCGCTGCAAGCTGTTCCTTCGCCACATCCGCATTTTCGCTGACATTGGTGCGGATTGCCGCAATGCTCTCCTGCATTGCACTGGAATAATCGGCGATCTTGCCGTTTGCCAGCGCATAAGCCGCCTCGTTATCGTTGTTGGCACTGTATGCCATGAGGTTGGCAAGCTCGTACTTCATTCCCTCGTAGTTGGACACCAGCGCGTCGTATTCCGCCTTGTTGTCGTCTGTCACATATTCCTGGAAATCATCCAGATATGTCTCTAAGGTCTCCTGCTCACTCCGGATGGTCTCGACCAGCGAGATCATGGTATTTAAGTCAGTCGCCACGATATGGGACAGTCCCAGTCTGTGGATCAGAAGCGTCTCTTTCTGAATATCGCCGAGCTCTGAAATACAGCTCATGTAGCCGTTTGCAATCTGCGTTGCATTTGCATTTACTCTCTTAATATTGGTCACTGCCAGAATATTGGAAACGACTGACACAAATCCCAGGATAAATACCGGAATCAGAATAATAAACTTTGTACTGATATAGCTTTTTTTCTTCATATCCTGCTCCTCCCCGTTACTGTACCGTCGACTGTGTAATTCCAGCCACAAGCGTATCCATCACTTCCTGCGGATCCGTTCCGTTTGTGCTGCCTGTCGCCATCAGATTGCCGAACTCCGTCGTCGCATCCCAGAAGCTGTTGCCCACACGCTGGAGTTTGCCGTACTGCGCCTGCGCAATGACTGCCTGGATGGCAGGCACCGCCTGTACCTGCTCCGACGCAGCCGCGTTTTTATTGGAAGGTCCCTGATCGCGCTCCTCAAGACGCAGCATCTGGTTCTCCTCGTTTGTAAACCAGTCTGCAAGCTTTAATGCCCAGTCCTTGTGCTTGGAATAGGCGTTGACGCCCATCATCTTATAGCCCGTGAAAGAGGCCATCTGGATCTGCTGTCCCGCGCAGGTGTAGGTCGGAAGCTTCACTGCCCCGTAATCGTTGCCCCATACCTTTTTGATCTCCGATGCATTCCACACGCCGCTGACGCCTGCCACAACCGTTCCGTCCTGCACGCCCTCCATGAATTCCGTGTCGGTACAGCTTAAAAACGCCGGATTCTGTGCGATGGCAAGCAGCGCCTCCTCAATGTCGGTTCCCTTTATGCTGCCTTCCGTCGCATTCCAGTCGCAGTAGTTCGTCACCCCGTCGTCATTTACACCGAAATCCAGTCCGGTGTTGCCGAAAAACGCATAGAGGTACCAGCCGGAACTCCAGTCCATCGTCACCTTCTTGCCCACAGCGCCCGCTGCTGCCAGAAGCCCGTCCATCGTCTGGACGTCCTCTTCCGTCAGGTAATTCTTGTCGTAATACAGAAAATATCCGTTGTCCGCCGTCATCGGGTAAGCGTACAGCGTATCATTCACAGAAGCCGCTGCAACCGCCTCATCCAGATTCGCCTCCCGGATCTCATCTGCATTTGGTACCGGCTCTAAGGCACCGGCTGCAACCATGCTGGTAAGCTGATCGTCCGGCAGCGGGAAGACATCCGCTCCGTTATGTACATCTCCAAGCAGCGTATTGCGCGTCTCAGCATCTGCATTCTCCGCAAGCTGAATATCAAAATCTGCCTGTCCTGCATATTTCTGCTCGAAGCTGTCGATCATCTCCTGCAGAACATCAAAATTGGCCTCCTCTGCCCATACGGTCAATGTAACCTTGCCGTCATCCTCCGCTGCATCGCCGGACAACTCTGTCGAATCCATGACCGCCTCCGTCTGCAATACGGACGGTTCACCGTTTACGGACTCTCCACCTGCCGTCGTATCCGCACCTGTACAGCCCGCCATTGCTGTTGTAACAAAGGTTGCCGCTGCAAACATTGCAATAACCTGCTTTTTCATTTGAAATCCCCTTCCTTTGTATTCGTATCTGTATGTGCAAATTCTCTCTGCCGCCTCTTCTGTTCTTATACACGATTTTGCACTCATTTTATATATTTTACACCTATTTTACAAAATGCGCAATCGGTTGTTCCTTTTTTTTAATTTTTCTTAGCCTTTCTCCCACTTTTACATCCGCTGCAGGATGAGCAGTGACCACAGCAGCCACAATCTTCTTTGTCGTTTTTTCTTTTTCCCATATACAAAAGCGCCAGGATGATCCACAAAAGGATACACCCCAGCACAATCAGATCCAACGCATGCAACCCACTCAAAAGAAGATTCCTCCTATCTGATAAACCGCAAATGCCATCAGCCACGCGACCGCGCATTGAAGCACCACGACGAGAAATGCCCGCATGCCGCTTCCCATCTCACGCTTCACCGCCGCAATGGCTGCAACACACGGCGTGTAAAGTAGCGTAAACACAAGGAAGCTTGCCGCCGAGCGCCCGGTAAACATACTTCCGAGCACCCTGCTTAGATTGGCAGTCGCCGTGCCGGTCAACACACTCAAGGTGCTGACCACCGCCTCTTTTGCCGTAAATCCGGTAATCAACGCCGTAGAAACCCTCCAGTCCGAAAAACCGAGCGGTCCAAACAGCGGTGCGATCCACTGCCCCACCAGAGCGAGCAGACTTTTCTCACTGTCTGTCACCACATTAAGTTTCAGATCAAAGGTCTGCAAGAACCAGATGACAATCGTTGCCACAAAGATAATGGTAAACGCGCGCTCCAGGAAATCCTTTGCCTTATCCCAGATCAGCTGTCCGACACTCTTTGCCGACGGGAAACGGTAATTCGGCAGTTCCATGACAAACGGAATCGGATTCCCGCGGAACGCCGTATGATTCAATACCAGCGCGGATAAGATGCCGACCACAATTCCCGCCGTGTAGAGAAGTATCATCACGACCGCCTCGTTTCCCGGGAAAAATGCCGCCGCAAACACCGCGTAGATCGGTATTTTGGCAGAACAGCTCATATAAGGCGTGAGCATAATTGTCATCTTCCGGTCTCTCTCACTCGACAGCGTCCTTGTCGCCATGACCGCCGGAACCGTACAGCCGAATCCGATCAGCATTGGTACAAAGCTTCGCCCGGAAAGTCCGATCTTACGCAGCGGCTTGTCCATCACGAAAGCCACGCGCGCCATGTAGCCGGAGTCCTCCAGAATCGAGAGGAAGAAAAACAGCACCACGATGATCGGCAGGAAGCTTAACACACTCCCGACGCCGGCAAAAACACCATCGATGAGCAGGCTGTGCACAACCGGATTCAGCCCGTACGCGGTAAGTCCCCTGTCGCAGACGGCAGTAAACGCGTCGATTCCCATCGCCAGCCAGTCGCTTAGAGCCGCGCCGACCACATGGAACGTCAGCCAGAAAATCAAAAACATGATCAAAAGAAACATCGGAATCGCAAGGTACTTGTTCGTGAGCACACCGTCGATTTTCACACTCCGGATGTGTTCTCTGCTCTCCTGACATTTTTTAACCGTTTTCAGGCACACCTTCTCTATAAAGGTATACCGCATGTCGGCTAACGCCGCATTCCGGTCCAGTCCGCAGTCTTTTTCCATCTCCGCAATACTGTGTTCCATCATTTCCAGCTCATTCTCAGAAAGAGCCAGACGCTCTATAATATCCGTATCATTTTCCACGATCTTCGTCGCCGCAAAGCGCGGAGACATTCCGATATTTACCGCATGATCCTCCACCTGATGCGACACCGCGTGAATGCAGCGGTGTACCGGTCCCTGCTCGCAGAAATCCATGACTTTGGGCGGTATCTTTTTGCCCGCGACTTCCACGATCGCCGCAATCAGATCCTCAATTCCCTCGTCCTTCGCCGCACTGATCGGAATCACGGGAATCCCTAATTCCTGCGACATCTGCCTGTAATCAATGGAACCTCCGTTTCCGCGGACCTCATCCATCATATTGAGTGCTAACACCATCGGAATGTGCATTTCCAGAAGCTGGAGCGTCAGGTAAAGATTTCTCTCGATGTTCGTCGCATCCACAATGTTGATGATTCCATCCGGCTTCTCATTTAAGATAAAATCTCTGGTGACAATCTCCTCATTGGTATAAGGTCTGATGGAATAGATTCCGGGGAGATCTACCACGGAACAATTCTTCGTGGAGCGGATTTCCCCCATCTTCTGATCCACCGTAACGCCGGGGAAATTGCCGACATGCTGGTTAGCTCCTGTCAGCTGATTAAACAACGTCGTCTTACCGCAGTTCTGGTTTCCAGCCAATGCAAATATCATTTTTCTTCCTCCGGTTTCACTTCAATTTTCGCTGCGTCCTCCCGCCGGATCGTAAGCTCATACCCGCGGATGCGTATTTCAATCGGATCTCCCATCGGAGCCACCTTGCGCACCTCCACGGCAGTCTTCGGGATCAGTCCCATATCTAACAGCCGGCAACGCAGTGCGCCCTCTCCGCCGACCGCAGTAATAGCAGCGTGCTTTCCGATTGGCAGTTCCTCTAATGTCATATTTTCCACACACCTTTTCTCTTTTGATATTGATATTCATTCTCACTTATACTAATATGATGCTTCTGCATTGTCAACTGGCATTCCGGTGTAATGGAACTTTTTTGCTTCATGGAATACCAAAAGGAATTGTCGCAATAAGCCCAGGTCTCTTTGGGGTGATAAGTAATATTATAAGAAACACACTTGGGGATTTCATGTGGAAATGCAGATGGAATATTCGTTGGAG
>ERZ1034976.3051-NODE-3051-length-10888-cov-5.413736_pt1 | contig 10888 bp, 6 predicted proteins | sample MGYA00520623_ERZ1034976 | MGnify/ENA primary metagenome ERZ1034976 (study PRJEB33766, sample SAMN09781774) | gut metagenome | biome: gut microbiome | host: Homo sapiens | place: Madagascar | study: EMG produced TPA metagenomics assembly of the PRJNA485056 data...
AGATGTATGTTCCAATTCCGGCATCATGCAATTTCCGGTAATTCTCCACCGTAGTTGCAGCGATATTCACATTGACTCGGCGAATTGCTCCGTTTTTGTGCTGAATGTGATAAACGGTGTCAATGGATTCCAGAATGTATTCAATGGGGTTGTGCAGGGGGTCTTCTCCAGCCTCCAGAGCCAGCCGTTTGTGTCCCATATCTTGCAACGCAATGACTTCTCGTTTGATTTCCTCTTGTGTCAGTTTTTTTCGGCAGATATGTTTGTTTTTCGCATGATACGGGCAGTAAACACAGCTGTTCACGCAGTAGTTGGAAAGATAAAGCGGAGCAAATAATACAATCCGCTTGCCGTAGTAGTCCAGTTTAATGGCTTCTGCTAATTGGTAGAGTTCTTCCCAGACGGTTTCCGATGGACAGGCAAGCAAAACAGAGGCTTCCCGATGGGTCAACCCTTTTTGTAAATGGGCTTTAGCTAAGATTTCCTGAATCAGTGGAAGATTATTTTTGTTTTCCTGTGCATAAGCAAGCGTCTGCATCACTTCTTCGTGGCAGAGAAATTCTGCTGCTTTTGTGGAGTTTGGAAGATACATCGTTCTCTCGTCACCTTTTTTCCATAAAGTGCAGCCGAAAGCGGCTGTCTGATGTTATTATACCATGCGACAGATGCTTTGTCAATGAATCAAGTTAGCAATTGCTAATAAATGGAAATCTAAACCGAAACTTGCACAGAAAGATATACAACTTTTGTGACGTTTCTTCTTGACATTTTGTATAAATTATGGTATCCTTATAGTAATATCATTCATGTTCAATTTGAAAAATAGAAAGGATGGAACAAACATGAAGAAACAGGGAAAGAAAAACCGGATATTTGCCGGGGTTGCCGCAGCGGTGATGGCAGTGAGTGCGACCGCAGCAGGAATGCAGTCCTATTCTGCCAACGCAGCAGATCTGGAACTGGACAACTATGCGAAACTGCTGCAATATTCGCTGTATTTTTATGATGCAAATATGTGCGGGGACAAGGTAGGGGAAACTTCTGCATTCTCTTGGAGAGATAATTGTCATGCTGGGGATGTCGCACTGGGTGGTTTCCATGATGCCGGCGATGGCATCAAATGCGGACAGACAGCCGGATTTACTGCTTCTACATTGGGCTGGGCATACTATGAATACAAAGACGAATTCCAAAAGACCGGAACAGCTGCCCACTTGAAAGTAATCAGCGATGAGTTTAACGAATTTTTTAAGAGATGCACAACGCTGTCCGGCAATACCGTGACATCTTTCATCTATGAAGTTGGTGATGATGGACCTGACCATGCGAAATGGTGGGCTCCGGAACAGATGTGGGATCATGGCAGCAGTGAAACCTATTCCACGACGGATGGGGCAAGTGATATTGCTGCACAGTATGCCGCTTCTCTGGCACAGAGTTATTTGAACTTTGGCAATGAAGAAGATTTAAAATATGCGGTTGCTCTGTACAATTTTGCGACCAAATACCGGAAAATCACTTATGAACAGAACACCTATGCCGGCGGTGCAAAAGATGTGCAGGACGATATTTCTTGGGCAGCAGGCTGGCTGTATCTGGCAACCGGGGAAGAACCATACTTGACCGAAAACAGCAAGTATACACAAGTTAAAAACGACTGGACACAGGATTACTGCTATGCAAATTCTCAGTTGGGTGCAGCCATCATCAACGCTGAAATTACTGGAAACTGGAGTTTTGCAACCAACTATATTGGGCAGAAAGTCAACGCAAACCAAAATCAGTTCTATGTCATGAACAGCTGGGGCAGTGCAAGATATGATGTTTTGATGCAGTACTGTGCGTTGGTCACTTCCAAATATGAACAGTCTGGCGTAGACTATACCGAATGGGCAAAAAAGCAGATGAACTATATTTTAGGTGACAACAATGCAAATGTTTGTCTGGTTGTCGGTTATAATGATGTTTCTGCAACCTCTCCGCACCACCGTGCAGCATCGAACTTGAAAGTAAGCGATGACTGGCATGAATGGAACTCTTGGGATGGAAAGTATTCCTCCAGCAAAGGACATGTATTGTATGGTGCATTGGTTGGCGGCCCGACCAGCACGGACTTTACGACCTATAAAGACAATGCAACAGATGCCACTTCCAACGAAGTTGCAATTGACTATCAGGTCGGCTTAGTTGCAGCAGCAGCCGGCTTGTATGACAAGTATCAAACTGGCAGCGTTGTTGCACAGATTGGCAATGAAGTAACTGTATATCCGGACGAAGTAGCAGTTGCAAACGGCGGTGAAGTTACAACAACCACGACAACCGAAACCACTACTACAACTACAACGGAAGAAACCACCACCACAACCGAAGAAACAACCACAACACCAGAAGAAACCACCATTCCAGAAGAAACAACTACCACAACAGAAGCAGTTACCACCATTCCAGAAGAAACTACAACGACCGAAGAAACCACCACAACGACTGAAAGCATTCTGCCGGGTACAAATATTGGGGATGTCAACTTGGATGGTGTGGTTGATCTGCTGGATGCAATTCAGTTGAATAAGTATTTGGCACAGCAGGTTACCCTGTCACCGGCTGCTTATGCAAATGCAAATTGTGACCAGTCGGATGGATCAGGCACAATTAGTGATGACGATACCACAGCATTGATGAGATTCTTGCTCGGAGATGTTGCAGATCTGCCAGTATAACAAAAAGCCTTTTTTTCATTTTTTCCTCTGAAAGAAACGTGTTCGGCAACTTGTCGGACACGTTTCTTGTTTTTGATACAGTGGAACATTTACATTTTTTTCTTTACATTTTCCAAATTATCCTGTATAATAAGAAAAGAAGGGATGCTTTTTGTGAAGGGAGAAAGCTGTATGAAAAAAATTTTGAAAAAAGGTTTTGTGTGCATGCTGTCAGCACTTGTACTGTTGCAAGGATGGTTTGCAGTTCCATGTGATGCCGCCGCAGAGGATACAATGGATCTGGAATTTGTAATCCCAACAGTTTCTGTCAATCTGGAGCAGGCACAAGAATGGGAACATTTTTTATATCTTACCACAGAAAATGAAGTAACAATTGTTGGTTATACCGGAACAATTGAAGGCGTTTTGGAAATTCCATCTGAGATTGACGGATTACCAGTCACACGAGTGGAAGAAAATGCCTTTGTGGAACAGGATGCACTGACCGAAGTTGTGATTCCTGCCAGTGTGATTGAAATTGGCAGCACAGCGTTTCATGACTGTGCAAATTTACAGGTTTTCACGGTTGCAGAAGAAAATCCGGCGTATTGTGTCCGGAATGGTCTGCTGTTGGATAAGAGCGAAAGTATTTTGATTCGTTGCCCCAGCGGACGCTATGGAGAAGTAACAGATATTCCGAATACTATTTTTTTAATTGCAGATGCTGCTTTTTCGGATTGTTCGTCGCTGTCCCGAATCGAATTACCGCAATCCGTGATTTCCATCGGCTCAATGGCATTTTCTAATTGTACTGCATTATATGACATCACATTGTCAGAAGACTTGCAGACAATTGGAGATGGTGCATTTATGAATTGTACCGCTATTCAACGAATGATATTACCGGAGAATCTGCGACGAATCGGCATGATGGCATTTTCTAATTGTCAATCTTTGTCGGATATTACCATTCCTTCACAAGTACAATCTTTGTCTGATTCTGCTTTTGTGAACTGTATCGCCTTGCAGCGAGTGGTATTTTCGGAGGGATTGACGAATATTTCGACCTCTGTTTTTAAAAACTGTACGGCTCTGCAAGAAGTTCAGCTGCCAGATACGTTGGAGTCTATCAAATCCAATGCGTTTGAAAACTGCAATTCGTTGCAGCGGATTTCTCTGCCAGCATCGATTTCAGAATTGAGTGCAACTGCATTTTTCGATTGTATTTCCTTGTCTGAAGTGACAATTGCAGCAGAAAATCCTTATTATACAGTTGTAAACGGTGTTTTGATGACAGCCGATCAGGAAACACTGGTTTTTTATCCGCCATGTATGTCACAGGAAGATTATACTGTTCCAGAAACTGTAAAAACGATTGAAAGCTATGCTTTTCAGGATAATACACAGTTGCAATCTCTGATTGTTCCGGATACGGTAGAAACCATGGAATCGTATGCTTGTTACGATGCAGATTCTTTAAAAACAGTAACACTGAATGGTGCTGCTGTGATTTCTGAATATGCATTTCAGTCCTGTGACCAGCTTGAAACGGTGACATTTGGCAATGGTGTACAGGAAGTTCAAACGGGTGCATTTTTGGATTGCCCATTGTTGATGAATATTACATTGCCAAAAACCATAACAGATGTTGGAGATTATGCCTTTGGCTATCAAACAGATTCTGCGGAAGTAGGAGCCTATTCTATGGTAGAAGGCTTTTTGATTCGCTTTTATAAAAAAACAGCTGGTGCACTATATGTGAGCTTGAATGGATTTGATTCGCTTCAGTTGGATGATACTGTTACAACAACCACGACAACAGCAGCTTCTATTGATGAAACAACCACAACTGAAACGGAGGTCAAAACAACAGAAGCTACCAGTAATCAGGTGACAACAGCCGAAACGACAACGGAAGCGATTGATAGTCAAACAACAGCACTTGAAACAACAAATCAATTGGAAACGAGTCAAATAACAACAGCAGCAGAAACAACGACAGCCATTACTACAACAACAGTCGCTGCAACCACAAAACGACCAGAAACCAGTATCATTTCAACCACAACGCCACAACTTGTCACAACCACAACGCCGCAATTTATCACGACCACGACGACTACCCACCAGTATGGCGGAACTGCTACCACTGTAACGACTGGCGTAACCACGCAAACCACAGCGGTTACGGGACAGACAACTGAAGTTGCAACAGAACTGAAGGGTGACTTGAACTTAGATGGAAAAGTTGACATGGAAGATGCAATGCAAATATTGATCTATTATACAAAAATCGCATCTGGACAAACAGCATATCTGTATTCCGAAGATCCTGCTTTAGAAGAAACCGCAAAAAAACGGGTGGATATGGATGAAGATGGAAGAATTCGTGTGGCAGATGCTGTTGAGATTTTAACGATCTATGCAAAGAGAGCAGCTGGACGATTAGAATAAAAAATAGAACGAAAATCTAATTTTTCTAAGAAAGAACAGATGCAGTAACCAGATTTTTTGGTTACAATTCCAGTAAAATTACGAAAAATGAATTGACTTTTGATGCAAGTTGCTGTATAATAGAAACAATCAAATCCGTTTTTATGAAATTGAAGGGTACAGAAAGGAAAATCAAAATGAAACAGAAAAAGCATGTTGGAAAACGTCTGCTTGCAGGATTGCTGGGAGCAGTGTTGTTGCAGACAGCGGTCAGCGTTCCATCTGGATTGCAGGCATCTGCTGCGGACGATGTGGAATATAATTATGCGAAAGCATTGCAGTATTCCATTTATTTCTATGATGGCAATATGTGCGGAACAGAAGTTGCCGAAAATAACCGCTATCAGTGGCGTGGCAACTGTCACACCTATGACGCACAAGTGCCTTTACAGCCAATGGGAGAAGATAAGGTCGGCACGAACTTGTCACAATCGTTCATTGACCAGTATCGGGACATTCTTGATCCGGATGGTGATGGTTATGTAGATGTTTCCGGCGGATTTCATGACGCTGGCGACCATGTAAAGTTTGGTATGCCGGAAAACTATGCCGCTTCTACCTTGGGCTGGGGCTATTATGAATTTCGGGATTCCTACAAAAAGACAGGACAGGATGACCATATTGAAACAATCTTGCGGTATTTTAACGATTATCTGATGAAGTGCACGTTCCGAGATGAAAATGGCGAAGTCGTTGCACATTGTTATCAGGTGGGTGATGGCGATATTGACCACGCTTATTGGAACTCTCCGGAAGTAGATACCATGGCAAGACCTGCCTTTTTCCTGACAGGCGACAAACCGCAAACCGATTATGTTGCCTCAGCAGCTGCTTCGCTGGCAATCAACTATTTGAACTTTAAGGATACCGATCCGGACTATGCAGCACAGTCTTTAGACTATGCGAAAGCATTGTTCCAGTTCGCAAAGAGCCATGAAAAGCAGCTGAGTGACAATTCGGATGGCCCGAAATCCTATTATGTATCTTCCAAGTGGGAAGATGATTACTGCTGGGCAGCAGCATGGCTGTTTAAAATTACCGGCGATGAAAGCTATTTGCAGGAAATTTACCCGTACTATGATTACTATGCAGCACCGTGCTATGTGTATTGCTGGAATGATATGTGGAACGGCGTGCAGTGTATCTTAGGCGAAATTTCAGAGGACAAGCCTGCCAAGGAAGGCGAGCACGTTTATCCGCAGTTTATTGAAAAGTACAAGGAAGCTGCTGGAAAATCGCCATATGAAGAAATGGATTGCTGGGCATCCGTTGCAAAGGCAATTACCACTTATATGACAGGCGGGGTCGGAACAATTACACCAGCTGGCTATTTCTGGCTGAATACCTGGGGCTCTGCACGATATAATACCGCTGCACAGCTGTGTGCATTGGTTTATGACAAGTACAACAACAATGGAAAACCGTCCGAATACAGCGAATGGGCAAAAGAACAGATGCAATATCTGATGGGCAACAACCCGATGAATCGGGCTTATATTGTCGGATATAGCGAAAATGCTGCAAAGTATCCGCATCACCGTGCAGCCTCCGGCTTGACCAGAGCAGAAGATACCAGAGAACAGCGGCATGTTTTGTATGGTGCATTGGTTGGTGGGCCGGATGCCTCCGACAAGCACAATGATGTTACCGCAGACTGGATTTATAACGAAGTAACCATTGACTATAACGCTGCGTTTGTCGGTGCAAGTGCCGGACTGTATGCGTATTTTGGCGACGATTCCATGCAGGTAACACCGGATTTCCCACCAAAGGAAGAAAGCAGCGGTGAAGAAGGCGGCGGCAATAATTACTGGGTAGAGGCATTTGCCGTTGATAATCCGTGTGCAGGCGGAGCAGGAACAACAAAGATTTCTATGAAAGTCATGACCGATTCCATTACGCCGAGAACAGATGTTACCGTTCGCTATTTCTTTAATACCAAGGAAATGACCAGCCCGAATTTGGTAGAGGCAAAGGAATTATACGATCAGGCGGCAACCGAAGCTGCACCGGCAGACGGTGTCATTTCTGGACCATTCCAGTACGATGCATCGTATGACCCGAACATCTATTATTTTGAAGTGGCATGGGATGGCTATACCATTGCAAATTCCAACAAGAAATATCAATGTTCCGTTGGCTTATATTATGGCGACCAGTGGGATGCTTCCAATGACTGGAGCTATCAGGGCTTACCGGTTCTGACCGATTCGGAAATGTTTGGCGATGGCAATGAAGTAAAGAGCGATTATATTTGTGTATATGCCGGCGGAGAACTGGTTGGTGGTACAGAGCCGAACGGCAGCACACCAAAACCAGCAGAAACAACGACCACAACGACAACCACAACTACCACAACCACTACAACTGCAATGAGTGCGACAACAGATGTTGCAACAGAATCCACCACGACTTCTGCAGAAACAACAACATCAGAATCGCAAACAACTGCGGTTACAACAACTACTACAGGAGAAAATGCGGTTTATTATGGAGATGTCAATCAGGATGGCGTTGTCGATTTGCTGGATGCAATTTTCTTGAATAAGTCACTGGCTGGAATGGTTACCTTGTCAGACACTGCCTCAAAATGTGCAGATTGCTATGATGATAATGTTTTAGATGACAACGATGCAACTATTTTAATGCGATTTGTCGTGAGTGAAATTGCCGATTTGCCATCTCATGAATTATAAGATTGATTTTACAACAAAGCATTTCAAAGAGAAGGGAATTTTTTTAACATGAAAACAGAACATCTGACAGAAGTCAAGCAGATTTTAAAGCAGCATCAATTCAAAAAGTTATTTTCCGGTGATACAGAAAATACGTTTATCCAATTTTTCCGGTATTGTTTTGTCGGCGGTTTTGCAACGGTGGTAGACTGGGCGTTGTCCTCGCTGCTGTTTTATCTGGTCTTTTCCGGCTCTGGCTATGCAGCCCTCTGCAATGCCTTGTCATTCGTTGCCGGATTGCTGGTCAATTATTTTCTCAGCACATTCTGGATTTTCAAGCAGTCCAAAATGCAGAATCGCTTTTTAGAGTTTCTCTCGTTTGCGGCGATTGGCATTGTGGGATTGCTGCTGACCATCGGCATTACAAAGGGATTTGCTTGGGCGCTGGCAGATGTGACAAGTTTGTATCAGATTTTGAGTAAGGTAGTTTCCACAGCAGTTGCATTCTTCTGGAATTTCTTCGCCAGAAAGTACCTGCTGTATACGAAGAAAGAAGCATAAAAATCTATATTTTTCAAAATTGACGGAAAGAAAGGTGTGAAGCGATATGAAACTGTTGTTTATTGGTGCGACCCATGAAGTCACTGGCAGCTGTACCTATCTGGAAGTGTGTGGAAAACGCATCTTGATTGACTATGGCATGGAGCAGGGAAGAGATGTCTATGAGAACATCCGTGTTCCCTGTGCTCCATCGGAAATTGACTATGTATTCTTGACCCATGCCCACATTGACCACTCTGGCTTGCTGCCGCTGTTGTATGCAGGCGGATTCCGTGGTGAAATTCATGCCACACAGGCAACAGTTTCGCTTTGCCAGATTATGCTGCGAGATAGTGCCCACATTCAAGAATTTGAAGCAGAGTGGCGAAATCGAAAGGCAAAACGCAGCGGTGGCGATATCTATACACCGCTTTACACCATGCAGGAAGCGTTAGGGTCGCTGGAACATTTCGTTCCGCATCCTTATGGAGAGAAAATTTCTATTGCAGATGGCATTACAATCCGGTTTTTGGATGCGGGGCATTTGCTCGGCTCGTCCAGTATTGAAATCTGGCTGGAGGAAAACGGCATCAGCAAAAAGCTGCTGTTCTCCGGCGATATTGGGAACTTCCATCAGCCCTTGATTCGTGACCCACAGTATGCCGATACTGCGGATTATGTCATCATGGAATCCACCTATGGCAATCGCCTGCATGAAAAGCCAAAGAATTATATTCAGGATTTCGTGCAAATTTTGCTGGAAACCTTCCAGCGGAGCGGAAGCGTCATTATTACATCGTTTGCCGTGGGCAGAACGCAGGAACTGCTGTATTTTCTGAAACAAATCAAAGACCAGAATTTGCTTGGAAAATATCAGGATGTTCCGATTTATGTGGATAGTCCGCTTGCCATTGAAGCAACAGAAATCTTTCAGCGAAACAAGGAAAGCTGCTTTGACGAAGAAGCCCTTGCCTATGTACAGCGTGGAGAAAATCCCATCGGGGTATCTGGGTTGCGGACAGCGGTCACCAGTGAAGCCTCCATGGCAATCAATGCCGATACCCGCAGCAAAATCGTGATTTCTGCGAGCGGTATGTGTGAAGCTGGGCGAATCAAACATCACTTGAAACACAACCTCTGGAAGCCGGAAAATACGATTTTGTTTGTCGGTTATCAAGCTGTTGGCACATTGGGACGGCGATTGCTGGAGGGTGCAAACTATGTGACACTGTTTGGCGAATCGGTAAAAGTTGCCGCACAGATTCGGCAGTTGCAGGGTATGAGTGGCCATGCTGACCAGAAAGGGCTGGAACTTTGGATTCAGCACGTGCAGCAGGTGAAGAAAGTCTTTGTCATTCACGGAGAAACAACCGCTGCGGATACATTCACCGCATTGCTGAATGAGCAAGGCATTTCCGCCTATGCACCATATAGCGGAACAGAATTTGATGTGGCAAGTGGGCAGTTCTTGCATGAAGCAGAGCCGGTTTATCTGGAAAAGCCGAAGTCTGCAAAGGCATCTGCAACCTACGACCGCCTGCAAATTGCATTGGATCGTGTCACTGCTTATATTCAGAATGCACGGGGCTATTCTAATAAAGAATTGGCAAAGATGGCAGATCAGTTGACCCAGCTGTGCAACAAGTGGGAACAGTAACGGGCTGTAATTGAATTTTGATACACGCAACACCGCATATTTTTGTGCGGTGTTGTTGATTGATTAGAAAAAATAGGAGGACAAATACCATGGAACAGACGATGTTAGAAGCAATGATGAGCAGAAAGAGCGTTCGGAGTTATACCGACCAGATGGTATCCGATGCGGATATTGAGAAAGTGTTGAAGGCTGGACAGTATGCTGCGAATGGCAGAGGTCGGATGGCAACGAGATTTGTCGTTGTCAAGAATCGGGAGATTCGGGACGAACTTTCCAAGATGAACGCTGAGATTATGGGCACGACCAACGACCCATTTTATGGAGCACCAGTTGTTATTTGGGTGTTGGCTGACCGGAATGTGCATACTTATGTAGAAGATGGCAGCCTGGCGATTGGCAATATGCTGTTGGAAGCACACGCATTGGGATTGGGTGCTTGCTGGATTCATCGGGCAAAGGAAATGAGTGAATTGCCAGAGGGCAGAGCATTGCTGCAAAAATGGGGCGTTTCTGATGATGAAATCGGCGTTGGATGTTGCATTTTGGGCTATGCAAAGGGCGAACAGCCAGAAAAGAAACCGAGAAGAAACGACCAGATTATTGTTGTAGAATAACGCAATTTTTTTCACGCCACAGGCGAACTGCGGTCGAGCTGGCTCAGCTCGGCGAGGTGGTTTGTTAAGGAGGGCAAGCTGCCCTCCTTAACGAAGGTTTTGATGAAACGCAACGGAAATCTAAGAAAAATCGAAATAGAATCGCAATTGCCTTTAAAACCAGAAGGTTGTAATGAGGGACAAGGTTTCAGGGGCAATTGCGATTCCCAAGGC
>ERZ1034976.3061-NODE-3061-length-10857-cov-28.807628_pt1 | contig 10857 bp, 8 predicted proteins | sample MGYA00520623_ERZ1034976 | MGnify/ENA primary metagenome ERZ1034976 (study PRJEB33766, sample SAMN09781774) | gut metagenome | biome: gut microbiome | host: Homo sapiens | place: Madagascar | study: EMG produced TPA metagenomics assembly of the PRJNA485056 data...
GGTAATACTTTTTTCTGGTTCCTGCAAATTTTTCGGGAAATTTCTTTCAAAAAAAGATAAAAAAGTCTATTTTTGTTGGTATTATCCATTATTTAATGTACCTTTGCAGCAGAAATCGGGATTTAGCGCAGTTGGTAGCGCACGTCGTTCGGGACGATGAGGTCGCTGGTTCGAGTCCAGTAATCCCGACCAAAAGCCGTCTAATGTGCCTATACTCAGGGGATTTGTCTTGGTCGTGATCAAAATGGTCGGCGAAATTTCGGTTTCAATCCTTTACACATTAATATTAATAGGCTGTATCTGAAAAATTATAGATATGGCAAAAAAAAATTATGCTCCAAATTCGAATGACACAATTCTTAGCAGTGTCATTGGCTGGAAACCTCCAGTTTTGCACCAGAAATCAGAATCTTATATCTCTTTCTTGGCGTTTGACCCTCAACTCAACCGAATGAGGATGAAGAAAATCATGCTTAACCATATCAAGGGCAAGCGGAACCAACGTGCCTATGCCGACCAGGTTATTAAGAATCTCACCGAGAAACTTATGGCTGGATGGAATCCTTGGATTGAGGAGCTGCAGCCCCTGGAATATACTAAATGGGATGACGTGCTCGACAGGTATAAGTCTTATCTGGCCAAAATGTGCAACGAGGGTAGTATGCGTGAGGAGACTTATGTCGACTATAGCAGTCGGCTCAGGATCTTGGAAAAATGGAAGCAAGAGAAAAGAATAACGCTCAACTACTCCTACCAATGGGACAGAGTTAATGTTAGCAAGTTCCTGGACTACATTTTCATCGACCGCAATAATACAGTCCTGACACGCAACAACTATCTTGCCTGGACTAAGAGTTTCTCCGCTTATCTGTTGGCTCGAGGCTATATACCCAAGAACCCAACAGAAGGTTTGGAACGTATCAAGAACAGACAAAAGAAAAGCAGAGATGTCATACCGGACTGCACCATGCAGCTCATCAGAGATTATTTGATGGAGCATAACAGGCACTATCTGCTGGCGTGTGAAATCATTCACTACCTCTTCATCCGCCCTCGAGAGATGTCCTATCTCAGAATCTGTGATATTCATATCAAGACTCAGACACTCACTCTGCATGGCGAGAACACTAAGAATGGCAATGATGCTGTGATTACGTTGCCGACTCATGTCATCAAGCTGATGCTGGAACTCAACATCTTCTCACACCCAGGGCAGGACTACCTCTTTTCTGACGGGTTCATGCCTGGATCTGAAAGAAAGAATGAGAAAATGTTCAGAGACTACTGGACTCGTGTCCTGAGAAAGGAACTGAAACTCTCACCTCGCTATAAATTCTATAGCTTGAAGGACACAGGCATCACCAATATGCTGCGGGCAAATGCCGATGTCTTGTCGGTCAGAGACCAGGCGAGACACTCATCTATACTCATCACAGACATCTATACGCCTAAGGATATACAGAAAGCGAATGAGTATATCAAGAACTATCAGGGTATCCTATAATATAATAAGGTGGAGAGCTAACTGCTCCCCACCTTATTATATATATTATGATAGCATATAAAAATATCCCGTGTAAACTGGCTCGATGGCATCGTCCTTGACTTCCATCTCTATCTTCTCGCACACATATTTCTTGTTGCGGATGATGTATATCTTTGATGGATCCGGTATCTCATCTGACTTAAACTTGGCCTCCATGCAGTTTTTATTGTCTAATCTTAGGCCATTATCATGTAAGCAGCCCAGAGTAACAACATCATTAGTAGATTTCGTACAAATCGACAGAGAGTAAGGATACTTTTCTTTAAAGGTACCTCCTCCGTTTCCACCAAACCCTCCTTCGGTACTACCACAATATTTTTTATTTATTCGGTAGTCGGTTTTGAATTTTGGCCATCTGGACTTCGCTCTAACCCAACTAAATTTGTTGTCATCTTGTACTTCTCCTGGAATAATGAAGAATATATTCATGCATTCCTGATCATCTTCGGATTTGTCGAGTGTTGACTCATCATCTATGGCATCCTGTACGGATGTGTAGCTATATCCGTCATCATCAACATCGCACTCCTTGGAATCCGCTTCCTTGTCATTAGGTATTGACAGCAGGCAACGCTTCTCGTAGTAATTATCTTCTAGGAATCCTGTCTTGAAGTTGATATCTTCTACAACTTGTGCTGCAGGAGATATGTTCAGATCGACATAATCATCCGATGAACTGTCTCTGATTAATGGTGACCAAACGCCTGCCAGCTGCCATGTTTTCGAACCGCCCTCATTCTCTACATATATGTAGTAACTACCATTACACTCAATGATGGTCTGTCTTTTTTGTTTTTCAGACCATGACTGTGTTGTTCCTTGGAACTGATTTTGCTGGTCCCAGGTAGCTGTACTATGGACTATTTCAAAATTCTCGAAGACTTTTTTTGAGATAACTTCATAGTTATCTCTGTTTGCAGAATCACCCAGATTATACTCCAAATTTGCTGTAGATGACGTGGAGAAGGATCCGTCTTCGTCGTAGTCCGTTGTGTATTCGTCCAGAGTCTCAATCGCTACGGAATCTGCGGTTGTCAGCTCTGATTTTTTGATAACAGAACAAGTTTTTTGGATATCATCAAAAACAATTGTGGCATTGAAAAGCTTTCGAAATTCCTCTATAAAAGTATAGCTCGACCAATGAGGAAGTGCCCTTCGCAGCTCACGAGTCTTGTAGGCCGATGCGATATACAGGAGGTTCCATGGCTTGCAGTCGAAATCGTTGCGCTTGAGAGTATATCCCTCGTATTCTACTACCTTACGGAAGATATACAACAGGTTGGGCTGAACAGCTAGGTTAGAGATAAATGGTGCATTGTAGCCAATAAATTGTTTCGTTTTATCTACTCCAACAAAATTGGCAATCATATCATTTGTTTCGTCCCGTACAGGTACGAAGCACCATTTTCCTTCCACTCCCAGGAACTTCGACTTATCTTCATCAAGTCTGTAGATGCCATAGATCTTGAAAAGGTCTTTAAATTTCTGGGAGAAGCCCTTATCAACTGTATAACCAGGCTTGTCAGCGATGCCCATGTCCATCTCATCGATGTAGTGCTTGGTCATGCGGTCGTTGAACTTGATGCGGGACTTGCCTCCGACTATCTGCAGTTTGATTTCTTTCTCATTCACGGAGAGTATTGTACCGACACCGCTCATGATGAGCTGGCTGTTACAGAACAGCTTGCAGTCATCGTATTTGGCGATGTTCTTCTTGACCTCCAGTCGCGAGACATTCTTGAAAATGACACGGTTCTCCAGGATATTCATTGGGAAGGTGATGTCATAGGTGTACTCACCATCATCGGTGACATACTGATTGGCGTATGTCACCTTGATGGATGATGTAGAAATGGGATAGGCCTTATGGCCATTGATGATGCATGTTATCATATTCCACTACTTATTGTTTAAAATGCGCTGATAATCCTGCAGTCTGCGGTGCAGACCTCTACGTCCAGATATCGGAACTTCAACCTCAATGCCATCGTCAAGAGTCTGTGTCAGACGGCTGACGGCTGCATTGACACCATCGAGGGACTGGCGTACCTCGGTGTTATCATTGTTGACATTGACAACAGGAGCAACCACGGTATTGCTACCCTGTCCGAGAGAACGTGTGATGTCTTCAGCGGTCAGCGAGCCAACTGTATTGGAGCGCTGTGCCCTATCGATGAGGTCAAGAGCCGGACGGATGGATGAGTTGTTGACGGCATTGTGATTAGCCACGAACTCGCCTTCATGTACGACACCTGCTTCCTTTCTGTAGCGGTTACCTCCGGTAAAACCACCTTCGTAGTAACCTGCTGCCTCTGCCTGGTGCTGCTTCTTTATGGTTGCAATCTGCAGCATACCTGCTGCGGTTGCCATGCCGGCAGCGATAGGAGCCATGACCCAACCAGTGACAGGGATGCTGGCTGCTGATGAGTAGGCGTTGATGGCTGCCATGGCGGTTGAAGCGATTGCCTGAGCTATCTCAATCTTCATTGACTTCTTGTTGGCCTTAGACTTGGCAGCGGCTAACTCCTTGTCACGCTTCTCCTCCAACTTTTTCTTCTTTTTCGAGTTGTTGCCAGCTGCAGCAATCTGCTTCTCGTAGTTCTTGGAGATTTTGGCTTGCTCTAGGTCTGAGCATGCCTGAGCGTATGCTGATGCAGCAGAGAGAATATTGTTGATGCCATTGTATGCAGCAGATGTCTGCTGCACCATGTTATCGAGGAAGTTGGCGGTGACCTGCGCCTTCGCCTGCATGTATGCAGCATGGTTCTGCTTGTCGTTGCCATACAACTCCTTCAATTTCTCCATTGTGTTCTGGTAATTCTGAATCTGTGAGGAGAAGTATCCTCCCAAAGTTGCATTGCCGGTCGACTGGGACTCACCTGCAGCAGCCCTGGCACTGTTGACCATCTCAGATGACTTATCATTGATTTTTATTTGAGCGCTACCGGCTCCATGGTCATCAGCATCAATCTGCGCTCTTTGGGCCGCGAACTGCTTGGTTATCTCCAACTTCATCTGCTGATATTCCTCCTCCTTGATTAACCCCTGCTTGTATAGATTGTCAAGGCCATTGAGGTACATGGTCTCCTGAGCCTGCAGGTCTTGCTTGCCAAACTGCTGACGGAGTTCACGCAGCTGGTTCTGGTATGACTCCTGCATCTGCAGCTGGTGGTCGAGCTCAGCCTGTTCCATCTCAGCCTTCAGATCCAGCCACTCCTCGCTGCCCTCTCTGTCTTTGTAGAGTTCAAGACGTTTTTTCATGGCTTCGACATCATTCTTATATAGGGCTTCATTGAGAGCGGTATCATTCTGATAGATAGCTGAACTGGCATCATTGTACTGAGCTTTGATGCTAGCCTCCTTCTGGAGGCGTTCACGTTCAATGGTCTGCTCATTCATCTTCTGAATCGCAGCATCATGCTGCTTGACGATATTGACCTGGTTGTCAAGTAACTGCTTATACTCATTGCTCTCTGCTCCATAGAGTTGCTTCAGCTTAGCAAAGCCCTTAATTTGGATGCTCTGTCTGTCATCGATGAACTGCTGATAGGTTTTCTTGCCTTCTGCATAGGCTTTGGCGTTGTCTGCCATCATTTCGTTGGTCTCAGCCTTGATGCTATCGGCTGCCTGCTTCTGCTTGCGTTTGGCTTCAGCCTGGCGCTTACGAGCCTCGGCTGCAGCTGCCTTCTCTGCCTTGACACGAGCCTTGCGCTCTTTTTCTGATACCTGATGAGTGCCGGCTGTACTCTGCTTCTTAATGATGGTACCATCATTGCCCTTGCCATTGTAGCCATTGTTTCGCCAAGGTTCAGGATCATTCACCTCGAAGTGCTGGGACTCCAGCTGTTTAATCTTATCGATGAGTTTCTGCTGGTATTGCCTCTCTCTCTCGATTTCGTGGCTTACAGTCTCCCTGAACGCTTCTCTGTTATCAGATGCTAAGTTTAGCATCTTTGTTTTTCTATCTGCAAACGGATTTACACGTCCCCAAACTTTTGCCCAAAAACCACGCTTGTCGTTGTCTGCTTCGCTTAGCAAGTCTTCATTTTCAGCCTGCTTGGCTATAGACTCAGCCAGTTTCTTCTGCAAGCCATCGATGACGATCTTCTTTTTCATCATGTCGATGTAGGACTGGATCTGCCTTGTTGCTTGACCGGTACGCACAGCTTCCTCGGTGATGTTGCCGAGGTGCTCACGCATCAGCTTGCCGTTGAGTTCCTCCAGTGCTGCCTTGCGGTCTGACTCAGCTGTGGTGTTGGACTGGATGGCAGAAACGAGGCGCATGATGGATGCCTCCTCTTCTGCTGCCTGCTTGTTGGCATCGGTCACTGCATCATTGTAGTCACGCTGAGCCTGCTCAGCGGTGCTGGTCTCCTTGGATAAGGTAACGATTGCAGCTGTAAGGCCTACTACAACAGCTATCACGGCTGTAATAGGGTTAGCCAACAACACCTTGTTCCACAACATCTGCGCTGCAGTGGTCAGTTTTATCTCACGTGTCAACGCCATCTGAACGATTGCCATTGTCTTGAGAGCAGATGTCTTGAGCCCCACAAGGAAAAGATGCGCCTTCTCGCGCAGAATCATGATGTTGAGCCATGCCATCTGCGCCTTGTCTGCTATCTGCTTTGCCTTAGATACTGCAGTATAGGTGACGATTGCTGCTGTCAGCACAATTAATATGCGCCAATAATCCTTGACGAAATCAACGAGTGTGGAGAGTGCCCGAACTCCGAGACTGGCAGCAGATATGCAATATCGTGCTGCAGGATAGAGTTTCTGGCCCAGTTCGATGGAGAGATCCAGGAACTTCTTGCTCGCCTTGTCAAGCTGAGCCTGTACACTCTCGTTCTGTGTCTCGAACTCATTGAGGACGGATGTGCCTTCGGAATATGCTTCGCTTGCTAGGTTCTGGGCAGTCTTGATGTCATCGAGTTTATCTGCGAGGACGGTTAGGACACCAGTAGCCCTGGATCCATCCATCTTCATCTCCTCGAACATTGGTGCAAGGTCTGCAAAACCGCCCTTGGCTCGCATGGCTGCCAGGAACTGGAGAAGTGCGCCGTTGGCATCCTCCTTCAAAGTCTTGGCGAAGTCCTTGACATTGAGTCCGGCAATTTTGGCGAACTTGGCTGAGTCCTGGAACATTTTTGCCAGGAGGTTCTGTACTGCGGTTGCTGCCGTTTCATCCTGCTGCATGTTCTGGTCAAGTACAGAAGCGAGACCCATGATCTGAGCCTGTGTAAAGCCTGCCTGCTTGCCGACACCTGCCACACGGGCAGTGAAGTCAACGAGATAACCGGCAGAGGCAGAAGAATTCTGAGCCAGTTCGTTGACTGCAGAACCTGTCGCCAACATGGCACCTCGCAGACCTTTGGTCTTGTCTTCGCCGAACATCTGTGCGAGTTTACCGATTTGAGAGACTGCTTTATCTCCGAGGTCATCACCGAGTGCAACATTGATTTTATCCGCTCCATCTACGAACTCCTCAACTGCAGCAGTCGATGTGATGCCGAGTCTTCCGGCATCTTCGGCCAGCTGGTTGAGCTTCTGTCGAGGAGTTCGGGTGTCCATCTTCTTGAAGTCCTCGTTCATGCGCTCAACCTCCTCGGCTGCCTGACCGGTATATTTGCGGACGTTGGTCATCTCATCGTCCATCTTTGCATACTCCTCCACGCACTTCTTGACGGTGAAGGTGATGCCGGAGATGGCAGCGACGGCTCCCAGGGCGATGCCCTGCATGCGGTTGAACCAATCCGCAGAGCGCTTGATCCAGGACTCCTGGGCTACGCCCTCGGCTCTGACTGCCTGCAGTTCTGCCTTCAGCTGCTTCGCCTTCAGCTCCATCTGTTTGAACTGCTCTGTACCACGCTGCATGCCCTGCATCTGCTGATTGAGCGCCTTGATGGAGTATTCGAGGTCACGGATGGATGAGGTTTTGAGGTTGGCCATGGTGTTGTTGACGAGCTGCATCTGCCGCTTTGTCTCCTTGATATCCACGTTGGTGCTGTCAATCTCCTTGTCATACTGCTGCATGAGGGTGACCACCTTCTTCTCGCTCTGACGGATGCGTTCCAACTCTGCCTCCACAAGTTTCAGCTGCGAAGCTCTGGAGGCGTACATGGTTGATGTCGGGTCGTAGTCAGCCATCTGACTACGTAGCTTGGAAGCTGTGAAGTTGAGGTCATTGAGTGAAGCATGTTTCAGGTTTGACACCGTTGCGGTCATGCGTCTCGCTTCCTCATCAGCCTTGCGTGTCGCGCCCTTCAGGGCAAGCATCTGCTCCTTAACCTTGGAGAGTTGAGCGTCCAATTTAGCAAAGTCTGAAGGGTCAGATGCTGCCTTCATCTGCCCCTTCAGATGTCTTGCTGCCTTCTCCAGCTGTCCGAGGCTTGCACTTGACAGGTTGTCGAGTGTCTCCTTGACGCTCATTGTTGAGTTCTTGAATTGCTTCATCTCTCGCTCTGCGGCCTTCAGATCCTTGGCGAGGGATGCGCCTAAACGGGAATCGCCCGCCGAGAAGGCATCTTGTTTTGCCTTCTTCAGACGAGCGACTCTGTCCTCTAACTCTTTGAGTCGGTTCTTTGCCTCCTCCGAATTGAGCTTGATGACTGTTGTATATACCTCTTGTCTTGCCATTATCGGGTGACCTGTATATAGTTGTTATATAAGATAGTGGAGTTGGGATTGAAATTAATCATCTTGATATTGTAGCCATCGGTTCCCCATTTCCACCAAAGAAATCGATGTTTGTAATTACGAGAGACAAGGCATTGCAAGCTGTCTCTCGCTCTATATGTAAGCATAGAGTCTGCAGTGTTGAACTGTACGCTCAACCACTTGTCGCTATACTTGTATAGCGAATTCTCACGAAGCGTCTTGACAGAGCCTTCGGTGACTACCGATGTGCGCAGATCCGCCATTATCTGGCTGACCTTGATGTTGAGATCTTTCAGCATTTTCCGGTCTGCTGCAAACTTCTTGTACTCATCAGGAGGCATCATGATGACCTTCTGCGTCACGACCTTGACTGAGTCACGGATGGTGTCACGCTCAGCTGGAGCATACTGCAGCTGAAGTTTGTTGAGCTGTTCTTGTAGGTTCTGCTCCGCTCGTTGCTTTTTATACGCTCCGTAAAAGTCTTTGCCTAAGCTGAGCACCAGCAGAAATACGATGAAAAACCCTATATCTCTATTTGATTTATTACTCATTGCCAATCTATTAAATGTCTGCGTATTCCGGAATAGCGTCGAAGCATGGACATTCCTTGATGCGCTCCCATGGATCGACCACTCCATTGTGGTTTTTGTCAGGCGAGATGTCACGATGTCCCATGATCTTGGCATCAGGGTAGCGCTGGCGCAACTCCTTCAAGAGTTGGCGAAGTCCAGCCTTCTGCTCTTCTGTTCGGTTGTCGATAGCCTTGCCTGTGCGGGATATTCCACCCATGTATGCAACGTTGACTGAATCGAAATTGTGCCCCTTGACTCCATTTGAAGGTAGGTCTTCTGTCATGAGCTGCGTGCGTTTGCCGTCAGCGGTCACTACCCAATGATAACCTGGATAATGCCAGCCTTTGTCTCTGAACTCCTTGAGCAAGGCATCGACAGACCATGACTGTCGGCTTGCTGTACAATGAACGAAAATTTTCTTAATCTTGCGTGCCATTTTTGTTGTTGAAATATTTATTGATAATGTCTTTAACTCTGGTGTCAAAAGTCAGTGCGAAACCAAAGACGGTTGCCACGTAAACCAGACTCTGCCCAAAGTACCACAAGACGTTAGACGTGACGTCGTGGGACATAAAAAAGCTGATGTACACGAGCACAATGCCAGCAAGCAGAACTATGCCAGCAGAGCTGTAGTGTATCCAATCCTTGGTATTTCTCTGCATATCTGTACCTGATTAAATCTGGCACAAAGGTACAGATAATATAAGAAATATAAAAATACGGCAGGAAGAACGATTTCCCTCCTGCCGTATCTGATAACTATGAGATATCCCGGTCGAGTAACTCTCTGGCCATCTGCTTAGCCTGCTCTCGCCATTCCTGGAATACCTGGTACTCTGTCTCATGCTCCTTATTGCCATCTCCATGGTTGCATAGGATGGCTTCGACATCGCCCTGACTGTACTTAGTACGAACAAGACCATTTACGAACTGGCGATAGCTTGCCGACTCAGCCTCAATCTTAGTGGAGCCGTCAATCTCTGTGCCCTCGTAGCTGTATGCTGTCACTGTCTTACTATCGCCATCAGACTCCGACATGGTGGCGTCTGGGTGATAGTTTTCTACTTTCTGCTCACTCAAGTACAGAAGAAAATGCTTGCTGTCATATCTCAAGTATGACATGCGGCAAAGATACAATTTCTTATTCATCTAGATAAACTTATAAAATTTCTTGCCAAACTTGTTGGTTAGCTCGGCTGCAACGGTGTAGAAGCCCTTGTCCAGCAGTTCCCACTCCTTGCGTGCCTGGTCAACCAAAATATCTGAGCCAGTAAAGAGCCACCACGACTCAGCTTGCCAAACCGGTTCCTCAATCTCATCACCATGTTCATCGAGTTGTCCTGTCTTCCGGACGTGATCGATGAAACGGAAGCGGATGGCGAGGCGGTCCTTTGGCACCTTCTTGGTGACTATGTGCTTGACGCCCTGGTCGTCAACTTCTTCAACCTGCTCCATCTTGAAGTCGACTCTCGACTTATCAATCTTGTAATCCTCAATGAGGATGAGGAACTTGTCATAGTCCTCAATGTTGTGGCACAGGATATCGCCTGGATGCTTCTTCTGTGCCATGCTCATGCCCTCGAAGGGAACCTCTCCCTTGCGAGCCTTCACAATCTGACCATACTTTTTCATACCGATTTTATTTAATAAGTTTTTTGTATCTGCGTGTTTGGCTAGGCCAAGCCTCGATGCTGCCTTGCGCCGGATCTGTTCATCGCTAAGACCACGTTTGCGCAATCTTGCCACCTGGGCACAGAGTGCCTGCTTGGTGCGCTTGCGCAAAAGGGCATGGTCGGCAAAGATCTTCTGTCCACAGAAGTCTATGCCGTCACATGTACGATGAATATTCCAACTTTTATTGATGCTCAGCTTCCAGTCTCTTGCCAAGTGCATGACTGCAAGCTCCGCCATGAGGCGTAAGAAAACCTTATCTTCATGCATGATGAAGACGTCGTCCATGAATCTATAATAATGTTTAAGCCCTTCGCGGCAAAAACGGTCGAAGCGCTCATTGAGGGATTTTACCCCCCAGCCCGTCCGAAAACGGCTGTTTGGGGTATATCATAGAGGGCAGAACCG
>ERZ1034976.3066-NODE-3066-length-10849-cov-3.954326_pt1 | contig 10849 bp, 9 predicted proteins | sample MGYA00520623_ERZ1034976 | MGnify/ENA primary metagenome ERZ1034976 (study PRJEB33766, sample SAMN09781774) | gut metagenome | biome: gut microbiome | host: Homo sapiens | place: Madagascar | study: EMG produced TPA metagenomics assembly of the PRJNA485056 data...
AATCCTTGTAGCCCTGCTGAAGAAACCACTTCTGAGGAAGTGGTTTTTTTGTGCCCGAAAAAATAAAAAGATAGTATTTTACTTTTGGCATGGAAACGGGTATGATAGAAATCAGAATAGTAATATTTTCGCAAAGGAGTGGATTATTATGAAAATTGGTTTTATCGGTTGTGGAAATATGGCAACAGCCATGTTAAAGGGAATTCTGAAAAGTGGAGAAGTAAAGGCAGCAGATATGATCGCTTCTGCAAAATCAGATAAAACCCGTGAAAAAATCGAAAAGGAACTTGGTATCTGCAAGGCAGACACCAATGCTCAGGTAGTGGATTTTGCTGATATTGTTTTTCTGGCTGTGAAACCTCAGTTTCTTGAAGGGGTTTTGGATGAGATTAAGGACAGTGTAAAGGAAAATCAGATTTTTATCTCTATTGCACCTGGTAAAACTTTGCAGTGGCTTGGGGAACATCTGGGAGAAAAAACAAAAGTTATCCGTACTATGCCAAATACACCTGCTATGGTGGGTGAAGGCATGACCGCACTCTGCGTAAACAATCTGGTAACAGAGGAAGAAACACAGATAGCAGTGGAGCTGTGCAATACCTTTGGAAAGACAGAAGTAGTTCCGGAGCATCTTATGGATGTTGTGGTAGGAGTTTCCGGAAGTTCACCGGCATATGTATTTATGTTTCTTGAGGCAATGGCAGATGCGGCAGTTGCAGACGGAATGCCAAGGGCACAGGCTTATAAATTTGCTGCACAGTCCGTACTTGGAAGTGCAAAGCTGATGCTTGAAACAGGTAAACATCCGGGAGAACTGAAAGATATGGTCTGCTCCCCGGCAGGAACCACCATTCAGGCAGTCCGTGTTCTGGAAGAAAAGGGTTTGCGCAGTGCAGTGATTGAAGCACAGACAGCATGTGTGAAAAAAGCTAAAGGCATCTAAGCGGCAGCCTGCAAGCATTTTTTGGTTGACAAAGAGAATTTTGCGTGATATATTTTCAATAGTTGTAGTGTGTAACTCGATTTTTGGAGGCATTAACTATACATAACGGAGAGAGTTTATGTATGTTAATGCCTTTTTTGTACAAAAACCGGTTGAAAAGGGTCTTTTATGCAGAAACTATTTCCGTAAATAGATATGTCTGCTTACGCAGAAACTATGAAACAGGAAAGGTAGATAAGAGTCACATGAAAGACAAGATTTTCAGCGTTTTGCAGCGAGTGGGACGAAGCTTTATGCTTCCCATCGCAATTCTGCCGGTAGCGGGACTGCTTCTCGGTATCGGAAGTTCTTTTACAAATGCAACCACAATTGAAACCTATGGTCTGACAAAGATTCTTGGTGAGGGTACTTTGCTTCACTCCCTGCTGGTAATCATGAACAGTGTGGGAAGTGCGGTATTTGATAACCTGCCATTGATTTTTGCCGTAGGTGTAGCCATCGGTATGGCAAAAAAGGAAAAAGAGGTTGCAGCTTTATCAGCAGTTATTGCATTTTTTGTAATGAATACAGCAATCCATGCCATGCTTACTGTTACAGGACAGATTCTTGACAACGGACAGGTGGCAGAGACTGTTCTGGAGGGAACCATTACCTCTGTATGTGGTATCCAGTCACTCCAGATGGGTGTATTTGGCGGTATTATTGTAGGACTGGGAGTAGCTGCCCTGCATAACAGATTCTACAGGATACAGCTTCCAAATGCTCTTTCCTTCTTTGGAGGAACCCGTTTTGTACCAATCATTTCCACGATTGTATATATGTTTGTGGGAATCCTTCTGTATTTTGTATGGCCGGTAGTCCAGAATGGTATTTATGCACTGGGCGGACTGGTAACAGGAACCGGTTATGTGGGAACACTGATCTTTGGTCTGATCAAGCGTGCACTGATTCCTTTTGGCCTGCATCATGTATTTTATATGCCTTTCTGGCAGACTGCTGTGGGTGGTACCATGGAGGTTGCCGGAAAAATGGTTCAGGGTGGACAGAATATTTTCTTTGCCCAGCTTGCTGACTCTGCTAATATTGCACACTTCAGTGCAGACGCAACCAGATATTTCTCCGGAGAATTTATTTTCATGATCTTTGGCCTTCCGGGTGCGGCACTGGCAATGTATCAGTGTGCAAAGCCTGAGAAGAAAAAAGCAGCAGGCGGTCTTTTGCTGTCTGCAGCACTGGCATGTATGGCAACCGGCATCACAGAACCACTGGAATTTTCATTCCTGTTTGTTGCTCCGGCACTGTTTGCAGTTCAGGTAGTGCTGGCAGGAAGTGCCTACATGATCGCCCATATGTTGAATATTGCAGTAGGACTTACCTTCTCCGGTGGTTTCCTGGATTTCTTCCTGTTTGGTATTCTTCAGGGAAATGAGAAAACAAGCTGGATGAGAGTTATCCCGGTAGGTATTATTTATTTCTTCTTATATTACTTTATTTTCAAATTTATGATTAAAAAGTTTAATTTCAAGACACCTGGCCGTGAGGATGATGACACAGAGACTAAGCTTTATACAAAGGCTGATGTAAATGCCCGTAAAGAAGCACAGAAGGGTGAGAATACAGAGGCCGGAGCAGATCCTGTCAGTGAAGCAATCACCAGAGGTCTGGGTGGCAAGAAAAATATCAGTGATGTGGACTGCTGTGCCACAAGACTTCGTTGTACAGTAAAGGATGCAGCGCTGGTAAATGACGGAGTTCTGAAAGCAACAGGTGCATCCGGAGTGGTACACAAGGGACAAGGTGTACAGGTTATTTACGGTCCCAACGTTACTGTGATCAAGTCTAATCTGGAAGATTATCTGGAAACAGCACCGGATACACTGGAAACACCAGCAGCAGAACCACAGGTACAGGAAACAGAAGCTCCAAAAGAGGAAGCAGGACAGAAGGTTGTGGACAGAATTGTGATTTCCAGTCCGATCAGTGGTACAGCGGCAGATCTTGTCACTGCACCGGATGAGGCTTTTGCCCAGAAAATGATGGGAGACGGTGCGGTAGTTACACCGGAAGATCCTTATGTATATGCACCGGAAGACGGTGAGGTAGCCTTTGTTTTTGACACAAAGCATGCCATTGGATTTATCACAGAGTCAGGAATCAGTCTGCTGATCCATGTGGGAATTGATACAGTAAAATTAAATGGAAAAGGATTTGAGGCACTGGTAGAAAGTGGTCAGGAGGTAAAGAAGGGAGATCCTATGCTGAAACTGGATCTGGATTATCTGAGCCAGAATGCGCCTTCTATCGTATCTCCTGTTCTTTGTACAGAACTGGAGGATAACCAGAGAATCCATCTTTTGAAGGAGGGTCAGATAAAAGCAGGAGAGCCGCTGTTTGAGGTAGAGGTTCTTCAGTAATATCTGCCCGGATGGGGAAAATACGGATGTCATACAGGATAACAAAAATATTAAATCATAATTCCTTTATGGGAATTCAGAGTAAAAATGATCAGGAATGTCTGATTATGGGAAAGGGAGTTGCTTTTGGCAAAAAAGTGGGACAGACAGTTTCTGTAACCGAAGATGCCAGGGTATATTCTCTGAAGGAGCTGACAGACCGTGGAGAGGCAAAGGAAAGTATCAAGTCTGTTTCTCCACTGTGTCTGGAGCTTGCCAATGAGGTGCTGAATCAGGCAGAAGAGGAATTTGGAAAGGTTGACCGTTCCATTCTGTTTACCATGGCAGATCATCTCGATTTCGCTGTCCGCCGTATACAGAACGGTGAACAGATCAGCAATCCACTGACAGATGACATCCGTATTATGTTTTATAAAGAATATAAGGTTGCGGGATGTATCCGTGACCTTTTGAAAGAAAAACTGGGAATCAGGATCGATGAACATGAGATCGGATATATTGCCCTCCATGTTCATGCTGCCATTGTGGATGAGAATGTTTCCCAGGCAATGGAAATCGCCAGAACAGTCAGGGAATGTATCTGTATGGTTGAGGAAGAGACTGGAAAATCTATTGATGTAATGTCTCTGAGTTATAACCGTCTGATGAACCATGTACGATATATGGTTGCCAGAGCCATTCATGGGGAAAAACTGAAAATGAGTCTGAACGACTATATGTCTGTAAAATTTCCCGGTCCCTATATGACAGCTGAGAAAATCTGTCGTAAAATGGAGAAAAGCCTGAAACTTCCCATACCGGATATAGAGATCGGTTATCTGGCAATGCATCTGGAGAGAATGATGGACAGGGAAGAAGAATAAAAATAAAAATCAGAGGAGAATAAAAAGATGAAATCATTTGAATATACTGTTAAAGACGAACTTGGAATCCATGCAAGACCGGCAGGACTTCTGGTAAAAGAGGCAAAGAAGTTCCAGTCCGAATGTACGATCACAAAGGGTGACAAAACAAAAAAACTGACACAGCTTATGATGCTTATGTCTCTGGGCGTAAAGCAGGGCGATACAGTTACCGTAAGTGCAGAGGGTGCTGATGAGGATACCGCAATTGCTGAGTTAAAGGCATTTTTTGAGAATAACTTATAATTCCAGCCAGGGATATACATATTAAAATTCATCATAAATAAAAAGGGAGGAAAAAACAATGCAGAGTTATCAGGGAAAATCTGTGTATAAGGGAATTGCAATGGGACCGGTTGTGGTTCTGAAGAAAAATGACTATCAGGTAAAACGTACACGGATTGAGAATCCGGAGGCGGAAATCAAACGAGTAGATGAAGCCCTGGAAAAATCCAAGGAGCAGCTCCAGAAGCTTTATGATAAAGCTGTTCAGGAGGTTGGAGAAGCAAGTGCTGCTATTTTTGAAGTACATCAGATGATGCTGGAGGATGACGATTATCTGGAAGCAATCCAGAACACGATCCGTACAGAGCAGATCAATGCAGAGTATGCAGTAGCCGCTACAGGCGATAATTTTGCTGAAATGTTTGCCTCCATGGATGATGATTATATGAAAGCACGTTCTGCAGATATCAAGGATATTTCAGAGCGTCTGGTCCGTAATCTCAGCGGACAGGATGATGCAGATTTAAGTTCAATTGAACCATCAATCATTGTGGCAGATGATCTGAGCCCAAGTGAAACGGTACAGATGGATAAAGACAAGATCCTGGCATTTGTGACAGTTCATGGTTCCACCAATTCCCATACAGCAATCCTTGCACGTATGATGAATATTCCGGCGCTGATCGGTGTGGATATGAATCTGGAAGAAATTCACACAGGAATGGAGGCAGTTGTAGATGGATTCCAGGGTACTGTGATCTTTGAGCCGGATGAGACTGTGAAAGCACAGACAACGGAGAAAATGGCGGAAGAAGCAGAGAAGCTCAGACTGCTCCAGGAACTTAAGGGTAAGGAAAATGTGACTCTGGATGGTCATAAAATCAATATCTATGCCAATATCGGAAGTGTTGGAGATATCGGTTATGTTATGGAAAATGATGCAGGAGGAATCGGCCTTTTCAGAAGTGAATTTCTGTATCTTGGCAGAAATGATTTCCCTACAGAAGAGGAACAGTTCCAGGCCTATAAGCAGGCGGTACAGATGATGGCAGGTAAGAAGGTGATCATCCGTACACTGGATATCGGAGCAGACAAGCAGGTAGATTACTTTAATCTGGGCAATGAAGATAATCCGGCTATGGGTTATCGTGCAATCCGCATCTGCCTGAAGCAGCCGGAAATCTTTAAGACACAGCTTCGGGCTCTCCTGAGAGCAGCAGTATATGGAAATCTGTCTATTATGTATCCGATGATCACTTCCACTGAGGAAGTAAAGAAAATCTATGAGATCGTGGCAGAGGTTGAAGAGGAGCTGAAAGCACAGGAGATTCAGTACAAGATTCCTGAGCAGGGAATTATGATTGAAACTCCGGCAGCAGCGATCATCAGTGACAGACTTGCAGAAATGGTAGACTTCTTCAGTATCGGTACCAACGATCTGACACAGTACACACTGGCTATTGACCGTCAGAATGAGAAGCTGGATGAGTTCTATAATCCACACCATGAAGCGCTGCTTCGCATGATCCAGATGGTAGTGGACAATGCACATAAATGTGGAAAATGGGCCGGCATCTGTGGAGAACTGGGTGCAGATACTACCCTGACTGAGGAGTTTGTACGCATGGGACTGGATGAACTGTCTGTGGCACCGTCTATGGTATTGAAACTGCGTAAGATTGTTCGGGAGATGAAGGTAGAAGGATAATTGTAAAAAAGAATTACAACTGTAAGATGTAAACATATATGCAGGCGGCTGATCGGATTTCCAATCAGCCGCCTGTGTTGCTTATAAGTGCAAAGCATCTATTCTTTTCTGTGTTTGAGCAGAAAAATTTATCATTGGCAAAGATGATGCTTGAAAATAATGAGCCGATAGATAAAATAGCCAAGTATACGGGTTACGGAATTGATAAGGTTAAAGAGATTGCAGAACAGATGAAGACACCTTTATCTGTATGATATGAAAAAATCCCCAGAACATAAGCTCTGAGGATTTTTTATTGTGCGTATTTTTATTTATCTGCCCCATAATATCTGTCATCGCCGAAGCCAAGGATCAGCATGAAGATTGGCGGTAAGAAGATAAGGCCAATGGCGAATCCTGTGCCTCTGCCGAAGGCTCTTGCAAGCTTAATGCTGTACATAATGCTGATGACGACAAGTATGATTTTGATTAGTATGACAAGCATGTAGACCGTTAAGCTTTCGCTTATTTCCAGAGTTCCCTGCAGGTAAGAGGATACGATTCCCAGGATGAGAGTCAGCCAGAAATATGCAGGTTGCCATGCGATTTTATAAGAAATATAATCGCCATATATTGGAATAATACTTTTCCATCCGGCCTCCCCTGCTTTGGTAAAGATTCTCCAGTTGGCAATGATCTGCAGAAGCCACCATGCGAATGCGATCATCAGATACATACCACCCAAGAGCATCAGACTGCTGATTGCTATAAGTCCCATTTGATTTTCCTCCTGTTCTTCTTAAGAATATGATGCATGTGAAAAAATATAGTATTGACATAGTCAAGTAGTTAAATTAATTAAAGCACATTCGTATTTTTTCGTCAATTATTATGGATCAAATATCCTCTTTTTTACATTGTGACATTTGTATCCGGCGCACAAGGCTTCCGTAAAATGCAGCCAGAATCTGCTGGAACAGGGTTCCGATCATAACCGGAAACAGACATTCTGCAGGAAAATATGCACCGGCGATCACTGCACCGGCGCTGATGTTACGCATGCCGGAGCCATAGATCATAGAAACGGTAGATTCCTTATTCTGTTTTGTGACTATGGCAATCAGCCAGCCAATGGCATATCCGCTGGCAGACAGTACCAGAATTATAGCTGTTACAGCCAGACGTTCTCCATTCAGATGCTTTATATAGGGAGAAACCTTGGAGGAATTGGAAGTCACCACAAAAATCAGACACATTTTTGAAAAAGGTGCAAGTTTTTTTGGCCAGGTTTCCATTACTTTTCCATGACTGAATTCATTAAGGCACATGGCGATCACTGCCGGAAGAGCAATCATAAATACCAGTTCTTTCATCATTCCAGCAGTATCCATTTTAATATTGGATCCAACCAGGATTTTCAGTGTGGAAGGAATCAGAAAGGGAGAAAGGATGGTATCCAAAATGACCAGTGAAAGGGAAAGGGGATTGTTTCCATTATAAATGGATACCCACATCAGGCTGATCACTGCAACAGGAACCGAAAACTCCAGTACAATTCCGGTAATATAATTAATATTTTCCGGAAAAAACAGAAGTCCCACACCATAGGCGGTCACCGGAATCAGAATATGTAAAACCAGAAACATCAGGATCAGAGGAAGGGGCCGTTTAAATACATTTGCTATATCCCGGAACCTGGATTTCAGTGCTCCGATAAAGGTCATAAAAGCAAAAACATAGGTGACATAAGGTACACCATGCCTTGCAATATCCGGAAAAAGTACGCCCACCATAAGGCAGACCGGCGTTACAAAGGGCATCCATTTTTCCATAAAGCTGTTAAATTTATTGAGCATATTACACCTCGGCTTTTTCGTATGATTTTTTTACAGTTTACCACAAAAAAGTGTAAGGGCAATGGTGAAATGAAAAAAATTGCATTAAAAAGAGAGACCATCTTGTGCGGATTGGTCTCTTTTTTATGTAGGATATTATTTTTTAATCTCCGGTTGGAATTCTTTTACATCTTTGGCAATCTCGCCGCTTAACAGGAGCATGCAGATCAGGTTCGGGATAGCCATCAGTGCGTTGGCGATATCGGAGAAGTTCCATACCAGGCTGAGAGTCTGGGTACATCCGATATAGACTACCAGTGAAAATATGATTCTGTAGACCATATTATATTTGTGCGTTCCAAACAGATACTCGAAAGCTTTTTCACCATGGTACTCCCAGCCAAGGATGGTGGAAAAAGCGAATAATGTGATGCCGATGGTTACCAGCCAGCCGCCTGCAGAACCCAGGATAGTTTCGAAAGCTGCGATAGTAACGTCAGAGCCTGTGAGAAGTTCTCCGGCTGCATTTGTTGTTCCAAGTACTCCGGAGGAAGCGATTGCCAGTCCGGTGATGGTACATACAACGATAGTATCCCAGAAGGTTCCGGTCATATTTATGTAGCCCTGACGTACAGGATTATCAGTGGTTGCTGCGGCTGCTGTGATTGCAGCGGAACCCATACCGGCTTCATTGGAGAAGACACCACGTGCAACACCGAATCTCATGGCATTCATCATGGAAGCAACGATGGAACCGCAAAGTCCGCCGCCCACTGCTTTTACGGAGAAAGCCATTTTGAAAATCATGGCCAGACCGGAAGGCAGATTGGAAATATTTCCAATGATTACGATCAGACCGCAGATAACGTAAAAGATTGCCATGGTAGGAACAACAACAGCGGAAACTTTGGAGATAGATTTGATTCCGCCTACAATGATGACCAGGGATAAAACGGTAATCACAACTCCGGAAATCTGTGTCGGCACATTAAATGTGGAGTGAAGTGCGCTGGCAATGGAGTTGCCCTGTGTCATGTTTCCGATACCAAAGGAAGCGATAACAGCAAAAAGTGCAAACAGCCATGCAAGAATGGCACCAAAGGTTTTGTTTTTCAGTCCTTTTTTCATGGTGTACATAGGACCGCCGCTCATTTCGCCTTTTGCATTAACTTCACGATATTTGATGGCCAGCATACATTCACTGAATTTGGAGGTCAGACCGAAGGCTGCGGAAATCCACATCCATACCAGAGCTCCGGGACCGCCGGAAACCATAGCTGTGGCAACACCGACGATATTTCCGGTACCGATGGTGGCTGCAAGTGCAGTTGTCAGTGCGGAAAAAGGTGATACATCTCCCTGTCCGCGGCTCTTGGTGCGGGCTTCCTTGCTGAGTGTGCTTTTCAGCGCATAGCCAAGATTACGCCATGTGAGAAATCTGGTGCGCACAGTCAGGAAGATACCGGTTCCGACCAACAGGATCAGCATCACCGGTCCCCAGACAAAGTCATCAATTCTGGTAACAATTTCGTTTAAAGAATCCATAAATCGTTCCCTCCCTCATAATTTTTATACTTTACCTTTCTTTCAGAACATATAAAGATATTACTTATTCCGGTCAGGGAAGCTATTTTCCCTCTGAAAAGCAAAAAGAGCCATGTTGTGAACAACATCGCTCTTCTTAGGTAAGTATTAATTTACTGTATTATAAGCTTGTTTTATACGGATTGTCAATACAATTTCTCTGGAAAATAGTATATGTGAAATGATATAATAAAAAGGCATTATTTTTATGTGAGTGGAAGACAAGGGAAAAAGTTGAGATAAAAAATGTATACAGAATAATCATAAGAAAATCTTAAGAATTTGTCCCTTTCATATTAAGATGCTTTGATTATTCTAATATTATAGCAATTCCATAAAATAAGAAGCCGGGGTGTCTGTACATGAGAGATTTCAGACAGGCATTTCGGATGATGAGGGAGGTGTATAAAGTGGCGAATATTCTGGTCTGCGATGATGATAAAGACATTGTAGAGGCAATCAGTATTTATCTGGAGCAGGAAGGATATGTGATTTTTAAAGCATATGATGGTTTGGAAGCAATCAATATACTGCGCAGTCAGCCGGTGGATTTGCTGATCATAGATATTATGATGCCGAAGCTGGATGGTATCCGGGCTACTTTGAAAATAAGGGAAGAGAATCCTCTTCCGATCATTATTCTTTCTGCAAAATCAGAAGATGCAGATAAGATCCTTGGATTAAATGTAGGGGCAGACGATTATGTGACAAAGCCTTTTAATCCGTTGGAACTGGTGGCGAGGGTGAAATCACAGCTTCGCAGATATACAAGACTGGGATCAGCAGTACCTGTGGAGAATGTTCATATCTATGAGACAGGAGGTCTGAGCATAAACGATGACCTGAAGGAAGTCAGGGTAGACGGTGATGTGGTGAAGCTGACACCCATTGAGTACAATATCCTGCTTCTGCTGATGAAGAATCAGGGAAGGGTATTTTCCATTAATCAGATTTACGAAAACATCTGGAATGAGGAAGCGGTTGCAGCAGATAATACGGTGGCAGTGCATATCCGGCATATCAGAGAAAAAATTGAGATTAATCCAAGGGAGCCAAGATACCTGAAGGTTGTATGGGGACTTGGATATAAGATTGAAAAAATCTAACCGAATTAAGTAATGGAGCGGATGATTTTATCCGCCTGATCGAAACGTAAAGGAAAGGGACAAAATTATGAAGGGAAAAGGATACAGGAGCAATGCTGCCAAGGCGGTCTGGATCATAATCGTACATCTGGCAGCAGTGGCGGCTGTGATATG